>JGI12341J12878_1000545_pt1 | contig 14808 bp, 14 predicted proteins | sample Passage260B_FD_12878 | JGI IMG/M metagenome (IMG submission 12878)
GGCTATGGAGGTCAGGTCAGCCCGGGGATAGCCACGGTTGGTATTGTTTCATATTCCTGCGAAGGTACATAAGAAAGCACAAAAAACTCCCACGGCGCCCGCTGCGATGGGTTGCACGTGGGAGTTTGTCTTCAGTCTGACGACCCCTATCCGGGGTCGTTCCGTTTTTTCGTCCGGATGCCCCCGGGACCGGAATGCGGCCGGATGGCGCGCCGGCGCGGGCGCTTGGCGCGGAGGGGATCAGTTCCGGAAAAACGTGTTCAGAATCGCCCTGACAAAGCCGCCCAGGAATTTCGGCAGTTTGATGGTGTAGAATTTCACGCCCATCCCTCCCCGGTCCGTACGCGGTTCCATTACCATCATATGTATGCGCCCGCATCGATGTCCTAGACCGGTCAAGAGGAATTCACGGCGATTCCGCCGCGCGCCGCAGCGCCGATATGGCAGCCGCCCGGTCGCTCTGGGCGAAGACGGAATTGCCGGCCACGAGGACATTCGCGCCCGCCCGGACGACCTCCGCGGCCGTGGCCGGATTGATGCCTCCGTCCACTTCCACGTGCGCGTCCAGGCCGCGCCGCGCCAGCATCTCCCGCAGGGCGGCGATCTTGTCCGTCATCGCGGGAATGAACGTCTGGCCGCCAAACCCCGGATTGACCGTCATCACCAGCACCAGATCCACCGCGTCCAGCACGTATTCCACCATGGACAGCGGCGTGTGGGGATTGAGGGCGACACCCGCCCGGATCCCCATGTCGCGGATCATCTGCACGGTCCGGTGAAGATGCGGGCAGGCTTCCGCGTGGACGGTGATGCGGTCGGCGCCCGCGGCCGCCAGATCGTCGAACAGGCGCTCCGGCGTGCGGACCATCAGATGCACGTCGAAGGGCAGCCGGGTGCATTTGCGGACGGCCGCCACCACGGGCGGACCGAAGGTCAGGTTGGGCACGAACTGCCCGTCCATGATGTCGATATGGATCCAGTCCGCCCCGCTCCGCTCGGCGTCCCGGATCTCGTCCCCGAGTCGCGAGAAATCCGCGGACAGGATGGAAGGCGCGATGATCGCCATCAATCAGTACCTCCGTCGACTTTCTTTCCACTCCGCGAGGAATTCCGCGTAATGCCGGTAACGGCTATCCGCCACTTCGCCACGTTCCGCGGCCGCGCGCACGGCGCAATCCGGCTCGGACAGGTGGGTGCAGCCGCGGAACCGGCACTCCGCGGCGAGGGGGCGGAATTCCCGGAAAGCTTCGCCGATGTCGTCCACGCCGAGCTCCCGGAAATCCAGCTGGCTGAATCCCGGCGTATCCGCCACCAGTCCGCCTCCCGGCAAACGGATCAGCTCCACGTGGCGGGTCGTGTGGCGGCCGCGGCCAAGCCGCTCGCTGATTTCCCCCGTCTCCAGCGCCAGGCCGGGCACGAGGGCGTTGAGCAGGGTCGACTTGCCGACGCCGGACTGGCCGGCCAGCACGGCCACCCTGCCGGCAAGCCGCCCGTGCAGCTCGTCCAGCCCATCGCCCTTCAGCGCACTGGTCCGCACGGTCGGATAGCCGATGGAACCGTACAGCCGGCACGCGTGCTCCAGCTGTTCGCGCACGCGTGCGGGTTCGGGCGCCTCGCCGATGGCGTCGATCTTGGTGAACACGATGAGCGCGTCAAGCCGTTTGGCCTCCACGTGCACCAGAAACTTGTCCAGCAGCGTCAGGTTCAGCTCCGGGCGCACCACCGAAAACACAAGCACCGCCAGATCCACATTGGCCACCGGCGGCCGGACCAGTTCGGTCGTCCGGGGCAGCACTTCCCGCACCGTGCCTTCTCCGCCTCCGGACGTCTCGAAGCGGACGCGGTCCCCCACCAGCGGCGACACCCCGCGCAGCTTGAAAACGCCGCGGGCCCGGCAGCGAAGGATCCCGCCGCCGTCCGCGGGCTGGACAAAGTAGTAGCCGCTCAACGCCTTGACGATGATTCCCTCCGGCATGCTTTCGCTGCGCTTTCCCCCTTACGGATTACGGATTCGTGTCCTCTCCCGGTTCCCCGGAAGGCGGCCCGTCCGAAGCCGGTCCCCCCGAACTCTCCGCAGACGGCGAAATCCCCGCCGGCTGGCCGGAGTACGGCACTTCGTAGCTGTCGTAGAACCGGCTGTCCACGTAGATCACGATCTGGCCGCCCCGGTCCGGCGAGAGCACCAGCGGGACCCAAAACGTCGTCTTTGCCGAAATCCGCCTGTTCTCCACTTCCCGGTTATCCCCCATGGCGTCGGACACCAGGATGCGGACGACGCTGGGCGTTCCTTCCTCGGCGGGCGATACGGTGACGGGGTAGTCGGTCTGCACCGTGTTTTCCGGGAAGCCGCCGCTCACCCAGATCTGCACTTCGGTGCCCACCGCCACCTTCTCGCCGGCTTCCGCCGGGAACTGCTTGAAGACGATGCCTTTCGGACCAAAGCTCGGTTCGACGAAAATGTTTTGCTCGGGCAATACGAGTCCGGCTTGTTCGATTTTCTTGCGGGCTTCTTCCAGCGTGCTTCCGACCAGGGAAGGCATGGCGACTTCTTCCGGACCCAGGCTCACGTAAAGCGCGACCGTGTCTTTCTTCGGCTGGAACGTCTCCCTGGCGGCGGGCCTGGACTCCACGACCGTGCCCGGTTCGCTGCTCGCGTGGCGCTCCGTCAGCACCAGGCGGTCTTCCGTCACCCCGAGGGAAGCGAGAACTTCCTTCGCCTCCTCCACCGTCATTCCCTGCAAATCCGGCATGACCACCGGCTCGGGTCCCGAACTGACCGTGAGGCGGATGAGGGAACCTTCCTTGACGGCAATGCCCCGTTTGCTTTGGTCGATCACGATGCCTTCTTCAAATTCGTCGCTCGGCCTTTCGTCCACCTGTTCGTCGACCTGCAGCCCCGCTTCCGTCAGGATGGCGCGGGCCTCATCGAGAGGCTTGCCGATGACGTCGGGAACCTGGATGTCACGCGGCGTGAGCTGCTGCCTTAGCTCCATCACGCCCCATACGAGGGCGCCGATCATCGCCAGCGCGATGACCGTCAGCGCCGCCGGCACGATCCAGCGCCCGCGGCGCCGTTCTTCGTACTCTTCCTCTTCGGCGAAATCCTCCTCCGGATTTGCCGCGGGCGGGACGCTTCTGCCGTTCCGGCCGCCCGGGCCGTTTCGCCCGTTCCGCCCGCCCGGGCCGTCCCCGCCGTATGTCGGCTCTTCCGGTTCGCTCCAACCGCTCCGGGAAGGACGCGCGGGGACATATGCCTCGCGGCCGGCGCCGACCGCCGCCATGGCGGGCCGGATGGCCGGCATGACGCGGGTCGTTTCCGCTTCCTCGTCCACGAATTCCAACGGTGCCTCATGCAGGCGGTCGGGCCTGAGACACGTTTCCAGATCCTCGCGCATTTCGCGCGCCGACTGGTACCGCTCGCGGGGATCCTTGCGCATCGCGCGGACGATGATGTTTTCCAGGCTCTGCGGAATGAGCGGATTGACCCGGCGCGGCGCTTCAAACGGCTCCTGCAAATGCTTGAGGGCCACGCTGATGGGGCTTTCGCCGAGAAAAGGGAGCCGCCCGGTGACCATTTGGTAGAGCACGATGCCGAGGGAATAGATGTCCGATTTTTCCCCCGTGGCGACGCCCTTGGCGTGTTCGGGCGAAAAATAGTGCACCGACCCGACCACCGACCCCGTCTGGGTGATCGTCGCCGCCGTCACCGCCCGGGCGATGCCGAAATCAGTGACCTTGACGCGGCCGTTTTTGCCGATCAGGATGTTGTGCGGCTTGATGTCCCGATGGATGATCTGGTTCTGGTGGGCGTGTTCCAGCGCCTCGCAGATCTGCACGGCGATATGCACGGCCTCTTCCGGCTGGAACGGCGCGCGTTCCCGGATCAGATCGTTCAGGGTGCGGCCTTCCACGTACTCCATCACGATGTAGTGGTCGTCGCCGTCTTGCCCGACGTCGTAGATGCCGACGATGTTGGGATGGGACAGCGACGCGGCGGAACGCGCTTCCCGCCGGAAGCGCCGCACGAATTCCTCGTCGTGCGCGAACTGGGGCCGCAGGACTTTGAGGGCGACAAAACGGTCCAAAAGCAAATCGCGCGCCTTGTAAACCAGAGCCATGCCTCCGCCGCCCACGCGCTCGATCACTTCGTAACGTCCGCCAAGCGTGCGACCGATCATGCCGGCATCCCCTCCGCGCCGCCGTTCGAGCCGCTGCCGGCGTCGCCGTTCGCGCCGCCGTCCGGACCGCTGCCGGCGCTGCCGTTCGCGCTGCCGCCCGCGCCGCCGGACGCTTCATCCGGTTCGTAGCCGACCAGGGCGACGGTGACGTTATCCTCTCCTCCGGCCGCGAGGGCCAGTTCCACCAGGCGTTCGGCTTTCTGCTCCAGATCAAGGCTGGGATCGGTCATGGTGGACAAGAGCGCTTCGTCGTCCACCATCCCGCTCAAGCCGTCGCTGCAAAGCAAGAGCTGGTCGCCCGGCATCCAGTCGATCCGGCGGATGTCGATGGCCACGTCGCGTTCGGTGCCAAGCGCCCGGGTGAGCACGTTGCGGCGGGGGTGGTGCTGGGCTTCTTCCGGCGTCAATTGTCCCATTTTCGCGAGTTCGTTCACCAATGTGTGGTCGTCCGTGATGAGCGACAGCTGTCCGTCCCGGATGCGGTAGGCGCGGCTGTCGCCGATATGGCCGATGAGGCCTTCCTTCTCGTTCAGCAGGGCCACCACGACGGTGGTTCCCATGTTGCGGTAACGCTTGTTGAGGGAGGCGGTGTTGAATACCACCTCGTTGGCCTTGCGGATCATATCCCGCATCCGCTCTTCGCTTTCCTTGGCCGACAAATCTTCCTTCCATTCGCGAAGGGATTGCACCAGGCTTTCCACCGCCAGCCCGCTGGCGATCTCGCCCGCCAGATGGCCCCCCATGCCGTCCGCGACGATGGCGGCGGAGAGCCCTCCTTGCAGCTGTCCCACCCAGCCGTAGTCCTCGTTAACGGACCGGACGCGGCCGACATGGCTGCGCAGCGCGCTTTTCACTTCGCCCACCTCGCATTTCCCTCCAGATACTGGGCCCTGAGCTGTCCGCAGGCCGCCGCGATGTCGTGTCCCTGTTCCCTGCGGATCGTCGCATTTACCCCGTTTCTCCGCAAAATGCGCTGGAACCGGAAAATGTCGTCGCGGGGCGTCCGCACGTAGTTTCGTTCCGGCACGTAATTGACCGGAATGAGATTGACGTGGCACAGCATGCCCCTCAGCACGGAGGCCAGCTCTTCCGCGTGCTCCGGCCGGTCGTTGACGCCTCCGATGAGGGCGTATTCGAACGTGATCCGGCGCCCCGTCCGGGAAATGTAGTAGCGGCACGCTTCCATGAGATCCCGGAAGGGATAGCGGCGGTTGACGGGCATCAGTCTGGAGCGGAGTTCGTCGTTTGGCGCGTGAAGGGAAACGGCCAGCGTGAATTGGGTGTTTTCGTCAGCAAAACGGTAAATGTTGGGCACAATGCCGCTGGTGGACACGGTGATGTGCCGCTGGCCGACGGCCAGTCCCTTTGGATGCGACATCAGGCGCATGAAGGTCATGGTAGCATCGTAATTTTCAAAGGGTTCACCCGAACCCATGACGACGATGCTGGACACCCTGGCGTCTTCCCCGTCCAGCAGCCGCTGCGCGCACACGGCCTGGGCGGCGATCTCGCCGGCCGTGAGGTTGCGCTTGAGGCCGCCGATGGTGGAAGCGCAAAACGTGCAGCCGATGCGGCAGCCGACCTGCGTGGTGACGCAGACGCTGTTGCCGTAACGATGCCGCATCAGCACGGTTTCGATGGCGTGGCGGTCATGCAGGGCGAACAAAAACTTGACCGTGCCGTCCTTCGACTGAAGGCGCGTGATCTCCTCCAGCGCCGCAATCCGGAAGTTGTCCGCCAGCTTCCTCCGCAGGCCGAGGGGCAGATTCGTCATGGCGCCGAAAGAATCCGCCCTTTTCACGTACAGCCAATGAAAGATTTGTTCGCCGCGAAACCGGGGTTCTCCTTGCGCTTCCGCCCAATCTTCCAACTGTTCGAGGGTCAGATCGTAGATAAGGGGAAGCTCCCGCTGCATATGCGTTCCCTCCGTTGCGGCCGCCTGGGAGGCGCCGCCGGAATCCGGGCGTCCGTTCGTTTCATTTTATCACAATCGGCCTTCGCGGCGAAAGCGCGCGATGAAAAAGCCGTCGCTGCCAAAATGGTGCGGGAGCAGCTGGACCATGCCGGGAAACGGGTCCGCCGCGAGGCCGGCTTTCCGAAGGGGACCCAGCACGCTTTCAGGCCAGGCGGGATCAAGGGAAAAAGCGGGATGCCGGTTCAGGAAACGGCGCACGTTGTCCTCGTTTTCTTCGCGGGCAATGGTGCAGGTGCTGTAGACCAGGACCCCGCCCGGTTTCACCAGCGCCTGCACGCGGTCCAGCAGGCTGGCCTGGAGTTCGGCGAGGGCCGCGATGTCGCGCTCCGATTTGTTCCATTTGATTTCCGGCTTGCGGCGGATGACGCCCAATCCGGAGCAGGGCGCATCCAGAAGAACCGCGTCCGCGGTTTCCGCTCCGAGCCGTTCGGGAAGATCGGCGGCATCGCCCGTCATCACCCGGATGCAGGAAAGCCCCAGGCGTTCGGCGTGACGGCGGATGAGTTCCGCCTTGCGCGGATGCGCGTCGTTGGCGATGACGTGACCGCAGTCTTCCATCAGCTCCGCCAGATGGGTCGCCTTGCCGCCCGGCGCCGCGCAGCAGTCCACCGCCACCGAACCGGGACGCGGATCGGCCACGGCTGCGACCAGCATGGAGCTTTCGTCCTGGACGGTGATCAATCCTGCGGAGAACCAGGGCGTCGCCGCCAGATTGCCGCCCCGCGCCGCCGTCACGCCCGCCTCGCTGAGGAGGGAAGGCCGGGCGTCCAGACCGGCTTCCCGCATGTCTTCAAGCAATCGGTCGCGCGTTGCGCGCAGGGGATTGACCCGCGCCGACTGGCGCGGCGGCTCGTTGTTCGCGCGGCAGACGGCCTCCGCAGTATCGGCGCCGTATGCGGCGATCCAGCGCTCCACCAGCCAGAGGGGATGGCTGTGTTCCAGCGCGATGCGCTCGGCGTCGGAAAGGCCTTCCGGCAGGGGAGGAGCCACCCCGTCCCGCAGCAGGCCGCGCAGCACGGCGTTGACGAGGCCGGCGACGCCGGGATGGCCGTGCTTCCTGGCCAGGCGGACCGCCTCGTTCACCGCGGCGTAGGGCGGGACGCGGTTCAGCCAGCGCAGCTGGTAGTAACTCAGGCGCAGCAGGGCGCGCACCCCGGGCTCGATGCGGTCCGGCCAGCCTCTCACCCTTCCGGCCAGCACCCAGTCGATGGTGTTCAGCCGCTGGATCGTGCCGTATACGATTTCCGTGGCGAGGGCCGCGTCTTCCCTGGACAGTCCCGCCCGTTCCAGGGCATGTCCAAGCTCGAGGCCGCTGAAGGCGCCTTCTTCGACACGCATCAGCACGCGCCACGCCACCTCACGGGGCCCTTCCGGCCCGGCTCGGCCAGGCCCGTCTTTGCCGCGCTTTCCTTTACGGCTTTGGTCCATTCCCCCGCCTCCTTTTTCGCGTTTCATCGGTTTGTCGTTCCGCGCCCCTTTCTTGCGGCTTGGCGGACGCCGGTGCCGGTGGACACTTTGCGCGAAACCCGGTCGATGGACGCCCCGTCTTCGAGAGCAAACCCGAACAACGACAAAAATGCCATTATTTTCGCCTGAAAACGGGCTTTTCGGGGAAACAAAGACAGTCGTGCCATTAAATTGGTAAATTTTGTGCGATTTCCGAAAATGGACCTGAAAATAATGGCACAACTGTCGCTGTTTCGCCGGAACAGCCATGAAAACGGAAAAAGAATGGCACTTTTGTCGTTGTGGTTCCCCCGGCGGCCGAATCGGCGGTTAACATGAGCGGAGTCCGACCGGCGGATCCGATCGGGAACTCCGCCAAACACGACGCCTTCATGCAAAAAGCGCGGCCTACTCCAGCATATCGCCGGGAGCAAGCCGCGCGCCCCGGGCAAAATCGGAAGCGTCCATCGCTTTTTTGCCGGCGGGCTGCACCTTGGCCAACACGAGACTTCCGTCGCCGGTGCGCACCCGGATGCCTTCACGTCCCGCCTCCAACACCGCTCCGGGCGGCAGCCGCCGCCATTCGGCGGGAAGATCGGCGTCCGATTCCCGCGGCGGAAGGCAGGCCCAAACCTTCAGAGGCTGTCCGCGCCAAAGCGCGTACGCACCGACCATCGGCGACAGCGCGCGCACCTGGTTGTAGATTTGCCGGGATGCGCGCGTCCAGTCGATTCGCTCGTCCTCGCGGGTCAGATTGGGCGCGTAGGTGGCCAGCCGCCCGTCCTGCGGCGTGCGCGGCGCCGTCCCCGCGAGCAGCGCCGGAAGCCACCGGCGGAGCAGTTCGGCTCCGGCCTTGCCCAGCTTCTCGAACAGATCTCCCGCCGTGTCGGTTTCCCCGATGGGCACCTCCGCGCGGTCGATCATGTCGCCGGTGTCAAGCGTTTCGTCCATGTACATCAGCGTCACGCCGGTCACCGTTTCCCCGTTCATGATCGCCCGCTGGACCGGAGCGCCGCCGCGGTAGCGGGGCAGAAGGGAGCCGTGGACGTTGACGCATCCCCTCGGGGGCAAATCCAGCACCGCCCGGGGAAGAATTTGCCCGTAGGCGGCGGTGACGATGAGATCGGGCTTTAGCGCCGTAAGTTCCGCCACCGCTTCGGGGTTTCGCAGCCTTTCCGGCTGGAGGACGGTGAGCCCCCGTTCCTGCGCGAACACCTTGACCGGCGGAGGCACGGGTTCGCGTTTGCGCCCCTGCGGACGGTCGGGCTGGGTGACCACCGCGGCCACGTCCGCGCCTTCCTCCAGCAGGACGGCCAGCGAAGGCACGGCAAAGGCCGGAGTGCCCATGAAGATGACGCGCTTCGTCACTCGCCCTCGCCGTCCTCCGCCGGCTCCGGCGGCCGTTCATAAACCGATTCGGCGATGTCGATAAACAGCACCCCGTTGAGATGATCCAGTTCGTGTTGGAATGCCCTGGCGAGCAGATCGACGCCTTCGTACTCCACCGGGTTGCCGTAGCGGTCCTGGCCGCGGATGACGACGCGCCTGGCCCGCCGGACATCGCCCTGCAGACCCGGGATGCTGAGGCATCCTTCGGGACCGAACTGTTCGCCTTCCTTCAGCACGATTTCCGGATTCACCAGTTCGATGAGCCCGCTGCCGTCCGCATCCACGACGAAGGCCCGCTTCAGGATGCCGATTTGCGGCGCGGCCAGCCCGACGCCCCTGGCGTCGTACATCGTGTCCGCCAGATCGTCGAGCAGCTTGTGCAGATTGGCGTTGAATTTGGTCACTTCCTTCGCCCGTTCCCGCAAGACCGGATCGGGATGCTGGACGATCATGCGAATCGCCATGGGGTCATCATCCTCTGTTTCCAAGTCACATCATCATTTGCGGATCGACATCCACCGACACCTGAAGCGCGCCGCGGCGCACGGCGGCGGCCAGGGGCTCCAGGGCGGCGGACACGAGGCTCTCCGCATCGACGTCACCCCGATATTTTACCACACATTGGATGCGGTATCGATCCTTCAGGCGCGCCACCGGCGCGGCCGAGGGGCCGAGCACGTCCAGGGCGGGGGAGCCGGAAGGGTCGAATCGGTCGGACAGCCCCATCGCCGCCGCCCGGCCGCGCAAACAGCCCGCAAACGTTTCGCCGGCTTCCTGCGCCACCTCCCGTTTCTCGTGGGAAAACACGACAGAGACGAGCCGCCCGTAAGGCGGATAGCCGAGAAGACGCCGATGGCGGAGCTCTTCCTCGGCGAAACCCTCGTAATCGTGGCGCCCCGCGCACACCACCGACACGTGGCCGGGATCGTAGGTCTGAATGATGACTTCGCCCGGCAATTCGTGGCGGCCGGCGCGTCCGGCCACCTGGGTGAGGAGCTGGAACGTCCGCTCCCAGCTGCGGAAATCGGGCAGGCGCAGCGTGGCGTCGGCGGCCAGCACGCCCACCAGGGTCACGTGCGGAAAATCGAGCCCTTTGGCCACCATCTGCGTGCCGAGGAGCACGTCCGCCTTCCGCTCGCGGAAGAGGGTCAGCCATTTTTCGTGGGAGCCCTTTTCCGTGGTGGTGTCCAGGTCCATGCGGATGACGCGGACGCCGGGAAAGGCCGCCGCCAGATATTCTTCCACCTTCTGCGTGCCCGTTCCGAAATAGCGGATGTGGGAGCTGCCGCATGCCGGACAGAACGGCTTCTCCGCCTCGGCGTAACCGCAGTAGTGACAGCGCAGGTTTCCGGACCCGCGGTGATAGACGAGGGAAATGTCGCAATGGGGGCATGCCGCCGTATAACCGCAGGAGCGGCACATGACAAACGTCGCATACCCCCGCCGGTTGAGAAGCAGCACGGTCTGTTCTCCCCGGGCGAGCCGCTCCCGCAGCGCTTCGGCCAAGGCGCGGCTGAACATGGCGCGGTTGCCCCGCCGGAGTTCCTCGCGCATGTCGACGATCCGCACGGCAGGCAGCGGCCGGTCCCCGATCCGCTCGGCGAGCCGAAGGTAGCGGGGCCGGACGGCGGGTGAACCGGACGGCGCGAGGGCGCCGGCGGGCTCCGCGAGGCCCGTCGCCGCCGCGTATGTCTCCAGGGACGGCGTGGCGGAACCGAGCAGCGCCACCGCGCCGCTTCTCCTCGCCCGTTCGATGGCGACATCCCGCGCATGGTATTTGGGATTGTCCTCCTGCTTGTAGGACGTTTCATGTTCTTCGTCGACGACGATGAGGCCAAGCCGCCGGAACGGGGCGAATACGGCGGAACGGGCGCCCAGCGCCACCCTGGCCCGGCCCTCGCGGATCTTGCGCCACTCGTCGTACCGCTCCCCGTCCGACAGACGGCTGTGCAGCACCGCCACGTCGTCGCCAAAGCGGCTTTTGAACCGCTCCGCCATCTGCGGGGTGAGGGCGATCTCCGGCACCAGCACGATCGCTTCCAGCCCGCGCTCCAGACACCTCTGGATCGCCTGCAGATACAGCTCCGTCTTGCCGCTGCCGGTCACCCCGTGCAGCAAAAAAACGCCTCCTTCGCCGCGTTCGATGGCCGCGGCCAGCGGCGCGAAGACGCTTTGCTGGGCCGGCGTGAGCGGCAGGGCCGTCGTGGGGCGAAACCGGCGGCCGGCGTAAGGGTCCCGATCCACCGGAACGTCGCGGATTTCCAGCCATCCTTGCGCGGCAAGGGCCCGCACGACGGATGGCGACACGCCGGCCGCCTCCGCCAGTTCCTTGAGCGGCACCGATCCGCGTCCGGTCCGCGCCAGTAGCCAGCGCACCGCCTCCCGCTGCTTCGCGGCGCGGGCGGGCAGGCGTTCCAGGGCTTCCCGCAGGCGCGTCTCCTCCGGCGGAAACACGGTGGACACCGTGCGCAGACGCGCCCGATCCTCCACCCGCTGCGTCTCCACAAGACGTCCGCTGCGCAGGGCGCGCCGTACGAAATCCGCTTCCTCCGGAAATTCCCGCAGAAGCTGCGACAGACGCATGGTTCCGCGCCGCTCCAGCGCGCCGATGAGCGCGCCGTGGGACGCGCGTTCCCCCTCGTCCCAGGACACCCCGTCGGCCAGGGACACGTATTTCTCCGTCCGGCCTTTCAGGACCGCCGGCAGCATCGCCTGGAGCGCCACCGACAGCGGGCACAGCCAGCGGCGGCTCATCCACGCGCCGAGCTCCACAAGTTCCGGCGTGAGCGGCGGCGTGGCGTCCAGCACCTCCGCCACCGGCTTCAGGCGTTCCTCATCGACTTCCGCCCGCTCCGCCAGGGCGACGACGATGCCCTGCAGCGTGCGGCCGCCGAAAGGAACGGCGACGCGGCTGCCCACCTCGATCCACGGCTTGAGGCGCTCCGGCACCCGATAATCGAACGGCCGGTCCGTCTCGCGGCTGGGCACGTCGACGACCACGCGGGCGACGTTCATGCGTCCCCGTCCCCTCGCATCGCCGCGGCGCGGCCGGCCGCCAGCCGCCAGATCCGCTCGGCGACCGCCCGCTTGCTCATCATCGGCAGCGCCTCCACCAGCCCGCGGGCGTCATAGATGCTGACGATGTTCGTGTCGGCGCCGAAGCCGGCGCCCGCCGCCGACACGTCGTTGGCCACGATCAGGTCGCATTTCTTGCGCCGGATCTTCTCCATCGCGTGCCGCTCCAGATCGCCGGTCTCGGCGGCAAAGCCGATGACGTAGGGCGCGGGTTCGCCCGCCGCCCGGCGGGAAGCCGTCCATTCGCCCACCGCCTGCAGGATGTCGGGATTGCGCACCAGTTCCAGCGTCAGGCGTTCGGCGTCCTTTTTCATCTTGCTCCGGGCCCGTGCCGCCGGCCTGTAATCCGCCACGGCGGCGGCCTTGGCCACGAAATCGGCGTACGGCAGCCGTTCCATGACCGCCTCATGCATTTCCTCGGCCGATTCGGCGCGAATCACCGTCACGCCCGCGGGCGGCTTCCCTTCCGTGCGGCCGCAGACCAGGGTGACCTCCGCGCCCATGAAGCGCGCCGCCTCAGCCAGGGCGAATCCCATCTTGCCCGACGAATCGTTGGTGAGGTAGCGTACCGGATCGATGCGTTCCACCGTTCCGCCGGCGGTCACCAGCACGCGCCGTCCGGCCAGCGGCCGGTCGCCGGCGAGCATCCGCACCACGGCTTCCGCAATATCATCCGGTTCCGCAAGCCGCCCCTTCCCGACATAGCCGCACGCCAGCTGGCCGGTGCCGGGTTCGACGAACGCCACGCCACGCTCCGCGAGAATTTCCATATTGCGGACCACGGCGGGATGTTCCAGCATATGCACGTTCATGGCCGGCGCGACGAGCACCGGCGCGGTGGTGGCCAGCAGCGTCGTGGTCAGCATGTCGTCGGCGATCCCCGCGGCATATTTTCCGATCAGGTTCGCCGTCGCCGGCGCCACCACCACCAGGTCGGCCCAGTCCGCCCAGGCGATGTGGCGGATGGACGAGGCGTCCGGCTCGTCAAACACGTCCGTCACCACGGGCTGGTGCGACAGCGTTTGCATGGTAAGGGGAGTAATGAATTTGGTCGCCCCTTCCGTCATGATCACGCGCACTTCGGCGCCCAGCGCGACAAGGCGGCTGCACAGGACAGCCGCCTTATAGGCGGCGATGCCGCCCGTGACGCCGAGAACGATCTTTTTGCCCGCCAGCGGTTGGTCCAACCGTTCCACCTCCGCACGCGCCTTTCCGGCAAGAAAAAAAACAACCGCAAAGGATGCGGTCCGATCCGGCCGGCGGCCGGTCCGTTCATTTGCCCGTGCCCGGCATCTGGATTTCCACCAGGCCGTGGTAGATTTCTTCCAGCGCCACGCCGACCACTTTGTTCGATTTCGGCTCCTTGAGTTCGGTGGGCGCTCCGTCCCGCAGGGCGCGCGCCCGCTTGGACGCGGCGGCGACCAGGGTGTATTTGCTGTCCACTTTTTTCATCAGCTCGTCAATGGAAGGATACAGCATGCTTACCTCACCTCTCGGAAATGGGACCGGCGCTCGTCATGCGCTCGAACTCCCGGAAATAGCCTGGCGGAACCCGCTCGCTCCGGCAGTGCTCCGCCGTGATGATCGCCTGAATGCGCGCGCAGCACGCCTCGATGTCGTCGTTGACCACGGCGTACTGGTAATCCCGCACGCGGGCGACTTCTTCCGCGGCCTTGCGCAGGCGGTGCGCGATGATCTCGGGCGGTTCGGTGCCCCGCCCCGCGATCCGCTGCTTCAACGCTTCAAAGGAAGGAGGGAGCAGAAACACAAAAACGCCCCGCGGAAACTTCTCTTTCACCTGCCGGGCGCCCGCGACGTCGATTTCCAGGATGATGTCCTTGCCCTCCGCCAGCGTGCGCTCCACGAAATCCCGCGGTGTTCCGTAATAGTTGCCCACATATTCGGTATATTCCAGCAGCGCGTCGCTGCGGATCATCTCCAGGAACTCTTCCCGGGTGCGAAAAAAATAATCGGTGCCTTCCCGCTCTCCTTCCCGCGGCGCGCGGGTCGTCGCCGACACGGAATAGACCAGCTCCGGCATCCGGCTGCGGAGCGCCTTGCATACCGTTCCCTTGCCGACGCCGGACGGTCCCGAGAGCACGATCAGCAAACCGCCGTCTTTGGGTTCCATCGCATCATTCCACATTTTCTTCTTCTTTTTCCTCTTTGGCGGACAACCGATGCGCGACGGTTTCCGGCTGCACGGCGGACAGGATGACGTGGTCGCTGTCGGTGATGATGACCGCGCGCGTACGGCGCCCGTACGTCGCGTCGATCAGCATGTGCCGGTCCCGCGCTTCCTGGATGATGCGTTTGATCGGAGCCGATTCCGGACTGACAATGGAGATGATCCGGTTCGCGGAAACGATGTTCCCAAAACCGATGTTGATCAGCTTGATTGACATGAAAAAAGGTCCCTCCGGTCTCTCACGCAAGCAACGCCCAAGGGTCGGACCAGACCCTCCCACTGTTGCCGGAAGCAGTCCCACGCATGCATCGGCCGCAGGTCTTTCCGGTCGCGGGCCTGTCCGTGCACACCGCCCGCCGATCACCGGGGCCATCGCTTGAGGTTGCAGGATTTTCCTTTCTCGCGTCCCGCCTGTTTATTGCTTTATTTTACTTGAAAACGGGGGGCGGGACAAGAGGGCGCAGTCACTCAGCTAAAATGTTACCGAACAGGTTTCGGATCACTCAAATCGAAATGTTACCGAAGGGATGTGTCTTGAAATTGAGCCTGAAAACACG
>JGI12341J12878_1000587_pt1 | contig 14083 bp, 9 predicted proteins | sample Passage260B_FD_12878 | JGI IMG/M metagenome (IMG submission 12878)
CCCCCCCCCGCCCCGCCCCCGCCTGTACCGGGCGCGCGAGCGCTGGGCGGACGCGGCGGCCGCCGCGGAGCGCGCCGTCTCCGCCGGGGACGCCGTGGAGGGCCGCCGCCTGTGGTCCGCGGCGGTGCAGCAGCTCGGCGACAACGCCAAGGCCGCCGAGATCCTCCGGCCGCTCCTCGACTCCCCGCAGGCCACCGAGGACGACCTCTGGCGGATCGTCGTGCTCTGCACCATGGCCGAGGACTGGGCGTCCGTCCGGGCCGCCGGGACGAAGCTCGGCATGCAGTTCAAGACGCAGGAAGGCCCGATCGACGAGGAGTGGCACCTGATCCGGGCCGTGCTCCCCACCCCGGACGGCGGCCGGCAGGAGGTGCTCGCCCTGCGGACCGGGCCGGCCACCGCCCGGCTGCTCATCCCGCAGCCCAAGGGCATGGAGTACAACGCGGGGGACGTGATCGTCTTCGACCCGCGGCCGCTGGAGCCGATCCCGGAGAGCGAGGAGGAGCGGGAGGGGTTCCTCCCGCCGTTCGCCGGGATCACGATGCTGCGCCCGGGCGGCTACACGAGCTGGTTCTTCGACGGCGCCAGGCCCACCGAGGAGGAGTGGGCCGAGTTCAACCAGGTCCTCGCCGAGCGCGGCTGGCCGATGTGGGTCTACAGCGACGAGAGCTACACGGTCCGCAACCCGGCGACCGGGGAGCGGATCCCCGGGGTGTTCGGGTGGGTGGCGATCCCGCCGAACGTCACCCCGGCGCAGCTCGACGCCGTGCTCGACGACGTGACCGAGCAGTGGGCGCACCCGCTCGCCTGGCTCGACCTCGCCCGGGAGGTCGGCATCGAGGTCGAGCGGCACGAGAACATCGTCAAGGAGTACGGCCTCTGAGGCTCGCGTCGCGGCGCACGGCCTCGCGGGTTCGCCCGGAGCGCGGCCTCCCGGGCCAGCCGCGCGGTGATCACCGTGCCGTGACCCGGCCCCCGGTGCCGCCGCCCGGGCCGCGCCGCGGCCTGCTCCTCCGCCGTGGCGCGCCCGTGGCACGGCCGGGCACGGGAATGCAGGGTCCCGGCGTGGGCGGGACGCGGAACCCCGCGCCGCCCCCACGGGGCGGCGGTGCCCGCGAGTCCCGGTGCCCGGATGAACCCGGATGAGCCGGGCGCTCCATCGCGAGCGGCGCCCGGCCGCGCTCCGGTATGGAATACTCTGCCGATGTCCGCCGGCGTCACCGCCCGGCCGCGGCCGTGCCGTCCGCGCCGGCCGTTTCCTGTCATGAGATCGCGCAGGCCGTGCGACATCAGGCTGGGGTCAGATGAAGAGGGTCCGTCTCTTAGCCGCAGTGCTCGCGTCCGCGCTGCTCCTGACCGCCTGCAGCGGGGATGGCGAACCGGAGGGCGCCGGCACGCCGTCACCGGAGGGCGCCCGGACCGTGCGGATCGCCCTCCACCCCTGGATCGGCTATGAGGCCAGCGCCGCGGTGGTCGCCTACCTGCTCAAGCGCGAGCTCGGCTACAAGGTCGAGTACGTGCGGGGGACGGAGGCCGAGTCCTGGAAGGGCTTCGAGGACGGCACCGTCGATGTGATTATCGAGAACTGGGGCCACCAGGACCTGAAGCGGGAGTACATCGACCAGAAGAAGGTGGCGGTCAGCGCCGGGCCGACCGGCAACCGCGGGGTGATCGGCTGGTACGTGCCCGAGTGGATGGCGCAGCGGTACCCCGAGATCACCACCTACCAGGGGCTGATCGAGCACTACCGGCTGTTCCGGACCGAGAAGAGCGGGAACCTGGGGCAGCTCCTCGCCGGGGATCCCTCGTTCGTGAGCCACGACGAGGCGCTGATCAGGAACCTCAAGCTGCCGTTCAAGGTCGTCTACACCAAGGGCGAGGGCGAGCTGATCGAGGCGGCCCGGAAGGCGACCCAGAACCGGAGCCCGCTCCTCATGTACTTCTACGAGCCGCAGTGGCTCTTCAAGCAGCTCAAGCTCGTCAAGGTCAACCTCCCGCCGTACGCCCTGGGCTGTGACAAGGATCCGGAGCGGGTGGCCTGCGACTACCCGCCGTACCTGCTGGACAAGATCGTCAGCGCGCGGTTCGCGGAGAACGGCGGCAAGGCCTACGAGCTCATCAAGAACTTCACCTGGACCAACGAGGACCAGAGCGCGGTCGCGTACGACATGGCGGTGAACAACATGTCCGCCGACGACGCGGCGCGGAAGTGGATCGAGGCGAACAAGGTCGTCTGGCAGTCCTGGCTCCCGTCCTGAGCGGTGGGCCCGTGGAACCGGCCCGGCCGGAGCCTCGCCGGAGGCCATGAGCGCGTTGCGCTGTACCCGCTGTGCCCGCGTACCCGCTGTGCCCGCCCACCCGGCGTCCCGGGCTTCCGGCCCGGTGATCTCGACGCGCCCGGGCGGGGCCACACCCTGACGACCGGGGTGATTTCTCCCGCTTATTTGCCTTTGCTATAGATACCTAGGTCAAGATCACCAAGACCTAGGGGGGCCATTGGGCGGGAGACGATCCCTGATCGCGAGCGCGGCCCTTGCGCTGGCCGTGCTGACCGGATGCGGAACGGCGGACGGCCTCGACATCGCCGACGGCCGCCCGGCGGGCGGGAAGGCCGCCGAGGCGGCGACCGGCACCAGCCCGCTGGCGAATCCGGACGGCACGCGTCCCGGGCTGGCCGCGATCACCTCGGCCGATGAGCGGGCCGAGGCACGGGCTCTGATCGAGCGGCTCCGGACCAAGGGGCGAGGACCGAAGACCGGCTACGAGCGGGAGAAGTTCGGGTACGCCTGGGCCGACTCCGTGGACGGCATCCCGTTCGGGCGCAACGGATGCGACACCCGCAACGACGTGCTGAAGCGGGACGGCCAGCGGCTGCAGTTCCGGAGCGGGTCGGACTGCGTGGTGATCTCGATGACCCTGTTCGACCCGTACACCGGCAAGACCATCGAGTGGACCAAGCAGAACGCGGCCGAGGTGCAGATCGACCACGTGGTGCCGCTCTCCTACTCCTGGCAGATGGGCGCGTCCCGGTGGAGTGACGAGAAGCGCCGGCAGCTCGCCAACGACCCGCTCAACCTCATGCCGGTCGACGGCGCCACGAACTCGCGGAAGGGCGACTCCGGCCCGGCGTCCTGGCTGCCGCCGCGCCGGGAGATCCGCTGCGCGTACGTGGTCCGGTTCGCCCAGGTGGCGCTCAAGTACGACCTGCCCGTCACCACCGCGGACAAGGAGACCATGCTGCAGCAGTGCTCCTGAGCGCGGCCGCCGCGCGGCCGGACAGGGGCGCCGCCGGGGACCGGGGGCGTCGCCGGGACGGGAGGCAGGGCCGCTCGGCCGTGGGCCGGTGACGTGCGCGCGCCGGGGCCGGCGTCGGCGGGTGCCGTCGCCGCGCCGCGCCCCGCGCCGGCCGCAGCGCCCCGCGCCGGCCGCACGGTGGCCGGGCCGCGCCCCGGTCGGCCAGTGGCCGGAACTGCGCTCCCCGGTCAGCCGGTGGCCGAGGGGCTCCGCTCCCGGTCAGCCGGTGGCGCGGCCGAGGCTCCCGGCCGGCCTGCCGCGGAGCGACGCGTCGAGCACCTCGGCGGTGTGCGCGACCCTGAGCGGCCCCTTGCCGGCCCGCCGGACCGCGGCGGCGATCTGCAGGGTGCACCCCGGGTTCGCGGAGACGAGCAGGTCGGCACCGGTGGCGAGCACGTGCCCGGCCTTCCGGGCGCCGAGCTCCCGGGCCGCCTCCGGCTGGAACAGGTTGTAGGTGCCGGCCGAGCCGCAGCAGATCTCCGCCTCCGCGATCTCCACCAGCCGCAGCCCGGGGATCGCGCGGAGCAGCTCGCGCGGCTGCGACCGGATCCGCTGGGCGTGCGCCAGGTGGCAGGCGTCGTGGTAGGCGACCGACAGGTCGAGCGGGTGGCGCTCGGCGACCGGCCCCAGCTCGGCGAGGAACTCGGCGAGGTCCTTCACCCGGAGGGCCTCGGCCCGGGCCGCCCAGCCGGGCTCGTCGGCGAGCAGCTCGGCGTACTCCTTCATGGTCGAGCCGCACCCGGCCGCGTTGACCACGACCGTGTCGACCCCGGCCCGTTCGAAGACGGCGATCGTCCGCTTGGCGAACCGCTTCGCCTCCGCCTCGCGGCCGGAGTGGAGGGAGAGCGCGCCGCAGCAGCCCTGCCGGGGCGGGATGACCACGTCGCAGCCCTCGAGCGCGAGCACCCGCGCGGTGGCCGCGTTGACGTGCGGGAAGAACTCGCCCTGCACGCAACCGGTGAGCAGCCCGACCCGTGCCCGGACCGGGCCCCGCGCCCGGACGAACGGCGGGAGCCGTACCGGGCGGGCGGTCCCGGGGGCGAGCTCGGCCATCGCCCCGAGCGCGGGGTGCACCCGCTCGAGGAACGGCCGCAGCCGCTTGCTCAGCCGCATCGGCAGGCGCATCGCCCGCAGCCTGCGCCGGTAGGGGAAGAGCGCGAAGACCAGCGCCCGGATCGCCCGGTCCTCCGGCCGCCGCACGTGCTCCCGCTCCACCACCGCCCGGGTCCGCTCGATCAGCCGGTCGTACCGGACGCCGGACGGGCAGGCGGTGACGCAGGCCAGGCACCCCAGGCACGCGTCGAAGTGGCCGGCCATCTCGTCGGTGAGCGGGGTGCCCTCCAGGTACTGGCCCATGAGGTGGATCCGCCCGCGCGGCGAGTCCATCTCCTCGGCCCACAGCACGTAAGTCGGGCAGGTGGGCAGGCAGAAGCCGCAGTGCACGCAGTCTCTGATCAGCCGGGGGTCCATGTGCCGTCCTCCAGTAGCTCGGCCCGCGCCGCACCGGCCCGGGGCGCCATCAGATGCCTCCCACGAACCGGCCGGGGGACAGCCGGCGCTCAGGGTCGAACCGTTCCTTCACCCGGCGCATCAGGGGGAGGCCGGGCACGTCGCCCCAGAAATCCACCGCGACCCCGGCGGGTGCGGTCAGCACGGTCAGCCGCCCGCCGGCGGGGCGGACGCGCTCCCGTGCCGCGGTGACGAACTCCGCGGCCCGCTCCGGGGACGGCAGCGCCACCCGCAGGTCCGGCCGCCCGGCCGACCCGCGGACGCGAGGCGCGACGCCGAGCCCGTCGGCCACCGAGGCCAGGGCGCGCAGCATGCCGGGCAGGGCGGCGGGCAGCCCGCGCAGGCCGAGCAGCAGGTCATCCCCGGGCAGCCGCCCCCACCAGGCGGGCGGCTCGTCGGTGACCTCCGCGTCCGGCCCCAGCAGCTCCTGGGCGAGCTTCGCCCGGTCGGCCGCCGCCGCGCCCTCGACGAGGACGGAGACCGTGACCGGGCTCTCCGGGCCGGGCCAGTCGAGCTCCACGGCCGCCGGTTCGAGCGGGTGGGCGGCGACCCGCAGGTCGATCGCCTCCGGCGCGGGGTAGACGGCCGTGACCCAGCGGCGGTCGGCGGGCAGGGGGTGGAGGCGGAAGGCCGCCTCGGCGATCACGCCGAGCGTGCCGTACGACCCGGTGAACAGCTTGCCGAGGTCGTAGCCGGCGACGTTCTTCACCACCTTGCCGCCGGACTTGGCGACCGTGCCGTCGGCGAGCACGACCGTGACCCCGATGAGCAGGTCCCGTGGCGCGCCGAACCGGAAGGCGAGCGGACCGGCCACCCCGGTGGCGAGCACCCCGCCGACCGTGGCGCCCTCCATCGGCGTGTCGAGGATCAGCCGCTGCCCCTTCGCGGCGAGCACCTCGGCGAGCGAGGCGAGGGTCACCCCGGCCTGGACCCGGACCACCAGGTCGTCGGCGGCGTGCTCCAGCACCCGGTTGAGGCAGCACGTGTCGACCAGCAGGTCGCAGCGCTCGGGGGGACGGCCCCAGTGGAGCTTGGTGCCGCCGCCGGTCGGGACCACGGCGAGGCCGTGCCGCGCGGCGGCCCGGAGCACCGCGGCGAGCTCCTCGGTGGTCTCCGGGAGCGCCACCCAGCGGGGGAGGACGCCCGCCACCGCGTCCCCGGGGCCGGCCCCGCGGACGGCCACCCCGGTGGCGACCAGGTCGGCGTGGGCGCCCGACGCGTCGAACCCGGCCATCAGAACTGCTCCGCCAGGCCCGACTCCACCAGCGGGTGCACGCCCTTGTGCACCCGGGGCGCCTCCCCGCAGAGCCGCGGTGTGGGGAAGACCTTCCCGGGGTTGGCCACCCCCGCCGGGTCGAAGGCGCACCGCACGAGCTGCATGGTGTCGAGATCGTCCTCGCTGAACATGCGCGGCATGTAACGGGCCTTGTCCACGCCTACCCCATGTTCTCCGGTGATCGAGCCGCCGTGCTCGAGGCACAGGTCCAGGATCCGCCCGCTCACCGTCTCGGCCCGCTCAGCCTCCCCTGGGTCGGCGTCGTTGAAGAGCACGAGCGGGTGGAGGTTCCCGTCGCCCGCGTGGAAGACGTTCGCCACCCGGATGCCGTACTCGTCCTGGAGCCGGCCGATCGCGGCGAGCACCTCCGGGAGGGCGGACCGGGGCACCACCCCGTCCTGCACGATGTACGCCGGGCTGATCCGGCCCACGGCGGCGAACGCCGACTTGCGGCCCTTCCAGATCGCCGCCCGCTCCTCGGCCGACGCCGCGGTCCTGATCTCGAAGGCCCCGCACGACAGGCACAGGTCCCGCACCGCGGCGAGCTCGCTCTCCACCTCGGCCCGCGGGCCGTCGAGCTCGACGATGAGCACGGCGCCGGCGCCGGGGGGGTAGCCGCAGGCGACCGCGGCCTCGGCGGCCTCGATGGCGAGCGCGTCCATCATCTCGATCGCCGCGGGGACGATCCCGGCGCCGATGATCGCGGACACGGCCCGGCCGCCGCTCTCGATCCCGGGGAACGCCGCGAGCAGGGTGGTCACGGCCTCGGGCGCGCGCGACAGCCGTACGGTGATCTTTGTGGCGATGCCGAGGGTGCCCTCCGACCCGATGAACGTGCCGATCAGGTCGTAGCCGGGGTCGAGGTGGGACAGCTCCACGACCTCCCCCTCGGGGGTGACGATCTCCAGCCCGATCACGTGGTTGACCGTGAAGCCGTACTTCAGGCAGTGGGCGCCGCCGGAGTTCTCGGCGACGTTCCCGCCGATCGAGCAGACCTGCTGGCTGGAGGGGTCGGGGGCGTAGTAGTACCCCTGGTCCCGGACCGCCTCGGTGATCGCCAGGTTGGTGACCCCGGGCTCGACCACGGCGAGCCGGTTCGGGATGTCGATCTTCAGGATGCGCCGCATCCGCGACGTGACGACGAGGACCCCGTCGGCCCGGGGAAGGGCTCCGCCGGACAGCCCGGTCCCCGAGCCGCGGGCCACGAAGGGAACGCCCGACCGGTGGCACAGCCGCACCACCTCGGCCACCTGCTCCGTCGTCTCCGGCAGCACGACGACCCCCGGGGTGGCGCGGTGGATGGTGAGCCCGTCACACTCGTAGGTCCGCAACCGAACGGGGTCGGTGATGACCGCGCCCGGCGGGAGCACCTCGGTCAGCCGTGCCGTCAGCCGTTCGAGTGCGGACATGGCGGGCACACCTCCTCACCTGGTCGTCACACTCTCCTTTCTACGGCAGGCGGGCGTATGCCGGGAGCGTAAGGAACTCGACGAAGTCGTCGTCAAGGGCGACCTCCTTGAACAGCTCGGTCGCCTTGGCGTAGAGGTCGGCGTCGTAGCCGGGCTCCTGGGCGATCTTGGCGAGCTCCTCCTCGATGACCCGCTCGACGAGCTCGCGGGTCACCCGCTCGCCGGTGTCGGCGAGGTCGACGTCGTTGTGGATCCACTGCCAGACCTGCGACCGGCAGATCTCGGCGGTGGCCGCGTCCTCCATCAGGTTGTGGATGGCGGCCGCGCCCTGCCCGCCCATCCAGGCGGCGAGGTAGCGGATCCCGACGTCGACGTTGTTGCGCAGCCCGGCCTCGGTGATCTGCCCCGGCGTCTTCGACACGGCGAGGAGGTCCTCCGCGGTGACGCTGACGTCCTCGCGCAGCCGGTCGAGCTGGTTCGGCCGGTCGCCGAGCACCTGGTCGAACACCTCGCGGCAGACCGGGACCAGGTCGGGGTGGGCCACCCACGAGCCGTCGAAGCCGTCGTTGGACTCGCGCTGCTTGTCGGCCCGCACCTTCTCCAGGGCGACCCGGTTGATCTCCGGGTCGCGGCGGTTCGGGATGAACGCGGCCATGCCGCCGATCGCGTGAGCGCCGCGCTTGTGGCAGGTGCGGACGAGCAGCTCGGTGTAGGCCCGCATGAACGGCGCGGTCATGGTCACCGCGTTCCGCTCCGGCAGCAGGAACTCCCGGCCGCGGGTGCGGAACTTCTTGATCACGCTGAACAGGTAGTCCCATCGGCCGGCGTTGAGCCCCGCCGAGTGCTCGCGCAGCTCGTAGAGGATCTCCTCCATCTCGAAGGCGGCCGTGATGGTCTCGATCAGCACGGTCGCCCGGATCGTGCCGCGCGGGATGCCGAGCAGCTCCTGGGTGCGGACGAACACGTCGTTCCACAGCCGCGCCTCAAGGTGCGATTCCAGCTTCGGCAGGTAGAAGTACGGGCCCTTGCCCTTGTCGATCTGCCGCTTGGCGCAGTGGAAGAAGTAGAGGCCGAAGTCGAACAGCGAGCCGGAGATCTCCTCGCCGTCGACCAGCACGTGCTTCTCGGGCAGGTGCCAGCCGCGCGGCCGGACCACGATCGTGGCGAGCTCCTCGTCGGGCTTGAGCGCGTAGCGCTTCTCGCCGATCGAGAAGTCGATCGTCCGGTCGAGCGCGTCACGCAGGTTGATCTGGCCCCTGATCGTGTTCTCCCAGGTGGGGGTGTTGGCGTCCTCGAAGTCGGCGAGCCAGACCTTTGCGCCGGAGTTGAGCGCGTTGATGGTCATCTTCCGGTCGACCGGGCCGGTGATCTCCACCCGCCGGTCGACCAGGCCCGGCGCGGGCGGGGCGACCCGCCAGTCGGGGTCGTTGCGGATGTGCTCGGTCTCGGGAAGGAAGCGGAGCGTGCCGCCCGCCGAGAGCTCGGCCTGGCGCTCCTGGCGGAGCCGGAGGAGCCGCTTGCGCTCGGGGTTGAACTCGCGGTGCAGGGTGGCGACGAACTCGAGGGCCTTCGGCGTGAGGATCTCGTCGAACCCCTCGTGCATAGGTGCCTTGATCTCAACGCTCATGGGGACACCTTTCCACGATCGGGAAATTCACTTCTAAATTGTGGAATCGACGCTACTGCAGAGCCGGAACGGGGGTCAACGCGGGGTCCCGCCGGGCGGGCGCGGACCGGGCTCGGGCGCCGGGGCGGGCGGCGATGACCTGCGGTGCCGTACGGGTCCCGGGGCAGGAGGAATCCCCGGGGCCGGGTCGTGAGGCGCGAGGTGCGCCATCGCGCGGCAGGCCATGCCGTACGCCGCGGGTCCGGGGCGTGGGCGCGCGGGCTCGCCCGGCGGCGGGGCCGGGCGCCGGCGGTGGCGCGCCGGGCGGCGGGCCGTACGGCCCGGTCGTCCTGACCGGCATGGAGCAGCGGCCCGGTGAGGTGGGCGACGTCCTCCTCGCGGGCCTCGGCCGGGTCGCCGCCCCGGCCACCGGCTTCCGGTACGGGGTCCGCGGCCGTGGCCGGGCGGCCGAGGAGGCCCAGCGCGGCGGTACGGCGGCGCGGGGCGCGATGGGGGAGCGGACCACGGGACCGGGCCGGAGCAGCCCGGGATCAGGGCCGGGGTGACGGGCCGCGCCGGTCACGGCCGGAGGCGCGACGGGCGCCTCGCGCCAAGCGGAAATATGGGGATGCGGTACGGGGGAGAACCGTGGGACGATCGGGGTAAACCCGGATGCCGCCGGGGAAGAGACCGGGGCGCCGGATTGTTCGCCTCAACAGAGATGACATTCATGGGAAACGAGTACGAGGACCACACCGTAGGCGATTTCGAACTCGAGCAGCGCCAGGCCCTCCGCAGGGTGGCGGGCCTGTCGACCGAGCTGCAGGACATCACCGAGGTCGAGTACCGGAAACTCCGTCTGGAACGGGTGGTTCTCGTCGGGGTATGGACGAGCGGCACGCTCGAGGAGGCGGAGAACTCGCTGCGCGAGCTCAAGCTCCTCGCCGAGACCGCGGGCTCCGTCGTCCTCGACGGTCTGATCCAGCGCCGTGACCGGCCCGACCCCGCCACGTACATCGGCTCGGGTAAGGCTCAGGAGCTGGCCGACATCGTGGCGGCCACCGGTGCCGACACCGTGATCTGTGACGGCGAGCTCACCCCGGGCCAGCTCCGCCGGCTCGAGGAGATCGTCAAGGTCAAGGTCGTCGACCGGACCGCGCTGATCCTCGACATCTTCGCCCAGCACGCCAAGAGCCGCGAGGGCAAGGCCCAGGTCGAGCTCGCCCAGCTCGAGTACCTGCTGCCCCGGCTCCGAGGCTGGGGTGGCAACCTGTCCCGCCAGGTCGGCGGCCGGGCCGCCGGCGGCGTGGGCATCGGCGGCCGCGGTCCCGGTGAGACCAAGATCGAGCTGGACCGGCGGCGGATCCGCGAGCGGATGGCCAAGCTCCGCAAGCAGATCAAGGAGATGTCGGTCGTCCGCCAGACCAAGCGCCGGCGCCGGCAGAACCGCGACGTGCCCGCCGTGGCCATCGCCGGGTACACCAACGCCGGCAAGTCGTCCCTGCTCAACCGGCTCACCGGGGCGGGCGTGCTCGTCGAGGACGCGCTCTTCGCCACGCTCGACCCCACCGTGCGCCGGGCGCGCACCCCGGACGGCCGGGTCTTCACCCTCGCGGACACGGTCGGCTTCGTCCGGCACCTGCCCCACCAGCTCGTCGAGGCCTTCCGCTCCACGCTGGAGGAGGTCGCCGACGCCGACCTGATCCTGCACGTGGTCGACGGCTCGCACCCCGATCCGGAGTCCCAGATCGCGGCGGTGCGCAAGGTGTTCGCCGAGATCGAGGGCGCCCTGGACATCCCCGAGATCATCGTGATCAACAAGGCGGACATCGCCGACCCGGTCGTGCTCGCCCGGCTCTCCGCCAAGGAACGGCACAGCGTCGTCGTGTCCGCGCGGACCGGGGAGGGCATCGACCGGCTCCTCGAGGCGATCGCGCGGGAGCTGCCCGAGCCGGATCGCGAGGTACGGGTGCTGGTGCCGTACGAGCGGGGTGACCTGATCTCGCGGGCGCACACCGAGGGCACGGTGCTGTCGCTGGACCACACCCCCGAGGGCACGATCCTGCACGCCCGGGTCAGGCCGGACCTGTACGCCGAGCTCGACCGGGTGGCCAAGCCCGTCGAGACCGTCTGATCCGCGGGCGGCGCGGTTCGCCGCCCGCGGTGCCGGGCCCTGCCGCGGTACCCGCCCGCGACCCGCTCCGTCCCGAGCGGGCCCTGGAGCGGGCGTATGGAATGTGACCCGCCGGCGGGTCGTGACCGCCGCCGATGCGCTTGCTAGGATTGGCCGAGTCTAACGGTAGGTTAAGAGGCGGGTAACGATATAGCAGCGGCCATCGCCGGACCGAGGGGAGCGGTACTCATTTCGCACCGCACGGGCGTTCTGTGAGTGGTTTCGGCGGAATGGTCGCCTTACGCGGCACGCGATCGCTGTGCGGATCGCGTTCTTTTTGATAATGCTGTACAGCAGGCATGCTTGTGAAATAACGTGACCTAAAACTGAATCGCCCCAGGTTCGCGGTCTCCCGCGCGCCCGCCCCCGGCGCCAGGGTCATCCCAGAGAACCGGTGCGATGAGGCAGGAGACCCCCATGACGGCCGGACAGCGAACGGGCCCCGCGACCCCCGCGGACCGGGTCCATTCGGTGTCCGGGGATGCCAGGTAGGTGGTCGGATGACCGTTCGCCTCCTCACCAACATCGGTCGCCTGTGGACCGGCCACGAAATCTTCGGCAACGCCGCGATCCTGGTCCACAACGACCGCATCGCCTGGGTCGGACGAGCCGCCGACCTTCCGCAGAGCGTTCCCGGCGTCGTCGACGACATCGTCGACGTCGATCACGTCGAGAACCTGGGCGGGGCGCTGGTGACGCCCGGCCTCATCGACGCGCACACCCACCCCGTCTATGCGGGCAACCGGTACGCCGAGCTGGCGATGCGCTCCGGCGGCTCCAGCGCGGCGGCGATCGCGGCGGCGGGCGGCGGCATCAACTCCACCATCACCGTCACCCGTGGTACCGACCCGTGGACCCTGTGCAACGGGGTGCGCGAGCGGCTCCGGGATTGGCTCCTGAGCGGCACCACCACCGTCGAGGCGAAGACCGGCTTCCACCTGACCCGCGACGGCGAGCTCGCCTCGGTGCGGCTCCTCCGGGACCTGGAGAAGGATCCGATGATGCCGCGGGTCCACGTCACCTTTCTCGCCGCCCACGTGGTGCCGCCCGAGTACTTCGGCAGGCAGCACGACTATGTCGAGGCCGTCGCCGGCTGGTGCACCGACGCCGCCGCGGCCGGGGCGGACAGCGTCGACGTTTACTGCCACGACGGTCACTTCACCCCAGAGGACGCGCGCTGGATCCTCGCGGCCGGCCGCAACGTGGGCCTGACGCCCCGCCTCCACGTCGGCGGGACGGCCGTGCCCCGGGCGCTCCAGGTCGCGGCCGAGATGCAGTGCGCCGCCGACCTCATCCACAAGGTCACCGACGAGGACATCGAGATGATGTCGCGGTACGGCATCCCCGCCGTGGTCTGCCCGGCCACAGCGCTGCAGTCGGGGCACCTCCCGCCGGTGCGCCGGATGATCGCCAAGGGGATCCCGGTGGCCCTGGGCAGCGACCACAATCCCGGCCACTGCGGCATCACCTCCATGTCCCTGGTGATCAGTCTCGCGGTGGCGGCGTTCGGGATGAGCGTCGGCGACGCGCTCCGCGCGGCCACCCTGCACGCGGCTCAGGTGCTCAAGCTGGAGGACCGCGGCATCCTCGCCCCGAACCGGCTCGCCGACATCGTGCAGTGGGACGCCGACCACGAGGGCGCCTTCGCCTGGTCCTTCGGGCTCAAGCCCCGCCGTGTCTGGCGCGGCGGCGTGCCGGTGCAGTGACCGGCCGATCGGCCGCGGGCGTCAGGTACGGCACGCCCGATGACCGTACGACTCTCGCCTTCGCCGGGGACTCTGCCGAGCGCATGAGCCGGCCGCTCGTGCCGTCCGGGCTCGGCCGGCCCGTGCTCCAGCACCGCGGCCTTCCTCGCTTCCTCGGCGCTTCATCAGCGCGGCGCATGGTCATCACGTGGCGCACGGTTCCATGACCGTCACCTGCCATGGCTGATGACCGTCACCTGCCACGGTTCATGACCTGACCCGCCGTGCGCCATGGCCGCGGCCGGCCGTACCTCTTGGCGATCGGGTGAGCCGCGCGCCGCGACTGGGGCGCGCTCGCCGGGTGAGGCTGTGGCGCCCGCCGCCCGGCCGGGCGAGCGGCGCACGGGGGCCGGCGATCCGGCGCGGTCGTCCACAGAACCGCTCTCGGCGGCGGGGCCGTCCATTCCGGCCGCCTACCGTCGCCCCCATGCGAAGGAAGCTCCTGCCGGGCACCGGTCTTCTCCCCGATGATGCCGCGACCGCCCGCCTCCACGGGCTGATGCGCCCGGCGGACGCGGCTGCTCACGCGGCGGCTCACACCGTGCTCCCGCCCGACCCCACGGCCGCCATCGCGTCCGTTTCCGGCTCCACGGCTCCCGCCGCGTCCGTTCCCGGCCCCGGGGCGCCNGCTGCGTCCGTTCCCGGCCCCGGGGCGCCGGCTGCGTCCGTTCCCGGCCCCGGGGCTCCCGCCGCGTCCGTCCCCGGTCCCACGGCTCCGCCCTCCGCCCGGCTCCGCTCGGCGCCCACCGTGCCGGGGCCGCCGCCGTCGTTCGGCGCGCTCCCCGGGCCGGGCACCCGGAGCGCGGAGCCGGAGCGGCACGATGAGCCCGTCCCGGCGCCGGGGTGGCCGGGCGCGCGGCCCACGGGAGTGCGCGCGGCGCTCGGCCGTTCCCTGCCGCGGCTCGACCCCGGGAGCCCGGGCCTGCGCGCGTTGATCGCGGCCGGGGTGCTGGCCGCGCTGATCACCGCGGTCTTCGTCTGGCGATCGAGGCCGGTGGCCGAGCCGATCCCCCCGCCGGTCCCTGTCGCCTCCGGCGGGCCGGCGGCCACGGAGGCGGCCGGCTCGCCCAC
>JGI12341J12878_1000614_pt1 | contig 13843 bp, 9 predicted proteins | sample Passage260B_FD_12878 | JGI IMG/M metagenome (IMG submission 12878)
CCTGCCCCCCTCTCCCACGAGGGGCGAGGGGAGAATTGCTGAGTGCGGTGCAGAGGTGGGTGGGCGAGACGTGGACGACCCGGGCGGCGAGCAGCTCCGGGTCCTCCCAGCCGTCGCCGCCGTCGACCACGATGTGCCGCGCGGCGGGGTGGCGCTGGAGGTAGAGCAGTACCGGCTTGGAGGTCGGCATGGCGCCGAAGCGCAACACCAGGTCCGGCGCCAGGCGCTCCACCAGCGCCGGGTCGCGCAGGAACGCGTCGTAGGCGTCGAGCACGACGTCGTCCACGTGCGGCCCGCAGCGCACGTGCGACAGCGGATCGGCCAACACCGGGAACCCGAGCGCGCGGGCCAGCCCGACCACCGCCGGGCCGAGGTCCGGGTCCGTCTGCGGCCCGCAGATGATCAGCCCGCGCCGCGCGGCGGCCAGCTCCGAAGCCAGCGCCTGCACCGTCGCCGGGTCGGGCACGCGCGGGGCACGCGACACGGTGATGCCCGCCGCCACGCCCGCATCGGGAGCGTCCTCCTCCGGCGGCAGCGGCATGAGCGGCTCGCGGAAGGGGAAGTTGAGGTGCACCGGGCCGGCAGGGTCGGCGAGCGCGGTGGCGGCGGCGCGTGCGGCGAGCATGCGGGCATACCGCAGCATGCCGGGCGTCGCCTCCGGCGGGGCCGCGTCCACGAACCACTTCACGTTGCTGCCGAAGAGGTGAATCTGATCGATCGCCTGCGGCGCGCCGACATCACGCAGCTCGTGCGGGCGGTCGGCCGTCAGCAACAGCAGCGGCACGCGGGCATAGCGCGCCTCGACCACGGCCGGGAGGAAGTTCGCCGCCGCCGTGCCGGAGGAGCAGACGACCGCGACCGGCTCGCGCCGTGCCTTGGCCATGCCCAGCGCGAAGAAGGCGGCCGAGCGCTCGTCCAGGTGCAGCCAGAGGCGGATATCCGGGTGCCGTGCCAGCATCACCGCCAGCGGCGTGGAGCGGGAGCCGGGCGCGAAGACCACGTGGCGCACCCCGGCCCGGGCGAGCTCATCCACGAAGGCGCCGACATAGGTGAACAAGACCTGCTGGTGCGTCACTCGGTCCCTGTCCCCTCGATCCCCAGTGCCGCGAGCATCGGCCGCAGCTTCACCGCCGACTCGGCGTACTCGCGCTCCGGGTCGGAGTCACCCATGATGCCGCAGCCAGCGAAGAGCGTCGCCTCGGCCCCCTCGACCAGCGCCGAGCGCAGCGCGACGGCAAACTCACCCTGGCCGGAGGCATCCATCCACCCCACCGGCGCGGCGTACCAGCCCCGGTCCAGCCCCTCGTGCTCCCGGATGTAGCGCAGCGCCGCCGCGCGAGGCATCCCGCCCACCGCCGGGGTCGGGTGCAGGCGCGCGACCAGGTCCAGCAGCGTCGCGCCGTCGCGCAGCCGCGCGGTGACCGGCGTGTAGAGGTGGTGCACGTTCCGGACGGAAAGGATCACCGGCTCGTCCGGGGCCTCGACCTCGACGCACGGGCCATCGAGCGCGGCGCGGATTGCCCGGACGACGACCGCGTGCTCCGCGCGGTCCTTGGTGCTGGCGAGCAGCGCAGCGGCCAGCTCCCGGTCCTCCTCCGGCGTCGTCCCACGCCGGATCGACCCAGCCAGGCTGGCCACGCGCACCGTCCGGCCCTCCAGCCGCACCAGGCGCTCGGGCGTAGCGCCCAGGAAAACCTGCTCGCCCCGGGCCACGGCGAAGACGTAGCAACTCGGATAGGCATCGCGCAGCCGCCGGAGCGCCGCCTCGACATCGAACGGCTCCTCAGCCTCGACCCGCACCTCCCGCGCGAGCACCACCTTCTCCAGCTCGCCACGGCGGACCGCCGCTGCGGCCTCGGAAACGGCGGTGAGGAAACCCCTCACCCCCCTGCCCCCCTCTCCCACAAGGGGCGAGGGGGGGACTGCTTGGGCGAGAGCGGTGCGGATCGTCTGGAGGACGGCAGCAAGATCTCGCTCTACCAGTTCCGCCGGCACTCGGAGGAAACGCAGCCCGAGCGTCTCCAGCAGTTCCTGGCGCTCACGGTCGTGCTCGACCTGAGTGGCATGCACACCGCCGTCCACCTCGACAACGAGGCGCTTCTCTGGTGCGTAGAAATCGACGACGAACGGGCCGATCGGCTGTTGTCTCCGGAACTTGATGCCGTCGATTCGGCGGCCACGCAGAGCCTCCCAGAGCAGCGCCTCACTCGGCGTCGACGCCTTCCGGAAGCGCCGTGCTACCTCCACCATCCGGCGCCGCACGTCCTCGGAAATCTCCCAGCGATCCGGCCGCTCCCCCCGTACGCCACGTCCCTCTCCCCCTCTCTCCTCATGGAAGACGGGCTCTGAGGGTGAGGCGTACTGCCCCCCCCGCATTCCGCCTTCTTCTCCCCCTCTCCCCTTGTGGGAGAGGGGGCCGGGGGGTGAGGGGTAGTGCCCCCCCACCACCACATTCACCCGCCGCCAGCACTCGCTGCCCTGGAGAGTGAGCGTCTGGCGCGGGAGGATGAGGCGGGCGTCGGGAAAGCCGTGCCAGCGGGGGGTGGCCGGGCGCTCGGGGTCGAAGGCAAAGCCACCGATGACGGCCGGACCGGGACCATCGCCCACGATCAGCGCCCCGTCGAGGAGCGCGCGCCACGCCGCGTCCGCCGCGGCGAAGCGATCCGAGCCGGTCGGCTCGATGACGTAGGCGGCGCCGATCCCGACCAGGGCGAAACCTGCTTCGGGTTGGAGCCAGAGGCAGCGGTCACTCGCACCGGCCGCCTGGGCGAAGGCGTCGATCGGATCCTCCGCGGCGACCCGCTCGCTCCAGCTCACCAGGACCGGCGCGCCGCGCTCGGCGGCCAACCGGCGGGCCTCCGCCAGCAGCGGCGCCAGCGCCTGCTCCGTGTCGATCCGCTCTGTCACATCTACATCGAGGGCCACGATGCATCTCCTTCAGGCCCCTCGGGCGGCATGCCGACACTGCGGCGGAGCAGCGCACGAAGCGTCGGGTAATACGACTCCAGCGGCGGCGGGTCAGGGTCGAGCAGCCAGTCGGTGACGACCTCGTTGATGGCGCCGAACCAGACCAGCCCGGCCACCCGCGTGTCGACCGGCGCGATGTCGCCGCGACGGATCCCCTCGTCCAGGTGGCGAGCGATCAGGCCGGCGAACTCGCGGTGGATCTCCAGCATCTTCGTATTGAACTCGCGCCCGGCGCCGAGCGCGTCGACGAGGAAGAGCCGAGCCAGCGAGCGGTGCCCGCTGAAGGTGTCGAGGACCACGCGCAGCGCGGCGTCCATCTTCGCCAGCGAGTCGGTCTCGGCGGCAATGGCCGCTTCGGCGCGGGTCATCAGGAGCGCCGCCATGCGGTCGAGCAGCGAGAGGAAGATGGTCTGCTTGTTCGGGAAGTGGAAGTAGACCCCGCCCTTGGAGGTGCCGGACGCCGCGGCGATCTCGTCCATGGCGGCATCCCGGTAGCCCCGCCGGGCGAAGATAGCGAGCGCGGCTTCAAGGATGCGCTCGCGCCGGACCTCACTGCGCGTCTGCTCTCGCGACACACCCCGCTCCCCTCACCCGCCGCTCCCGGCGACAAAACCGACCGACTCGTCGGTCGGTTTTTCATCATAGCAGGGTGAGGGGGTGGGGGGAAGGGGGACGCCCTCACCCCCGGCCCCTCTCCCAACCTTGGGAGAGGGGAGTCGGGCCGAATACGGCAGACGGCCGACACATGACGTATGACGCATGACGCGTAACATCCCCCTCTCCCAAAGTTGGGAGAGGGGGTTAGGGGGTGAGGGCCACCCCACCTCACCCCCACACGATCCGCTCCAGCGTCCCGTCGGGGCGGAACGTCGCCACGCCGAGGCGCGGGGGCTCGCGGCCGTCGGGATCGCGCGTCACGGCATCGATGAGGAGGGGCAGCACCTGGGCCGTGTTGTCGATAACGTCGAGCGTGGCCATTTCCTCGGGCGTGACCCAGGCCAGGTCACCCTCATTGCTGGTGGGGAGCACCGGCTCGGCGAGCGTGCCGGTGAAATAGAGGAGGATCGTCAGCGTTGCGCCGGGACGGGATTGGAGGAGCACCCGCCGCAGGGTCAGGCCGGCGATCTGCTTCGGCGCGATTCCCGTCTCCTCCCGGACCTCCCGGAGCGCGGCGGCGCGCAGATCGGCAAGCTCCTCCGGCTCGACGCGCCCGCCGAGCCCGGTCCAGCGGCCGGGCGCGAAGCGCTTGCTCGCAGCGCGCCGGAGCAGCAAGTAGCGCCCGCCGTGCGCGAGCAGCACCATCGAGTAGACTTCAAGCGCAGGTGGCCGCGCGCGGTCCGCGGCGTCGTTCCCGGTTACCATGCTCGCGCCCCCTCACCGTCCATCGCTAGCTCCAGGCCCGCGTTGTTGACAAGCGTACAATATGTACGTACACTCGGGCTACGCAGCGGCGGCCCCGTCCCGGCCCTGGCCGGGTACCTCCAAGGTGGTGAGCACATGGCAGCACCGGCAGATCGGCAGCAGGCGTTCGAGACCCCGTTCCCGTTTCGGTCGACACCGCCGACCGTCCGGCTCATTGCGCAGGAGTCGGCGCACGACCCGTTCGCCCTCACCGTCGCCGCCGCCTGGACCTGCTACGGCGCGCGCCCGGCACGGGTGGAGAACGTGCTCAAGCTGATGGACTCGTCGCTGGATGAGCCGGGCGACGAAGTGCGCCCGGCACGGCGCGAGCGTGCCCAGCGGCTCTACCCGGACCTCTTCGCGGCCGGCCACCACACCACCTTCCAGCACGCGAACTTCGTCTTCGTGCTCGACGGCGTCTCCCGGCTCGCGATCTGGTCTTTCTTCCACAGCCACCCGCACTACAACTCCGAACAGGTCTCGCAGCGCTACCGCGAGGTCAGCGGCAAGACGATGGTGACGCCCGACCTGCCCGAGCCGCTGCTGGAGATCTACACGGCCGCCATCGAGCGGGCGCTGGAGGGCTACCGGCGGCTGGTCGACCTCCTGACACCCGACCTCACCGCCCGCTACGCCCGCGTCTTCCCCGCGCGCGCCAAGGCGCGGGACCCGGAGACGCAGGAACGGGTCCGCCGCGACGTGCAGCGCAAGGCGCAGGAGGTGGCCCGCTACGTGCTGCCGCTGGCGACCCCGGCGCATCTCTACCACACCGTCAACGGGCTGACGCTGCTGCGCTACTACGTCCTGGCCAACCAGCTCGACGTGCCGGGTGAGGTCCGCTACATCGTCAACCGCATGGTCGAGGAGGTCTTGAAGGTCGATCCCAACTTCCTCGGTGCCCCCGGCCACCCGCTCGACCTGCGCCTGATCGCGACCGAGGACACCCCGGAGTACCAGGCGCTGGCCAACCTGCGGGCGAATCTCGACCAGACCGGCAACGAGGAGTTCTTCCGCGAGTTCGACGCCGAGCTGGGCGACTACCACTCCAAGCTGGTCGCCTACAACCCGAACGCCGAACACTTGCTCGCCAGCGCCGTCCGCACCGTGCTCGGCCGCAGCCGCGACGAGCTCTCCGACGCCGAGGCGATCGCGCTCGTGCTCGACCCGGCGCGCAACCACTACCACGGCCACTCCCTCTTCCTGGCAATGCACTCCAAGCTGATGCAGACGATGAACCACGTCGCCTTCACGTTCCAGAAGCGCATCAGCGGCGCGGAAGAGGCGCAGAACCAGCGGCACCGCGGCACGCTCTCCTCCAGCCCGGTCCTCTCCGCCCACCTGCGTCAAGAGCCGGACGTGATCGTGCCGTACGACGTGGCGCGGGTGCCGGAGGCGCTGGAGGAGTACCACGCCACGGTGCGCGCCCTCTGGGACGCCAAGAACCGGCTGCTCGACGCCGGCGTCCCGGTCGAGCAGGTGCTCTACCTGCTGCCCAACAGCCACCACGTCCGCTTCTACGAGACGGGCACGCTGCTCACCTACTTCTGGAAGTGGGTCAAGCGGCTCTGCTACGACGCGCAGCGGGAGATCTTCGAGACGGCCCGGCAGGAGACGGAGCAGGTCAAGCAGGTGCTCCCCGAGATCGGCCGCTACGTCGCCCGGCCGCCCTGCATGTTGCGCCACGAGGCAGGGACGCGCCCCTTCTGCCCCGAGGGCGAGCGCTACTGCGGCATCCCGGTCTGGCGCAACTACGACTTCGCCCGCATCGCCGAGCGCCGGGTGCTGTAGGCGTCCCGCGTGTTCCGTGATGCGTGTTGCGTGTCATCCTGATGAGGTACAAGAGGTGTAATCGACCGGGGTCGGGCGCTTTCCCGCTCGACCCCGGTTTCATGTTTCGGCGCGCCAGATAACCCTTCCGAGCCGCCGTGGGTCATCGAATGCTTGACGCCGATTCCTTTATGTCATTCTGAGCGAAGCGAAGGATCTCGCGTCGGAACCATCACCCAGTGGGAAGATCCTTTGTGGAGACGATGCTGTCAGGGATACAGCGGGACCAAAACGGTGTTGATCACCGGCGCGTGGTGCGCCGGGCTCGTCGCGGCGACCTCGTCATCCGCGCTGCCGGCCGGAGGTGCGGTCGAGGTAGTCGATCACCCGTTGGTAGTCGGCGGTGTCGATCATCCCGCTCTCGTGGTAGTACGTGATCATCATGCGCAGCCCAAGGATGGGCATGACCCGATAACCGTGCTCATGCAGCCGGGCGACGCCGCCCTGCTCCCGGTCAATCAGGACGATCGCGTCGCGGACGATTAAGCCGGCCTTCTCCAGCGTCCGGGCGGTGGTGAGGATGCTGGTGCCGCCGGTCATCAGGTCGTCGATCACCAGGACCGTCTGCCCCGGCACGACCCTCCCCTCGATCTCCGGGTGCGAGCCGTCGGGGCGCACGTAGAGCAGCGGCGTATCGCTGACCAGCGCGTAGGCGGTAGCGAGGTGCAGCCCACCCATCGGCACGCCGGCCACAGCGGCGAACGCGGCGAGACGGGGTTTGCGCCGGACCTGATCGGCCTGGATCTCCTGATGGATCAGCCGCGCGATCTGGCGCAGGACCGCTGGGTCGCTGATCAGCACGCGCGGGTTGATGTAGATCGGCGACCGGCCGGCGGTCGGCCCGAGGTCGAAGTCGCCAAACTGCACACCACCAAGGGCAAAGAGCGCCTGGGCCAGGTCGAGCTTCGATTCGGACCCGAAGAACACGCTGTCGTCGTCCTCCCGACGTGCGGCACGGCCGATCTGCACGATAACGGGGAGACGATACCATAATCTCACACTGCTTGCGTACTGTTTCCGACCCTCCACACACGAGCCCCGCCGGGAATGATGCCTGCCCGGCACGCGCAGCCGCGCTCCTCACCACCGGAACCACCAACACCGTCGTGACTGCCGTCCCCAGGCGGTGCGGATCGCTCCCCACACCCCGAGCAGGAACCTGCGCCGGGCGCTATGATGAGCGCTGGCACACATGGGTCTGACCACGACGGCAACGGAGGGGGGAAATGGACTACCGGGAGGCGATCGCCTACATCATCGAGCGCTCCGGCTACGACCGGGGCTTCGTCGCCAACCCCTTCGACGCCGAGACGGTCGGCCTGCAACGCACCGCCTGGTTACTGGAAGCGCTCGGCCACCCCGAGCGGGGCTTCACCGTCGTGCACATCGCCGGCACCAAGGGGAAGGGCTCAACCGGTGCCTGTGTCGCCGCCATCCTCCGCGCCGCGGGACGACGCGTCGGCTTCTACTCCTCACCCCACCTTCACACCTTTCGCGAGCGCATCCAGATCGACGGCATGCCGATCGCACCGGAGGATTTCGCCGCCCTGACCGCCGAAATCGCCGCGGTCAACCGCCGTCTGGCAGAGGCGCGGCCCGACTGGGGTGAGGCCACCGCCTTCGAGGTCTCCACCGCGCTCGCCTTCCTGGCCTTCGCCCGGGCAGGCGTGGAGGTCGGCGTGGTCGAGGTCGGGCTCGGCGGGCGGCTCGACGCCACCAACGTCGTCACCCCGGCCGTCGCCGTCATCACCCCGATCAGCTACGACCACACCGCCATCCTCGGCAACACCCTCAGCGCAATCGCGGCCGAGAAGGGGGGCATCATCAAACCAGGCCGCCCGGTCGTCATCGGCCCGCAACCGCCCGAGGCGCTGGCCACCCTGGAGCGGATCGCGGCCGAGCGCGGTAGCCCGGTCTACCGGGCCGGACGCGACTGGCACGCGACCGGCACCGATGCCGCCTTCAACCTGACCGGCCCGTGGGGAACCCTCCGCGACCTGCGCCTCGCGCTGCGCGGGCGACACCAGGTGGAGAACGCCGCCACGGCCGTCGCCGCCTGCTGGCTGCTGCGCGAGCAGGGCCTCGACATACCGGAGGTGGCCATCCGCGCTGGGCTGGCGGCGGTCAACTGGCCCGGCCGCCTGGAAGTCGTGCGCGAGCAGCCCCTGGTCGTTGTCGACGGCGCGCACAACGTCGATGCCGCCGCCCGCCTGGCCGAGGCGCTGGTCGACACCTTCGGCCCCCGCCGCCGCACGTTCGTCCTCGGCATCGCCCGGGACAAAGACATCTCGGCGATGCTGGAAATCCTCGCCCCGCTGGCGGACCGGATCATCGCCACCGCCTCCCACCACCCCCGAGCCGCCGACCCGGCGCAGGTCGCAGCCGCCGCCCGAGCAGCCGGCGGCACCGGGACCACCGTCGAGGAAGCCCCCGACATCGCCACCGGCCTACGCCACACGCTGGACGCGGCCGCACCGGACGACCTGATCTGCGTCACCGGCTCCCTCTACGCCGTCTCCGAGGCCCGCGAAGCCCTCGGCCTCGCCCAGGCCGACGACTTCGAGCGCGAGCTATTGTTCCGGTGAGGAGACGAGTACCGCGAATCTCCAGACCGCTGGTGTGAAGAACCCCGCACGTGGCGCGTGCCCGGGGTAATGAAGTTTGATGAATTACCGTGCTACACCGGAGCCGCCCGGTGGTTGTCATCCTGAGCGGAGCCGGCCGGCGGACGGGGATCCTCGTACGCGCAACCGATGTTCGCCAAACTCCACAATCCCGTGGCAACGACGGCCTATCAGCTCGGCGCGTTGCAGCGGTCCCTGCGAATGAGGCCGGGCCAGGGCACCTGCGCTCTCGTCATCCCACCCAACCGTTGACGAGGCGGCACGGACTGGCCTATCCTCTGCAGCAGCGTGCGGTCATGACCGTCGATCGAGGAGGAAAGACCGTTGGAGAGTCCTGAACGCGCCTATGGCCGGGCCGCCGTCGCCTTGGTCGTCCTGTTGATGCTGAACTTCGTAGCGCTGTTCGGCCTCATGGCTCTCGGCCTCTCGCAGGGCTTCAAGATCACCTGGTAACGCGCCCCGCACTTTCCCCACAGGTGAGTACAGAACATACCCCGCCCGCCCGGTTGATTCGGGCGGGCATTGCGTGTTTCCAAGCCACTACATACCCAACGCCTTTAACCTGACGACTGTTACTTCGAACTCGAGCAAGTCCTTGCACTTCTTGCGTTTATAGACAAGTCCGTTTAACATCCAAGATGCGCCGAAGGCAGAGACATGCCTTAGATAGAGATATCCTGCCCCGATAGTTCCTCACGACGCGTGCAAACGACGAGTTGACGTGGCACGGTCCTATAGGGTTACAGCTCGGGACTTGGCGGCAGTGGGCGAAGGAGCGCACGTATGACTGAACTGGTCTTGCTCGGTGCTGGTGCATCGGCCGAAGCAGGTGTACCAACGTCCGTTGACATGACCAAGAGAATCCTTCGCCGCTTCTCAGACGAGTTTGCCCTGGAGCGGCATCGCCACATCATCGCTTTCGCTATCGGTGGGCTACTGTTCCAAAAGGGAGTGGAGGGCAGGGATCCCTTCGATGGGGTTGATGTCGAGGCGCTCTTCAACGCCGTCCAACTACTAGCGGATCGCCACGAACTTGGTGTCTCTCCCTTCGTCGGTTCGTGGCACGCGATGGTGGACGAGTTAGACAAGCGCCTTCCACCAGCCTACGCGGGAAGGTTGGATCGCCTAAGTCAACAGATATACGAGGGGGTTGTGTCGGAGATCGCGAGCGCCTTCCCGAAGCAGTCGTCATTCCAGGGACAGGAGATCGACAAGCGTCTCGATCAGACCATCAAGGTGACAGTAGACGCCCTGTTGAGGGGAAAGCGCACAAACATCCCTTCACACCAGAGCGTGAGTCGCGCCATCGGCGAGTACATGTCCCGGATGATGCAGGACTGGCTTAACAACATCCAGAGACGGCGTCCTCGGAGTGACTCGCGTTTCATTCGCGAGTTTCAGAAGGCGGTGGAAGAACAACGGGCGCAGCCTGGACAGGGAGCCATATTCCGCCAGACGACGGAACTCATGATCCGCATACTCAAAGATCTCGTCTGGATTGACACGCCGAAAGATGTGGCGTATCTCGCTCCTCTTCTGAACTTGTTAAGAATGCAGGGGCGCCTCGTAATTGCTACCCTGAACTACGACAATGCTATCGAGCTGTTAGCCGAGGGCCATGACGTACAGTGCCAAACCGGTATTGACGAGTGGTCCCGCACGGGGAGCTTCACCCTATCGGGCGATGGGCTATTCCTGCTGAAAATCCACGGCTCTATTGACTGGGAGAGCATCGATGGGGCACCAAGCCCCGACCGCCCCTTACCGCATCGGATCATCCGCCGCGTCTCGCCTGAGCGGCTCAATGGAGTCCCTTACAGACCGGCTGTTATCTTCGGCCAGCGCAACAAGCTGACCGCAGAGGGACCGTTCCTTGACCTCCTTCGCGCCTTCAAGGGAGAGCTTGCACGGTCCACGACAGTGACGGCCATCGGCTATTCGTTTCGGGATGCGCACATCAACGAGTACCTGCTGCAATGGCTCAATGCCGACCCCTGTCATCGTTTGCGAATCATCGCGCGGAACTTCGACTCCAACCATGCTCCATTTGCGATGACCCTCCGCCGGTACGCACGAGACCGGCTGGAGATAATCTCGGCGAAGGCAAGTGAGGGGTTAGCCCGCGTCTGGGGGAGCGACTGAGTCGACGTTGGATCTGTGAGCACCTGAGACGAAAGACATGTCCTGCGGCAGCGCATAAAGGGAAAGAGAGTTGCACGCCCCGCTGCACTTGGCGGACTGCCTGCCCGCGCTCCATTCGCGTTGCAACCAGCCCGAGCGATTGGCCCCTTACTAGTACCACAACCACACCTACGCAGCTGCTCCTCCCTTATTCCTCGAAGAGGTGCATACGTTCGCGGGACTTGGCGCTCACGATCCATTGCGCATCCGGTCAACAGACCCTACACTGGTCGTGTAGAATGAACCGGTGGCGGTGGTTTCTCGCGGGAGGTAGTGCGTAGGTGAGTCAGCAGACGGTCGCGACACGGCAGGAATCAGGAACCGAGGGGTTCCTCGACCGATTCTTTCATCTTAAGGAGTTCGGGACGACCGTCCCGACGGAGGTCATGGCGGGCCTGACCACGTTCATGGTCATGGCCTATATCCTTTTCGTCAACCCGATCATCCTGGGCAATCCCGATCTTCCCGATCAGTTCCCGATCCGTGCCACCGCGACCGCGACGGCGCTGGTGGCGGGCGTGATGACGATCATCATGGGCCTGGCGACGAACCGCGCCTACGCCATCGCGCCGGGGATGGGGCTCAACGCCATTGTTGCCTTCCAGCTCGTCGGCTCGATGGGGCTGACCATGCCCCAAGCGATGGGCGTGATCGTGGCCGAGGGCCTCGTCATCACGGCGCTGGTGCTGCTCGGCATCCGGCAGGCCGTGTTCAACGCCATCCCGACCGAGTTGAAGAAGGCCATCTCGGTCGGTATCGGGCTCTTCATCCTGTTCATTGGGCTGGTCAACGGCGGGATCGTCGTCGCCGACCCGGCGACACTGGTGGCGCTGGGTGACCTGCGCGGGGTGCCGGTCTTCGTCACGGCCTTCGGTCTGGCCCTCACCATTGCGCTCATGGCGCGCAACGTCAGGGGTGCGATCCTGTGGGGCATCCTCGGCAGCACCGTGGTGGCGATCATCGCCAAGGCGGTCACCGGGACCGACGCGTTCGCGCCCGGCGTGGCCGAAATGCCGAGCCAGTGGATTGCGTCGCCCGACTTCGGCACGATCGGTCAGTTCTCCTTCGGCTTCATCGCCGAACTGGGCGTGCTCACCGCCATCCTGGTGGTGTTCGCCCTCATGCTCTCCGACTTCTTCGACACCATGGGCACCCTGATCGGGGTTGGCAGCCAGGCGGGCTACCTGAACGAGAAGGGTGAGTTGCCCCAGGCGCAGCGGGCGCTGGTCGTCGACTCGCTCGCGGCGGTCGCGGGCGGCGCGGCGGGGACCTCCTCCGCCACGACCTACATCGAGTCGGCGGCCGGGGTCGGCGTCGGCGGGCGCACGGGGTTGGTGGCGGTCGTCACCGGCATCCTCTTCCTGCTGGCCATGCCGCTGGCGCCGCTGGTCGAGGTGGTTCCGAGCCAGGCGACGGCGCCGGCACTGATCATCGTCGGCTGGATGATGATGTCGGTGCTGAGCGAGCGCGAGACGCGCACGCATGAGGGCCGGACGATCGTGGCCCGGGCCATCGACTTCGCGAACCTCGAAGAGGGCCTGCCGGTCGTCGCCACGATGGTGATGATGCCGCTGACCTACAACATCACCAACGGCATCGGCGCCGGCTTCATCACCTGGACGCTGATCAAGATCTTCAAGGGGAAGTTCCGCGAGGTGCACCCGGCGATGTACATCGCCAGCATCGCCTTCCTCGTGTACTTCCTCCGCAGCTACCTCGGCGTCGAGGTCTAGCCGGACGCGGAGGCGCCACGAGCACACGACGGGCGGCGGGGAACACGTCCCCGCCGCCCGGTTGTTTCCAAGACCAGTACGCCGCGACGAGGTACCCGCTGCACCGCGCGGACCGCAGAAAGGACGGCAGCCGACCATGGACCACACCGACCACGTCAACCTGCTCCACGGCGGCGTACCCGCGGGGCCAGGCGTCTGGGCCGACCTTGGCTCCGGCACCGGCGCCTTCACCCTGGCGCTGGCCGACCTGCTCGGCCCCGGCGCGACGATCTACTCCGTCGACCGCGACGCCGAAGCGCTCCGCCGCCAGGAGCGCGCGATGCAGGCCCGCTTCCCGGACACGACCCTGCACCTCCTGGTCGCCGACTTCACCCGCCCGCTCCCGCTGCCGCCGCTCGACGGCATCGTCATGGCCAACTCGCTCCACTTCGTGCAGGACAAGGAGCCGGTACTTCACCTGATCCACGGCTACCTCCGGCCCGGCGGGCGCCTGCTCCTGGTCGAGTACGACACCGACCACGGCAACCGCTGGGTTCCCTATCCCCTCAGCTACGGCACCTGGGAAACCCTCGCCGCTCGTGCCGGCTTCACCGGCACCCGCCTCCTCGCCACCCACCCCAGCCGCTACTTCCACCGCATCTACTCCGCCGCCAGCGAGCGGGGGGAGGACCACGCCCGTCCCTCGTAGGGGCAGATTTGGAATCGACCCGTCCTGCCCGGGCCGCGCGGACGCCTGGGCCGTGACATGGCCGAAACGGGTGTTGGGAGGGTTTTCGCGCGGTGGCGCGTGCACGGTTCAGCGGTGGAAGGGTTTTCGCGCGGTGACATGTGCCCGGGTTGAGCGGTGGAAGGATCCTCGCGCCGTGGCCCGTGCCCGGGGCTCAAGCCGCCGGGCTGCATAGGGGTAAGCCCACTGAAGGAGCTGCGATGGCCATGCCCCGGCTGACCCGATCCGGCAGCCCGCGGGACGCCCAATCCCGAGCCCCTTCAGTGGGCTTTTCCTTGTCAGCCCGGCGGCTTGAGCCCCGGGCACATGCCACGACGCGGCGACCTGCCCGCCACCCATCCCGGCGACGGTCGGCAGCCGCCCGAGCCGGCGGAGGCGGGCGG
>JGI12341J12878_1000631_pt1 | contig 13533 bp, 22 predicted proteins | sample Passage260B_FD_12878 | JGI IMG/M metagenome (IMG submission 12878)
CTGCCGCAGCAGCCGTCCCGCTCGCGGCAGCGGAGGCTGACAGCATCCCGGCGGCAGCACCGGAAGCGGCGGACAGTGGCAGCACCCCGGAAACGCTGCCGAAAGCGGCAGCGGTCTCGCTGGCGGCAGCGGAGAAACCGGCAGCAGCAGGCAATGGCAGCATCCCGGCGGCGCCGCAGACGGCAGCGGACAGTGGCAGCATCATCTCGGCAGCAGACGGCGGCAGCGTTTCGGTGGTAGCGGACAGCGGCAGCAGCACCCCGGCAGCATCCTCGGCCGCGGACAGTGGCAGCGCCGAGGAGCGGCAGCAGGACGGTGCGGCCGTGTTGCCGTTCGTGCAGGATCCGGCAGTGCGCCGGAGGCATCGGCAGCGGCAGCAGAGATCGAGCCTGCCGCGCGTGGCCGAGGAGCACGTGCAGAAGGTGCTGCCGTACCTGAGGGAGGTACAGAAGGACAACGGCGATATCTACGCCGTGCGGGCCACGGATGTGGAGCACCTCTTCTCTGAGGCGAGCATCCGCACGGTCCGGGCGGCGCTGCAGGTTGCCCGGCAGCGTCTTGAGGATGAGCGGCAGCGGGCTGCCGCCGAGGACAGTGGCAGCGCCGAGGAGCGGCAGCAGGACGGTGCGGCAGCAGTCGTGTAGTAGATAGCGGCAAAGCGGGGCGGCAGCACAGCGTCGCTGCCGCCCCTTCTTCATTGCCCGGCAGTATCTGGCAGCATTCAGCGGCAGCGGTGGCAACACGCTCACCTATCGGTGTCGACGGCAGCACGGGGGGCAGCGGCAGCGTCGGGACAGTGGCAGCAGTGCGGCAGCAACGTTGCTTGCTGCCACGGCAACAAGCTTGTGTTCGACTTGCAAGTCGTACACATATTCAGTACCGTGTAGGTGGCAGCAAGACACGTGGTAAGGAGAAGTCAAGATGGCCTTGATCGAGCAGGTGCAGCGGAAGACGTACTTCGAGTGCCAGATCGTTGAGGGACGCAACCCGAAGAGGCTTGTCGTCAATGAGATCGGGTACCGGGGCCACACGGCTCTCGAGATCCGCACCAAGGTGTGGGCAGTTGACGACAACGGCAACCCTGGCTGGCGCTATAGCCATGGGATGTTCATTCCCGCAGAGTTGGTACCTGAGATCAGGAAGGCATTGGAGGCGTTCGAGAAGGACCACGGCCTGACGAGTGGGGGGGTGGAGAACTGATGTCCAGGCCGCGTGTGCCGAAGAAGAAGCCCACGACGGTGTACCCGATCCACTGCTCGTCCTGTGGGACCTATCTCTTCGATGTCCACGATGAACCGGGTCGCGTCCGCGCTTTCTGCCCGTCGTGGGACGACCCGTGGTGCGCGGTCACCGCGGAACGGTTCTATCCGAACGATCGCGATAACGAATGGATCGTGTTCGCGCTCGAGGTTCTCAAGGTGAGTCTTACTGAGTTCGCCAACGACTTCGGTCTGACGCGCCATCAGGCCAACGCGGTCCGGCAGAACTACAACCGGCGGGTGATCGCCGCCCCGCAGTGAGCGCCAGCAATAGAAGGCCCGCATTATAAAGTAGCGGGCTTTTTTCATACCCTCGAATTGGTGGATTCGGGGGTACGGATGACGGACGAGAACATCGATTACGACGAGAACACCCAACTGACAGCTGAGGCCATCGACGGAGATTCTGCTATCGACGAGCTGGAAATCCGGCTCGACGAGGTCACCAAGAAGACGGTCGACATGATCGTCGACAAGCTATTAATCGTCGTCGACGAGCTTTCCGGCCACCCGCTTTATCCCTACCAGAGGCCATTTGCGCGCCGGATCATCGAGTCCCTGGTTCTTGGTGACGGCGCGACGCTGACGGCACTATTCAGCCGTCAGGCGGGTAAGTCCGAGACAGTGGCCAACACCGTGGCCGCCTGCATGATTATGCTGCCTGCCCTGGCCAAGGTCTTCCCCTACCTGCTCGGCAAGTACAAGGAAGGGCTCTGGGTCGGCGCCTTCGCCCCCGTGGATGATCAGGCCGATAACCTGTATGGCCGTATCGTCTCCAGATTGACCTCTGAGCGGGCTCTAGAGCTTATGCAGGATCCTGATATCCAGGATGGGGTAAAGGCCCGCGGAAGGACGCTCACGCTTCATTCTGGGTCCCTTGTACGGCGCCAGACCTGTCACCCCCGGGCGATCATCGAGGGCCGGACCTATCACCTGATACTCATCGACGAGTGCCAGGGCGCCGACGACCGGATGGTTACCAAGTCCATCATCCCGATGGGCGCGGCGACCAACGCCACCTACGTCTTCACCGGAACGCCGACCTACACCAAGAACATCTTCTACCGGCAGATCCAGAAGAACAAGCGCAATCAGGTCCGGCGCGGCAAGCGGCAGCTGCACTTTGAGGCCGACTACCGGGAGGCGTCCAAGGCCAACCCGCTCTACCGGCTGCACTGTGAGAAGCAGAAGGAGGTGCTCGGCGAGGACAGTGACGAGTTCAAGCTGAGCTACCGCCTGATGTGGCTGCTCGAGCAGGGAATGTTCACCACCAGCGAGCGTCTGAACGCGCTCGGCGACAAGAGCATGCAGACGGTGAAGGCCTGGTACCGTTCGCCCGTCGTGGTCGGCATCGACCCGGCCCGCAAGCAGGATTCCACCGTGGTCACCGTGGTGTGGGTCGACTGGGACCACCCCGACGAATTCGGGCTCTACGAGCACCGCATCCTCAACTGGCTGGAGCTGGGCGGCGGCATGTCCTGGGAGACCCAGTACCACCGCATCGTCGAGTTCCTCAGCAACTACTACATCCACGCCATCGGCATCGACACCGGCGGCGTGGGGGACGCGGTCGCCGACCGGCTCAAGGTCCTGATGCCCAACACCGAGATCGTCGAGCTGGGCAGCCAGCGGCCGGACCAGTCCAAGCGGTGGAAGCACCTGTATCAGCTCATCGACCGCGGAAAGATCATCTGGCCAGCGCACGCCAAGACCCGCTCCACCAAGGTCTACGAACGGTTCATCCAGCAAATGAGCGACTTGGAGCTGGAATACGTCGGGCCCTACAAGCTGGCCAAGGCGCCCAATGAGGCCCACGCTCACGACGACTTCCCGGACAGCTTGTCGATGGCCTGTATCTTGACCTCCGAGGACTATCACATGAAGGAGGTCGAGCAGAGCATCTCTCCATTCTATTCCTGAAGGCCGTTTGGCTTATCCTGGAATTGACCCCCGTTCAGGAGTGTGAAGGATGGCCTACTCTCCCACGAATTCCTCCCCGCTCGCCCCGGCGCCGCAGTACCCGGAGCGCATTTCGCCGGTGTACGAGGCGAAAATCGCGCCGAACGCTCCTGGTGGTNGNGGCCCGCTGCGTTTCCAGGAGGGTCTGGGTACTGACAGCGATGTGCCGCGCGAGTTCACCACCGGCATCATGCAGGGCTACATGACCGCGCCCGGCCGCACCAACCGGAATGCCGCGGTGTGGATTAAGCGCCCAGAGGAGACTCTTCAAGAGCGTGCTCACCCCGGCTCTTCCTCCTGGGTCATGGCGCCGACTTTCCTTGGCGAGTTCGCCTATGGCGCCCAGAGCGGTAACCGCGGTATGCCGGTTTATGAGACTGTGGTCCGGTCCGGAGGGTACTACACCCGCATGAACCCGGCCTACATCGACGACTGATGTGCTATACTGCAAAGCTCGGATGAGCTGAGTCGTTCAGAAGGCCCCGGCCAAGTGCCGGGGCCTTCTTTCATGGACAGCCCAACTCTGAGGGTCTGGCATTATCATTCCACAGCTCCACACATCTACCCTGAAATGTGTAATGCCGGATGCGTCCGCTGACGTTGGCATTGAGGGGAGGTGATAGAGGATGAGCATCGCGTTCTATCCGCCCGCTCAGCGATACGCCGGGGCCGATCTCGCCGTTACGATCAGCCCGCTAGGCCTCGTTGAGCTGGCGGATGAATTACGCCTCATCACCTCCTGAAGAGTTTGAAGTCCACGGGCCACGGCTCAACCGGTATGCGGTCAACTGGGCCTTCTATTTAGGCTACCACTACGCCTATCGGCGAGAGCCGGGCGAGCCGCAGCTGACCTTCAATTACTGCCGTGCTCTGGTCGACTTCCTCATCAATTTCTGCTATGGACGCGGTGTCACTTTCCAATCGGCTAAAGAATACTCCCATATCGTCCCGGCCCTTTTGAACCGGGTGTGGGAGATGGATAACAACAAGCAGCAGATCATCCGCGAAATCGCTCAGCAGGGCGGTGTGTCCGGCGACATGTTCGTGAAAGTCGCCTACGATCCCGCCTGGACCGATCCAGCTGGCAACTACCACCCCGGACGGGTGCGAATCCTGCCTCTGAACAGCGCATATGTCTTCCCGGAGTGGCATCCACACGACCGGGAGAGGATGATCCGCTGTAAGATCAAGTACAAATTCTGGTCGACCACCCTCGAGGGTACTCGCTCGGTATTTACCTATACCGAGATCCTCACCGATGACACCATCGAGGAGTACCTCAACGACGACCTGATCGACCGGCGCCCCAACCCGTTGGGCACCATTCCCATCGCTCACGCGCCGAACATCTCCGTATCCGGTTCCCCGTGGGGCCTGGCCGACATTCACGACCTGATTCCGCTCAATAGGCAGTACAACGAGACTGCTACCGAGATCGCGGACATNATCAACTACCANGCCGCCCCGGTCACCATCATCACCGGCGCCAAGGCGTCCAACCTGGAAAAGGGCCCCCGGAAGGTCTGGGGAGGCNTGCCGAAGGACGCCCAGGTCTACAANCTCGAAAACGGCGTCGATCTGACCGGGCCCCTGGCCTTCCTCCAGCTGCTCAAGCGGGCCATGCACGAGCTTGCCGGTGTGCCGGAAACGGCGCTGGGGCAGGTTCAGCCGATTTCCAACACCTCCGGCGTGGCCCTTTCCATCGAGTGGCCGTCCTGGTCGGGCACCGAGGCGCAGAAGGACGCCGAGGTGGACGCGTTCAACCAGGTCATCGCCTCCGTGGTCGCCGAGTTCGATGCGATGGTGCAGCTGGTCGACATCGACGCTGCCATCGCTAAGAACCCCAAGTACCTGTGGGATGGGCTGCACCCCAACGAGCTGGGCAACGCCCGGATCGCTGATGCCTGCCTGGATGCTATCCGCTGCCTGTCGCCGCCGCAGAGTGGGCATGGGGTGACGGCGAGCTTCAACCCGCCTGCCAACCGGCCGGGCCCAGTGCGCCGCCCGCGGCGGAATGCCACCTGGTATGCGCCGGAGTTTCGCGCCAAGGGCACCGACTACACCCCTGTCACGGGGGATCTGTGGGCGGTGCCGTTCATGGTGACCGAGGGCCGGGAGCGGTTCGTCACCGCGGGTGTTCGGGTGGCCCAGGGTGGTACCCAAAGCGGTTCGATTCAGACCTCCTTGGCATCCGAACTGGAGGAGAAGGAGGTCCAGATCGAACCTCCTACGACCGGTGTAGGCGGTTCGATTTGGCACAGTAGCCGGTTCGATTTGAACCGCCCTAGCGCCGGCGACTTAGTCCCTCCAGTTGTCTGGTTCGCCTACGTCAGCTTCCCCAGCGGTAACACTCGCAAGCACCTTCGGCCGTCTGTTCTGTACTACATCGACGAGCAGGCGGCCAAAGCATGGTGCGAGCGGAAAGTCGAGTCGATCGCGCGTAAGCTCGGCGACAGCTCCGACCGGTGGCGGATCATCGCTCACGTCGAGGCCGTTCCCCGGGACAAGGGTGTCGGGGAGGTGTTCTACAACGCCTTCTACGGCGCCGTCGGTCCCGGCTTCCAGTGGACGGCCATCGGCCACCATCCGAGCGACATGTTCGCATCCGGCGGGGTTCGCCAGTAAGATCGACGCAAGCTGGTCCCCCGAGGCCTCCCAGTTCTTGGTGGAACTTGGTTCCGGGGGACCGGCCCTTTATTTTTCCCAACTTGACGCATCTCAACTTGAGGGGTCTACCGTCAAACGCTGTACATAGCGGACGGAGACCATCGTGTGCACCACCACCGACACACCGACTGAACCTGCCTACTGCCAGGTCTTCCTCGGTGGGCCGCGGCACGGGCGGCCTCTTCCGGGCGACGTCATTGAAAGCTGGGCCGAGGTCTCCCTTCCGGCATGGGATCCGCAGCTGGGGGCGGCGTGTGAGAACCCGGAGTGCCCGCGGTGGCGCATCGTGACCTACCGCCGGTGGGAAACCGAGATCCTCGGTGAGCGCATCACCTTCTGGGTGTGCGAGGACAAATGGCGCGAGCGGCAGAAGCTCGCCCGGCAGGTTCTGCTTTTTCCCCTGGAGCGCAAGTGACACAGGAATATCTCACCTACATCATCAACCCGATGCTGCTGATCCGCGAGTGGCATGAGGCGGTCAACCAGCCGCGGATCTTCGAGCTGAACGACCCTGCCGAGCGGCAGAACCTTATCCGGCTGCGGGCGACGCTGATCGAGGAAGAGTTCGCCGAGGTCATCGCCGAGCTGAAGGCGCTGTACCAGGGGGAGGGCGACATCGCCCGGCTGGCCAAGGAGCTGGCCGACCTGGCATATGTGGTCTACGGCACCGCCGACGTCTTCGGCATCCCGCTCGATGAGGTCTTCGAGGCGGTCGACGCCAACAATAAGACGAAGATCGACCCGGAGACCGGGCGGGTTAAGAAGCGCGCCGACGGCAAGGTCGAAAAGCCCGAGTGGTATAAGCCGATCTCGCTGGACGAAATCCGCGACATCATTAACTCGTACTAACAGTACAAAACGCTCAAACGGTACCATCGATTCAGGAAATTCCCCCGACTGGATCGGCGGTACCGTTGTCTTTTGAGCCTGCTGACCTCGCCTCCGAGTTGCCAGTGCTCGGTCCGCTGGCGGGGCTCGTCCTATATCTCTTTATTACAGAGCGCATCGTTCCGGGCCCGGCTTATCGCCGTGTGGTCAACGAGAATAAGCGGCTCGCTGCGGAGAATAGCCGCCTGACTAGGCGCATTGAAGAGGTCATCCCGCTCGCGAAAGGGGCGGTCGAGGCCGCCCGGATCAACGCGGTCGCATTCACTGATCTGGTCAAGACGCTTGAGAGTGTCCAGCAGTTGCTGACCGAGGCTAAGGCGGCGTCGGACGAGGAATGAGGCGACATGAGCTGGGGCATCCAAGCGAACCGCGAACCACTAGACGAGGTTATGGAGATCATTCGTACCTCTCAGGAAGAGATCCGCGGTTACCTGGAGCAGATGCGGGCGGGCGCCCTTCAAATCCAACGCATCCGGGAGCGCTTCGAACAGGTTGTAAAACTGAGCGGTGAGGACCATGCACGTTGAGACCTGCTATTTCCACGAGGGCCAGCACTATGGCCCGCCCGGCTGCTATCACGAGCAATTCCCGGAGGAGTACCCGCCGGGGTGGACGGTACAACATTTGAGCCGGGGCGAATCATACTGGATTGTGAATAGAGGAAAGGAGGCGCCGGATGGCGCTTAGATCTCCTGCGGACACTTCAACTCCGAATTACTGGGGCTGTGACTGGTATGAGCGGTACCGCGGGTGGACGTGTCAGAAGCCTACTGCGTGTCCGCCGCCGGTGACTTCCGCTGAGATTTACGGCCATGGCATGACGCCGTACATGGCCGAGTACCCGGGCAGCTGATGTGATTCCCCGGCCCCGCTGCCGAGAAATTTGGCGGCGGGGCCACTCGGTTCACCGGAGACGTCGTGCGTAAACGCCATAACCCACATCGAGCGCGAAAGTACGCCCAAAAGAGCGCCAAGACGACCGCCCGGCTGGTTGCTCAGCAACAACAGCAGCAGGCGCAGCCACCCAAGCCGCCCACGCCGCGCGTCACCACACGCCGCATACCGATCCGGCGCGGTCTGCCCGAGCGCAGCGCGCAGCGGATGGCGCAGCGTCTACAGGACGTCCTTGAGGGACAGACCCGGCCGACCAGGGCGGCGGACCGATGGGCTGACATTCTCGCGCCCACGGACGAGAAGCGGGCCGCACGAGACCGGATGCTGCAGTCCGGGCTCACCCGGAGCATCCGCCAGCGCTCCGACCGCCCGCAGGGGATCGAGATGGATCCCATGGCGTGGTGGGCGCTGGAAATGGCCAAGGAGGGCAACGACGTCTACCTGCTGCCCTACCAGCCGACCCCGTCGATTAACCCGCCCCGGCCGCGGACGCTCGCCGCCGGTTACGATTTCTCCACCCGCACCCTTCGCATCCGCTTTAGGAACGGTAAGGTCTACGGGTATTACAACGTCCCGCCGCGGGTGTGGGAAGACTTCCAGCAGGCAGCCAGCCCGGGACGGTTTATAAACCGCGTTCTCAACCGCTACCCCTACGCGCACGAGCCCGAACTGGATATTCCGACGGGCATGCACTAACTAAGCGTTACCAGTCTTGCCGCGCTGCTGCCTACGGTGCGGGGTATGGCAAAGGTTCTGACGGTCGGGCCGTTCTACTTCCAGATCCTGCGTCTTGAGCGGGGAACCGACCTGATCCACATCGCCGATACCCAGGAAGTCCTCTACCCCTACCGGATGGGGAAGGCGTTAGTGCTCCGCATCGGTGGAATCGGTTTCGTCGCTGGGATCTGGGTCGGCGCCGCCGAAGATGAGGACCTTGCTATGGCGCTCGCCATCAAGGCGAGGCCGGATCAGCTTTTCGACGACGAGGGGCGCCTGCTGGATCGGTTCGAGCGCCAGCAGATGCGAAAAGACGTCGCCCGATCCGTCACCAGCCTGGATGAGGAATGGAAGATCGTAGACGCACTGGGCCTGCTGGAGGACGACTAGTGGGATTCTTCCGGCGGCGTGATGATGGGCGGGAAAGTATCCGGCTCAAGGCGGCCAAGCGGCTTGACCGGCTGCCCGCGCGCGAGGTGATGAACTTCGTCGACGCCTCCATGGCCGGGGCGTGGAAGGCCATGGAGGATTACGCTAAGAAGCCGGATTCGTTCCTTCTCGACGAGGCGGAACGCGGGCTGCAGCAGGCGCTCGGCGCCATCGACAGCCTGCGTAACCGATTGACTTCCTCCCCTCCCTGAAGGGAGGGGATTCCAACCCTCACGGGTTGGGTTTCCTGCTTCACAGCCGGTCGCCCGCCGGGCTTGAGCCCATCAGAACCTCCCGAGGGGACCGTCGCCTTCAGGCGACGGTCCCCTCGGGAGGTTCTGATGGATGCCAATGTGCACCTATTCGTACCGGGTGACGGTGGTGCGGGCACGCCGCTTCAACCAGATGATCGGCCACGCCATGCCGGCCGTTAGAACAATCCAGAGGATGTCACCGACCGTCCATGCGGGTTTGGTCACGCTCTTGCCGACCTGCTTCACCTGCATGGGCTGATGCGGGTGCGGCTGCGGCTGGGCGTAGCTGGGCTGGGTGTGCGCTTGGGGCGGGTAGGGCTGGGCGTAGCCGGGCGGGTATTGCCCTTGCGGGTATTGGGGCTGCTGGTTGGTCACGATCGCTCCACGATGGGGTGGTTGTGGATGTTCCCGTGGGTTGATGATCCACCAGCAGGGGTTACGGATCTAGGGCACTGAGACTAGATCGTTATGACGCGATTTTCTGGCGCTGTTCGCGCTCGAGCGCGGCCCGGCGCGCCCGGTAGGTGCGGCCGAACCGATTACCAATCCTTTGCCTGATCGGTAAGCGAAAGGAGAAGGTCATGAGCGCTTCGCGCTCTGGGCTGTCCCGGCTTCGCCGGGTCACCCCTGAAGGGGCCCGGATTCCTCCCTGCCCTGAAGGACGGGGCCTCCTCCGGAGGTCTTGGGTGAAGGCCATCAAGGGCCGCTCGTCCCGCGTGCTGCGGGAGGAGTTCCCGCACCTGAAGTCCCGGCTGCCGACGTTGTGGACGAACTCCTACTTCGTAGCCACGGTCGGCGGCGCGCCACTGGCGGTGGTGAAGCGGTACGTCGAGCAGCAGAAGGGACGCTGAATGCTGACCGGCCGCCGCTACCTGCTGGCCTTCACCCCCGAGCAGGAGGAGTTCGCCGAGAAGATCGGTGACGCCTGCCGGGTTGTGTGGAACACCGCGCTGGAGCAGCGCCGACAGTACCGGCGGCGCGGCGCGTTCATCGGTTACGTAGAGCAGGCGCGGCAGATGGCCGAGGCCAAGAAGGACTTCCCGTGGCTGGCCGAGGCCCCATCGCACACGCTTCAGCAAACGCTCCGCGACCTTGAGCGGGCATGCAAGACGCACGGCACGTTCAAGGTCCGCTGGCGCTCCAAGCGGAAAAACGCGCCGACGTTCCGCTTCCCCGATCCCAAGCAGATCACGGTGGAACGGCTCAACCGCCGATGGGGCCGGGTCCGCCTTCCCAAGCTGGGCTGGGTCCGGTTCCGCTGGACACGGCCACTGGGGGGTGTGCTGCGCAACGCGACCGTGCTCAAGGACGGCGGTCGCTGGTACATCTCGTTCTGTGTCGAGGACGGGCTGATGGAGTCCGCACCGAATGGCAAACCCCCGGTGGGGGTGGATCGTGGTGTCACTGTCGCAGTCGCCACCTCGTCCGGGTGGATGCGTGACCGCGAGTTCGTCACCCCAGGGGAGGCGGTACGGCTCAAGCGTCTTCAGCAGCAGCTCGCCCGGCAACGGAAGGGCTCCAACCGGCGCGCGGCCACCCGGGCGAAGCTGACCAAGCTGAACGCCCGCATCCGCGCCCGGCGTACCGACTTCCTGGCGTGGACCGCCAACCGCCTCACCCGTGACCACGGACTGGTCGTTGTGGAGGACCTCAACATCCGAAACATGACCGCCTCTGCCAAAGGCACGCTTGCCGAGCCGGGGAGGAACGTCGCCGCCAAGGCTGGGCTGAACCGGGCGATCCTGGCCAAGGGATGGGGCGGACTACTGACCGCCTTGGAGCACAAGGCTCGTTACAACGGCTCCCGTATTCTGCGGGTGCCACCTGCGTTCACATCGCAGACCTGCCATGCCTGTGGGCACTGCGCGCCGGACAACCGTGAGAGCCAAGCGGAGTTCCGGTGCCGCGCCTGCGGCCACCAGGCCAACGCCGACGTGAACGCGGCTAAGAACATCCTCGCCGCCGGGCTGGCGGTGACAGGGCGTGGAGACCTCGCCGTTGGGCGGTCTGTGAAGCGCCAACCACCCAAGGTTGAGGCAGCGTGAACGCGCCTCAGCCACGGGAATCCCCCGCCTTCAGGCGTGGGGAGGAAGTCAAGCAGCAGCCCGGCAGACCGTGCTGAGGGCGCTCGCCATGTTGCGCGACCTAGGGGTGGTGTACACGGTGGAGCACCTTGGGTCGTTCGTGCGCCTTGGGTCGGACCTGGTCACCGTGATCACCGTGGAGCCGGGTATGCGGGTGGTGCCCCGGCCGGCCAGTGAGACGGAGCGCGCCGAGCTCGACCTTCCCCCCGGCGGGTGGGTTGTCGTGGTGGAGCGGCCCGGCCGGGATGCGCAGGTGTTGCCGGCCGACCGGGTGGAACTCCGCGGCCCCGCGTCTTGACCGGTGGTGTCGCCTGGACGTAAAGGCGGGCTGTGGTCACCGTATGCGCCGAACCTTGATGGGCATACGGGGGGCCTGGCATGGTGCATGAGCCGACGATCGGTGAACTTTCGCGGGGGATCCAGCGCCTTGAGGAGCAGGTCAAGGCGCTCGGTGCGGTATTCGCGAGGTTCGCGACAACATTCTGACCGTCGGGCTCATCCGGCAGCAGGTCGGGCATCTTGAGCAGCGCATCGGTGAGCTCGCCGACTCCGTGGGCGCGCTCGATGCCCGGTTGCGCGCCGCGGAAAGCGACCTTGCCGCCCGCAAGGACGCGGCCGAGCGGAGCAAACGAACGGCGACGTGGATTTCGGTGGTGATCAGCACCGCCGCGTTCCTGGCGAACATCCTCTACCAGGCGTACAGCTGACTCCCGGGCGACGTTAACCCCCGCATGCGGCACTCTCACCGGTCGGCGGTAGCCGATGAACGGGGGAGGTGCCGCATGGTGCATAGGAAGCCCACGGTGAGCGAGCCTCTGCTGCGGCTGTGGCGGAGCCTTGGCCAGAACGTGTTCGCGGCCGCGGTCACGGCCGGCGGTGCGGCGATCATCAACGCCGGGCCGGATGTGGGGGACCCGCAGACGTTCGTCATGATCGGCGGGCAGGCCGCGATTGCCGCGATGCTCGCCTACGTCTACGCGAAGCTGCGGCCGAACACCGGCGGCCGTATCCCGGAGGCGCCGGTTCGGGCGGGCCGGTCCTGGCTTCAGAACCTGCTCGCCGGTGTCATCGTCGCGGTGGCGAGCGCAGTGGCCGGCGCCGAGGTGACCGATCTGGCGACCCTGGGTGTGCTGGCCGTGGAGGCGGCGGTCGCGGCTGTGATCGCCTAAGTGTACAACCTGGTCGCCCCGCTGCCGAGGGATGCGCTCGCCGGCGACTGACCAGTTCGCGGTTTCACCAGGCGCGGTTACGTGCCATCATGAGGGGTGGGTTTCCTCCCAATGGGTGGGGACCCTTCCGGGTTAGCACCCGCTGCCGGGTGGCGATGGAGTTCCAACCTCCGCTTGAGCCGGCCGGTGGCGGGTGCATTCGTTTTGGCGGCCCAATGGGGAACTTGAAGGCCCGGCCATCGCACCCGGGTTCGTGGCGGTAGGTGGCTGCCGGATGGTCATCGCTTGAGGCCGGCGGTGACCGGTTGCTGTGGGCCGGGGGCGATCTCCCGGGGGTCTACGTGCCGGGTGCACCAGTCGTCGAGCTTGCGGGCGGCCTCGGCCGGGTCGGCGGGGCAGGAGTCGTGCACGATGGCGACGCAGGTGGGGCGTAGCGCGGCCCACACGCCGCGCGGGTCGTCGGATAGGGCAGTTAGGTCGAGGTGCTCGTAGTTGTACAGGGCTTCCTCGGCGCTGATGCCGAAGATGGCGCCGATTTCCTTCCACGGTGTGCCCCGGAGGAGCTCGGTGATGATCGTGCGGGCGATGAGCTCGTTGACTACGCGGCGAATTTGGAGGGCCTGCTGGAGGAGCTGCCCGGGGCGCAGGTTGCGGTCTCCGGTGGTGGGGACGAGTAATAACGCTCGATCGACGACAGCGGCGGCCGCGTTGGAGACGCCGATGCGGGCGGCGTCGGCACCACTGAGGTCATCAGCGGTGATGACCGTGCGGTCCTGGTGGGGCATTGGGGGGACCTCACTCCTCAGGGATCGCTCTAGTACAGAGTAGGAACCTTGTCCACTTGTGACTATGTGGCAGCGCCCCACCCCTCGCATCGGCAGGGGTGGGGCGCTGCTCGTTGTCCGGGTTACTTGCGCGGCCGGCCAGTGCGCCGCTCCCAGGTGCTGGTGAAGGCGAGCACGTCGTCGAGCAGGAAGACCGGGCCAGCCGCAGTTACGGCGACTGGGGCGGGGAAGTTCGGGTTCTGGTCGGCGAGCTGCCCGGCGCGCTGCCGGGATACGCCCAGGATGGTGGCAGTCTCGGTCATCCCGACCAGGGGCGGGCTGACCGGCTTTGGCTCGGCGTCCCCGCGGGCGACGGCGACGCCGCAGTAGGGGAGCGGCTTGCCGAGCACCTCCCGGCTGGCCTTGGTGAACGTGCGCGCGGCCGCCGT
>JGI12341J12878_1000636_pt1 | contig 13446 bp, 14 predicted proteins | sample Passage260B_FD_12878 | JGI IMG/M metagenome (IMG submission 12878)
GCGTGTTTTCAGGCTCAATTTCAAGACACATCCCTTCGGTAACATTTCGATTTGAGTGATCCGAAACCTGTTCGGTAACATTTTAGCTGAGTGACTGCGGCAAGTTGACACCCTTTTTTCCCATCACCTATAATGGAGTGAAACAGCCGAGCCGGGCAGGCAACCGTCCGTTGCGGTCCGTTGCGGAGGGAGGGAAAACGGGTGTCCGAAACCAGGGTTCGCAAAAACGAGTCCATCGACGCCGCGCTTCGCCGTTTCAAGCGTTCCATCGCCAGGGACGGCGTGATGGCGGAGATCAAGAAGCGCAAGCATTACGAGAAACCGAGCGTCAGGCGGAAGAAGAAATCCGAAGCCGCCCGCAAACGCAACAGGTACTAGGAGGAGTCGAAGGACGTGTCCCTCTCGCAGCGGTTGAACGAAGACATGAAAGCGGCTTTGAAAGCCCAGGACAGGCAGCGTCTTTCCACGATCCGCATGCTCCTGGCGGCGATCAGGAACCGCGAGATTGAACTCCGGCGGCCGCTGGAAGATCAGGACGTGCTGGACGTCCTCGGACGCGAAATGAAGCAGCGCCGGGAATCCCTCCAGGAATTCGAAAAGGCGGGCCGCGACGATCTGGTCCGGACGGTGTCCGCGGAAATCGAGATCATCGCCGGGTATCTGCCCCAGCCCCTGACCGAAGAGGAACTCGAAGCGCTTGTCAGGCAGACCGCCCGGGAAATCGGCGCGACCACGAAGGCCGATCTGGGCCGGCTGATGGGCGCGCTGATGCCCAAGGTGAAAGGTCGGGCCGACGGCAAGCTGGTGAATCAGCTCGCCCAGCGCATCCTTTCCGGAAACTGAAAAAGCGCGGGCTGTCCCGCGCCGAACACCCCGCTGAAGCGGGGTGTTTTTTGTTGTCCGCAGACGGGCCGCGGGCGGAGCGCGCTCCCGGCCGGGCGCAGAGGCCGCCGCGCTTCATAAACCGCCTGTCCGCCGCATAACATGATCTCGAAACGGGAGGAGGACCGCCATGCCGCACGTCGGCCGCAAACTGCGCAAATGGACCGCGCACCTCCTCGATCTGCCCGGGGACGTCACCCTTGGCCTGCCGCGGGTGACGCTGATCGGCCGCATGTGGCTGCTGGTGGAAAACCACGCGGGCGTTCTCCATTTTTCGTCCAGGCGGCTTACGCTTTCCACTTCGCACGGCGTGCTGGAGATCGACGGCAGGAACCTGGTCATCCGGATGATCGGCGCCGCCGAGGTGATCGTCGAAGGCGAGATTGACGGGTTCCGGTTCCATGGCGGCGCGTTTCAGGATTCGCCGTGACCGGGCGGCGCGGGGCGCGGAGGCCGGGCCGGCCTGCGCTTTCGGGCGGGACAAGCCCGGGCCTGCCCGGCGCCGCACGTGAGGCATTCGCGTCGCGGGCAAGGGCGGACCGGACGGAAACTACGGATAATATGACGGAGGGGAAGGCTGATGGACGGATCTTGGCGGCTCTGGGCGCACGGTTTTGTCCGGGTGCGCCTGATCGGGGAAAGCGATAACGCCCAGGCCGTCCTGCGGGAGGCCGCCGCGGCGGGAATGCCGCTGTACCGCGTTCGCGCGGAGCCGGACGAAGGGCTCACCTTCGTCCTTTCGGCGCCGGATTTCCTGCGCCTCAGGCGAATCTTGCGCCGTCACCGGTGCCGGGTCCGGATCGTCACCAAGGGCGGCTTTCCTTTTCTCCGGAAGCGGATCGTGCGGCGGAAGGCGCTGATCCTGAGCGCCCTGCTGTTCGTCGCGGCGCTGGCGGCCGCTTCGTCCCTGGTTTGGGAGGTGCGCATCGAACCTTCCGAACACATTTCGAAAGAGGAAATTCGCGCCGCCGCCGCGGCGGAGGGCGTGCGCCGTTTCCAATGGATCGCCCGGCTGGACGAGCCGCAGGATCTCGCCCGGCGGATCGCCGCCCGCCTGCCCGACGCGGCCTGGGTCGGCGTCGACCGGCACGGGACGATGATCACCATCAAGGTCGTCGAAGCCCGCAAGCCCGACCCCCGTCCCCTTGAGAACCCGCGGGATCTGGTGGCCAAGACCGACGCCGTGATCACCCGCATCGTGGCCGAAAACGGCCGCCCCGTGGTGCGGCGCCATGAGCGGGTGCGGAAAGGGGACGTGCTCATCTCCGGGGTGATCGGCACCGATGAGCGCCGGCAGGCGGTCGTCGCCAAAGGCGAGGTTCGCGGGCTCGTGTGGCACGAATACGAAATCGTTTCGCCCCTCGTCCGCAAGGCCAAAACGTACACCGGAAACCGCAAGGACCGCCTCTGGCTGGTGATCGGCAACCGCGCCCTGAGACTCACGGGCTACGGCGGCGAACCCTTTGCCAAATCCGACATCCGTTCCGAATACGCCCCCTGGCGCCTGCTGCGCTGGGAACTGCCACTGGGAACGTTGCGGGAGCGCGAGCTGGAGGTGGCTTTCGAAGAAGTCCGCGTCACAGTCGCCGAAGCGAAAGAGGCCGGACTGGCCCGCGCGCGGGAGGAATTGCTCGCCAAGGCCGGCGAGGACGCGCGGATCCTGCATGAAAAGATTTTGCATGAAGAGGCCGGGAATGGTAAAGTGAAGGTAAAAGTGCTCTTCGAAGTCGACCAGCCGATCGCCGAGGAACGCCCGATCGTCTGGCCGTCCGCCTGACGGGGGGAAAGAGGTTTATTGGCACAAACGAAGCATTCGGTCGCCATCCCGTTGGATAACGCAAACGAGGGCATGGCTCTGTTCGGGCCGCAGGACAAGTTCCTGCGCATGATCCGCAAGGAGACCGCGGCCGTCATCCATTCCCGCGACGCCGACATTCTCATCGAGGGGCCGGAAGAAGAAGTCGAGAACGTCCGGCAGCTGTTCGAGACCCTGCTCCAGCTCATCCGCGGGGGAAGGCAGCCGACGGAACAGGATATTCGCTACGCCTGGCAGCTGGTTCGGGAACGCAAGGCGCACCAGCTGCTGTCCCTCTTTTCGGAGGATGTGGCCCTGACCTTCCGCGGGAAGGAGATCCGCCCGAGAACCCTCGGACAGCGCAACTACCTGTCCGCCATCCGCAAGAAGGACATCGTGTTCGGCATCGGGCCCGCCGGCACGGGCAAAACGTATCTGGCCGTCGTGGCGGCTGTCGCGGCCCTGAAGGAAGGCTCCGTACGGAAGATCGTGCTTACCCGCCCGGCGGTGGAAGCCGGCGAGCGGCTCGGGTTCCTTCCCGGCGACATGCAGGAGAAGGTCGATCCGTACCTCAGGCCGCTGTACGACGCCCTGAACGACGTGATGGGGCCGGACGGGGTCGGCAAGGCGCTGGACCGCGGACTGATCGAGATCGCCCCGCTGGCCTACATGCGCGGCCGGACGCTGGAAGATTCGTTCATCATTCTGGACGAGGCGCAAAACACCACGCCGGAACAAATGAAGATGTTTTTGACCCGCCTGGGGATCGGGTCGCGCATGGTGATCACGGGGGACGTGACGCAGATCGACCTGCCCAGGGGGATCCGCTCGGGGTTGATCGAAGCGGAGCGGATTTTGCGGAGCGTGGAGGAAATCGGCTTCGTCTATTTTACCGAGCAGGACGTGGTGCGCCACCATCTGGTCCAGAAGATCATCCTGGCCTATCAGGCGGACCGGAACCCGTCATGAACCCGTGAAACCATCAAGCAAGGAGGGACCGCCGAATGCCCCGGAAACGGTACGGCAAGACCGGCGGCCGCGCGTTCGCCGCCGTGTCCCCGTCTGCCGGCTGGAAGCAGAACGCCGCGCTGCGGTGGGTTTTGTTTCTGCTCTTTGTCGGGCTTTTTTACGTTTCCCTGGCGCCCCGGTTCGTTCCTCCGACTTACGATATCCGGCTGGGCGCCGTCAGCGACCGGGACATCCGGGCTCCCCGCCAGGAGATCGACGAAGAGGCAACCATCCGGGCACGGGAGGCCGCGGCGGAACGGGTCCAGACGGTGTACACCATCGTGTCCGTGCGCAATGAGACGCTGGTGGACGAAATGTTCCGGCGCATCGACCAGCTGAACCGGGACGAAGTGCTGTCAACGGACGACAAGGTGGACATTTACCGCCGCGAGTTTCCGTCGAAGCTGGACCAGCACGTGGACGCCTTCATCCAGGCGAACGCCGGCACGGACACCTATTCGCCGGAACTCTTGCAGGAAATGCGCCGATCGGTGCTGGAACAGAAATACGCCATACCGGAGGAGACGTTTTACAAGCTGCCGCGCCTGACCAGCGCCCAGATCGCCGAGATGCGCCTGGTGGCGCGGGACGTGGTGCGCCAGATCATGTCTTCGCCGCTTTCCGACGCGGAGTCCGCGCGCACGCAGGTGGCCGAGCTGGTGAACGCCAGCCCCCTGTCCCTCACCATCGAGCGCGAAGTGGTCCAGGAGCTGGCGCGCTACGCCATCACCCCGAACCGTTTCGCGGACGAAGCCGCCACCGAAGCCGCGCGCAAGGAGGCGATGGAAAACACGCCGCCGGTGGTCATCAAACAGGGGGACGTGATCGTCGGCAAGGGGCAGGTGATCACGGAAGACGTTTATGCCCTCCTGGAGAAGTTCAACCTGCTCAAGGAGAAAAAGACGTATCTTCCCCAGGTCGGCGTGATCGTCATGTCCCTCCTGCTTGGAGGCGCCCTGTACGGATACGGACGGCTGTCCGCGGAACCCGGCGGGGCGGCCCGGACGTGGACCAACATGCACTGGCTGATGCTGCTCACCATCTTTGCGCTGAACGCCCTGCTGATGCATCTGACGGCCCTGGCCCGCGGCGACGGCTGGACGCTTCTCGTGTACGCGGCGCCCGTCGCCACCGGCAGCATGCTGGTGACGCTTCTGCTCGGCAGCCATTGGGGGCTCGCCTCCTCCGTGGCGTTCTCCGTACTGGCCGCCGCCATTCTCAACGTGGAGCAAGAGACGCTGTTTGATTTTCGCTACGGGCTCATGGGGCTCGCGGTCTGCCTGACGGCGGTGTTCGCCGTCCACCGCGCCAGCCAGCGCTTCACTCTGCTCAAGGCGGGCTTTCTGGTCGGCCTGGCCGGCGCCCTGGCGGCCGTCGCGATGATGATGGCGGCGCCGGAACCGGACACCGGGAAGATGCTGCAGGCGGCCGGCTTCGCCATGGCGGGCGGCCTGCTCACCGCGGTGCTGGTCATCGGCCTGATGCCGTTCTTCGAATCGCTGTTCGGCGTGCTGTCCGCGCTCAAGCTCGTGGAACTTTCCAACCCGAACCATCCGCTGCTCAGGAGGCTCCTCACGGAAGCCCCCGGCACGTACCACCACAGCCTGATGGTGGGCAATCTGGCGGAGGCGGCGGCGGAGGCGGTCGGCGCCAACGGCCTGCTTTGCCGCGTGGGGTCGTTCTACCACGACGTCGGCAAGACGAAGCGTCCGCGCTATTTCATCGAAAACCAAAACGGCGGCGAGAATCCCCATGACCGGCTTGATCCGAAGGTGAGCGCCGGCATCATCATCGCCCACGCCAGGGACGGGGCGGAGATGCTGAAGGCCTACCGGCTGCCGAAGCCGATCCGCGACATCGCCGAACAGCATCACGGCACCACGCTGCTGAAGTATTTCTACCAGAAAATGCTGCAGGAAGCCGAAGCCAAAGGCGCCGAGCCGGAGTGGAGCGAAGCCGACTTCCGCTATCCGGGGCCGAAGGCGCAGTCCAAGGAAGCGGCCATCGTCGGCATCGCGGACAGCGTGGAGGCGGCGGTCCGCTCCCTGAAGCATCCGACGGTGGAGCAGATCAAGGGGATCATCGGCAAAATCATCAAAGAGCGGCTGGACGACGGCCAGCTCAGCGAATGCGACCTGACGCTGCGGGAGCTGGACACCATTGCCAATTCCATGCTGGAGACGGTGATCGGCATGTTCCACTCGCGCATCGACTACCCGGAAGACCACGCCTTGCAGCGCCGGAAGGAAGGGGAGGCCGGAGCGGAAGCGGAAGCCGCGACCGCCTCCGCGCCCGCCTCGGAGCAGGCGCAGGCATGGCCGAAGGAGCGTCGCGCATGGCGGTGACGCTGGAATGGATGGACGGCCGGGCCGGCGGGGCGGAACCGGCGGCGGACAAGTGGATTCCGCTCCTTGAGCGGCTCCTCGCCGAAACCGCCGCGGCCGAAGGCGTGGACAACGGCGTTGTGTCCCTGACCTTTACGGACGACGAAGGCATCCGCGAGCTGAACCGCCGCTTCCGCGGCGTGGATGCGCCGACGGACGTGCTGTCGTTCCCCATGCGGGAAGCGGGGGAAGAAGGCCCGGAGGCGTTTCCGGCCGGGGAAGAGGCTTTCGAAGAGGAGGAGCCCCTCGGCGACATCGTCATCTCGTTGCCGCGGGCTCTGGCGCAGGCGGAGGAATACGGCCACAGCGCCGAACGCGAGATCGGGTTTTTGTTCGTGCACGGGCTGCTCCATCTGCTCGGATACGACCACGACACGGAAGAGCGGGAGCGGGAAATGTTCTCGAGGCAGGAAGCCGTGCTGGCGAAAGCGGGGCTGGTGCGTTGAAAAAGCGCGGCTCTTTCCTGGGTCTGGAGCCGGAATCCTTCCGTTTCGCCGCGGAAGGCGTGTGGAACGCCGTCCGGAAGGAAGCCCACATGCGATTCCACGTCCTTGCGGCCGCGGCGGCCGTCCTGTTGGGCGTTTCCCTTGGGATCGGTCTGGGCGAATGGCTCTGGGTGGCCCTGGCGATCGCCCTGGTGTGGTCGGCGGAGCTGGTGAACACGGCGGTGGAACGTCTGGTGGACCTCGTCAGTCCCGAGCGGCAGCCGCTGGCCAAGGCCGCCAAGGACACCGCCGCGGGAGCCGTCCTGGTGGCCGCCGCTTTCGCGATCCTGGTCGGATGCCTGGTGTTCGGGCCGCGGCTGTGGGCGCTGCTGGCGGGCACGTGAACGCCGCTCTGGGCGGCACATGCTGAAAGATGATCGCTGTTTCGGCCCTGCCGGCGGGGGCGAGGGCTGGGACGTGAACGAACATGGAAACAGGGGGAGAACGACCAAAAACCGTGAGCCAACCGTTCAAATCGGGATTCGCCGCCATCATCGGGCGGCCCAACGTGGGCAAATCGACGCTGCTCAACCGGATTACGGGACACAAGATCGCCATCGTGTCCGACAAGCCGCAGACAACCCGCAACCGGATCCGGGGCGTGTATACGGACGAGAACGCCCAGATCGTGTTCCTCGACACGCCGGGCATTCACAAGCCGTTTTCGAAGCTGGGCGACTACATGGTCAGGGCGGCCGAAGGCGCCCTGGACGAAGTGGACGTGGTGCTGTTTCTGACCGACGTGTCGGAAGAGCTCGGCGGGGGCGACCGCTATATCATCGAACGCCTGAAAAACGTGAAGACGCCGGTCATCCTCGTGCTGAACAAGATCGACAAGGTGCCGCGGGACGGGATTTTGCCCGTGATCGACGCATACCGGCAGCTGCATGATTTCACGGAAATCGTGCCGGTTTCGGCCGTCCGGGGCGACAACGTGGAAAGGCTTCTGGAACTGGTGATCCAATACCTGCCCGAAGGGCCGATCTTTTATCCCCCCGGCCAGGTGACGGATCATCCCGAACGGTTCATCTGCGCGGAGCTGATCCGGGAGAAAATCCTGCTGCTCACCCGCGAGGAAGTGCCCCATTCCGTGGCGGTGGACGTCGAGCGCATGGAAACGGACGATCGCGGCCTTGTGCGGATCGGCGCCGTCATCTACGTGGAGCGCGAATCGCAGAAGGGCATCCTCATCGGCAAGGGCGGGGCGATGCTGAAGGAAATCGGCCGGCTGGCCCGCGAGGAGATGGAGCGCCTTCTGGGGTCGAAGATTTTTCTTGAGCTGTGGGTCAAGGTGAAAAAGGACTGGCGCAACCACGAAGCTTTCCTGAAATCGCTGGGATACCGCACAGAGTGATTCCGCGGCCGCCGGGGACGCCGGTTTCGCTTCGGATGCGCGCCGGAAATCGATGCCGCCGGAATCCGGCGCACGCCCCGTCCCGGCGCGCGCCGGTTCCGCCGAAACTGGTTGCGGATACCTGTATTCTTCGCGTGACATTCTAAGGGCGGAACGCGAAACGACATTCCGACCGGGAGGATGAAGCGCGATGCGGGATTTCGGTTGGAACGTCTTCTGGCAGACCGGAAACATTGAAGCTTATCTCTTCAGCAAGGAAGTGGACCGGCTGAAAGCCGCGGAGGACGCGCGGGAGGAGGCGCCGCCGGAAGAAGGGGCGGAAACCGCGGAAGACGAGGCGCAAGGGTAGCCGGCCGTACCGGCCGGCGCGGCGCCGGACGGCGGCATGAGTCGGCTTGGCGGCGCCGGGGCGGCAGGGAGACGGAGGGGAAACGGATGCTCATCCGCGTGGAAGGCATCGTCATTCGCACCATCGATTACGGCGAAGGCCACAAAATCATCACGCTGATCACGCCAACCCACGGTAAGTTCGGGGTCGTGGTGCGCGGGGCCAAAAAGCCGAAGAGCCGTTTCGGCTTTTTGGCCCAGCTTTTTGTGCACGGCGATTTCGCCGTTTACCGGAGCGGGCGGCTGGGGACGCTGAAGGGCGGGGAACTTGTCGAACCGTTTCGCGAGCTGCGGGAGCGCCTCGACCTTGCCGCCTGCGCATCGTATGCCGCCGAACTGACGGACCGGGCCATTCCGGACGAAGAAGCCGGGGAGCATCTGTTTCACCAGCTTCTCGGGTGTCTCACCGCCCTTGCGCAAGGCAAGGACCCCGAGGTGGTGCTGAGGATTTATGAAATGAAAATCTTCCGGGCCGCCGGATATGCTCCCGTGCTGGACGCATGCGCGGCGTGCGGCGTTTCGGAACGCCTCGGCTGGTTCAGCGCCGCGGCCGGCGGCGCGCTGTGCGCGGCGTGCCGGCCGAGGGATCCCGACGCGTCCGCCCTGGGGGAACCGGCGCGGAAACTTCTTCAGCTGTTTGCCCGCCTCGATCTCCGCCGGGTCGGGCAGACCGACGTGAAGGATGAGACGAAGCGGCAGCTGCGCGAGGCGACCCGCCGGTGGCTGGAAGCCCATCTGGACCTGCGCCTGAAGACCCTTCCCTTTCTCGACCTCCTGGGCCGGGGCGGAAATTGACAGCCGCATGCGCATGCGCTAGAATGTGGGTTGACAATTGGACAGGTCCCGAAGAAGGAGAGGAGTAACCGGTCACCGCCGGCTTAGCGAGCCGGGGAAGGTGCGAGCCCGGCGCGGCGGCCCGGCGAAGGGCGCTCCGGAGGGACATTCGGAATGAGGGGGTTTTCCGCGCGGCGGGACGGAACGGACGGTACGGTCCTGCCAAGGCGGAAAGCCAAATAGGGTGGAACCGCGGGAACGTGAAGCTCCCGTCCCTATGTCCGGGTTGGCGGATAGGGACGGGGCTTTTTTGTGCGGCACCCGGGGCCCCGCCGCGGCACCGCCGTGACCGGAAAGTGTTGCGCAAAATCGCCGGCAAGGAGTGAAGAGCGTTGAATTTCCAGCAGATGACGCTGACCCTGCTTAACTTCTGGGCGGAACAAAACTGCATCATCGTGCAGCCCTACGACGTGGAGACGGGAGCGGGCACGCTCAACCCGATGACGTTCCTGAGGTCCATCGGGCCGGAACCGTGGAACGTCGCTTACGTGGAACCGTCCCGCCGCCCGGCGGACGGCCGCTACGGGGAAAATCCGAACCGGCTGTACCAGCACCACCAGTTCCAGGTGATCATGAAACCGTCGCCGGACAACATCCAGGAAATTTACCTGGAGAGCCTGAAACGCCTCGGCCTGGATCCCCGCCATCACGACATCCGCTTCGTGGAGGACAACTGGGAGCATCCCGGGCTCGGCGCCTGGGGGCTGGGCTGGGAAGTGTGGCTGGACGGCATGGAAATCACGCAGTTCACCTACTTCCAGCAGGTCGGCGGCCTCGACTGCCGTCCGGTGTCCGTGGAAATCACCTACGGGATGGAGCGGCTCGCGTCGTACCTGCAGGACAAGGACAACGTGTTCGACCTGGAATGGGTGGACGGCGTCACTTACGGCGACGTGTTCCGCCAGCAGGAGTACGAGCATTCCAAATACACCTTCGAGGTGTCCGACACGGCGATGCTGTTCAGGCATTTCGCCGAATACGAGAACGAAGCGAACCGGGCGCTGGAGCAAAAATTGGTGTATCCGGCCTACGATTACACGCTGAAGTGTTCGCACACGTTCAATCTGCTGGACGCGAGGGGCGCCATCAGCACGACGGAGCGCACCGGCTACATCGCGCGGGTGAGAAACCTGGCCCGCCGGTGCGCCGTGACCTATCTCGAGGAGCGGGAACGGCTGGGCTTTCCCCTGTTGAAGAAAGGAGAGTCGGCCCGTGCCTAAGGATTTGCTTCTGGAAATCGGCCTGGAGGAAATGCCCGCGCGGTACGCGCGCGGCGCCATGGACGAACTGCGCGAAAACACGCTGAAGTGGCTGGAAGAAAGCCGCCTGGCCCATGCGGGGGTGGAGGCGTACGCCACGCCCCGCCGTCTCGCCGTGCTGGTGCGGAATCTGGCCGACCGGCAGGCCGACGCCAGCGAAGAAGTGCGCGGCCCCGCCCGCCGCATCGCCCAGGACGAACAGGGCAACTGGACGAAGGCGGCCCTCGGCTTCGCCCGCAGCCAGGGCGTCGATCCGTCGGAGCTTTACTTCAAGGACACGGGCGGAGCGGAGTATGTGTTCGCCCGGAAAAGCACCGCCGGCGCGGCGACGGAAGAGCTGCTTCCGGAAGCGCTGCGCGGCCTGGTGACGTCGCTGTCCTTTCCGAAAAACATGCGCTGGGGCGACTGCGACCTGCGCTACATCCGCCCGATCCGCTGGATCGTCGCCCTGTACGGGCGGGACGTGGTGCCGCTTGAAATCGCCGGCGTCCGTTCCGGCAACGTGACGAAAGGACACCGCTTTCTGGGCGGCGACGCCGTGATCGGGGAGCCGTCGACCTATCGGGATGTGCTGCGCGGCCGGCATGTCATCGCCGACGCGGAGGAGCGCAAGGCCGCGATTCTCGCCGGCATCGAACGCCTGTCGCGGGAGAAGGGCTGGCGCATCGAGGTACGGGAGGATCTGCTCGAGGAAGTGCTGTTCCTCGTGGAATGGCCCACGGTGCTGGCGGGGTCGTTTGATCCGGAATTTCTCCGGATCCCGCAGGAAGTGCTGATCACCTCGATGCGGGAACACCAGCGCTATTTCCCCGTGTTTGACGAAGCGGGAAGGCTGCTGCCCCATTTTGTCACGGTGCGCAACGGCGACGAAACGTCGCTGGATGTGGTGCGGCGGGGCAACGAAAAGGTGCTGCGGGCAAGGCTTGCCGACGCGAGATTTTTCTACGCGGAAGACTTGAGGCTCCCCATCGCCGACGCCTTGGCGCGGCTGGAGCGGATCGTCTATCACGAAGAGCTCGGCACGATGGGGGACAAGGTGCGGCGCGTCCGCCGGATCGCCGGGCGGCTGGCCGAACGCCTCGGCCTCGACGCGCAGACGGCGGCGGACGTGGACCGGGCGGCCGAGATCTGCAAGTTCGACCTCGTCACGCAGATGGTGTACGAATTCCCCGAGCTGCAGGGCATCATGGGGGAAGATTACGCGCGGCACGCGGGCGAACGGGAAGCGGTGGCGCGGGCGGTGAACGAGCATTACGCGCCGCGCCACGCCGGGGACCGGCCGCCGGCGTCGACGGTCGGGGCGGTGGTGGGCATCGCCGACAAGATCGATACCATCGCGGGGTGCTTCTCCATCGGCATCGTTCCCACCGGTTCGCAGGACCCGTACGCGCTGCGCCGCCAGGCCGCCGGCATCGTTTCCACCCTGCTCGCGCACGGCTTCGAGCTGCGGCTGGACGAGCTGTTCCGCCTGGCGCTGGACGCGCACCGGGAGCGCGGGCTGAAGCGGTCCGAAGAAGAAATTGAGCGCGACCTCAAGGAGTTTTTCGCCCTTCGCGTGCGGAACGTGCTGACCGAATCCGGCATGCGCCACGACGTGATCGAGGCGGTGCTCGCCGCCGGCGCCGACGATGTGCGGCGTACGCTGTCGCGGGCGAAAGTGCTGCAGGATGCGGTCTCGGAAAGCCGACGGGAAGCGTTCCGGCCGACGTCGGACGCCCTGGTGCGGGTGTGCAACCTGGCCGTCAAGGCCGACTCCCGCGATATAGACGAAAAGCTGTTTTCCACGGAAGCCGAACGGACGCTTCACGGGGCCTGGCGGCAGGCGCACGCCCGGTTTGAAGAGGCGGTGCGGGACGACCGGATGGAAGACGCCCTCGCGGCCCTGGCTTCCATGCGGGACGCCGTCAACGGATTTTTCGACGCGGTGCTGGTCATGGTCGACGACGAAGCCGTCCGCCGCAACCGGCTGGCGCTCCTGGCCTCGATCGCGGATGACATCCGGGCGTTTGCGGACTTCTCGAGGCTTGTGATTTGACCCGCATGCCGCGAATCCCGCGCAAATCCAGGAAAGGACCGGAAGGTGGGAGGCATGGAACCCTTGGTGACCGTCCACGTCGTGTCGGATGCCGCCGGGGAGACGGGCGAACACGCGGTGCGCGCCGCCGCGGCCCAGTTTCCCGGCGGGGCGGTGGCGATCCGCCGCTCGGGATTCGTCCAGAACAGGGAAGCGATCGACCGCGTGCTGGAGGAGGCGCAAGGCGGCCGTTCGGTCATCGTCTACACCCTGGTCGTTCCGGAACTCAAGAACTATCTGGTTCGCCGGGCCCGAAGGCTGGGGATCCCGGTCATCGACCTGCTCGGGCCTTTGCTGGAAACCCTCGAACAAACGCTGGGCAAATCGCGCAACGAGCCGGGCCTGTTGCGCGCCCTCAACGCCGAATATTTTCGCAAGGTCGAGGCCATCGAGTTCGCCGTCCGGTACGACGACGCGCGCGATCCTTCCGGCATCCTGAAGGCCGACATCGTGCTCATCGGCGTCTCCCGCACGTCCAAGACGCCGCTTTCCATGGTGCTGGCCAACAAGATGTTCAAGGTGGCCAACGTACCCCTTGTTCCCGAGCTTGAACCGCCGCCCGAGCTGTTCGCCGTGCCCAGCCGGAACGTGGTCGGCCTGACGATCCGCCCCGAAGCGCTCAACGCCATCCGCAAGGAGCGGCTGAAAGCGCTCGGACTGCCGGATGACGCCGCCTATGCCAAGCCGGAACGGATCGAGCAGGAACTGGAATACGCCCACAAGATCATGAAAAAGATTGGCTGCGTGGTGATCGACGTGTCCAACCGGGCGGTGGAGGAGTCCGCCAGCGTCATCGCGGACCTGTTCCGGGACCGCAAGCCGGGCTGAAATTTCCGGAGCATCCTATAGGAAAATGGTTGTTCCCGCGAAAATAGGCGCATAGGCGCTGTCAAGCGTCTGTGAAAATGTCAGGTTAACTGTTCTATGAAAATGTCAGGGATGATAGCTGATTAAACGGCCGCCGTCCTCTTGCAGACTAGCCGG
>JGI12341J12878_1000648_pt1 | contig 13322 bp, 9 predicted proteins | sample Passage260B_FD_12878 | JGI IMG/M metagenome (IMG submission 12878)
GTCGTGATCATCACCGGGCGCCCGCCGGCCACCGCGCTCGCGCTCGGCGCGGCCCCGGACGGCCGGTCGCTCGCCGACGTCCCCGGGCTGGTCATCCTCGGTCACTACGGCATGGAACGGTGGGAGAACGGCCGGATCACCGCGCCGCCCCCGCCGCCCGGGCTGGACGCGGTCCGCGCGGAGCTCCCGGCCATCACCGCGCCCTACGCCGGCGTGCACATCGAGGACAAGGGCCGGGCCGTGGCGGTGCACACCCGCCGGTGCCCCGATCCCGCGGCGGCCCTCGCCGCGCTCACCGAGCCGGTCACCGCGCTCGCCGCGCGGACCGGGCTCATCGTCGAACCGGGCCGGTTCGTGCTCGAGCTGCGCGCGCCCGGGATGGACAAGGGGCAGGCCCTGACCGCGTTCCTCGCCGAACGGCGGGCCCGCTCGGTGCTCTTCGCCGGGGACGACCTCGGCGACCTCGCCGCCTTCCGGGCGGTCGCCGAGGCGGGCATCCCCGGGGTCCGGGTGTGCAGCGGGTCTGCCGAGGTGGCGAAGCTCGCCGCCGAGGCCGACATCGTGGTGGACGGGCCGGACGGGGTCGTCGGGCTGCTGCGGGCCATCGTCGCCGCGCTGCGCCCGGACCGGTGAGCGGCGCCCGCGCGGCCGTGCCGTACCGCCGATCGGGCCCGTGGCGGGGCGGGGGAGCGGGCAGCCGCCGCGGCGTCAGCGGGCGGCGAGGGCGGCGAGCTGCTCCTCGAACCAGCGGCGGGGCGGCATGGCGGTGGACGCCTTCCGCAGCCGGGCGATCCGCCGGATGCGCTCGGTCTCCGGCAGCAGCAGCGCCTCGTGGAGGGCGGCCGCGGTGCCCGAGATGTCGAACGGGTTCACGAGCAGGGAGTCCTGGCCCAGCTCGGCGGCGGCGCCGGCCTCCCGGGAGAGCACGAGCGCGCACCGCTCGGAGAGGATCGGGGCCTCCTTGGCGACGAGGTTCATGCCGTCCCGGATGGGGTTGACGAGGAGCACGTCGGCGAGCCGGTACGCGGCGAGCGACCGGGCGTAGTCGTCGCGCACGTGAAGGATGATCGGGTCCCAGTCGTCGGTGGCGTACTCGTCCTCGATCTCCTTGGCGCACTGCTGCACCGCGGCCGTGTACTCGCGGTACTCGGGCAGGTCGTGCCGGGACGGGTAGGCGAAGGCGAGGTGGACCACCCGCCCGTGCCACTCGGGGTGCTTCTCCAGGAACTCCCGGTAGGCGGTGAGCCCGCGGAGGATGTTCTTGGACAGCTCGGTCCGGTCCACCCGGACGATCAGCTTGCGGTCCCCGATGAGGTCCTTGAGCGCCGCCATGTGGGACTCGACGTCGGGGGCGGTGGCGCGCGCCAGGAGCGCCTCCCCGTCCACGCCGAGCGGATGGACGCCGATCTGCGTGGTCCGCTTGTCGTACCGGACCGTGCGGCGCTCGCGGTCCACGGTCGCGCCGAGGATGACCTCGCAGCAGTCCATGAACGCCGACGCCCAGCGGCCGGTGAGGAAGCCGGCGTGGTCGGCGCCCAGGATGCCGGTGAGCACCTCGGCGGCCACGTCGTCGGGGAGGAGGGAGAAGTACTCGGGCGGGGCCCACGGGGTGTGCGAGAAGTGGGCGATCCGCAGGTCGGGCCGCTGCTCCCGGAGCATCAGCGGGGTCAGCGCGAGGTGGTAGTCCTGCACCATCACCCGGGCCCACGGGGCGGCCTCCTCGGCCAGCGCCGTGGCGAAGGCGTCGTTGTAGTCCCGGTACGCCTGCCACTCCCGCCGGAACGTGGTGTCGAACTGCGGGGCGAGCGAGGTGTTGTACAGCAGGTGGTTGACGTACCAGAGCGTCGAGTTCGCCACGGAGTTGTAGGCGCGGTCGAAGGTCGCGGGCGGGATGTCGAGCATCCGCACCGGGGTGATGTCGTAGCCGCCCTTGTCGAGCCTGCCGTTGGGCGCCTTCCGCGCGGCGAACCGGTCGCCTTCGGATATCGCGGCGCAGATCCACAGCGCGTCGGTGCCCTTGACCGCCTCCGTCAGGCCGGACACCAGTCCGCCGGCGCCCCTGGCCATGGTCAGCGAACCGTCTTCCGCGATGGCGAATGAGACGGGGCCCCTATTGGAAGCGATCAGCACCGAGCTGCTCATCTACGCCTCCCCGGGACTCTTCGGGCGCGCATGTCGGAAGATTAATCCAGACGCCACCAATAGCATGTCAAGTGATCTGAAAGGGCTTGATTCGGCATGTCACTGGACGAGACGACCGAGGCTCTGGCGCGCTCGGCCGCTCAAGGCGACCATCGGGCGCTCGGAGAGCTGCTCCGCCGGATCGAGCCCGACGTGCTACGGCACTGCGAGCGGCTGCTGCCGTACCGGCAGGACGCGGAGGAGGCGGCGCAGGACACGCTGCTCGCCGTCGCCCGGAACATCTCGCGGTTCGAGGGCCGGGCGAAGTTCAGCACCTGGCTGCACATCGTGACCGCGAACTGCGCGCGGACGACTTACCGGAATTTGAAGCGGCGCTCCTCCGAGCAGGCCGAGGAGCTGCCCGAGCAGCGCCCGGACCCGCGGCGGGTGAGCGTGATCGCCGGCTCCCGGCTCGACCTGCTCGACGCGATGGAGGCGCTCGAGGCGGAGAAGCCGGAGCTCGCCCAGGCGCTGGTGCTGCGGGACATCTGCGAGCTCGACTACGCGGAGGTGGCCGAGCAGCTCGGCATCCCGATCGGCACGGCCAAATCCCGCATCCATCAGGCCCGCAAGTACGTGCAGAGCGTGCTCGGGGAGGCCTACCGCTGAGACGGCATTTCTCACATCATGAGACGCCATCTCGAAATCGCGGGATGAAAGGGTACAGTGCTTGAGGTGTGACACGGATTTCGCCGTGTGGCACACCGCCCGGGCGGGATTTTCCGCGGCGCGATCGCGGCCTGGCGCCGCAGGCCGTCCGCCGGGCGGACATGTGATCGACAATTGAACATCGCTCATCAAGAGGGGTGGAGGGACCGGCCCTGTGAAGCCCCGGCAACCCTCCCGGTGACTGTGCTCGTATCCGCGAGGCCGGCCGGGACAGGTGCCAATTCCGGCTCCCGGCCAAGGTGGTCGGGAGTGAAGATGAGGGAAAGGCCTCGCCTTCATGGTGCATGTCGAAACCCGTGAGTTCGGCCGTGCCATCGGCCTGTCGTGTCGTGAATGCGGTGCCCTCGAGAAGCTAGGACCGATCTTCGCCTGCTCGCAGTGTTTCGGGCCGCTCGAGGTCGCCTACGACTTCGGTGAGATCAGCCGCGAGGAGATCGTCTCCGGGCCTCCGAACATCTGGCGGTATCGCGCGCTCCTCCCGGTGCCGCCGGACGTCGCTGAGAAGCCCAATCTCGCTCCTGGCTGGACGAAGCTGGTCAAGGCGGACAGGCTCGCCGCCGAACTCGGGCTCCGCTCGCTGTATGTGAAGGACGACTCCGGCAACCCCACCCATTCGTTCAAGGACCGGGTGGTGGCGATCGCGGTCGAGGCGGCGCGCGCCTTCGGCTTCCGCACGCTCTCCTGCTCGTCCACCGGGAACCTCGCCGGCGCGGTCGCGGCGGCGGCCACCCGCGCCGGCCTGGACTCCTGCGTGTTCATCCCGGCGGACCTCGAGGCCGCGAAGATCGTCATGGCCGCGGTGTACGGCGGCCGCATCGTCGGGGTCGAGGGCTCGTACGACGACGTCAACCGCCTCTGCTCGGAGCTGCTCGGCGACCCGCTCGGGGAGAAGTGGGGCTTCGTCAACGTCAACCTGCGGCCCTACTACGCCGAGGGGTCGAAGACGCTCGCCTATGAGATCGCCGAACAGCTCGGCTGGCGGCTGCCCGACCAGATCGTGATCCCGGTGGCGTCCGGGTCGCAGCTCACCAAGATCGACAAGGGGTTCCGCGAGCTCATCAAGCTCGGGCTGGTCGAGGACAAGCCGTACCGCGTCTTCGGCGCCCAGGCCACCGGCTGCGCGCCGGTCGCCCGCGCGTTCAAGGCGGGCCACGACGTGGTGCAGCCGGTCAAGCCGGACACGATCGTCAAGTCGCTCGCGATCGGGAACCCGGCGGACGGCCCGTACGTGCTCGACGTGGTCCGGCGCACCTCGGGCGCGGTGGAGGACGTCGATGATCACGAGGTGGTCGAGGCGATCCGCCTGCTCGCGCGCACCGAGGGCATCTTCGCCGAGACGGCGGGCGGGGTGACCGTCGGCGTCCTGCGCAAGCTGCTCCGGGACGGCCGGCTCGACCCCGACGCCGAGACCGTGGTGCTGAACACGGGCGATGGGCTGAAGACCCTCGACGTGGTCGCCGGCCAGGCGCGCCCGACGGCGGTCATCCGCCCGTCCCTCGACGCGCTCCGTACGGCATTCGCCAACTGATCGGCCTGTTGGACATCGGACACGAAAGCGAGTTGAGATGAGCGTTTCCGTGCGGATTCCCACCATTCTGCGGTCGTACACCGGTGGGGCGGCCGAGGTGCAGGGCGAAGGCGCGACGCTCCGTGAGGTGCTGCAGAAGCTCGACGCCGACTACCCCGGGATCGGCGCCCGGATTCTGGATGAGAACGGCAAGATCCGCCGGTTCGTCAACGTCTACGTGGGCGAGGAGGACGTCCGGTTCGCGCAGGGTCTCGACACCCCGACGCCGGACGGGGTCCAGGTGTCGGTGATCCCCGCCGTCGCCGGGGGCTGCTGAACCTGAGCCGTACGGCCCGGCCGCTCACCGTCCCGGCGGCCGGGCCTTCCTCGTTTCCCCCGGGGCGGCGGCCGGAAACGGTGCGTTCCAGAAATCATTCTCGTTATGGCGCGGATGGATAATCACCGGATCCCGCGCCCGATGAACTTCTTGCGGAAATCAGCCCATTGAATGCTGTCGCCCTGCGCATTCTCCCGGTAGGGTCGTCGTGATCGACGAAAAACTGGGGGCGATGGTCATGGTCATGGTCTCCAGCACGGCAAGAGGAGTAATAACGTGGCGCAGGGCACCGTCAAATGGTTCGACGCGGAGAAGGGCTACGGCTTCATCGCGGTAGACGGTGGTAAGGACGTGTTCGTGCACTACACCGCGATCCTGATGGACGGCTTCAAGTCCCTCGAGCAGGGCCAGCGGGTGGAGTTCGACATCACCGAGGGCCGGAAGGGCCCGCAGGCGGAGGCCGTGAGGACCATTTGATCCCCCGTCCGAGGTGAACACGAGGTCTGGACCGCGCGGTGCGGACCAGGCCTCTTTTCTCTTTCCGCGGAGCCGTACCGGCTGGTCAGAGTGGCTTCCGCTTGCACTCGAATGGGTAGAGTGCTAGATACATGCATTGGCACTCTAAGGTCGAGAGTGACAATCACCGGGATCGAGGCGATGGGGTCCGCGAAGGAGCCGGACCCAAGCCGTCGCGGGCGTCGGCTCGGTCCGCTGAAGCCACCCTGACAGGGAGGTTAGCCCTATGGCAGCGAAGATGATCGCGTTTGACGAGGACGCCCGGCGCGGTCTCGAGCGCGGGATGAACCAGCTCGCCGACGCCGTGAAGGTGACGCTCGGCCCCAAGGGCCGGAACGTCGTCCTGGAGAAGAAGTGGGGCGCTCCCACGATCACCAACGACGGTGTCTCCATCGCCAAGGAGATCGAGCTCGAGGACCCCTGGGAGAAGATCGGCGCCGAGCTGGTCAAGGAAGTCGCCAAGAAGACCGACGACGTGGCCGGTGACGGCACCACCACGGCCACCGTCCTCGCTCAGGCGCTGGTACGTGAGGGCCTGCGCAACGTCGCCGCCGGTGCCAACCCGATGGCCCTGAAGCGGGGCATCGAGGCCGCCGTCGAGCGCGTCAGCGAGGAGCTCTCCAAGCTGGCCAAGGAGGTGGAGACCAAGGAGCAGATCGCCTCCACCGCCTCGATCTCCGCCGGTGACGCCGAGATCGGCCAGCTCATCGCCGAGGCGATGGACAAGGTCGGCAAGGAAGGCGTCATCACCGTCGAGGAGAGCAACACCTTCGGGCTCGAGCTCGAGCTCACCGAGGGTATGCGCTTCGACAAGGGTTACGTCTCCGGTTACTTCGTGACCGACCCGGAGCGCATGGAGGCGGTCTTCGAGGACCCCTACATCCTCATCGTCAACGCGAAGGTCTCCGCCAACAAGGACCTGCTGCCGCTGCTCGACAAGGTCGTGCAGGCCGGTAAGCCGCTGGTCATCATCGCCGAGGACGTCGAGGGCGAGGCTCTCGCCACCCTCGTCGTCAACAAGATCCGCGGTCTGTTCAAGTCCGTGGCCGTCAAGGCCCCCGGCTTCGGCGACCGCCGCAAGGCGATGCTCCAGGACATCGCCATCCTCACCGGCGGCCAGGTCATCTCCGAGGAGGTCGGCCTCAAGCTCGAGAACGCCACCCTCGACCTGCTCGGCCGCGCCCGCAAGGTCGTCGTCACCAAGGACGAGACCACGATCGTCGACGGTGCCGGTGACCCCGAGGCGATCGCCGGCCGGGTCAACGAGATCCGCGCCGAGATCGAGCGGACCGACTCCGACTACGACCGCGAGAAGCTGCAGGAGCGTCTCGCCAAGCTGGCCGGCGGTGTCGCGGTCATCAAGGCCGGTGCCGCGACCGAGGTCGAGCTCAAGGAGCGCAAGCACCGCATCGAGGACGCGGTCCGGAACGCCAAGGCCGCGGTCGAGGAGGGCATCGTCCCCGGTGGTGGCGTGGCCCTGCTCCAGGCCGGTGCCAAGGCCTTCGACAAGCTGGAGCTGAGCGGCGACGAGGCGACCGGTGCCGCCATCGTCCGCAAGGCCCTGGAGGAGCCGCTCAAGCAGATCGCCATCAACGCCGGTCTCGAGGGCGGCGTCGTGGTCGAGAAGGTGCGCAGCCTTCCGCCGGGCCACGGCCTCAACGCGGCGACCGGTGAGTACGTCGACATGTTCGAGGCGGGCATCATCGACCCGGCCAAGGTGACCCGGTCGGCGCTGCAGAACGCCGCGTCGATCGCCGGGCTGTTCCTCACCACCGAGGCCGTCATCGCCGAGAAGCCCGAGAAGGAGAAGGCCAACGCCACGCCCGGTGGCGACATGGACTTCTGAGCCTGATCGATAACGGGCGTCCAGGGGCGGTTCCCACCGGGGACCGCCCTTTTCCGTTGCCGAGGCCGCCCGCGACCGGGGCCCGCCCGCACCACTCTGTTCCGCCGGTGGCCGGCCGTTCTCCCGCCGCGGCCCCGATGTCCGTCGCCCACCGCGCAGCCCGTCCGCGTGCGCGCGGGCCATCCGCCCCTACCGAACGACGAACGCTCGATAGGAGTAGCCCGTCCGCGTGCGCGCGGGCCACCCATGCCATCCGCCGCCCGATGCCGACCTTCCCGCGTCGTGGTCGCGGGGTTCGCCCTGGCGCCGCCCCGCCGTACGGGGCCACGGCGGCCGGCGAGGAAGTTCTCCCCGTCGCGAGGGCTCCAGCCGGCGAGGACGCGCTCAGCCGGCGAGCGGGCCCGGGAGGTCCCGCCGGTGGAGGACGGTGAGCGAGGTCACCGCCCGGGTGAGCACCACGTAGAGGCGGGCGAGGCCGCGCTCCTCGGCGTCGGCGATGTCGGCGGGCTCCACCAGGACCACGTGGTCGTACTCGAGGCCCTTCGCGACGGTGGCGGGGACGATCAGCACCCGCGCGTCGTCGGGAGCCTCCGGGCCGAGCACCGCGGCCGCCCCGCCGAGCGCGGACGCGATCGCGGGCACGGCCGCGTCCGCGGCGATCACGCCGATCGAGCCCTCGCGCTCGAGCAGCTCCCGCACCGTGCCGGCGACGGCCTCGAGCACGTCGGGCACCCGCCGGACGGTGAGGGACCCGGTCCCCGGGCGGAGCGAGCGGGGCTCGGCGAGGCCGGGGGCGATCGCGGGGAGCAGCCGGGCGGCGAAGCCGAGGATCTCCCGGGGCACGCGGAAGCCGACGGTGAGCTCGACGATCTCGCCGCCGGGCTGGCCGAGGTGCTCGAGCACCTCCTTCCACGACCGCGCCGCCCACGGGGTCGTCCCCTGCGCCAGGTCGCCGAGGACGGTGGCCGACCCGGTACGGCAGCGCCGCCCCAGCGCTCGGAGCTGCATGGGGGAGAGGTCCTGGGCTTCGTCGATGACGAGGTGGCCCTGGGACCGGGTCCGCTCGATCAGGTCGGCGAGCTCATCGAGGAGGGCGGCGTCGGCGGCCGACCACATCGCCGACCGGGGCGACCGGTACGGCTTCCGCCAGAGGATCAGCTCCTGCTCGGCGGGGGACAGGTGCGGCCCGGCGGCCTGGGCGAGGAACTCCGGGTCGGAGAGCAGCCGGTGGAGCACCTGCTCGGGGGTGACCTTCGGCCACACCGCATCGACCAGGGCCTTGACCGGCCGGGATCGGCCACCGCGTCCTGCACCCGGTCGTCCGGCGCCTGGCCGCGCCGTTCCATCTGGACGAGCACGGCGTGGGCGAGCCGCTGGGCGAGCATGGCGCGGCCCGGGCCGTACCGGGTCGTGCCGCGCAGCGCGGCCACGATCTCGCTGATCTCGTACTCGGGCACCCGGAAGCGGTCGATGCCCCGGGTGACGAGCAGGCCCTCCTCCGGCCGGCGCACGTGCAGCCAGAGCGCCCGCCTGAGCACCTCGGCCATCCGGGCGTCGCCCTTGACCGCGGCGACCGCGGGATCCTCCGGGTGCGCGGGGCCGCCGAGCAGCTCGGTCACGGTCGTCTGGTCGACCGTCACCTCGCCGAGGGCGGGGAGCACCGAGGAGATGTAGGAGAGGAACGCGCGGTTCGGGCCCACGATGGTCACGCCCGATCGGGTCAGCCGCTCCCGGTGGGTGAACAGCAGGTAGGCGGCGCGGTGCAGCCCCACGGCCGTCTTGCCGGTGCCCGGCGCCCCCTGCACGCAGACCGTGGTGGCCAGGTCCCGGCGGACGATCTCATCCTGGTCCGGCTGGATGGTGGCGACGATGTCCCGCATCGGGCCGGTGCGGGGCCGCTCGATCTCCTCCAGGAGGATCCGGCTCTGCTCGAGGGGCCGGCCGTCGAGCGGCTCGTCCTCGTACGCGGTGAGCTCGCCGCCCCGGTAGCCGAACCGGCGGCGGAGCGCGACGCCCATCGGGTCCGCCGGGCTCGCCTGGTAGAACGCCCGGGCGACCGGGGCCCGCCAGTCGATCACCATGGGCCGGCCGTCCGGGTCGTGGACGTGCCTGCGGCCGACGTAGATCGTGTGCGGGAGGTCGTCGCCGGCCGCGCGGTCGAGCCGGCCGAAGAAGCGGGGTGTCCGGGTGGTCGGCGAGCGCGGCGATCCGCTGATCGAGGAGGCCCCGGAGCACCTCCCGGGAGACCCAGTCGCCCGCCGCGTCCGCGGAGAGGGATTCGGCGTGTTCGCGCATGGCGCGCAGCGCGGCCCGTGACGCTGCGAGATGGGCGCGCTCCGCCTCGAGCACGGTATCGGACATACGGAAAAGCTCCTTAACCGACGGAAACAATGCCGAAGAGCTGAGCGGCGCCGCAAAAACGCAAAGCTTATCCGACGTGCGGGCGGCAGATCAACTGAATATCACGGCCCGTTGTGGATGTCCGTAAATATGGGAGTATTTGGAGTGATTTGTCGGTAGCAGTAGGGTATTCCGCATCTCGGTTGATCGATGCGAGGGGCAGATCGCGAGGGGGTGATCCGGTTGCCACGGTCCCGCGGGATCTCCTGGACGTGATTCCCGTCGGAGCCATCCCCGGCGAGGTCATCTCGCCGGGTCCTCCTCGCCCACGTCGCCGGCGTCGATGATGCGGTACGCGTACCCCTGCTCGGCGAGGAAGCGCTGGCGGTGCGCGGCGAACTCCTGATCGACGGTGTCGCGGCTCACGATCGAGTAGAACCGGGCGCCCCCGCCGCCCGGCTTGGGGCGGAGCACCCGGCCGAGCCGCTGCGCCTCCTCCTGGCGTGACCCGAAGGTTCCGGAGACCTGGATCGCGACCGTGGCCTCCGGCAGGTCAATGGAGAAGTTCGCCACCTTCGAGACCACGAGCACCGGGATCTCCCCGTCGCGGAACGCCTGGAACAGGCGCTCCCGCTCCCGCACCCGGGTCTCCCCTTTGATCACGGGCGCGTTCAGGTGCGCGCCGAGCTCGTCGAGCTGATCCACGTACTGGCCGATGATCAGAATCTGCTCGCCCGCGTGCCGGCGGACCAGGGCCTCGGCCACCCGCGTCTTCGCCGGCGTGGTCGAGCAGAAGCGGTACCGCTGGTCCGGGTCGGCCATCGCGTAGGCGAGCCGCTCCCGTTCGGTGAGCGTCACCCGCACCTCGATGCACTCGGCCGGTGCGATCCACCCCTGGCTCTCCATCTCCTTCCAGGGCGCGTCGTACCGCTTCGGCCCGATGAGCGAGAAGACGTCCCCCTCCCGGCCGTCCTCCCGCACCAGCGTCGCGGTCAGCCCCAGCCGCCGCCGGGCCTGCAGCTCGGCCGTCATCCGGAAGATCGGCGCCGGCAGCAGGTGGACCTCGTCGTAGACGATCAGCCCCCAGTCGCGGGCGTCGAACACCTCCAGGTGCCGGTAGACCCCGTTCCGCTTGGTCGTCATCACCTGGTAGGTGGCGATGGTGACCGGCCGGATCTCCTTCTTCGCGCCCGTGTACTCGCCGATCTCGTCCGCGGTGAGCGCCGTCCGCCGGAGCAGCTCGCGCTTCCACTGGTGCGCCGAGACCGCGTTGGTGACGAGGATCAGCGTGGTCGCCCGGGCGAGCGCCATCGCCGCGATGCCCACGATCGTCTTGCCCGCGCCGCACGGCAGCACGACCACCCCGGAGCCGCCGTGCCAGAACGCCTCCGCCGCCTCCCGCTGGTACGGCCGGAGCGACCAGCCCTCCTCGCGCAGCTCGATCGGGTGGAACTCGCCGTCCACGTACCCGGCGAGGTCCTCGGCCGGCCAGCCGAGCTTGAGCAGCGCCTGCTTGATGTTGCCCCGCTCGGAGGGGTGGACGGCCACGGTGTCCTCGTCCAGCCGCTCGCCGAGCATCGGCCGGATCTTCCGCGACCGCAGCACCTCCTCGAGCACCGCCCGGTCGGAGGCGGTGAGGACCAGCCCGTGGATCGGGTGCTTCTCCAGCCGGAGCCGGCCGTACCGCGCCATGGTCTCGGCGACGTCGATGAGCAGCGCGTGCGGCACCGGGTACCGGCTGTACCGGAGGAGCGCGTCCACGACCTGCTCGGCGTCGTGCCCCGCCGCCCGGGCGTTCCACAGGGCGAGCGGGGTCACCCGGTAGGTGTGCACGTGCTCGGGGGCGCGCTCCAGCTCGGCGAACGGCGCGATCGCCTTGCGGCACTCGTCGGCCAGCGGGTGCCCGACCTCCAGCAGCAGCGTCTTGTCGGACTGCACGATCAGCGGCCCGTCGTTCACCGTCCCCCCTTTCCTCCGGCCATCCAACACGAGTCCAACACGAGGGCGGCCGGAATCACTCCCGTACCGGCCGGGTCACCCACCGTGCTCGGCGGCCCCGGTGATCCGGTGCAGCGCGAACCGGCCCACGGCGGCCCGGGTCTCGTCGTAGGCGGTGAGGTACCCGCCCTCGATCCGGGCCGGGACCACGATGCGGCTGGTGAGCCGGCCCTGGGAGTCGAGGTAGCCGATCCACACCGGCGTCCCGCGCCGGATCGCCTCCCGGAGCACGCCGAGGGTGACGCCCGCCGGGGAGCGCGGCGGCTCCCCGTCCGGCGAGGCCACCGCGGTACGGCGGGCCCGGTGCGCCTCATCGCCCGCCCGGAGCGCCCGGACCGCCGCGTCGATCACGCCGGGGTCGACCGCCTCGGGCTCGAGCCCCGAGCCGGCCGCCCGGGGAGCCGGCCGGCTCCAGGTCCGCCGGCCGCCGGTCCGCGCCACGAGCACGTCACCCTCGAGGGACTCGGCGACCGGCGCGCACCCCATCGCCCGGAGCGCGTCGACCAGCTCGGCCCGGGGTGTCGCGGAGACGAGCACGGTCGGGGCGAGCCGGCGCAGCCGCAGGCCCTCGGCCCGTTTGTCGGCGAGCACCTCGTCGAGCACGGCCGGGTCGTCGCACCTGATGTACGCGGCGGCCGCGCCCACCCGGACCCTCCCGTGCCTGCGGGCGACGTCGGCCACGAGGTAGCGCAGCGGCTGGGGGACGGGGGTGGCCGAGTGCCGCTCCAGCGCCGCGGTGAGCTCGTCGGCGGACAGGCCGGCGTCGAGCGCGCGGAGCACGGACTTCTCGCTGAAGCGGTAGACGGTGGCGCCGCCCTTTGACTCCACGTCGGCGGCGAGGGCGAGCAGGCGCGCCGGCTCGGTGGTGAGCGGCCCGGGCGCCACCGCGGTGAGGTCCGCCTGGAGGAGCACGTGGTCGACCGGCTCGGGGAGCAGCGGGGCGAGCAGCCGCTCCGCCGGCCCGGTGTCGGCCGGCGACCCGGCGAGCGCCCGGCCGTGGGCGGAGAGCGCGCCGAGCCCGGTGATCCCGAGCTGCTCGGCCTCCCACAGGGCGAACCCGGCGTACCGCTCCCGCAGCGCCGGCCGGAACCGCGGCCGCTCCCAGGCGAGCCGGGCGAGCACGGACTGCTTCTCGGGGGCGAGCCCCGGGGCGGCCGAGGCGAGCACGCCGAGCACCTGCTCCCGCACCCAGGCGGCCGCGGGCCGGCGCAGCTCGGGGTGGAGGGCGCCGAGCGCGCGGTCCCGCTCGTCCCGCTCGCCGGCCAGCCCGGGCACCCGGTCCGTGCCGAGCCAGGCGGTGGCGAGCACCGCCCACCGGTGCTCGGCCGCCCCGGCCCGCCATCCGTCGTAGGACCCGGTCGGCAGCCACTCGCCCTCCCCGGCCGCGATCAGCCCGGCGGCGTAGGCGACCTCGACGACCAGGGTGGTGAGCCGCTCGGGCAGGTCGAGCAGGTGCGCGGTCCGCCGCAGATCCCGTACGGCGAGGCCGCCCGTGCGCAGCACCCGGGGCGGGTCGGCGCCCCAGAGCTCGCACAGCTCCTCCACCGCGCGGGTGAAGGCGAACGCCTGCCCGGCGGCGGTCCGGTCGACGAGGGCCGGGTCCCGCCTCCGGCCGACCGGCTCGGGCGGGCGGCAGGGCAGGTCGCGGTGGTACCGGTCGCCGCGGACCACCAGGGCGACCTCGCGCGGCACCACCACGGTGTCGTCGCTCACCGCGGCGAGCAGGCCGCGGGCGAGCAGCTCCTCCACAGGCGAGCGGGCCGCCGCGGTGCCGAGCGCGCGCCGGGCGTCCGGCAGCCGCCGCATGGCGGGCCCCCAGGCGAGGTCGGCGAGCACGGCCCGGGCCTGCGCCGAGACCTCACCGGCCAGCCGGCGGACCGTCGCCGGGTCGGTGAGCAGCGCCACGAGCCGGTCCCGCGGCTCCCCCC
>JGI12341J12878_1000678_pt1 | contig 12883 bp, 10 predicted proteins | sample Passage260B_FD_12878 | JGI IMG/M metagenome (IMG submission 12878)
AGCCAATAGCAGCCCCGGCAGTTCATCTGAGGACCCGAGCAGCCACGGCGACATGAAAAGCCCTCCCCGAGACGGCGCCACACCTCATGGGACACCACGAGTCCTGTCCCTGTGGTGATGGCTTGCCTAGCCACTGGCGAGCTCGGCGGTAACACGGCTTCTTCTTTGCGCAGGAGACTGACTCCCTGTCCTGTTGTCCGAAGGACCTTCTTAGCTCCACTCGACAGGAAGTGTCCGACACACCCCTGCGCCGTACTCAGTTTCAATGACCGGCGTTCCCCGGGGTACCTCTTCGGTGGCGAGGCGTTGGAAACCATGATAATCGAAGGGTGCGGGGGATCCGACCGGACCTTCAGAACGATAAGGGTCATCAGTTGGATATACTCGAGGAGCCAAAGACAAGAATCCATTGCGTGTGCATGAGCACTCGTGAGCTAGTGTGGCTCTGCCGACGGGACGAGCGGCGCGGGCCTGACTAACTCATGCTGGACTAGCTCCTCGGAATCGACGAGCCCAAGTGTCGTCGGCGCCAAGATCGTACGAGCGTGACTGAACGCTTAGCGTCCACCTTCCGCGTCTAATCGGTTCGGGAGAACGGGTAAGACCAAGCTCGTGGCCTTCTTCTAGGAATTTGGCCTAGTGCACTAACGATCCTCTAAGATACCTCCTTAACCAGTTGGAACGCTTGATGTCCTGTACGTTGGCATCTCCAGATCAAACCAGCAATCCGACGGTGAAGTTGCCTTCATAGCGGCGGTGACGCCTTCTTAGAGCAAGTGACTAGAACAAAGCCCCCGAGAATTAGCGCCGAGTACCAGACAGACCAGGGGTAGGAAGAAATCTCGATCCGCCATCGGGTAACGTTGTCGTTTGCCTCTCCACACTAAACCTCAAGGCAACCTTCTTACTTGCGAATGAGTCCTCGCTCAGCTAGATCGTCAGGTCACGGCACGTTCGGGAGGAGAGTATCTCAAGCCCTTGGGTTCACCATAGTGTGAGCGCGCCCGCCCTAGCGCCCCTATTGCGCTGGGGCCCTGGCGTGTGTCGGGCTCAGTGCACAGACCACGGCTGAAGGGGCGGGTTGGCAACCGAAAAGATCTTGCATTTGTGGCCATTGACACCGCGTCGCGGGAGCCCCCAATGTCTCATCGCCGTTGTGCGCGCGAAATCGCCTGAGCCGGAGGAATATCGAATTCGCTCTGGTGGTTCGTGAGGGGATGGGACATTAGACCGAATTCGGCGCCTTCCTAGGTCTACAAAGCAGTTGCGATTTCCCTGGCCAGTGGGTTGGTCGGCGAGCACATTCGCTGTAGTATCGGGCGACTTAACTGACACCGGGCATCGCCCGAACGGCACGAGACTGTCCCGCCCAGCCGGTGAGACCAGCGGATAAGAACAGAATGCAAACGAAGCCGAGCGATGCATTCCAATGCGGGATTCCGCTCGGAACACTTTAGAACAGCGTGGATGGTGGGGCCACGCACGGTGCTGGAGATCGGTCACGCCCATCGTCCCGACCTACGGAAAGTTGCTCCCTAACCTGATCGACGTGGTGTTACAGCCCATCACTCTGCGAAGCACGACCGCATTCCACGATGCAATGGGCAGTCATCATTCGTGGTGAATCCGCCAGAGCACAGTGATGGGATCAATTTACGCCACCCTGTGCGCGACGATCGCCGATGGCAAGCGCTATCAACACGCCGCAGCGACTCACCGATACGGCTGATTCTGCGAGAGCGGCACGGGGGAAAGCAAGACAGTAGGATGTGCCATCTCAGCTCTGCCGTCCGGGCATTTTCGAAACGACGGCAGGTATTAGTCGGAGGGGGATGCCGTCCTGCTTGCACCAATCACCTCTCGGGACAGCTGCTACTCCATCGAAGGTGGTGCACGCTCTCAGGACATCCATGAAAATCCCGTACACATGAGCGGGCTGCGCACTCGGGAGCCCCCTCTCCGACGTTCGTGCTATTCCCAGTGGACAGGTCGATTCGTACCCGAACCAAGAGCGAATGGTTGGAAGACCGTTCTGTAATCTTGTTCGGCACCGCCCTCGTCAGAGTGGAGCGGAGCAGTGACCAACTGTACACTTGTATTGTCTTGGCATGTTGCTTATAAGATTCTTGATTTTTCCGAGCTGGCGGCGTACCTCTGCGACTAGTAACTTGTAATGCAATGCGCGGGAACAGGCGAGAACGAGCGTGTTCGCTGGGATGATCCGCGAGGGGACTCAGGTGAACGAACACTAGAGCAGTTCCACCACGTAGGATTGGTTAGGAGCTCTGCTGTCAGTCGTTCAGGAATGCAACCACTGATACGGAGCATCTGGTAACGCCACTAGCTCCTTCCGCGTAGAGTCAAAAGCTGAATGTGATTAGCGATAGCTGGGCTGTTTCCCCTACCCTTGGTGACGCAAGGTAACTCTCTGAGAAAGACGGGCTCAACGCGACGCGGTCGGGCTCCTGGCGGGCACACCGAACAGCACCGCTCGCTTCCCCGAGGCCCAACGATAGGATGGAAGGATGCGTTCCGGATTACCATACAGGCACAATCTGCCGCGTGGAGAGCACACGGTGAACATTCGTTGATAGCTCTTGTTTGCTCTATTATGACCACAGCCTGAGATTGCCTCACACAACCGGGAGGACAGGCGCTCAAGTGCCGGAGGTGAGTTCACGATGAGCTTTGATCCAGCACCCTATCGCCCGAATCCGAGTAACTGGTTCCTTTCAAAGGCCAAGCATCAAGGCTGGGGCGTCGCTCAGTTCGGAGATCCAGATGGTCGGCTTGAAGGAACGGTGGAAATCGACATTGACGATCGTGGCACGTTGATTATCGAGATGGTCGTTGAGACTCTTGAATCTAATGAGACATTTGAGCTGGGACCACTGCAATTCCTAGCGTACAAGAAGCAAACTACCGAGGATGGGAGGATCACCCTAACTCCCCGCCCCGACGGGTTCAATCCATGCAACGAACTGACTGTGACGACGAACGAGGGCGTCTTTCAGTCAACTGACTGCATGGTCGTAAGCGTTAATGTTGTCTTTGGGCGCACTAACGAGCCCCTAAGAGTCAGCTTTCACGCTCCGCAAGCCCACTTTGACGCTAACACGAGCGAAACGCCTCTGTACTGGGTACTGCCTCTCCAGAACTTCCTTTCCGACGCATTTGATACCCATCCCACATTGGACCGCCATCCCTTGCGCGTTTACCCCACGCCGGAGATCCCCGCAAACGTGCCTGAGGAGCATGCGCGCTGGGCACGTTGGATTGCCAATGCGCAGAATAGCTTGATCGTCTTCGAGTTTGACGACCAACTTGCGTTCATCGAGAGACTGCCCGATTACCCGTTACACCGTGAGCGCCTGTTAAGTAGACAGGTGCAGACCGCGACGACCGCGGTCATGGTTGGCCCGATAGGCGATCACCCAATCGACCCGGAGAGTGTCTATACATGGTTGCCCATAGACCTCCTACCAGTTCTGGGACTAGCCACAGGTCAAGAAGTATCTGCGCCATGGGCAGAACTGCGCAGCGCTCGAGGCACGTTGGTCCGACGTATCCACCGTCACATTGGGATCCCTATTTTCTCACGGGGGAGGGGGGCGATGGATGAGGGTTTTTACAACGGAACAGGAGCATTGCTCACAGCAGCCCTGAAGTCGCGCTGGTTCGGAACAGATCTCCTGCGTGCCACCCTGAAGCAAGTCATTCGAGCAGGATTTGTCAGTGCAACACTGGAGGACAGGCTGGTTCACTGTTTTCGGGCGATCGAGGGACTGTCAAAGGCGTTGACCAGCCGGGAATCCAAGAGACCGGAGGATGTGCTGCCGCCGGAGTACTGGAAACACGTCCAGCGTATCTTGCGCAGTGCATCACGAGACATTCGATCGCTGGCGAGAGAAGCGAATCAAAGGGGAATGGACGAGACCGCGAACACGCTTGAGCTTATCGCAGATCGAGTCCCCGAGCTTCGGAACGTAGAGCCAGGTCTTGGAAGGCGACTGAAGGAACTACTACATCTGTACGAGCTCCCAGACGCTATGATTCTGGAGAAACACTATAAACAGAATCGTCGCGCGCATAAGAAAGAATGGATCAGCGCCCTTTCCTTTTACCGTGGAATGACTCTACACGAGGGATTCATTGATTTTGACAGTGATAAGACGGATCCTGGGGAAGTCTGGGAGATTTCGGTACATCTACATGACGTTCTAATGCGTATCATACTCAAGATGCTAGGATACGATGGATTGTATCATCCAGCAATGGCAACCGATTCAAGGATGGAACCGCTCGATTGGGTGACCCCGGAGATGTCAGCAACTGCCCTCGGATATCGCGCTTGACACGTCGTGGAGCATCCACCGGAGAAAGGGCATCGGTCCTGGAACGCCGCGGGCGTACCGGTCGCTCGCAATCGTGGTCCCAGGCCTCGCCGACAATCCTAATGGCACGAAACGACTGGCGCCATTGTGCGACTAGTAGAGGGCTAGTAGGCTTTTCGCCACCCTAACCTCGAACAGGGTGAGGTACGAGATCGGGCCTTCGGGGACGTGCGACCGTCGACGCCATGAGGTCAAGGATTGCGACCAGGACGTCCACCGGCTGAAAACAGGCGTGCCGATCGACCACGATGCTCGGATCTCCCGATCACCAAGAGCGTACCCAACTGCTCGGCTTGGAACCGTATGTCTCCCACGGCGAACTACTGGCAGGTCAACTCCCCATGCCCCATGATTGAGCGGGGAGAGAATGAACGCCGGGACATCCTACTCGCTGGAGTGCGTCGTGTCCGACTTGCACACTGAGGAACAACCCCCATTCAAGACTAAGGAGTTGAACATTGCCAGCCCTTGCGTTCGAATCGCACGCCTCATCGTCTGTGTTCGACGCGAGTACAGGCGGAAGTAGTTTCACGAGGACGGAGAGGGGATCGATCCCTGGCACAATTCCGAGGGGAGCGGAACTAACCATGCTGACCCTCGGTCGTCGCCCAGCATCGGTTCTAAGATCCACTGATATTCCCTAGTCGTCGAGCAAACCGGAGCAGACGTTGGAGAAGGTTCTCACCTTCCACGAGCGCGATCCTGCCAACAAGGAGGTCGTGCGAAAGGTCAACGGACTTGCCGTCATTGGCTGACCGTGTGATATGGTCCACCACAGCTGTGGCACGAACCTTTCGATGGTACCCTGCTCTGCCAAGTGTCCGCACTAACCTTCATGAGGAGAATCCGACCCTCGCCGTCAGTGCGCCGCGCAACGATACCCGTGACTCAGCATTTGCTGCCTACGCAGGACTCCTCGCTACCCTTCTTGAATGAGCACCGTGCCCAGCCGCGATCTCTCGATCACTGACCCCAGCGGCGTAGTCTGCACGACCGTCCCGTGGTTCGTACCCGTCATCGTCACCCACGTCTCTCAGATCGCCGCAACATCATCGTCGCCGGTTGAGCACGTACCAGAATCCGTACGAGTTCCCTGATGGCATCACTCTTCACCATAGAGACGTACTTCCGACGGCGTCCTTCTTCGGCTTCCCCGCAACCCCTATCGAATCGGTTGACTGCAGTACCTCAGCCATACGCGGTGGTAAGAAAGATGTTAATGATGTCCCCCGCCCTGATTGAGCCGACTTCCCGGCTCCCGTCTGCGAGACACGGATGGCCAAGCCGGCGCTCGACCAGGCGAAGCGCCCGTACATCGGTCTGGAACTCAAGGAGATCTCTGGAGGAGCCGAGATCGAATACATTGAGCGCTTGAAGACCGAGTGGGTTCGCCTCGACAGGACAGTCGGCACCGATAAGCGCATCGTCCGCATTGCACAGCACGTCGCCGAGCACTCCGATCGCTACTTGGAAGTGCTCGACGGCAAGGCCATCGTCGTCTGCATGAGCCGGCGTATATGCGTTGGTCTCTACAACAACGCAATCATCCGACTTCGCCCTAAGTCGCACAGCGATGCTGACGACGAGGGGGTCAGCAAGGTCGTCATGGCAGGCTCGGCGGCGCACCCTCCCGAATGGCAACCGCACATCCGCAACGAGGCGCGCTGGGAGCGGCTTGCGGCGTGGTTCCGTGACCCCAATGATCCGCTCAAGTTGGTCACCGTACGCGAAATGTGACTCAAGGGCTTTGACGCGCCTGCTCTCCACACAATGTATCTCGACTGACCCGTACGCGGTCATGGATTGATGCAGGCCATAGCCCGAGCGGACCGGGCTTCTCAGGACAAGCGAGGCGGGCTGATCGGCGACTATCTCGGCATGGCGGACCAGTTCAAACGTGCGCTGATGGTCTAGTCGGATCGAGATAGGGGACATAAGGGTGTCCCACGAGACGCTGTTATTGCCGTCATACTCGAGAAGTTTGACATCGTTGCCGCGATGTTCCACGGCTTCGACTACCGGGTGATCCTGAGGGCTGGGGCAACGGATCGCAGGAGTGCCTGGGGCCCGCGGCAGAGCACATCCTTGGCCAAGAGAACGGCGAGGAACGCTACCGGCGTGCGGTGCATGACCTGTCCCGAGTCTTTACCCTCGCAGGCCCACACGAGGAGACCCTCGCACTCCGTAACGGAGTCGCGTTGTTTCAGGCGGTTCGCAGGATGTTGGTGCGACCGTCACGTCGAGAGCGCGAGCGGTTCGACGAATACGATACCGCCATCAGCCAGCTCGTCTCACGGGCGATCGTTGCTGACCAGGTCAGCGATATCTTTGCAGCGGCGGGCCTCAAGTCCCCCAATATCTCAATCCTCTCTGACGAGTTCCTCGAAGAGGTCCAGGGGACAGAGCATCGGAAACGTGCTGTCGAACTGCTCCGCAGGTTGCTGCACGACGAAATCGCGACCCGTGCGAGGCGCAACATCGTCGAGGTACGTTCATTCGCAGCCATGTTGGAGCGCGCCATTCGGAGTTTCGAGAACCGATCCCTCGAAGGTGCTGCGGTGATCACCGAGTTAATCCAGATAGCCAGTAGCTAAGGAACTCCGATCGTCGTCCCAGCGAGACGAGCTGTTAGGCCTAAGCCCACAGGAGCTCGTCCCTTTACGACGCCCTCGCCGCTGCGAATAGCGCCACAGAGGTGTTCAGCGACGAGGCGCTGCGATCCAATCGCACGGGAACTGGTAGAGACCGTGCACCGCAACACTTCCATCGACTGGACCCCGGCGTGAGAGTGCCCGAGCAAGAGTACGCGGCCCCATGCGGCGACTCTTACGTAAGCACGGCTATCCTGCTGCTGCCCAAGAAGCAGCGGTGGTGAACATCCTCGAGCCAACAAAGCTCTTCCCTGAGCTCCAGGCTGCATAGTCTCGAGACATGACTACCACACAGCCATCAAGGCGGAGGCTTCGTCACCATGAGTCAGATCGTGCGTTTCCTTCCAGAGCCAGTTCGTTTACAGGGGCACCTCTATCCGTGGTAACCGGTGCCAACTGCGAAGCGCGCCCAGTGTGCCCTGGTGACAAGCACCAGGACCGATTCCTCGGTAGACGCCCCTCCCATCTCGCCCGGAAGGTTGCCAGCTTGTCTGAATCATCGCCGTATTACCACCAATGATCAGAATCTGCGAAAACTGTCCGCACGTGAGGCGCCTGAATCATTGTTTGTAGCATCCAGCCTAGCACCCAGCTCTACGCGGCACAGAGCCACCCTTAGCCGCCCTTTGGCCTCGTCGGATCCTTGGTATGCCGAGGCGTCTCGCACTCACCGTGTGGAGAGACTGGCACGACGTTTCGGTCCAAGTACGATCAGGTCTCCTGACCAGCGTCCGGAGCGCTAGCCCCCGGGTGTAGCAGTCCTCGAACGCATGTATAGGTGAACCGCTGCCGCCGATCACATCTTTTCGGTTCGGTGCGCTCCGAGGGTTACGACGAGTGCATCACGACTCAACACTTGGACGTTCTAAGACACCTGACACGTACGACTTGAGGGACAAGACGAATCTAGTCTAGAGCGCGGGTATCCAGATCCTCAACCAACTGGCGAACGGAAGTCAGCACCTTCCGCCACACAGTACCGGACGGGCAATACCGCTCTTGGAGGAGGTTGATCACCGTGTTATACACGTCGTCGGAGTTGTGCTGAGCGTGCAGCTGGACATGTTCGACCATTACTCTCATGACACCTGTGATTCGTCCGAGCATTTCGTCGTCGTCTTCGGCTACGCCTACAGCCGTCACAACCAGAGCCAAGGCGTATAGATCAGCTGCGTGGTTGAAGGCACCCCGTTGCATCCACCAGCGCGCGCTCCGGATCAAGGCAATCGCGCCAAGGACTCCAGCTCCAGTCTCCTGTACAAGATCGACCAGCCGCTGTATCTGCTCCTGCATTTCGCTATCGCGCCCGAGCGCCGCGAGACACTCGACAACTGCTGCGACATCTTCGACAGCCTGAACAGTCTTGCCCACCGACAGATTCAGGCTCGCGGCACGTCGGTACTGCCGCAGGGCGCGACCGAAGTGCCCCTTCGCGAACTCCACTCCACCCAGTGCGCCTACGGCAAGCGCTTCCAACGAGGGATTGCGGCTTCGTTGGGAGAGCTGACGCGCAGATCTAAGGACAGCTTCGGCATCTTCTAGCCTTCCTGCTTCACGCAGGGCAATACCAAGGTTCCCCAGGGCGTTAGCTTCGCCTTCCACGTCACTAAGTGAGCGGGCGATCTGAACTGCCATTTGGAGCATTTCGATCGCCTCCGCAAGCTCTCCCTGCCTGCGCAACACCTCCCCGAGGTTTAGCCATGCCTGCTGAGCCATGACTCGATCGTCCGCTCGCCGTGCTAGCTCGAGGCAGGCTCTGAGCTGCTCCTGTGCCTCCCGGTAGCGCCTGAGCTCCGTTAGAGCTATCGCCAGATCGTTTCTGCAGCAAAACACCATCTGCTGATCGTTGAGCTGCTGGTAACCCGCGAGAGCGCGTTCATACCACCGTATCGACTGGGAGTAATGTTGAACGGTCGCCAGAGTCTGAGCTGCGCGGTACGCGGTCTGCGCCACGGTATGCTGAGAGTGTTGTTCCCGACCCTCCGCCAGCGCGCGTTCGAAATACTCACTTGCCCGATCACCACCTCTGGGATCCGAGGCTACCATTTCCGCGACTTTGAGGAGGAGGTCACGTCGAGTATCATGGGCATGAGGCGATAGAACCTTCAACGCCTCCTCGACGGTGTCGGCAACAGCCTGAGCGTCACCTTTGGCAGTTCTGGCCACGACGAGGTTACGCAGTACCAACCCCTGCCAGTGACCATCGCCACTCTCACGAAAGTCGTCTAGAGCCTCCTCGAGAAATGTTTCTCCCTCCTCTACGCGGTCCAGAAGGACCAGCAAGGCTCCCAGGTCCGCGGTCGCCTTGGCCCTTTGCTCGGTATCTCCGACCTGGTAAGCGATCGCTCGCGCCTCCTCAAAGTGACTCAGGGCATCTCGATTCCGACCTGCACGTTGAAGCGCGATTCCCAGCAAGCGATGTACGACAATACTTTTCGATCTGTCGCCGCTGGACTCAGCGAGTCTGAGGGCACGGCGATACCAACGCAGCGATTTACCGATCAGCCCTTGATCCAAGGACACGTTGCCTAGATTCTGCAAGAGCTCTATCTCACGCGTCACCTGTCCGGTACGCCGCGCGTAAGCCAAGGCCTTTCGGAACTCCTCCTCTGCCTCCACATACGAACCCTGCTTGACAGCGAGGTTTCCAGCGCTCATGTGGACGGAGGCGCGCAACCGGTCATCAGGGAATGCCCGAAGAACGTCCCGCGCTTGTTGCAGGAACTCGGAAGCGTTCCGAAAGTCGCTCTCTTCTTGAACGAGATTTGCGAGATTCACCAACAACTGAACACTTGCGTAATGATCACCAGTCGCTTGCTTTACCTCGAGAGCACGGAGGAAGAATTCCCGCGCCCCTTCAAGGTTTCCGAGTTCGAGCGCAACAGCACCCAGATTCTGAGACGCGGTTGATTCGATGACCTCGTCGCCGAGTTCTTGACCGAGCGTTCGCATGGCATGGAATGCTCGCCATGCGTCTTCGAATCTCCGTGATCTTGCGTACGCCAGCCCTTCAAGGTTGTAAGCCCAGGCTAGGTGATGACTAGCTTCATCCGCGAGCAGCTCCCTCACGGTCGTGGCAATCGCCAGCGCTAAGTCAAAGCGCCCAAGCGCCTCGGCGAAGTACTCACCTGCCTCGAGAATGACCTCGAGAGCCTCAGGAGAGCGATGAGCTGACCACTTCTTGCGAAGCTCTTCCAAGAGCTGCTCGAGGGACTCACCGTCCGGCAACTCACTATCATGGGGTTCAAAGATATCGCCAGGCATGCTGTTGCTCACACCCCGAGGCCTCCGCGATCTTAAGTGGCCCACTTTCATCAGATCCAGGGTTGACCAGAGATTGCTGTCTCGCGCGCTTCCTACGTTGGGGTTTGGCCTTTCCACGATCGTATTTGTTGAAACGATTCTGTTCGCGGATGGCCATAACGCAGACGAACTTTAGCGACAGAATTATTCCAGACTCCAGCTCTGACACATTCGCAAAGTAGCGAGTCACAGCTCCTTTCTCACGCGCGCACCGGACGAACTCGCGGGCCCGATTATCGAGCTTGCCATCCTGCCTAATGAAGATAAGGCACTGCTTTCCATTTCTAAACGCCGCTAGGTACTCCTTGTAGGTCATATCCGTGAGCTCGTCTTGCATGATTAGCACCAGGACATCGCAGTTGCGGGCATAGCCCAAACAGATCTCCTCAGCCTCATAGAATCCGGCAGGCGCGTCCCTCTCCCAATACCATGCAGTCGCCAGTCCGGTTCTCTCAACAGCTTCAGCTGCAGCTTTCCGCTCGGTCTCCAGTGTATGGACACGCGAGCTGATGAACACGCTCAACGTGCTTGATCCGAAGACGTCATCGCTCAGGCTACGCACGGAGGATTACTCTCCACAGCAGCGGATGTTTCGGCACCGCTCCGAAGTTTGCCGTTCACACTCCTGTACGCACAAGGACGGGGCACACGACGCCCGTTACCGGGACAGCCAGGACCGTGACGCCTCTCGTTTCCTCGGTTGTCTGACTGTTTGAGTGAGCCCAGATGCCAAATTCGCGACTTCTCCAGAGCGGGCTTGTTCCCTCTACACACTTGCAATGGGTTGACCGGTACCGGTTCCAGTGAGAGCTGAAGCGCTCGAACCGCTCGCCCGGTTGGCGCCTGGGCGTCAACGTTGGGTGCGTCTTGTAGACTATCCATCGAGTTGATGACTAGGCGCCCAATGTCCTCGCGAGTCGCATCGTCGTCGATGCGCTTCTCATCAGCTCTGCGTAGGGATTGCTGTTCGGCGTGCTGTACTGCCTGCAACAGTGATGAGCGTATCGAATAGCCACGTCCGACCTCTACACTGTCCTCAATGGTGGAATGGTTATATCGAATTTCCTGGATGAGATCCAGCCGCGCTAGAGACGGACACGGGGCTGACGTGGCCCAGTCGAGTGCGACCGCGGCAACGTGGGGACTGTCCATTCGTATATACATCCAGATCCGCACTGCCGTGGCGAACGGAAGTCCATTGGGCAACCACGTCATCTTGACGTCCAAAGAGCAGGACATCTCGGCAAGCGGATAGTGTCTGAGACGTACCAGGCGTACTGGCACGTTCCCCAGCGGGTCAAGCGTCGCGAGGGGCGACAGGAAGCGGAACCCGTCGTCTGTTGACTCAAGCGCCACGCCAGTGCGATTGTTCTCGACGGCAGGTTGCTCATGACGAAGCACGGTGAGCACCCGCTGGCTCCAATGCCCTTCCCAGTCACCCTGAAGTCGTTCCTCGGGAACCTCCACCCCCCGGGGTAACGTCGGAGACCGAGCGAACCAGGTGAGTTCGCGAGAGAGGTCCCCGATGCGTTCCACGCATAAGGCAACACGAGCGAAAGTGGTGGATCCGCTTGCTTCGACACGGGCTGCCGCGGGGCAAGCCCCGAGGAACCGACGAAACGCCACGTCGTCTGCCAGCCCTTCCCAAGCGTGGTCGATGAAGACCGAGAGCCGAGGGTCGCCGTGCGACGTCACTTCCAATGCACACACTCGAATGGATCCGCCGAGCGTCACGCGCTCGAGTCTGATTGGGTCTTGATACGTGGAAGTGGAGATGTCTCGCGTGGGAAGCCGGAGTTGATCCAACGCCAGGTCAACGTCGCCGACAGAGTAGCTCCCAGCTTTGCGATCAAGTCGACGCCGGCGCACACCCCGAGTGCAGTGCTCCTTGGTGGGGCATCCGGATTCGTCGTGGTTGTCCGACCAAGATTCCCCAACTCCGGGCGGTCGTACTAGGTCACGTGCCCCTCCGTCAACGACTGCCCCCAGAAGTCCGGTCCTCGATCGCGTCGGGGATCAACGCCCGTTGTTTGTTGCGGGGGTTATCACCGTCGTCGTCCCCCTCAGCTCCGGCGCCGCCGAACCGTAGACGCAGGAGCAGTACATGAATCCGTATGCGTGACGCCACTAATGTCCGCGGCGGCATCGAGCGCGACCATGAGCCCTACGCGAAAGCTCGACGCGCGTCGACAAGAAGGTCGATTCTGGCCCTTGCTCACATACCGCGCTCTTCCGTACCTTCGTACCCGGTTCTCACTTGTGAGTCACATTCCCTCACAGCCGATCCCGTCACCGTCTTGGTCCAAGTTGTGAGGATCTGGTGCAAGGACCGTAAACCGGCGCTGCGGGATATCGGTGCAGTCGAGATCGGGGGGAGGAGGCGGTATACAAATGGTAGGGTAACTCGGGTCGCACGCGGCGGTCTGCTCCTTGAAGAATGGCAGGGCGGGAACCTGTCCGCGAATCACATCGCCGCACGAATTCGCACCTAGTACAAGGACAGCCAACGGAAGCACGCAACCAATCACGATGGCA
>JGI12341J12878_1000680_pt1 | contig 12878 bp, 8 predicted proteins | sample Passage260B_FD_12878 | JGI IMG/M metagenome (IMG submission 12878)
CCGCGGCTCCGGCTTCCCGCCCGTCGCGCGGCCGCTCGCCGACCGCGGCCTCGGCTCGCACCTCTTCCTGCGCCGGCTCCTCCGTTCCGACCGCGGACCGAGCGCCCTCCTCTCCCTCCCGCGACGCCTCGCTTCCCGGCTCGGGGAGGACGAGTTCGACGTCCAGCGGGATCTCCGCGAGGCCGAGCCGATGGCCGCGGCCGTGCAGGAGATAGCGCCTCGTCGGTCCACCGTGCTTCGGCTCGAAAAAGAGGACGCCCCAGGCGCCGCCCGGGGTGGACAGGCCGCCCCGCAGGCGGTAGCGACCGGCGTCGCCGCCGAAGACGTAGGTGCCGTCCGCATCGAAGCGGAGCGGCACGCCGTCCTCGGTGGTCCAGTCTCCGAGCAGGCGGTCGCGGACGAGGACGAGGTTGCGCAGGGCGGGAAGGTGCCGCGGGTCGAGCCGATAGAGGCGCCGGTACTCGACGGTGCCGCCCTGCTCGATCCGCAGCTCCATCTCCGCGGGCGCGCCGGCTCGGACCACGGCGTGCCGCACGCCATCGGGACTTTCGGAGCGAAGCTCCGCCGCGCCGGGCGTGACCGACTCGGTGACGCGGGGCCAGCGGTGGATCCCCTCGGCGCAGTTCTCCAGCACCGAGCCCTCGGCGCTGACCTCGAGGAAGCATCCGGGGTCGCCGGAACCGCCGGCCTGCACGAGGCGGCGCGCCTCGGCCGAGACCCAGATGCCCTCGAGCGAGAGCAGGGCGCCGGCGGAGGCGCTCGTCGCGAAGAGGACCGAGAGCGCCCCGAGCGCGATCACTCCAGCCAGTCCTTTTCGGCGAGCTTGCGCGGCAGGTACTCCTCGGTGATGAACGAGATGCCCCGGCGCGAAAGCGCCTCGATCTCGTACTTGCGGTTGTTCTTGGCCATCGTCTCGAGCTCTCGGCGCCACTTCTTGTCCTGGAACCATGGATACTCGAGCATCTGGCGGATCCTGCGGTGATCGCCCTCGTCGAGCCGGATCGCCGTCTCCTCGGGGATGCCATAGCGCTCGGCATCCATCGAGGAGATGCCGATGAAGCGAGCCCGCGGCACCGCCATGCGCATCGACTCGTACGCCAGGTTGATCGAGCCCTGCTTGACCACCGAGTAGATGTAGAAGCCCCACGGGTCGTTGTCCACGAGCACGTAGACGGGCAGGCCGAGCTCGTGGTGCATGCGGTGTAGGAGGCGCCGCACGCCGCGCGGCGGCTGGCCGCCTCCGTGGATCAGCATGCACTTCTCCTTCTTCCAGAACTTGTCCTCGTTGAAGCGGCTCCAGACCGCCTCCTTCTCCACGAGGAGGACGTAGCGCGCCTCGTGCTTGCCGAACTGGATCACGTTCGGCTCCACGATCGAGGGCACGCCCCAGCCCCCCGATCCCTGGTGCCGGAGATCGATGGTGTCGCCCGAGTCGACGATGGTCATCGGCCCCACCATCAGGCCCTTGCGGTTGGCGAAGAGGTGCAGCTCCTCCCGCAGCGCATCCAGCGTGACCTCGAGGTCCTCGATGATGGGGTCGGACTCGTCCTGCTCCTCGAAGGTGTTGATCTTCGAGTTCCCCAGCGTGTGCTTGGTCATGTAGTAGAGGTCGCGGATGCTGGTGGTCTTGCCGGTCTCGAGGAGCTCCTTGCAGGCTGCCGCCACGAGGAAGGTCTGCATGAACTTCCTCGCCTGCGCCACGTTGAAGAAGGAGCGCTCCTGGGTCTCCTTCCCCATCTCGATGATCTTCTTCCGGGCGTTGTAGGTGATGTTCGACAGCGTCCGGAGGGGGATCTCGAGCCGCGGATTCTTCTTCCTCTCGATGTCGCGGACGACCGTCCGGGCCAGCTTCTCGATCTTGGCCAGGGTCTTCTTCGCGACCGCGTCGCGCGTCGTCATCGATACTCCTCCTCCTCCGTCTCGATCTCCTCGAAGTCATCCCGCCGCCGGCTCGTCGCCCGGTCGAGGATCTCGTCGGTGCGGTCGCCGCCGGTGGCGAGCCGCGCCATCTCCAGGAGCCGCGCTCGCAGCTTCGCCTCGTCGGCGCCGGCGATCTCGTGCAGCGACCGCGCCACCTCGTCGATGTAGAGCTCGAACGTGGAGCGCCGCCTAAGCTCGTGGACCGCCGCCTTCCGCTTGCGGATGTAGGCGGCGAGCTTGCGGCCGCATTCCTGCAACGCCAGCCGGATCTCGGAGAGCAGCTCCGGATAGTGGGCGATGGCCTCCTTGGACTCGGAGGTGAAGGGCACCCACACCGAGGCGATGTGGACCAGAAGCGCCATCGGCCCCACCGGGAGCGCGCCCTTGGGCTGGGCGAGCTCGTAGTTCTTCCAGTCGGTGCGGATCACCGCCTCGGTGATGGCGCACGCGCCGCGCTGGAAGAGCAGAGGCACGCGGTTGGCGAAGCGGTAGAGCCGGATGGGCTGGTCCTGCGGCCAGTCGGGCGAGTAGGCCAGGCCCACCTCCACCTGGAAGGGATTGCCCCGGTAGACCTTGGGCGGCCGCGTGGTGGAGACGATGAAGAAGCGCTTGCCCTTGATCTCCTCCTCGCCTTCCTCGCGCGGCATGGAGTCGGCGGCGGCCCGCTCCAGCTCCGCCTGCTGCTCCGCGGTCTTCTCCTGCTCCTTCTCCTTCGCGCGGCGCCTGCCCCGGGTCGGCGGCTCCTCCTCGGGCTCCTCCTCGTCCTCGACCACGTTCAGGAAGGAGATCAGCCCCTTGCGGATCAGGTCGTCGCCGATGGGCGAGAGGCAGGTCAGTGGCGGCGCCATGATCTTGGTGGCGAGGATTCCCTGACGGAGCTTCTCGGCCACCTCGCGGTCTTCCGCGACGTCCTGCAGCCGGACGCCCTTGGGCAGCTTCGCGTTCCGCAGGATCTCCTCGGCGACCTGCGCCGAGACCCGCGAGAACTCCGTCTGCAGGAAGCCGGCCACGGAGCGAGCCTTGGACTCCTTGGCCATGAGCATCAGAGCCCCCACCTCGACGCCGTGGGGGTGGGGCTTGATCTCCACCGCCTCCTTGGGCGGCTCCTCCGAGGCGCGGGGGAAAACCAGCGGCTCCGCGTTGGGCCGACGGAAGGTCAGCGCCAGGTGCGGGTTGGCGAGGACGGTCTGCTCGACGTAGCGGAGGAGATGGCGCTGGCCGCGGCTGTAGTCGGCCTGCAGCTCGATCTCCACGCGCGTGCCGTGGTCGCGCGGGAAATCGACCTCCTCTTCCGAGACCACCACCGGGCTGTTGGTGCGCGTGTCGATCCGGATCTCCATGCGGTGGGCCTTGCGCGCCTTGCCGGTGCGCGTCCAGACTACCACCGGCTTGCCGGTGGTGAGCTGGCCGTACATGGCCGCCGCGGAGATGCCGATCCCCTGCTGCCCCCGGGACTGCTTGAGGCGGTGGAACTTGGAGCCGTAGAGGAGCTTGCCGAAGATCTTGGGCACCTGCGTCTTGAGGATGCCCGGGCCGTTGTCCTCCACGCTCACCACCCAGCGGTCGGAGGCGCCCTCCACCGCCCGCACCTCCACGACGATCTCGGGGAGGATGCGCGCCTCCTCGCAGGCATCGAGGGAGTTGTCCACGGCCTCCTTCACCGCGGTGAGCAGGGCCTTGGAGGGCGAGTCGAAGCCGAGGAGATGGCGGTTCTTGGAGAAGAACTCGGAGACCGAAATCTCCCGCTGCCGCTGGGCGAGGTCCTCTGCGGTGGCCCGGGGAGAACGCTCCGCCCGCGCGGTCGCCTTGCGGGCCGCGGTCGTCGCGCGCGCCTTTCGAGCCGCGGTGGTCGCGCTCGCCTCGCGGTCCTCCGTCGCGCGCGCCGTGCTCGCCCTGCGGGACGTCGTCTTTGCGGAAGCGCTCGCCCTGCGAGCCGCGCTCGCGGCCGGGGCCGACCGCGCCGAGGTGGACGCCGCCCCCGCGGCCGTCGTCTTCTTTGCCCGGCTGGCGCTCGACTTGCGCGCGGTCTCCTTCACCGCCTTCTTCGTCGAGGGCGTGGTCTTACGCGTCTTCGCCTGCGGCTCGAGGAGCTCGAGCTGCTCTCCCGCCATCCGCCGCGTTCTCGCCATCGATCGACCTCCCGTAGACCGGGCGGATAACACTGTTCCGGCATCCCCCGCAAAGTCCGCCCCTGTTGAAAACGGTCGTGGTATGGGAACGGCCGAGCACTCCCGGATGTTTCCAGGGGTGCAATTCCCAGGGGCATGGTTACGCTGGGAACGTCGAGGTCGAGGAGTCGACCGTGCTCGGACGGAGGAGTGATCACCGAATGTCCATGAACGACGCTCGCACCTTTCCGACCGCCCCCCGCGGCGGTGCCTCGAGGGGCCTGGCCAACTGGCTGAAGACGGGCGTGCTTTTGGCCGCGATGACGGCCTTGATCCTGGCGGTCGGTCACGCGGTCGGCGGCACGTCGGGCCTGAAGATCGCGCTGATCTTCGCGGCGATCTCCAACTTCGGCGCCTACTGGTTCAGCGACAGGCTGGCCCTGGCCATGTATCGGGCCCAGCCCGTCCCGCGCGACCGCATGCCCTGGCTGTACGAGATGGTGGAGCGGCTAACGCATCGGGCAGGGCTGCCCATGCCTCGCCTCTACATCATCCCCAGCCACACGCCGAACGCCTTCGCCACGGGCCGCAATCCGAAGAACGCCGCGGTGGCGATCACCTCCGGCATCCTGCAGATCCTCGACCGCCGGGAGCTGGAGGGCGTGATCGCGCACGAGCTCGCCCACATCAAGAACCGCGACACGCTGATCTCGACCATCGCCGCCACCATCGCGGGCGCCATCTCCGGCCTGGCCAACATGCTTCATTGGGGGCTCTTCTTCGGGGCGGCAGACCGGGACCGCGAGGAGGGTCCCGCCGGCCTGGTGAGCATGCTGGCGCTCATCATCCTGGCCCCGATCGCTGCCACCATCATCCAGCTGGCGATCTCGCGCTCGCGCGAGTTCGGGGCAGACGCCACGGGCGCGCAGATCTGCGGCGACCCGCACGCCCTGGCCGACGCGCTGGAGAAGCTCGAGCGCGGCGTCCAGCTCTTCCCCGACGACGCGCACCCGGCCACCGCCTCCCTCTTCATCGTCAACCCCCTCTCCGGCAAGAGCCTGCTGCGGCTCTTCTCCACGCACCCGCCGACGGAGGAGCGGATTCGACGGCTGCGCGCGATGCGCGTCTACGGCTGAGGCGAGTGCCGACGGCGGCGATGCCGCGGCGAAGCGGCGCCGCCCTTGCCGGCCCGGGCCAGATGCCCGGGCCTTCTCGTTTCACGCCTTCGGAAACGCCTCGCGTCGCCGCTCCCGCCGCGCCATCGCGTGGGGCTCGTGGTCGCCCGCTGCACACTTTCCCCCCTTTGGCGGCTTTTCCGGCGCGCATTCGATGCGCAGCTTCGCCGCGCGTCGTTCGCCCTCCTCCCCCCGGAGGTGCCGCCATGAGCCGCTTCGCGTTCGAAACGGAGCCGCTAGACCGCGGCGTTCGCCTGCAACTGCAGGGCGTCCTCGACGGAGGCGCCGCCTACACGCTGCGGGACCGCATCTTCCAGATGGAAAGCCCCGTGATCCTCGACTGCTCCCGGCTGGAGCAGCTCTCCGACTTCGGCCTGGGAATCCTCGCGATGGCGATCACGGAGATGGACAAGGATGTGCAGTTCGTCGGGCTGGGGCACCACGCCCAGCGCATCCTGCGCGCCTTCGGCCTGCCGCGCGCGGCGGCCTGAGCGTCGAAAATCGTGGCGATCGGAGGCGAGACGGCCAAAACTGGGCGCATGCCGAAAGCCGTCTTGCTCTTCCTCCTCCTCGGCGCGGCGGCCACGGCCCGGGCCCAGACGCCGGGGACGCAGATTCGGACGGTCCTGTCGGGCCTCGATCTGCCGGGTAGCTCGGTCGCTCTCGAGGACAGCCCCGCCGCCTCCTCGGTGAACCCCGCGGGCATCGGAATGCAGCGGGGCCTCTCGATCCGCTACCTCCACGAGGAAGGAGCGGGCGATCCGGGCCCCGACGGCGACGGCCTCTACCTCGGCGCGCCGCTCTTTGGCGTCCTCGGCCTGGGCGTGGCCTTCGAGTGGCTGCGATTCGACGAGGAGGCGCTGTCGCCGCATCGGCGCACGAGCTGGTCGCTCGCCGTCGGCGACCCCCGCCTCGCCCTGGGCGTGACCGCGCACGTCTTCTCCGGCGGCGTACTGGACGAGCACACCAGCTGGGACGCGGGCCTCCTCTTCCGCCCCAGCCGCGCGCTCAGCGTGGGATTCGCCGCGCGCAACCTCGATGCCGCGCGGCTGGACGAGACGCGGCCGAACCGCGAGTACGAGCTCGGCGTCGGACTTCGTCCGTGGGGCGACTGGCTCACCGTCGCGGTGGACGCCGCCGTGCTCGGCTCCGAGAACGACCTCGTCCGGCACGGCTTCGAGCACACCGCCTTCGCGGCGACGGTGCTGTGGCGGCTCATCCCGGGCGTGACCCTGCTCGGCGGCTACACGCACCGCCTCGGCAGCGGCCCCCAGACCGCCCTCCTCGGCCTTCGCCTGGACGGCGAGTACTTCCGCGTGGAGGGCGCCCCCCTCCTCCGCACCGAAGGCGACGACGCTGTCGGCTGGCTGGCCGGCGCCACCGTGCGCACGTGGAGGGAGAGAGCCATCGGCGAGGGATTCGGTCCGACCTTCGCGTGGGCGCGGCTCGACGAGGTCTTCTCCGGGCCCTCGGGTATCGTCCTCCTCGGCGGCGAGCCGCGCGATCCCATGCTGGACGCCATCGAGGGCCTGGCCGCGCTCGGACGCGACGACCGCGTGGACGGCGTGGTCCTCGAGATCGGCGAGGCGCTGCCGATCGGCATGGGCAACGCCTGGGATCTCCATCGCGCCGTTCTGGATCTGCGCGCTCGCGGGAAGCGGGTGGTGGCCTTCGTCGAGGAGGCCGACGACGCCACCTACCTCGTGGCCGCGGCGGCGGATCACGTGATCGCCTCCCCCGCCTCCTTCTTCACCGTCAACGGCTTCGCCAGCCGGGCAGACTTCTTCGCCCGAACGCTGGACCTCGTGGGAATCGAAGTGGAGGCGGTGCGCGTGGGCCGGTACAAGAGCGCGCCCGAGACGTTCACGCGCTCGTCGATCTCCGAAGAGTACCGCGAGATGCTCGGCTCGCTGCTCGACGACCTTTACGCCCGCTACGTCGCCGCCCTGGCGCGGGCGAGGGGGATGGAGGAGCGCGAGGTGGAGGAGATCCTGCAGCGCGGGCTTCGCGACGCCCCGGCCGCGCGCGAGGCGGGTCTCGTGGACGCGCTGGCGTATCGCGACGCGCTCGAGGATCGCGTCCGCCAGTGGGCAGGACGCCGCATCCGCTTCGTGCAACGCGCGCTCCGGCCCGCCGCCTGGGAGCACTGGTCGACGCCGCCGGAGATCGCGGTGATCCCCATCACGGGCACCATCGTCGCGGGCGATGCGCAGCCTCTCGGCCTGGTCTCCACCACCGGCGATCGCTTCGTCGTCCGCGCGCTCGAGGAGGCGGCCTCCGCGGAGGCAGTGCGCGCGATCCTTCTGCGCATCGACTCGGGCGGCGGCGATGCCAGCGCCTCGCAGCGCATCTGGAACGCGGTCCGCGAGGCGGCGCGGCGAAAGCCGGTGATCGCGGCCATGGGCGACGCCGGTGCGTCGGGCGCCTTCTACGCGGCGGTGGGGGCCGATCGCATCTTCGCCACGCCGGGTACCTTCACGGGATCGATCGGCGTGTTCTGGATCAAGCCGAACCTCGAGGGCCTGATGGAGAAGCTCCGGGTGGGCTCCCACCTCGAGAAGCGCGGCGAGCAGGCGGACATCCTCTCGTGGAGGAGCGGGTGGACGGAGGAGATGCGGGAATCGATTCAGTCGACCATCGATTCCTTTTACGAGGCATTTCTCCGCGCCACTGCCGACGCGAGAGGTCTTTCCCTCGACGAGGCCGACGCGGTGGCGCAGGGCCGGGTCTGGACCGGCGCCCAGGCGCGCGAGCGGTCGCTGGTCGACGACCTGGGAGGACTCGGCGCCGCGCTGCGGGAAGCGAGGCTCGCCGCGGGTCTTCCCGAACAGGCCACCGTGCGGTTTCGCGTGTATGCGCCGACTCGCTCCGTACTGACGTTCGGCGCCGAGACGAAAGGTGCCCTGGATGGGCCCGTCATTTCCCTCTTGCAGGCGGCCGTCCCCGTCCCGATCCTTCTCTGGAACGGCTCGGGGATCTGGGCGCTGTCACCAATCGCGTGGTGGGCGCGGGATCCCGGCCGGTTGTGATTTGGCAAGGCGCGTGTTATAGGAGCGTCGTGGTTTCGCCCGGGTGGATTTCGGCCCCGGGCCGACATCACGACGCGCAGAATCTGCCAGCAGGAGAAGGGGTGGCAGATTCGCCGAGCGGCTTTCCAGGTGTTCGGATGAGCGGCTCCAGGCGTCTCGCACGCCGGGGGCCGTCGTCCAGACCACGGATGTCCAGGGAGTGAATTCGAAGCCCGCTGCGTTGCGGGCTCCTTGGCCGCAACCAACGCTTTCGATGCCTGACACCCTTGCCTTTCGAGGGTCCGTCGCGCCTCCTTGCCGACCGGGGTGCACGGAGCCCGGACGACGGAACACGACCGGGCTGCATCGTCGCAGCCCGCCCATCCTGACGACACCCAGAGGTTGAAAGCTGGACCATGGCGATGAACGAGACTGCTGAGACGACCACCCCGAGCCAGGAGGCCGAAGCACCGGTGCATGCGAACGGCGCAGCGCAGGCCGCGGGCCCGACGGGCGCCGTCGATACCGGCAAGAAGAGGCGCCGTCGCCGCAGAGGCCGCCGGGGTGGGGGGCAGGCGGCCCAGGAGGGAGTTCAGGCCCAGCTCGTGCAGGTCGAGGGGGTACTCGACGTTAACGTCAAGGGGCAGAACGCTTGCCTTCGTAGCGCTTCGAAGAATTTCCTTCCCTACCCCGACGATCCCGAGATCCCGAAGCACCTGGTGCAGAAGCTCCGGCTGCGCCCCGGACAGCACATCGTCGCCCAGGCCGCGCCCCGCGGGAAGCTCGTGGTTCAACGCGTGGACCTGGTGGACGGAGCCCCGCCCGAGGAGGCGTGGAACCGTCCCGACTTCTCCAGCCTCACCGTGATCGATCCGGTGCGACGCATCCGCCTGGAGACGACACCCGACGAGCTCACCACGCGGGTCATCGATCTCATCGCGCCCATCGGATTTGGCCAGCGCGCGCTGATCGTCGCGCCTCCGAAGACGGGCAAGACGATCATGCTGCAGAAGATCGCCCAGGCCATCACGCGCAACCACCCGACCGCTCACCTCATGGTGCTGCTCATCGACGAGCGGCCCGAAGAGGTGACGGACATGCGCCGCTCCATCCGCGGCGAGGTCTACGCCTCCTCCTCGGACCGCGCCTCCTCCGACCACCTCCAGGTGGCGGAGATGACGCTGGAGCGCGCGCGTCGCCTGGTGGAGAAGGGCGAGGACGTGGTCATCCTCCTCGACTCGATCACCCGGCTCGCCCGCGCCTACAACAAGGAGATCGAGTCCTCCGGGCGCACGCTCTCGGGCGGCGTCGACTCCAAGGCGCTGGAGAAGCCCAAGCGGATCTTCGGCGCGGCGCGCAACTGCGAGGAGGGCGGCTCGCTCACGATCATCGGCACCGCGCTGATCGACACCGGGTCGCGGATGGACGAGGTGATCTTCGAGGAGTTCAAGGGCACCGGTAACATGGAGATCACGCTCGACCGCGCCCTCGCGGAAAAGAGAATCTTTCCCGCCATCAACATCCCGCAGTCCGGTACGCGCAAGGAGGAGAAACTCTTTACCGAGAAGGAATACGAGAAGATCCGGCTCCTGCGGATGGCGCTTTCCAATTACAAGCCGGTGGAAGCCATGGAGAAGCTCCTCGGCAAGCTGCGAGAGTTCCGCACCAACGAGGACTTCCTCGCCGCGGTGTGATGGCACGGATCCTCGTCATCGAGGACGAGCGCGCGCTGCGAGACGTGGTCTCGTACAACCTCCGGCGCGCGGGTCACGAGGTGCTCGAGGCGGGCAGGGCCACCGAGGGCCTCTCCCTCGTCCGCGGCGCTCGCCCGGACCTCGTCGTCCTCGACCTCATGCTCCCGGACATGCCCGGCACCGAGGTGTGCAAGGCGATCCGGGCCGATCCGGGCCTGGCGCACGTGCGAATCCTGATGCTGACCGCACGCAGCGAGGAGGTGGATCGCATCGTCGGCTTCGAGCTCGGAGCCGACGACTACGTCACCAAGCCCTTCAGCGTGCGCGAGCTCGTCCTCCGCGTCGGCGCGGTGCTGCGACGGGGAGCGGAGGCGGCCGCCTCGGCGGAGATCCGGCTGGGGCCGCTGGCGCTGGATGCAGAGAGGCATCGCGTCACGGTGGACGGCAAGGAAGTCGCGCTCACCGCGCTCGAGTTCCGCCTCCTCCACACGCTGCTTCTGCGGCAGGGCCGGGTGCAGTCGCGCGAGCGCCTGCTCGAGGACGTCTGGGGCATGCGCGGGGACATCACCACTCGGACCGTGGACACCCACGTCAAGCGGCTTCGCGAGAAACTCGGTGAGGCCGGGAAACTGATCGAGACGGTGCGGGGCGTCGGCTATCGCATCGTCGAGAACGTGGAAGCTCCGTGAAACGGACCACCGCCGAGCGCCTGTTCTACGCCTACACCGGCGTGGCCATCGCCGTCGGCGTCGTCTTGCTCTTCGGCGACCGAGTTCCCACCGGCCTGCTCTGGTTCGGATGGTTCGGTCTGGCCACGGTGGGCGGTGTCGGGCTCTATCACTCGTACCGGGCCGGGCGCTCGCTGCGCGAGCTTCGCGCCGTGGCCCAGCGCATCGCCGCCGGGGAGGAGCTGGCGCGCCCCACCACCGATCACCCCGGCGAACTGGGGGCCATGGCGCGCTCGCTCGGCACCCTCGCGGAGAAGCTCGAAAGCAAGGTCCGCCAGCTCACCGCCGAGCACGCTCTGCTCGAGGCCGTGATCTCGGAGATGGAGGAGGCGATCCTCGTCCTCCGCCCCGACGCGCGCATCCTCGTCTACAACCGCGCGGCCCGAAACCTCTTCGGTCTCTCCGACCGCGCCGCCCAGCAGGCGCTGGTGGAGCTCGTCCGCTTCCCCGCGATCCTCGACGCCGTCTACGACGCGATCCGCGGCCGGCCGGCCGTCCTCGAGCTGGCGATCCCCGGCCCGCCGCGGCGCTTCGTCGTCGGTCGCGCGCGCCCGCTTCCCAAGGGGACCGAGGCCGCGGTTCTCATCGTGGCGCGCGACGTCACCGAGCTGCGTCGCCTCGAGGCGATGCGCCGCGACTTCGTCACCAACGTCAGCCACGAATTCCGCACGCCGGTGGCCTCCATCCGCGGCCTGGCGGAGACGCTCGCCTCCGGCGCCCTCGACGATCCCGAGACCGCTCCGCGCTTCGTGGAGCAGCTCCTCCTGCAGGCCGAGCGGCTGAGCGAACTCGTCGAGCGACTGCTCGACCTCGGCCGCCTGGAATCGGGCGCGATCCGCTTCGAGCCCGTGCCGCTCGAGCTCTCCGAGCCGCTCTCGCGCCTGGTGGATTCGCGCCGCGCCGCCGCAGAGGCCAAGGGGATCGACCTGCAGCTCTCCGCCGCGGAGGGCGTCACCGCCTTCGCCGACCCCACCGCCCTCGACATCGTGGTGGGCAACCTCCTCGACAACGCCATCAAGTTCACGCCGGATGGAGGGCGGGTCGTCGTCCGGGCGGTGGACGACGGCGCGCGAATCCGGATCGAGGTCGAGGATACCGGCCCCGGGATCGAGCCGAGGCACCTCGAGCGCATCTTCGAGCGCTTCTACCGGGTGGATTCCGGACGGGCCCGCGACGCGGGAGGCTGCGGGCTGGGACTCTCCATCGCGCGCCACGCCGCCCAGCAGTCCGGCGGCGATCTCGAGGTCCAGAGCACCCCCGGCAAGGGCTCCCGCTTCACCTTCCGCCTCCCGTCGGCTCGCACCACTTCGGTTTGAACGCGTGGCGGAATCGCCACCGAACTGTCACACCGTTGCAACGCGGTCCTGCGATAGGGAGGCGCGGGATGAGACCGACTGGTTCCCTCGTCGTGGCCCTCGCCTTCCTGCTGCCCTTCGGGGCGCGCGCGGAGTTCCCGAAGATCGAGCTTTCCGGCAACGTCTGGGGGCAGTGGGCCTACGACCTCTCCTTCGCCCACCCCGACTCGCCCAATCCCGGCGGCACCCACCGCTTCGAGGTCACGCGGACCTACCTGAACTTCCGCGCGAGGCTCTCGCCGTCGATCTCGGCGCGCGTCACGCCCGACATCGTCGCCGCGACCGGCACGGACGGCAACGTCGACGGCAGCCTCGTCCTCCGCCTCAAGTTCGCCCACGTCGACTTCGCGGCCCTCCCCGGGCTCTCCGTGCGCGCGCTGATGCAGGCCACGCCCTACATCGGTTTCTCCGACCAGGTCTGGGGCTATCGCGTGCTCGGCACCGACATCCTCGAGCACTTCACCGGCATCCGCTCGGCGGACGTGGGCGTGGCCGTCCTGGGAGAGCCCCTCGGGAGGTACGTCGACTACCAGGTCCTCCTCTCCAACGGCGAGGGCTACAACCGCCAGGAGCGAGCCGAGCCGGAGGCGGGCAAGTACAAGGACCTCGCCGCCCGCCTCACCCTGACGCCGCTGGTCGGCAGCGGGCCGATCCTCGAGGGGCTGCGCCTCACCCTCTTCGGCCAGTACGGGATCCGCGAGCGAGTTCTCGGCACGCGCCTCGAGCGCATCCGCGCCATGGCCCTCGCCACCTGGAGCGCCCCGGCCTTCTCCCTGGGCGCAGGCGGCGGCTGGGCCGCAGACGATCAGGCCCGCGAGGGCGAGCTCTCGCGGCGGGAGAGCTTCCTCTGGACGAGCTGGGGCTGGGTCGACCTGCCGCTCCGCCTGCGC
>JGI12341J12878_1000686_pt1 | contig 12838 bp, 11 predicted proteins | sample Passage260B_FD_12878 | JGI IMG/M metagenome (IMG submission 12878)
CTTTCCTTGGATGGTGTTGTTTTCGGTAAACCTCATTATACCAAGGATTGGAGCCCTTTTTTAGTTAATTGATGAGAGGGTACTTTCGAAATTCAGGATAAGATAAATGGAAGCGGAGGAAGCGGCATGAGAATTGGGAAATTGAACTATGTCTCCGATCTTCGGACGATTTGGAACAGCGAGGCGAAGGACTTTACGCCGTGGCTGGCGAAGAATCTGGATCTTCTGGGCGCCGAACTTGGCATTGACATGGAACTTGTCACGACCGAACACGAAATCGGGCCGTTTTCCCTGGACATCTACGCCCGCGAGGTGAACACCGGGCGCCCTGTCGTGATCGAAAACCAGCTGGAGCCGACGGACCACGCACACCTGGGGCAGCTTATCACTTATGCGTCCGGCGCCGACGCCAAATTCATCATCTGGATTGCAAAAGAAGTGCGGGAAGAACACCGCAAAGCCATCGACTGGCTGAACCAGGTGTCGGGTGAGGACACGCATTTCTTCGCCGTGGAGATTCAGGCCGTCACCGTCGACGACTCCAATCCGGCGCCGCTGTTCAAAGTCAAGGCCTCGCCAAACGAATGGGGAAAGGTGCAAAAGGCGATTTCAACTGGGGGAACCGCCCCGAAGTCATCAAAAATGCTTTATTATCATGAATTTTTCACTAAGTTCCTGGCCGAACTTAAAAAGCGGCATCCGCATTTCACCAACGCCAAGCGGGTTGGGTACGACAACTGGTACACCTTCGGTGCGGGAAAGACCGGATATTCATATGTGGTCAAGTTTCCGGACGGAAACCGATTTTCGTGTGAACTGTACATCGATTTGAACGACAAAGAGGCGAACAAGGCCAAATTCGACGAATTGATGCGATACAAAAACGAGGTGTCCCAGGTTCTCGGCGACCTGTCCTGGGAAAGGCAGGACGACCGGAGATATTGCCGGATTGCTGCTTATACGGATCTGGCCGACGATGAAGAATTGATTGATTGGGGAATCAAAAAGCTGGTGCTCTTTAGGGAGACTTTTTCAAAATATCTGTAAAGTTAAGAAAAGTTAAGCGGATTTTTAATTTTTTTTAACCTTGGCCATATAAAATGGATGCCGAACCCGCCTCTCTCTTTTGGGGAGAAAAAACGGAGGAGGTTCGCATGGAAAACCGTCCCCAGTTCGGTTCGCGCATCGGATTCATCATGGCGGCCGCGGGTTCGGCCATCGGACTCGGCAATATCTGGAGGTTTCCCGCCGTCGCGTACGAGAACGGCGGCGGGGCGATGTTCATTCCCTATCTCGTCGCCCTCATGACCGCCGGGATTCCGCTGCTCATCATGGAGATCGCCATCGGCCACAAGCACCGGGCGAGCCCGCCCGTCGCCTTTGGCCGGATGCGCCGCGGTTTCGTTCCCCTTGGCTGGTGGCATGTGATCGTCACCTTTTTCATCACCATGTACTACTCCACCGTCATCGCCTGGGCATTGTCCTATGTGTGGTTTTCCCTGAATCTGGGGTGGGGGGACAAGCCGGAAGCATTTTTCCACGGCTATTTGCAATTGGCGGACGCGCCCGGACAGATCGGGGGACTCGTGCCGGGCGTGGTGATCCCGCTTGCGATCGTCTGGCTGGGCGTCTTGATCGTCGTGCATCGGGGAGTGAAAAAAGGGATCGAGCGCGCGGCGAAAATCATGATGCCCATGCTGTGCGTGCTGTTCGCCGTCCTGGTGGTCCGGGCGTTGACGCTGGAGGGCGCGGCGGAAGGGCTCAACGCCTTTTTCAAGCCGAACTGGGACATGATCCGGGACAGCAAGGTGTGGGTGGCCGCCTATACCCAGATTTTCTTCAGCCTGTCCCTCGCCCATGCGATCATGATCTGCTACGGCAGCTATTTGGACAGGAAAGAGGATGTGGCGGGCAACGCGTTTATCGTCGGCTTCGCCAATTCCGGATTTGAACTGCTCGCGGGCATCGGCGTGTTCGCCGCCCTCGGGTTTATGGCCGTGCAGCAGGGCGTCGGCGTCCATGACGTGGTTTCCGGCGGCACGGGGCTGGCGTTCGTGGCATTCCCCCAAATCATCAACCAGCTGCCGGCGCTGAACGAACTGTTCGGGGTTCTGTTCTTCATGTCGCTGGTGCTGGCGGGAGTGACCTCCATGATCGGCCAGGTGGAGTCGATCGTTCAGGGGCTGCAGGAGAAATTCCGCATCACCCGGGGCATGGCCGTGCTGTTCGGCGGCGGGCTGACCATGCTGGCGTCGCTGCTGTTCGCCACCCGGGACGGACGCCACCTGGTGAATGTGGTCGATTATTTCGTCAACAGCTACGGCGTGACGCTGATCGGCCTTGCGGAAGTGATCGCCGTGGCCTGGATCGCGAAGCGGCTCAGGGAGCTGCAGGATCACATCAACGCGGTCTCGGGAATCCGGATCGGCGCATGGTGGAGAACCTGCCTCGGCATCATCACGCCTTTCGTGCTGGGTTACATGGCCATTGACAGCATCCGGGCCAACCTGGTCGAAACCTACGGAGGATATGACGCCTGGTTTGTGGGCGTATTCGGATGGGGCGCGGCGGCGGCCGCCCTGGCGATCTCGGTGATCTTTGCGGCGATCCCGGATCGGAAACCGGAAATCCGGACAGCCGAATCGGCGGAGGTGTCCTCGTGATGGAGTCCGGCGCCATTGCGATGATGGTCATCGTCATGGTGATCATTTGGAGAGGCTTGGCGGCAAGCATCGCGGTTGCGTTGGTGAAAGGGAGACGGAAGAAAATCTGATGCGCGCAACATCCCTGTTGTTTAATCGGTGTTTCGGGATCGTGGCAGCATTGGTGCGGTTGGTAGTTTTTATTGAATAAATGGAGTATAGAAGAGTATGAATTCAATATAGTCCAATTACCATTATTGTGTTTAATATATCGCACTTCATCTGAATGCTCCATCAAGCCAAATTTTAAGTAATTTTTTTTCGAATGGTTGTCCATGATACAAACAATGACAACTTGAACCCCCTCTTTTCTTGCAAATTTCATAGCTGGAACCAAGTCAGTATCTCCAGTAACAAGTACAATTTTGTTGACAATTTTTTGAATGGACATCCATGCCACATCTAAACCGATTTTGATATCAACCTCTTTTTGATTAAAATCTGCTTCAAAATCATCCGGATCTAAGTAATGAAAATTATTGATAATGTTTTTTAAAGGCTGGAATGAAGTTTGGGACGTTGCGGAAACTTGGCTCTGGGCAATTTGTCTTTGAATTCTACTCAAAGTAGCTTCTTTAATTGTCCAGCCCCTAAATACCAAATGTCCTTTTCTAACCGCAACATGATTTCTTTGCGCTAGATCTAGCAATAACTGGTTGTTTTTTTTAGCTGTAACTGTGTTTTTAAAATCTATGTATTGACCAATAATTGGATTTAATTTTTTTTCTTCATACGGTGCACAATGGTAGAAAAAAATGCGAAACAGTTCTTCTGAATCCGTTTTCAAACAATTGGTTGCAAAATTATATACATCCTCTCCACTAATATCCCTTTGCAAAATGGTTGACAGTTTTTTTAAAACGAATCCGCCATCGAGAATTACTGCAACTGACTTTACGCAATTAACTCCTTCCTATGGGAAAAGCCCCCTCTATAGACGTGGGGGCTTTTCTGGATGTTATACAAGCCGGCCTACCGGCATCGGATACACCAATTTAACCTAAAATTGACGAACATGTCAAGGAATTTTTTGCTAATTCAATCGTGTCATGATCCACGAAGAATGGCCGGATGCCTGCTATTTTCGGACGCCTGGCGAGCCTTCAAGCCCGAAGTTCCATTTCTTTACGCAAAAACTGCACATTCTCCCGATGGCACTTCAGCAAACCTCTTTGATAGGAGTACGGGGCAATCAAAAGCTCATGCTCTTTGTTGGACCGGAGGGCTTCTTTCAGGCTGGTGATATAATGAAGACTCTCGTTTTTTCTTTTCAGGATTTCCTCCCGGCTGAACGCCGCGTGGCCGTGTCCCGGAATCAGGATGCGGATTCGATGGTTCGCCAATATGGCATCCGTCTTTTCCAACGTTTCGATGTAATCCTTTGAGCTGTAGTATATGAAAGGAAACTCGACATCGGACAAATAATCGCCGGCAATCCAGACGCCAAGGGGTTCAACCACCGCAAAGATGCCGTCGTCCGTATGCCCTTTCGCCAGGTAAAACGTAAGCGCGGTATGGCCGATTTCCAGCCGTTGTCCGTCTTTCTCCACCGCCACATCCGCTTTCGGATAGATCAACGGGGTTTTCCGGTCAATGTAATACTCGTCGTCAAAGGCTCGCACTTGTTCGAGAATTTCTTCGGGATTTTTTGATTGAAAAGCCGCGCCGGCCACGACCGTCGCTTCCGGAAACGCTCCCGCCCCCACCACATGGTCCCAGTCGGAATGGGTGAGGATGAGACAGACCGGGCGGCTTCCCCGGATGCCCGTGACATAATCCCGGATTTCCTCCACTTCCGACGGCAGGATGCACGGATCGACGACGATGACGCAATCTTCCGTTTGGATCACGGTGGAGGTGGTTTTGTAGAGCTGGCTTTCAAAAACGGTGATCCGGTCATTTTGGTATTGGATCATTTTTTTCGCTCCACGGCAGGATTCTAAGTTACAATTATCAATAATTCAGGAAAAATGACAAATACGATTTTCAATTTTGCGGGGTGACGCGGATGGGCAAGCCCGTTCGGCTGACGGAAGAGGAAATCGCCGCCAGGTTGCCGGCCATTGAAGCGCGGGGCTGGTCGCGGAAGGACGAGAAGTGGATCGAGCGCAAGTACCGCTTCCCGACGTTCAAGGACGCGATGCGCTTCGCCGTGGCCGTCGGAGACGAGGCGGAGGCGAGGAACCACCATCCCCTGATTTCCATCGACTACCGGATGGTGACGCTGCGGCTGACCACCTGGAGCGCCGGGGGTCTGACGGAACTGGATTTTGAATCGGCGGACGCCTACGACCGGATTTATGGTTCATGAGCGCAGGCGACCGGTCCGCGCTCCGGTTCAAGAATCCGGAGGACGTCAGGCGCATGGCGCGCATCCGGGCCGCGGTGGCCAGAAGAGTTGTCTGTTTCAACCCGGGGGGGAGCGGGAATGAAACTCCGCAACGTTTTTGTCATTCTGCTCGTTGCCGCGCTCTTGCCGGCAGCGATGCCCGTTGGCGTCGCGTTCGCGGCGCGGACGCCGGTCCTGGTCTACGTCGACAACCGTGAACTGGACGCAAATCCCGGGGCCTTCGCCGAGAACGGCCGGACGATGGTGCCGATGCGGGCGATTTTCGAAGCGCTTCATGCCGAAGTGGAATGGGATGAAAGGACAGGCACGGTGACCGGAAAAACAGCCGACCGGACGGTGGTGCTGCGCCTGGGCGCCAGGACCGCGCAGGTGAACGGCCAGACCGTGACCCTTGATGAACCGGCCCGGCTGATGAACGGACGGGTCATGGTTCCGCTCAGGTTCGTGTCCGAATCGCTCGGGTATCCGGTTTACTTTCATGACAAAGGGGGAAGCAAGCACACCCAGCCGAAGGTTGCCATTTTCACGAACCCCGCTGTTGCGGTCACCTACGGCGATCCGATCGAGGGCGCCGATTCGAACGATTACTACTATGACGATTATTTCAGTCCGGCAGTGCGATATATTTTCACAGACGGCGAACGCATCCACATCCTTCACGCGGGGCAGTCGAACAGTTTGCGAACCCACCGCATCGACAACGAGAAACCCGTCGAGATCACCGTCTACCATTACGATATGCGGTGGAATTTGCTCGGCCGGACGGTTATCGGCGGCGAACTGCCGCTTTTCGGGGGCTTTCACCGTTCGGATGACGGGTATTATTATATCGTTTACGGGCAGAAAAATTATGAGGAAGATCCGGACAAGACGGTCTATCGGATCGTAAAATACGACACGAACTGGAAGAAAGTCGGCCAGGGGGATCTTCGCAACGTCTACACGAGGGTGCCTTTCGACGCGAGCAATGTGTCGATGGCCAGCCGGGACGGCGTGCTCGTGCTGGATACGGCAAGGTTGGCCTACATGACAAGCGACGGACTGACCCACCAGATGAACGCGACGTTCAAGATCGACACTTCGGACCTGACCGGGGATTTCTCGCCGCTGGTTTACGTCAGCCACTCGTTTGCCGCCCATGTGAGGTTTGACGGCAGCCGGATTGTCTACGCCCATCACGGCGACGCCGCTCCGCGCGCGTTCGTCCTGATCATAGAAGACGACGGACTGAAGACGAGCGAACGGATCGTCCTTCCCTTGCCGGGTGAGCGCGGCGAGAACTTCACCGGCGCGAACCTCGGCGGCCTGGAAGTTTCGGAAACCCATTATCTGCTGGCAGGTTCCAGCATTTATCCCGGGCAAAAATTCGACATTTGGACAAGCCGAAACGTGTTCGTCGCCGCCGTGCCGAAATCGGATCCCCAGTACGGCGAGATCCGGTTCAACTGGCTGACGGACCTTGAAATCAATCCGGCTGAAGACGCTTACCCTACCGTCCTTGAAGTCCATCTCGTCCCGATCGGCAACGACCGGTTCGCCGTGATCTGGGCGGTCAAGGATTGGGACCCCAAGATTGCCTATTATTACACGGTCTATTGCGCCATCATCGACGGCACAGGAAAAACGGTGAAAGAACCGGTCAAGCTGGGCGTTCCGCCGCCGGGCAATATCGATCCGTTGCTGATCGGGAACAAATTGTACTGGTATGACGAAGATGGCGGGAAGACCGCTTTCTATTCGGTGGATCTGTCGAAACTGTGACAAAAACAGCCGCTTCCGTCGCCTGGTATGGCAGAAGCGGCTGTTTTTGCGTCACAATCCAGGAACAGCCCGAATTGACGAGGAAAAGCCCGCCTTTCGATGACGGGCTTGAAAAGTCGTCATGGGGGGTTGCAAGCTGCTTTTTTCCAGCCTATCGCGGCCGCACCAGTGGACAGGCCCGTCCGTTACGGCGAACCTTTGGGACCGGCTTTACGCCCGGACGATGCGATAATACGTCCTGGCCGTCAGCATGTAGATCAGCGCGTAGCACACCGCGAACACCAGGATGGTCAGGGCGGTGCAAAGCGCGTAAAGCGGCACGTTGTTCAGGTTGAGCAGGGCAAGCAGGCGGCTGACGGCCGGGAACGCCGCGGCGATGTGAATGACGGCCATGACGAGGGGCAGGAAGAACACGGACAGCACCTGGAACCGGATGGCTTTTTTCACCTCGTCGTGGCTCAGTCCCACCTTTCGCATGATCGTGAAGCGCGCCTTGTCGTCGTATCCCTCGGAAATCTGCTTGTAGTAGATGATGAGCACGGTCCCGAGGATGAACAGCGTCCCCAGGAACAGCCCGAGGAAAAACAGCACGCCGTAAATCGAAAGGAACGCCTCCCTCGCTTCCTCGCGCCCGGACGCATAACCGTCCACACGCAGATCTTTCAGCCTCTCCTTCAAGGCGGACACCAGGCTGAGCTGAGTTTCCCGCCCGGCCCCGGTGTCAAAAAGATAGTTGTACGTGTACCCCTCTTTTTCTCCGATCAAGGATTCGTACACGCGGAACAGATCCTGTTCGTTCGCCGTGATCACCACGTAGTTTTGCGCCATCATGCGGTTGACGCCCACGAGGAACTGTTCCAATGTCTTGAACGAATCCAGGTAGCCGCGGATGCGCAGGGATTGGCCGTTCAGATCCATCGTGTCCCCGGGGATTTTTCCCTTGATCACATACACCATCGCTTCCCCTTCGGCCAGCTGCACGTTCCCGCCTTCGAGCCGGTTGTACTCTTCCGCGGTCATGAACATCAGGAGAGCGGCGTTCCGGAAGGAATAGCCGGCCGTCCGGATTCCCGTGAACGAACTTCCATCCTGGAGGGCCATCTGCGACACGTAACGCATGGCGACCGGGTTGCGGATGTCCAGGCCTTCCCGTTTCACGGTTTCGGTTACCGCGGCTGCCAGTTCCCGGATCTGTTCATCCGTGGTGTCATAGGCCGATACCGTAATTTCCCGGATGTATTGGGTGCGCAGCACGTCCTCCAGGCCGACGTACAGGGACACGGTGGACGACAGCATGATGATGACCGCGGTGGACAGAATGCAGATGCTGGCCAGCCCGGCGGCGTTCTGCTTCATCCGGTAAATCATCCCCGACACGGCGATGAAGGGATTGGTGCGGTAGTAAATCTTTTTGTTTTTCCGCAGCATTTTCAGGATCGCGATGCTGCCCGCCGTGAACAGCCCGTACGTGCCGGCGATGACCAGAAGAACGGCGGTGAAAAACCGCCCCAGGGCGGCGATCGGCGACTTGGTGGTGATGGCGATATAATATCCGCTTGCCAGCGCGGCCGCGCCGGAGAGGGCGATCAGCCATTTGGTGCCGGGTTCCTTTTCGCCGACATTGCCGCCTTTCAGGAGCTCCACCGGCTTGGATCGGTACACCTGGAAGACGTTGTAGATCAGGTTGAGCAGGAACACGGCGCCAAAATACAGCACGGTAATGGCCGCCGCCTCCGCCGGCACTTCGAAGCCGAACGACGGCTTCACCTTCAGGATGTTCAGGAAAAGGAGCAGGGCGGCCTTGCTGAACAGCACGCCGGCGGCAAGCCCAAGCACGAGGCAGAGCAGGCCGACGATCACCGTCTCCAGCAGCATGATGCGGGCGATGTGCCTTTTTTCCATGCCCAGGATGTTGAACAGCCCGAACTCCTTTTTGCGCCGCTTGATGACGAAACTGTTGATGTAAAGCAGCAGGATGAAGGCGAAAAAGCCGGTGACGACGCTCCCGAGGGACAGCACCGTCCGCAACATGTCGCTGTCGCTCAAGCCGCGGACTTCCCGGGAAAACAGCAAAAACAGCATGTCATAAAACATCATGACCGTGGCGGAGCTGGCAAGCACATACGGGAAATAGGTTTCGGCGTTTTTGCGGATGTTGTTCAAGGCCAGCCTGGCGTAAAACCCTTTACGCATGCACGCCACCGCCCGTCGCGATCACCGTCAGCGTGTCGGAAATGTTCTGGTAGAACTCGAGCCGGGTCCTTAAGCCCCGGTAGATCTGATGGAACACTTCCCCGTCCTTGATGAACAGCACCCGGTTCGCGTGGCTGGCCGCCTTCACGCTGTGGGTGACCATGAGGATCGTCTGGCCCTGGCGGTTAATCTCGCCGAACAGCTCCAGGAGTTCGTCGCTGGAGCGGGAATCCAGGGCCCCCGTCGGCTCGTCGGCCAGGATGAGGCGGGGATGGGTGATGAGCGCCCGGGCGACGGCGGTTTTCTGCTTCTGCCCGCCGGACACCTCATACGGGAACTTGTCCAGCAGGTGTTCGATCCCCAGCGTCCGGGCGATCGGCTCAAGACGACTGGTCATTTCCTTGTAGGATTTGCCGGCCAGCACCAGCGGCAGGAAAATGTTGTCGCGAATCGTGAACGTATCGAGCAGGTTGAACTCCTGAAACACAAAGCCGAGCTGCTCCCGGCGAAAGGCGGCGAGGGCTTTTTCCGGAATGTCGGTGAGCCGTTTGCCCTCGAGCAGCACTTCTCCGCTGGTCGGCTTGTCCAGCGTGCCCAGGATGTTGAGGAGGGTGGTTTTGCCCGAACCGGACTCCCCCATGATGGCCACGAATTCCCCTTCTTCCACGGCGAACGTGACGTTCGACAGGGCCTGAACCGGATGCTTGCCGAAGCGGGTGGTGTACACTTTTTTCAGATTGCGCACGTCAAGCAGCGCCATGACGGTTCCTCCTTCCCCGGTTTCAGCATCCCCATCGTACAAAAAAAGAAAAGGCCGTGCCTTAAGATTGGCTTACATTTTCGCCGGGAACCTTACATGTTTGCAAGGTTGGCCCCCGCGCCGGCTATTCCACTTCCAGCGGCGCGGTTTCCAGGCCGAGGATGACCTTTGTGCCCTTGCCCGCCTCGGACTCGATTTCGATGGTGTGGGACAGCTTGTCCATGATGCGTTTGCACAGGTACAGCCCGATGCCGGTGGACTTCTTGTCGGCGCGGCCGGTGAAGCCGGTGTACCCGTGCTCGAACACCCGGGGAAGATCCGTGGGGTCGATGCCGATGCCGGTGTCTTCGATGACGAGCATGTTCGGCCGGGAGGGATGCATGTAGATCGAAATTTCGCCTTGATGGGTGTATTTCAGCGCATTGGATAGGACCTGCTCGATGACGAATACCAGCCATTTCTCGTCCGTCAGCACGGATGCGCCCAGCGGCTCGTAGTTCAGTTTGATCTGTTTGCGAATGAACGACGGGGCGTATTTGCGCACCGCCTGTTTCACGCACTCGTCGAGGGACACCGTGCGGAACACGAAATCCGTGGAAGTGCTCCCGAGACGGATGTATTGCAGCACCATTTCCGTATATTGCTCGATGCGGAACAGCTGCTCGGACAGCTCGTTTTTGTCGGGGGTGCCGTCGCTCTGGAGCAACAGCCGCATGGCGGCGATCGGGGTCTTGATCTGGTGCGTCCAGATGGTGTGATACTCCGTCATTTCCTGATACGCGCGGTCCTTTTCGTAGACGATGGTACTGCGCTCCCTGTCGAGCAGGCGGATCAGTTCCTGGTAATCCTGTTCGATCAGATTGGAGGCTTCCGGAAGGGGAACGTCCGGCACCGCAATTTGCCCGCGGATGGCTTCCAGGGCTTGGTGTTTGCGGCAAAATTGCCGGAATCGAATCGCGCCAAGGGCGATCAGAAAAAGCAGGGTGAGGGCCGCGGCGTAGCCGACCGACTCCACCGGCAGCCGGTAAAGGGCGAACACGACCAGAAAGATGACCGCCGCTCCCGCGGCCGCCACGATCGCGATGAGGTTTTGCCGCAAAAAGGCGCCAAGCAGTTTCCAACGGTTCATAAACCTTCCACCAGATAGCCGAGGCCTTTTTTCGTGACGATCCAGTTTGGGAGGCCGATGTCGGCCAGTTTTCGGCGCAGGCGCGTGATGTTGACGGTCAGGGTGTTGTCGTCGATGAACTGGTCGCTTTCCCACAGCCGCTGCATCATTTCCTCGCGCGAGACGACCCGGCCGGCGTTTTCCATGAGCAACTGCAACATTTTGAATTCGTTCCGGGTGAGCTCAATCTTGCGGTCCCGGTACGCCAGCGTCGCGTCATTCAGGTTCAGCACGACGCCGCCCAGCTCCAGGACGTGGACCTGTCCCTGAAAGGAGTAGGTGCGCCTAAGCAGCGCCCCGACCTTGGCCGTCAGCACATGAAGATCGAAGGGCTTGGCGATGAAGTCGTCGCCGCCCATGTTCATTGCCATGACGATATTCATGTTGTCGGAAGCGGAGGAGATGAACATGATCGGCACTTTGGAAAACTTGCGGATTTCGTTGCACCAGTGGAATCCGTTATGGAAGGGAAGCGCGATGTCCAGCAACACCAGATGCGGATCCCGCCTGCGAACCTGATCCGCCACGTCGCGGAATTCGGTCAGATGGGCCGTGTCGTAACCCCATTGGCCAAGATGGTCGCTGATCGCTTTGGCGATGGTGAGATCGTCCTCGACGACGACAATTTTGTACATGGCCGCCCCTCCTGAGAATACCTTACCACCATTGGCGGTCAATGTGTAAGGGGCACCGCTTTCCGCCTGACGCTGTAATACCTCATCCCGGCCGGGATCCCTTTGATCTCCAGAACGCCCGCATAAATGAGTTCCCTCAGCCGGTATTCGAAAAAGGAATCGCCGATATCCTGATCGCAGTCTCCGATCGCGGTCCCGATCACGCGGGCGGCTTTGACATACTCCTCGGCATCGGCGGGATCGGCGATGCGATCCAATGTTTCCAGCAGAAACGCATCAAAGAAATCCGCCGGCACTTCCCGCACCGCATCGTTCTCGAAAATGCGCAGCACGCCGCCTTGTTCCGCGATGGCCTCCCATTCCGCCGCAAGCCGGCGGATGTCGGCGGCGGACAGCGGGTTTTGGTTTTCAATGCGCAAGAGCGCTTCTTTCAACACATCCGGCGCGATCTCGCCAGACCGTCTGTACGTGACGGAAGCGTCCGTATGTCCTTGAAGCTCCTCCGAGATCGCGCAGGCGTCGCACAAGCGGACGATGTTGGGCTTGTGCCGGAGCCAATACAGCGCGTACCGCATGCCTGCCTGTTCTTGCACGCTGCTGCTGGCCCAGACGATGATTTCCGCCTGTTCCGGAATGCTGTGCAATTGATGGTGCAACCTGTCGTATTCTTCTTCCGGATCCGCGTCATCCTCGAGCGCGGCGGAGGCGATGTTGTGCCGGAACCAGTCGTGCCGGGCCCGCCGTCCTTCCGGCGTTTCGAGGCGTCCGATGGGGCCGATGGCGAAATTGTCGCTGATCGTCATAAGTTTGTGGGCGTCTGACAGGCCAAGCTCCCGAAGCGCCACCTTCATGCCGCCCGCAAAAGATTCGCCCGTTACGATATGGACATGGGTACAGCCGGGGGCGGGATCCCAGGGCTGCGGTTTTGCATCGCGCTCAACCAAACGGTCGTATAACCGCATGAGCCTGTCGATCGCAGTTTCGCGAGACGCCGTCTGCTCTTTGAACAGAGAGATGTGTTGCAAAACAAACTTCAGGCAAGCCTTCAGTTCGCCGGTATTCAAATGCTCGACGGCTTTTTGGATTTTTGCGAAATCGTTCATCGGCTACAACACCTTTCCCGCGCCGCGCATGTCGAGTTGGAATCAGTTGTGGTTTCAAACCTTGACCTGAATCCGTGATCGTCCGCGGATAGTTTCGGAACCCGGTTTCTGAAACCGGTAATTTTAGTCATTTTTTCTGTGATGGTCGTAAGAACTGGCTTTTTAC
>JGI12341J12878_1000692_pt1 | contig 12770 bp, 16 predicted proteins | sample Passage260B_FD_12878 | JGI IMG/M metagenome (IMG submission 12878)
AAAAAGAGATAGACACCCGCCGTTTCGGGAATCGCCTCGATCACCCCGTCGGCGAGCCCGGGCGGGCGCGCGGGATGCTTCATCGCCGCTTCGCGCGCGATCAACAGCCGTTCGGGCGGGAAATGGTCCTCAGCAAAGGCTAGGTACTGTTCGAGCACCGCCACATCGCCGCGTGCGCGGTGGCGGATCGGGCAGGAGAAGCCGTGCCGTTCGATCAGCGCGTCGAGCCCATGGCGGCGATGTTCGGGCTCCAACGCTTTCGCGAACTTCACCGTACAAAAAAGGGGCGCGGAAAAGGCGATGCCGCAGCGGGCAAACGCCTGCTTCAAAAACCCATAATCGAAACGGACATTGTGCGCGACGAGCACCGCATCGGCCAAGAACGCGCGCAACGTTTCCGCAATTTCGGCAAACGTTGGCGCTTCGGCGACCATCGCACTGCTGATCCCCACCAGCCGTTCGATCACCGGTGGAATGGGCACTTCAGGGTTGATCAGCGTCTCCCACCGCTCAGCGGGCGACGCAGAATCCGTGACCCGGGTGAGCGCTACCTCGATGATCCGGTCACGCTCCGGATGCGCGCCTGTGGTCTCGAGATCGAGCAGGACGTACGGCGTGGGCAGCACAGAGGCACGCAGAGCCTTCAGGCGTGCTCCGTTTGGGCAGAACGCTCCATGACGCGCGCAGCCAAGCGCGGCGGCAGCGCCGGTTGGTACCCTTCCGTGCGAAAGGGATCGAGCTGCGGATGGCTGGTGTCGTAATAGTACGGGTAGGTGGGAACCCGCGCTGCGGCAAACTGCGCCGTGGTTTCCGGGTCTTGCGGCTTATCCCACCACAACGCGCGCCCTTGCCGCGCCACTTCGCGCTGCTCCGGGTGGTTGCTGAGGTAGTCCTGCAGGAAACGGGTGGCTTCAGAGACGTAGCCGGTCATGGTTGTGGTACCGAATCGACAAACGGTGGGAATGGTAGCACAGAAATGCAATGACCTGCTACCTGGAGTTATACCAACAGATCGATATTGCCTTCATTGACTCCAACCACGTCGGTTGTGATCAGTCCCTCCAGCTGAACGCCGAGTGCCTCAGCAATGCTTACCACTTGCTCTTGCGTGATCCCCAAGGCAGCTGCTTGCGTCTAGATTACCTCTGGAGTAGCGGCATATTGCTGTCGATATCCAAAAACGTCGCTCTCTGAAATTCCCAGCTGCTCAAGAGTAGCCAGTAGACTTTGTGCGGTGGTATTCGCGTAATTTAGCAGGATGTTGAACAAATGCTCTGTGCGCACCTGACCGCTCCCTTTTCTGGGAGTTTTTGCTGGCTGTTGGCAGGTGGCTCCTGCTCAGCTTGCCATGTTACCAGTGATCAGGGCCGAATGGCGTCGGAATTTCGCGCCAATCGGTCGCTTTTCCCATGCACAACACACACGTTCCCCTCTTTTCCCTCATGTTGCCTTGAGCGGCCAGCCGCTCAGTTTGGCAAGCCGTACGAGGTTGTAGGCGGCAAAAGCGATGAGCGCCTGGACTTTGACTTTGGCCAGTCCCACAAAGCGCGCTTTGCGCAGCCCGCCCACGGTTTTGACCCAACCAAAGATCTCTTCGATGCGTTTGCGCACTTTGAGACTCGTTCGGTACGCTTCGCTTTGGGTGAGTGCCTCGGGGATGTTGCTGCCCACTTTCTTGCACGCAATATGCGGGGTGATTCCTTTGCGTCCAAGCACATCGAGAAACCGCGCCGCGTCGTATTTGCGGTCGGCCGCCAGCGTGGCGTTGGCCGGCACCGAGCGTTCGACCATCACTTCGGCCGCTTCGTATTCGGCAGTACCAGTAGCGAGCGTCACTTCGGCATCGACCACGAGCCCGTTTCGGTTTTCCATGAGCACATGACCGGCGTAACAAAGGTGCGCTTTGTCCCCGGCGCTTTTGCGAAAGAGCCGCGCATCCGGATCGGTCGTCGAACGGTGGGTGGCGTTGCTGCGCTTTTCACCAGTGAAATCGACCGTCGGGTTTTTGCCTTGCCCCTGGTGCGGCCCCGTCTCTTCGTCGATCGGGGCAAGGCTTTTGCGCAAAGCCCACGCGTCGATCAGGGTGCCGTCGACCGAGAAGTGTTCGTGACTGAGCACCGCGCGCAGTTCGGCGTAGTCACGCACCTGACGAAAGAATGCCTGCACGATCTCTTGATTGAGCAACCGCTCGCGGTTTGCCGAAAAGGTGGAGTGATCCCACACCGGTTCGTCCAAGCCCAAACCCACGAACCAGCGGTAAAGGAGGTTATATTCGATCGCTTCGACCAGACGCCGCTCCGAAGGAATCGAGTAGATCGCTTGCAAAAGAAGCGCACGCAGCAGCCGATGCGGTGGGATCGAGGGACGCCCACGCTTGGCGTAACAGGCGTCGATTCTGTCGTCCATTTGCCGCAGCAGGGCATCGACCACTGCCCGAAGCTTGCGGATCGGGTGGTTGGCAGGGATACGATCCTCGAGCGAAACGTAACTGAAGAGCGTCTCCGGTCGTTCTACTCCGCGCATGGAAGGACTACTGCCGGGGGCTCCTTTTGCCGATTGCGCGAAAAAGCATCGAACCGATTGCCGCGCACCTCGACCCCGAGCGGGTTCCAGCCAAGCATCAGGCGCTTCACCACTTCGTGGCGAAATCCCCGTGGTCGGACCAAGCAGTGTTGCGCAAAGTGCGCGAAATCGTCTTTCTCCACTTAGCGCTTGCCGCAGGCGTTCCCCCTGGGGTCGTACTTGCCGATGCGGTTTATGGCGACACCACCCATTCAACCAAAAGTTGGCCCAGTGGCTCATCGACTACAATACCGTGCTGCCGCACCACAGTCTCGACCTCAAGGCGCCGGTGCAGTGGCTCATGGAAAACCACAAAGAGTGCCAAAGGTACTGGACGAATACAATCCGCAAGGCCGTCAGCGAATGGCTCGCCCACCAGTCCCAGCCACAGTGGCCGGAGATCGTGGTGAATTTCCAAGGGATGGCTGATAGAAGAGAGCCGCGACCAACTGAAACCGCCCGTAGAGGATCCACCGGCATGAGGTAGTTGCCGGCAACAGCAAACCGTAGCGCGCGGTCTATCCTGCCAACGGCTACTGCGGGTTGCTGCCAAAGACTGCGTCGAGCGACGGCGCGGTGATTGCTGCATCGAACCACGCCTCGATCTCCTCGAGCGAAGCGGCCGCAATCCGGGCTTCCAGCGCCGCCGGCAACGGCCCAAAGCGCTTGGCCAACAGACGCTTGAGCGCCAACGCCTCGCCTTCGGCCTTGCCCTTTTGCAGCCCTTGCAGCATCCACTGCTGTGTCCAACTCTCGATGCGTTCGGCAAGCATGGTGTCGATCTCCAATAGGTCGGTGACGGTGGCAATCTCTTCGCTGCGGATTTTACGGCGCAACAAGCGCGCGATCCAGATGGTGAGACTGCGGCGCAACTCCTTTTGTTCCGGCTCGGAGAGCCACGCGATGAGGCTTTTGAGCACCGCGCGCAACTGCTCGGGCGTGCGCGATTGCTCCAGCCGAAACAGCGCCGCGGCCAGATTGCGCTGACTGGCAAGCGTCGTTTCGTCGTAGCGGTTCTCGTCGATCAAAAGATAGCGCAGCTGCGGCAGGTACGCTTCGAGCCCTTGCGGCGGCGCGGCAATGAGCTCGGCGAGCGACTCGGCCTCGCGCCACGGCGTGGTGCCGTTGTAGAGCACGATCGGCAGCACCGGCGGCAGCTGGCCCGTGGCGGTGAGTTCGCCACGCTTGACCAAATCCTGGTAGAGCAGCCCCACATAGACAAGGAGCCGCAGCGCCATGAAGCGATCCGGGCGCGACTGAAACTCCAGCAGCAGATAGAGGTAGAGCCAGGAGCGATTGCGCAGGCGCACGCGCCAGATCATGTCGTCGTGCCGCGCCTTGCCACTTTCGGCAACGAAGCTGGCATTGACGCGCTCAAGGGTGGCAAAGTCGATCTCTTCACGCCACTGGCCCGGCACAAAGCCGGTGATGAGATCGCGCACCATCTCCGGATGGGCAAAAAGCAGCTTGTAGCCACTGTCGTGTTCGGGATTCACTGGCTGCGCTCCGTTCTCATCGCCTCAGCCGGGCAATGATAGCGCACAACGCCGTCACGACCGCCACGCACGCTCAAGGTGAATGGCAAAGCGGGGTTGTAGCAGCGCCGAGACCGTCTCGACCATGCCCAAGCGCGGCGCAACCTGCTGCCGACGGCGCAGCAGCCACAGCGGTGCGATCTCACGACCCTGGCGATGCAATACCACCCCTTGGCGGACGAAGACCCCGGGCTTACCCCGCAGCGCTTTCGGCCACTGACTCTTGGGAATGACCTGAGTCTTGGCAATTTGCGCCATGCGGCCGACGGGAATGGCGATTCTCCCGCTCTTCTCGCCGCCCGTCTCCTGCAGCCGCATGAAGCGGTCACGCGAATAGACGACAGCCACAAGACGCAGCGGTGTTGCCGGCTGCGCGCCGATACCCTGCGCCACCCACGGCCGGCGCAGCGTGAAACGCTGCGGCAGCGTTTCGCGCACCGCATCGCGGGCATCGAACGCCGTGCGGGTGAGCGCCTGGGCCGTTGCCTGCGGCAGCTGTTTACCGAGATAGTTGCCCAAGCGCCGTGACACGGTCGTCACGTCCGCAGTCAGCGTCACCCTCACGACGACTTCCCCTTGCGGCGCGCCTGGGTGTTTGATTCAGCATCCGCGCCAGCGACTTTCGGCGCAAGCGCTGCGCTATCGAGGCAGACCGCTGCCCTCAGCTCGATCAGTTTCTGGGCAAGCGCCGCATCGACTTCGATGGCCAGCCCCGCCGCAAAGCGGTGCCCCGCAAGCGCCACGGGTCGAGAGATCAACACGTGCATGGCAAGCTCCCAAAACAAACGCCCGCTTGTATCTGGCGGGCGCATTAAGGGATGTTAGGGTAATACGATACCTTATGATCGCCCGCGGTGGACAACAAAAAAATTCCCCCTAGCGCATATAACCGTGATGCCGGGCAAAGCGCTCGAGGGCATCGCACAGGGCGCGCCGGGCTGCGGCATAGCTGACTGGCTGACCGCTCCAGGCAAGACGCCCGACCCACGCGCGCAGCGAAAGGCCAATGCCCACCACGAACCACAGCGCCGAGCCCTCGAGACTGCCCATGCCGCCGACCACCTCGAGCGCCTGGCGCACGCGAAATGCCGCTCCCACATGGCGCTCGATGAGGTCGCACACAGGCGCCGTGCCCGCCGGCAAGCCATCCCGACGGGGCTTGGCATACCCATCGGCAAAGGCGCGTGCGAAATCCTCCTGAAAGTGCCTGCCTGCATCGTGCATCGCGGGCGTGATCGTACCGGCTTTGAGCATGCGCCCCAGGGTGTCGACCGCGCGATAGTGCCGCACCCGCCCCCACTCGGCGTCCTCTTCCTCGACAAACTCGTAGAGCCGACCCTGCGGCCCTTGACGCACCGCACCCGGTTGATCATTGACCGCATGGCGTTTCATCGTGCGCGTCCTCCTCGATCCGAACCGTTGCCAGCGCCCCGTCCTCTTCGCGCCGCAACACCGCGCGCGTGCCATCGCGCCAGACGATGCGCCACTGCGAACCGCGCCACTCGATGAGTGCCCCCTCGGGTAGGCCGCCACTGAGCCCGGGCACCTTCGGCATGTTCATGCTTCGTTCTCCTGCCAGCGCGCCAAGGCAAAATCGAGCAACGCCAGCGCATCGGCCTCGTTGTCATCGGCGGGCTGATGGCCAAGCGCCCGGATGGCGGCCATCATTGCCTCCTTGTTCGCATTGCCGCGGCCGGTGGCGTGACGCTTGATCGTGCCCACCGGCACGCCCTGATACGGGATGCCGTGGTGCTCGCACCAGGCGGTGAGCGTGGCCAGAAACCCGCCGTAGGCGTGAGCGGCGTCGGTCGAGGCGTGGCGGCGCACCTCTTCGAACACCACCTCGTCGATCCCGTCGGCGCATTGTTTAATTTCGGTGAGCCAGCGCTTGAAGCGTAAGAAACGCATGCCGCCGCCTTCGAAGCGTTGCGGCTTGAAGGACTCCGAGCCGCTGGTCACCGTGCCATCACGCCCGCGCAGCGCCCAGCCGGTGGTGGTGCCCAAGTCCAGGGCGAGGATGGTTCGGTTCATTGCATCGTCCCCCAGTCGATTTTGCGTTTGAGACGCAGGCCGACAAAACCGAGTTGGCCATCGGGCAGCCGAACCGGCATCGCTTCGATCGCCAGACGCCGGACGAATGCATCGGGGGAAACCCGACACCGCTTGCGTTCGTTGCAAAAGCGCACGTAGCTGGTGTAAAGTTCTTCAAAGGCGCTCACCGGCGGCGGGTCGAAGCCGTCTGCTGCAAGCATGTCCGCCAGTGCGGTGTCGAGAGGAAATGCGTCCTGGTTCATCACTCATACTCCTTGTCGTGGGGTGACCGAAATGACCGAAGTGACGCAATTTCCTATTGATCGCTTATATATAGATATAGGGCCGTCAACCGGAAATTCGGTCACCTCAGTCACTTCAGTCACCGCATGTCAATCGATGTAAGGTTGCCAAGAGGATTCGATGGGCTTCAGTCGTAATCCTGCGAGTCCGCGCACGCCGCCGTGCATCCTGACGCGCTTGAACCCGCGCGCGACCAGCCGCTCGACCAGCCAGCGCGCGGTGCCCACGTAGTAGCCGCGGCTTTCGGCAAAGCGCTTCCATCGCGCGAAGACTTCGCTTATCGCAACACGCGATTGCGGATCGTGCTCGATCTCCCCATCGCAGAACTCGCCCACCGCATCCTCCTCGTCGAAATACTCGTCGGTGTGCTCGCGCACGATGGCAGGGGGCTTCAAGCCCTCCCGCTGCCAGGCGAGACACCCATCGACCGCCCAGGCCATGATCCCGTCGCGCTCGGCGAGCAACTTTTCGGTGAGCTTCGGGTCGCGCCGCTCGGGCGGGATGGTCACGGTGAAGGGCACGAGGTGCAGCCGTCGCCGCATCGCTTCGTCCGCGTTGCGGATCGTGGGTTTGTGATTGCCGACGATGATCGGCTTGAACTGCGGCACGTACTCGAAGAAGTCCTGGCGCATGAAGCGCGCCGTGATGGTGTCGCCGCCCGTGAGCTCCTTGATGCGCGATTCGTTGAGCCGCGCGCCCTGCTCGGTCTCCACCGCCGACACCCAGCGTGCCCCCATGAGCATTGCCAATTCCGTGGGGTGGCGCTCGCTGGATGCCGCCATGAAGGTCTCCATCGGCGCATGGCGCGCGTAGTCGGCGAGAATCGTGCTCACCACATTGACGAACACGCTCTTGCCGTTCGCCCCGGTGCCGTGGATGAAAAAGAGCGCGTGTTCCTGGGTCGAGCCGGTCAAGCAATAGCCCACCATGCGTTGCAGGTAGGCCGAAAGCTCCTCATCGCCGCCGGTGACGTCCGCGAGAAACATCCGCCATCTGGGACAGTCGCCGCGCGGGGTCGCCGAGGTGATCTTGGTCAGGCGATCGGCTCTCGCGTGCGGGCGCAGCCGTCCGGTACGCAAATCGACCACACCGCCCGGCGTATTGATGAGCCAGATGTCGGCATCCCACTCCTCGGGAATCGCTGCGTGGCGCGGATCTGAGCGCGCGATGCGCTCCACCGCCGACAAGGTGGCGGCACTTGCCAGCTTCGCGCGCAATCGGGGGCTGTCGGCTTTTCTGGAGGCGGCACGGCAGATCGCCCGCGTCAAATGATGGACGTAGAGCATGCGATCTTCGTTCCAGCGGCGGCCATCCCACATGAGCCACTTGCCCCAGGCGGCGCAGTAGCGCCAATCCTCGGCATGGCGGTCGGTAAAAGCCGCGGCGAGCCCATCCTCGGTCTGCCACGCGTGCGCCGCAAGGAGCGCATCGATCTGCGATGGCTCATCCGCATCGAGATGGCGCTCGATGCGCTGTCTGGGGGCGGCAGCGATGAAGCCCGCGACATCAAACCCCTCATCGAGCGCATCGGCCGCATCCCACCCCTCGGGCTTGTCCTCGGGCGGCAGCAGCACGTCGCAGGAGGCGGCGCCAGCGGCCAGCGCCGCTTGCGCGGCGGCCATCGCATACGCCCAGCCGGGTTTGTCGCGATCGGGCCAGATCAGCACGGACTTGCCGCACAAGGGCGTCCAATCGGTTTTGTCCACCGGCGCGTTCGCCCCGTGCATCGCGGTGGTGGCCACGATGCCGATATCGATCAAGGCCTGCGCGCACTTCTCGCCTTCGACCAGCACGACTTCTTGGGCATCCTTCATCCCCGGCTGGTTGTAAAGCGGCCTCGGCTCAGGCGGGGCCATCTTGCGTCGCCTGGCGTCCCAAGGGCGGAACTCCTTCCTGCGCCCGGGTGGGTCGTAGCGATACACACAGGCGATCAGGTTGCCTGCTGCATCCAGGTAGTCCCACTTGGCGGTCGCGGGGCCAAGGTCGTCTTCGGGCGGCGCTTGGCGGCGCGCTCGTGTGGGCATCGCAGGCGCGCACCCGAGGAGGTCTTGGGCGAGCCGCAGGACGCGGGCAAAGTCGCGCGTGGCATCCAGCCCGTGGTGCGCCGCGATCAGGTCGAAGACGTCACCGCCCTCGCCGGTCGCGCGGTCGGTCCACAGGCCTGCCTTGTCGCCATCGAGCACCACCTCGAGGCTTCTGCCCGGGCTGCCCAGCACGTCGCCCACAAAGAATTTCCCGCGGTGCTTCTTGCCCGCGGGAAACATGGCAAAGAGCACCGACTCCAGCCGGGTGATGAGCTCGGCGCTCACCACCGCTTTATCCACGTCGTCGCGCGCCGGTGCGTCATGGATATCGTTGAAATCAAGCATTTGTTATTCCTTACGCCAGCGCCGGCACTTCGGCCGCAAGGCCGGGTGCGCGGCGAGGTTTCGTCACTTGGCGCTTTGGCTTCTGCGCCGAAGGCTTGGCCGCTTGCCGCACGAGATACGGCGCTTCGTCCACGAGATAGCCCGCCTTGCGGGCAACGAGGCGCACGAAATCGGCCTCGAGCCCGACGAGATCGCACCACGCGGCAAGGTCTGGGCCGAGCAGAAAGCGCCGCGCCTGGCGGCGCAGCGACGCGTTGTGCGCATCGAGGCAATCACCGATGGCGCGCACAATCACCGCCACCACCAGACGCGCCTCGCCACAGTCCATGACGGTGTGGCGATTGAGCAGCCGTTCGATGGGGACGAGCCCCACCAAGGGCCTGGGCGGGCAAAAGCGGGTGACCTGATAAAGCGCCACCGGCGGCCGACCGCGGCGTTTCCGAGTCATCGCGCACCTCCCCAGCAACGCTCGGCCCACGGGCACAGCCGGCACTCGAAGTAGCTCGCCTCGGCAAAGGCTCGCGGCAAGAGCTCGCCGGCCTCGGTCGCCTGGATCACCCGCACTGCGCGGTCGGACATCTTCTGGGCAAGCGGCGCATCGAAGGGCACCAGCTCAAACCACAGCTCCTGCGTGTCCTTGTTGATGGCGGTAAACAGCGCGGGATTTCCAGCGATGCCTGGAACGTGCGCCTCCATGTAGGCCTGATAGACGGCGATCTGTGCGGCGTAGATCGGTTTCGCCTGGGCCACCCCGTGCTTGACGGTCTCGCGCCACGCCTTGTCGTTCATCGTCTTGCACTCCCATAGCGCAGGGTAGGCAAGCCCGATGTCGGCAGGGCCGGCGGCCAGGATGCCGTCGACGTGCCCTTGGATGCGTCCGCCGGCTGCAGAAAAACCGAACTGCCCGCCGTCGGCCTTGCGCGTGTAGAGCTCAAAGCCGGCGAGACGCAGCCAGCAGATCGCCAGTTCTTCCATGACGTGGCCGACCTCGAACACCCGCAGGATGCGCCCGTTCGTCTCGCGACCGGGATCGACCGGTGCGCCGGCGAACTCGTATTGCAACGCGCGCTCGCAGGCGACGCCGAGCCTTGATACCCCGAGGTAGCTGCGGGATGGCTGTGCTGCCCGTTCGCGCGCCAGCGCCTCGTCGATGATGGCGGTGATGCGTTCGCTCAAACTGGGCCGGTGGTTGAAATCAAGCACGGCCACGTCTCCTTTTGCCAGACGAACCCTGCGTGTCCGACGCTGGCGGGTTGGTCTCCCACGGCAGATCGTCTTCGAGGTCGGCAAAGGGGTTTGCCAGCGGATCGGGCGTTGGCGGCAAGCCCTGCACTGGCGGGAACTTGGCTTCCTCGTGGTGCGCGACCATTGCCTCGGTGTAGCAGGTGACGATGGCGTCGATCACCCGCAGCGCCTCGGCCTCGGAGTATGCGCCGAGAGGTTTCTCGAAGCCGATGGACTCGGCCGCTTCGCCAAAGGCCTTGAGGCACTTTTTCATTGCGGCCAGCTCGACATCAGATGGATCGATCATCGCCACCTCCCCGCATGGAGAACGTCCGTCCCGCACTCGTAGCCAGTTGTTGTAGAGCGTGTGAAACGCCTCCTGGCAGCGCCGACTGCAGAACACCCAGTCGATGGGGTATCGCCTGGCGTCGCCTACCGGATAGCGCAGATCCGCGTGGCCGAACCCGCGCGCTGCGCGCTTGCAGACCCAGCATTTCATTCACCGCGCGCCTCCGCTTACTGCGCCCAGGTGGGCTTGTTCGGAACCGGGGATGGGGCAGGACGCTGCGTGACGGCGGACGCAGGCACCGTCTGCAGCGGAATTACTGTCGCCGGCGCGCCGGAGTTGTTGCTGCCAGGGTTCTTTGGCGGCAGGCCCATGATCGCGGCGTAGTCTTTGTGGTCCGGCTCGATGGCGGCCTTGATGGTGTTGCGGTCCTCGCCCCGACTGTCTTTCTCGATGTCGATGCGCGCGGCGAACTCGATGCCATCGAGCTCATGAAAGCCTGCGATGCGCCGCGCCGCCTGCGCCTGCGGGCTGTTGTCGGCCGGGTGGATATGACGCGCGGAGTTGAGCAGCGCGCGAATGAAGCTGCGACCCATGTTGCCCCAGGTCGGCCCCTTGGGGCTGTAGAGGCCGATATTCCACCAGATCTTGCGGCGGGCATAGGGCCCTTCCATCACCACGCCTTCGCAGGCGAGGTAGACCGCGCCGGTCTCGACACTCTGGGTCGCCCATCCGCCCGTCCAGCCCTGGGCTGGGTCATCGAAGCCGCCAGGCTTGATCGTCATGCGCACGCGGGCGAGCGTCCCTTTGGGGATGAGGTCGAAGGATGGTTGTGGGTCGGCGGTGTTGAAGTCGAAGTAGGTCATGGCGGATTACTCCTTGGCTGTAGAGTGGTTGGACAAGGTTGTGATAAGCGCAGAGGCCATGCGCGCGGCGTTTTGCGCCTCGCCGCACTTGGCGATCAGCTGACCGAGATGCGGCGGCTCGACGAGATCGAGCCGGCCGGAACGATCCTTCGCTGGGTAGCCCCAGGGATTCACCGTCTGGCACACGAAGCCGCGGTAGGCTTCGCCCGCATCGCTCTTGAGCTCGGCAAGCGTCACCACCTCATCGACGATGCCGGGCAGTTCAAGCGCGGTCTTCGAACCTTCGATTTGTGGCACGAATACCCGGCGGTTGAAGTCGTCCAAGCGCTCGTCGAGGATCGCCACGAACACGACGTGCTTGCCGCGGGCGTGCTGCAGGTGGGTCAGAGCCCCGATGAGCTCTTGCCCCAAGAGGCCGTAGGCGCCGCGCGTGTCGGGCTTGCCGGTGCGCTCGGAGAAGGCCTGCGGTTGCGTCTTTGCCCAGGTGAGCGCCAGACGCGAGAGCACCGTGATCGAGTCGACGAAGTAGGTGTCGTATTTGGCAAGCTGCGCCGGATCGCCGAACTTCTGGCAGACATGCTCGAAATGCGCTTTAGAAAACGGCATCTCCGCCGGCAGCGCGGGGTTGGGGCTGGCGAGGAACACCACGAGATCACGAAACTCCGGCCAGGTCTTGGGGCGCACGCAGTCGCCGCGCCAGTCGCGCACTGCAAGATCGCCCGCTTCCAGATCGACGAACAGCGTGCTGGCTTCCGAAAGCGTCTTGAGCTGGCTGGTCTTGCCGATGCCGGACTTGCCCAAGAGCACGAGCTTGACGCCGGTCTTTTCCCGTAGCCGCTCGTCGGCGGTGATGATCGGCAGTGTCATCGCGCGGGCTCCTTGGCGGTTGCGGCCAGCACGGCGATCGAGGTGTGGGTGTCGGCGCCGTGGGCGATGAGCCAGTCGTAGAGTTCCTTGAGCGCGCGATGGCGCCGGCTGTCGGCGTCGATCTGCGCGGCCAAGAGCGAGAGATGGGCGGCGAGATCGGCCAAGGTCGCCTGCGCGAGGGGCTTGAAGACCAGATCCTCTTCGTCGATGGCACCGTCGACCGAAACGCCTGGCCGCGGCACCGAAATCGAGGGCGGCAGCCGCTCGGCGCCCAACGTGGGCAGCGCCGGCAACGCCAGTTGCGCCGGCAGTTCGCTCATCGCCTGCTCGCGCTTCAGCTCCCGGCGCGCGATCTGGGTGAGCGCGTCTTCGGCAAGGCGCTGCCCGATCGCGGCAATTTGCTCCGGGTGGGCCAGGCAGACGAGCTTGGCGACATCGCGCGGTCGCGCATAACCGTAGAGCTCGAAGGCACTCAGGATTTCGCTGCGCACCGCGGCGCGCAGTTGCTGCAGATGGGGATTACGCATGGTGAGCTCCTTTCCAGAGGGATTCGAAACGGGTGAGCAACGCCAACGCGCGCGCGAGCCACGCCGTGACGTTGGCGCTCTGGTAAGCCGGCACGGCCGCGATCAACTCCTCTATGGGCGCGTCGATGTGCGCCAGCCGCTCCAGCCCCTCGCGCAGGGCGAACCACAGCGCGCTCTTCGCGCGCTCATCGGCGGAGCCC
>JGI12341J12878_1000732_pt1 | contig 12215 bp, 6 predicted proteins | sample Passage260B_FD_12878 | JGI IMG/M metagenome (IMG submission 12878)
CGAAGCCCGCCGCGGAGAGGAACAGGATGGGACCACCGTTCAGAGCCTCGTGCGCCCACCTCTGGCCGGCGTCGGCTGCGCGTCTGAGGGCGTCCAGATGGTCGTAGAAGACCTGCGAACCGACTGGCGCCCGCGAGAACTTCACCGAGCCGGTCATCACCCCGCCGTCGACCATGGGCGCCACCACGTCCACCTCGATGGAGCGCCCGTCGCGGTCCCGACCCTCCCAACGGCTCCACCGCTGCACGAGGGGCAGACCTCGTGTCACAGCCAGCCTGTCGTACGTGAACCGGGCGAAGCGCTCGAACTCCAGCCCCATGTACGTGTCCAAGCGAGGGGCTACCACCTGGTCGTAGACGTCCAGCGGGTCCGCGCGCTCCAGCAGCGAGGCGTAGGGCGTGACGAACACGTGGAAGAAGCGCAGCGCCGGGTCGGCGACGCGGTAGCGGACCGGCTCCTTGGCGCCCCGCCCGATGACGTCGACCACCTCGAGCAAGCCCACCTCCACGAGCCTGTCGAGGCGCCGCACCAACGAGGCGTCTGCCTTGAGGCCCGTCGAGTCGGCGATGCGCGGCCTCGTCGTGGCGCCGGCGGCCACCGCCCTGACGATGGCGTTGTAGGCCGCGGGGTCCCCCAGCCCCTCCTCCTGAGCGATCAGGCTCTCGAGCTGGATGCGGAGCGTCCCCTGAGGCGAGAGGAGGTGGCGCGCGACGTTCGAGCGGAGGTCGAGGTAGGGGGACAGCGTCGCCCAGTAAGCCGGAGTCCCACCGAGGACGCCGTACCCCGCAGCGCGCTCCCGCAGCCCCCAATCACGGACGAACGCGGCCGCGTCGTATGGCGTGAGCGGCCGGACGCGTAGGTGGGTGGTAAGTCGCCCGTACAGCGGGGCTCCGCCGGCGGCCAACGACTCCATCGTCGAGACCGCGGAGCCGCTCATCACCAGCACGAACGGCCTCGCCGCCTTCACGCGCTCGAACGTCGCGTTGATCGCCGATGCGACCTCGGCTAGACCGGACCCGCCTGCGCCCAGGTACTGGAACTCGTCGAGGACTACCACGAGCGGCTCTGGGGACCTCACGCGCCAGAGCAGGTCGAAGACGGAGCGCCACGTGGGGTAGTCCTCCGGCCGCAGGTCCTCACCCGACCAGTCCGCAAGGTCCTCGACGAGCTGCCGCCGGTTCTGCTCGGGCGTCGTCTGCGTGGCCGTGAAGATGAACGTCGACTCCTCCGGCCAGGCCCTGGCGAGCAGGTACGTCTTGCCTACGCGCCTGCGACCGGTGACAAGGGCGAGCTTCGCCCCCGGCCCGTCCAGGAGGCCCGCGAGCGTCTGCAGCTCCTCCTCTCGGTCGATGATGTCCGAGCGGCTATGAGGCACGCCTTATCCTTACACATCGATGTGATTACACATATGTGTGATATCACATCTAGGTGTTATACGCTGCTTCGGCGAGTCTAGGTAGTCCATCCCGCCGCTCTGTGAGCTGATACGTCCGCGCCATTTAGAAACAGCTACGGTGGGAGGTTGTTCCCAATGAGGAGCCGCTCATCAAAGAAGAGTGAGCACCTTCGACAGGTACGCTCGCCTCGGTGAGGTTAGACGACTGAATCCGTAATGCTCGAGTAAGGCACGGCACAAAGCCTCGCTATCATGGGAGCCTAAACGACCAGCGGGATACAGCTTGCGCAGGACTTCTATCAGTTCGGAAGGCGGAATCTCACGCAGATCGCGATTCCCACGAGGCCTCACCACCACTGGGGGTGTCCCGACCAGGCGAAGCACCTGTCCTTCGCCTTCGAACGAGCGGTCTTGGAGCTCATCCTCCAGAATGACCTCGCCAGTCCTGATCAACGCCTGAATCGCCCTATTGATCTGCTGGCGAACGGTGCTGCTGGCTCGGTGCAGCCCTGGACAGCCTTCGATGTACAGCCTGTACAGGCCCTTCTTCGAAAGCGGGCCTTCCCGCTCGATGATCTGGCGGAGTGCTTCCCGTACCTCGGCCAAAGATGCTTCCCTTGGATCAGGGAACCCTAACGCTTTGGAAAAACCGGTGAAAGGGCCGTCTGTAGGCGACGAGACCTCGCTCTCCTCGGCCTCTTGCTCCGTGTCATCATCAAGTTCGATCTCCCCATCGTTCCCATCCGCGGGCCCGAGTTGTTCGGGCGGAGCGGTCCAAGAGAGCTCGTGAGGCAGCGTGCCGGCGAGCTTCTCTGGATGATCATCAACGAATCCGACTGGCTTGATTCCCAGTCGTTCGCACGTCTCCACGATTCTGTCGACCGCCCTCTGCCGGTCCAGGTAGAACTCTGACTCCCGTATGCGCACGAAAGTCCAACCTGAGCGCTCAAGCTGCCGCTGGCGAGCCATGTCCCGTTCGTACTCCTCGGGTCCATGCCACGCATCCCCATCGCACTCGACGGCAAGTCGTGCATTGAGTCCCTCGACGACGAGGTCGATCCGACGTCCAGCTACATCGACTTGCGGACGAACCCTATAGTTGCGGCGCATTAACTCCAAAGCCACGTCAACTTCGAACCAGCTTTCGTAAGGAGACGGCTGGCTGCCGAGGCTCCTATAACCCATCGCCTCTCGCTCCAGCCGCTCGCGGTCTTCGTACACCTCCTCGAGCGCCGCGTCCCCCGGGCGCTCGAAGAACTGGATGAGCCTGTAGCGCAGGTCCTCAGGGCTAAGGTCGCTCAATCTGACGCTGTGGAAGAGCCAGACCTGGTCGCGCGCACGGCTCATCGCGACGTTGAACCGCCGCTGGTCCGGTAAGCGATTCAGCGCTCTGAAGTTGACATTAGGGGCAATCACCAGAGAGAGGAACATGACGTCTCTCTGATCACCCTGGAAGGTTGCGGGCTCTCCGCACCGCAGCCGGCGTTCCTCGATGACTTTGGGATCGAGCCTTCTGGCGAGAAGCCTCTCGATCTCCTGCGCCTGGGCGTGACCCTGCAGTGCTATCACGCCCATGCTCTTCCCACGGTATGCGGGATCCTCCACCAAGCGCGCAATCGTGTCGACGAGAGTTTTGGCTTCGGCACGGTTCAGTATCCTCGCGTGGTTTCCCTCGCACGCACCTTCAGCCACGAACNCCNNGCGAAGAGGTGGAAGTCGGCCAGGTGGCGGCTGACGCAGCGGAATCAGCGGTGTATCGCGGTAGCAGAGAGCGTTGCTGAAGCGGATGATCTCCGGCACGCAGCGGAAGTGTTCGCGAAGCGTAACGTGGCTACCGAATGTGCGCTCGGCATGGTCGAAAAGGCTCGTGTCAGGACGGTACTCGGCGCTGAAGCGGAAAGAGGCCAGATGCTCTCTTGCCAGCCGCGCGATGTCGTCCTCCTGAACGCCCACTGCTTCTGGGCTGTTCTGCTTGTCGTCACCTACAACTATGATCCGTTTAGCCAGCAGGAAGAGCAATAGGGAGTCCACGCCTGCCTGCGAAGCCTCGTCGACGATCACTGTGTCGAAGAGACCTGGCACCGCCTCCACCGAGTCCCATAGCCTGTGAAGCGGCATCACCCAAGCAGGGATACGGGGGACGCAATCCATCAGGTACTTCCGTGCAGTGCGCCGATGGCGGTTCGCATGGATCCCGGTGCCCTTGCCTACCCGGCTGATGGCCTTGGTCCAGGCGTTCAGGCTCTGCGTAGTCGTTTCGTCCAGCCGATCGAAGAAGGCCTTCCAAGCCCGCAACGAGACTAGGTTCTCCGTAGCCTTCTCGATTTGCCTCTTGAGTTTATGGTACTCCCTTACAGTCGCTTCATAGGCGGAGGCGTCAGAGATTCGTCGCACCCACGAGCGGGCTGCAGCCCAATACCATGCTTCCCGGAGCCTCCGGATCCTTGGACCCCATTCCGCCGTTCCAGCGGTCGTCCGGAGCAGGTCGCCCAAGCCCGTACACGAGTCGTCCAGCTTCTTAAGCAGCTCTTCGTATCGCTCTAGTCGACTCTTCTCTTGTCTGATTCGCTCCCTATCTTGCCACGAGGCACGCCAGGCAACGGGGTCGCGCCTCTCTGCCGCCTGCTCTAGGTGACCCAATACCGGGTGGGCTCTTCCGGTCAGTCGCACTCCGCGTACGTCTTCCACGAGCCGCTCCAGCTCCGACCGGAGATCGAGCTCTTCTCTCGATGCGATGAGCGCGTCGATGGCTCGTGACCACTCCTGGCGACCCTCCGTGGACTGCAAGTCTGTGCGGTATTGCCCCAAGACACTACTCAGGGATTGGACGAAACCGGTATTGAAGAACTCGAGCAGTCCTTCCAGCGCGCTGGTCAGGTCCCCGACACTGTCTACGGTTTGCTCTAACCCGAAACCCTCCGGGTTGAACTCAGCCCACAACCTCCGCAGCTCGCGGACCCTGCGACGCATGTCAAGGTAGTCACGGAGGCACCGCAGTCGCGAGACCTCGTCGGCCTTGTGTCCGTCGACTCGACAACCCTCTGCTATGTAGGCGGTCTCGCGAACCACCTGCGGTGCGAGGAAAGCAATACCCTTCCGCCCACCTGACTCGAAATGTGCCAGGCGACGCTCGACATCAGCCCTGAGACGATCTTCGGCCACATCGCTGGGGAGCTCCACGCGCACCGGGCCCAGTGCTCGCAGCTGGTCATCCACGTCCCGCAGCAGTTCCCGAGATTCAACTGCGAGACGAACCCATTTACTGTCGGCGGCCACCAGAAGGTCATGAAGGATATCTTCCAGTTTCCCGCCGAGGATGCGGCCCGTACGGAGCGAGAGCTCGGTGAGCTCTCGCATGGTGGAGCGCAGCATCCTCAGTTCTTCCGTTCCTATTGGCTCGAGAACATCTCGCTTCGCCGCATCTGCCCCGGCGTTCGCTCGACGAGCGGTATCCTCCGCAGTCCTGAGGCGCTCGACTAGGCCCTGGAACTCTTCGGGGCTCTTCAGTTCAACGTTCCCGATGTCAAGTGCAAGCTCCGCCCGGAGGTCGCTAGTGAAGGAGGCGTGAGCTTCGACGAGGAACAAACTGTCTTCAAGATCCAGGGGGTACTGAGCATCTTCACTGGTCTCCGGGAACCAGCCGAACTCTCGCTCCAGGTCTCTTACGCGCCGTGCGATCTGGGCAGCCGTGCCCGAGTACCCACCTGGCAGCTCATGTGAGTACGTCTCCGCCTCCCGGAACTCGCGCAGGTCACGTTCGATTCGGGCCAACTTCGCCTCGAGCTCTTGGAGCTGACTCTCCGCCTCCTCGATCTTGTGTTGTGCGACCTGAGGTCCTTGCCATTCGCTCTTGCGGCGGATGATCCCGCGTACGGACTCCTCGAGAAGGCGTTGGTCCTCCCTCGATGAGCCCAAGGCCGTGACACACAAGTCGCGAATACCCTCCGGAAGAAGATTGCGCAGGACTGTGAGAGCCTTCGGCGCCTGGGCCGTCACCAGCACGCGATCGCCATATGCCAGTAGATGGGAGATGAGGTTCGCGATCGTATGGCTCTTCCCGGTACCGGGCGGACCCTTTACGAGTACGCATGCCTCGGAGTCAAGGAGGGCCGCGATCTTCCGCTGCTCCTCATTGGTCGGGAGCGGGAACAGGAAGCGTTGGTAACTGCCGCCGTCGATAGGAGAGTCGGTCGAGGTGGTACTCGCACCACTTGGCCCATCGGGCGAGTTCTCACCCTCCTGGAGCAGGCGTAGCCACGGAGTCGTCCCTTCTAATCTTTCCTCTGCAGCTCTGATGAACTTGCCGACCAGGTCGTCGTAACCGGTTGGTCTCCGCTCACGCAGGACGAGTGCGGGCGCGAAGGATATTCGGGGCCTCTGTCCGAAGCGGCCCACCCCGCGGGGCTCCTCCTCGACTTCAGCGTCAGCGCTGAGGCTGTTCGCGATCTCGCGAAGCGCCGGCGCGACTAGCGAGAAGTCCCAGGCCTGTATGTCGAGCTCATCCAGCCGCTTGCGTAGCTGGTCATGGCGGAGGCGAGGCCGATGCTGTAGGTCCAGCATGTCGAGTTCCACTCGGAACCCATCGAAAGATGCTGCTGGAGCGACGCTGAGTACTCCCCTCGCTGCGTCCAGAGCGATCTCTGCCGGCGCGGTCAGCAAGTGGCGGGCGACCGAGACGCCAGTAGGGTCATGCCACTGCAAGTAGCCTACGGCGAGCACCAGCTCGTAGCGCTCTTCGGCCTCCTCGAGCCGGCGACGCATGAAATCGAGCTTCTCATATATGTTCTGGACCTCTTGCCACCGGCGCATAGCCTGCGCCCATGGCTCCCACTTCTCGACGAGGTACTCGAGCCAGTTCTCCTCGACGTTCGGGTAATCCTCGAGACGCCGCACCTCCGGCACCTGCTCGGTGACGGTCTTTCCGCTCCCTTCGGGAGCAACAGGGTCTGGCAGCACCGTGATCTCAGGTAGCAGCTCTGGCTCACGTACGACTTGATCAAGGCCCTCGTCCCGCACCCAGTCCAGAACTTCCTTCGGCACTGGCGGCCTGACGGGCATCCGCTGCTTGCGAACTTCCAGCCACAGCCCACCGAACTCGTCCTTGTCGTTCGCGAAGGGCGAGCGACACTCAGGTCGGTCCTTTGGCAGGTCTCCGAGCCATACGACCTGGTCGTTGTCGCCGTACTTGGTGATGCGTCTCCGGCGGATGACGGCCGTCGCTTTGAGGAAGTCTAGAAGATGCTTTCCCTTGTCGTTCGGAGTCATTATCCGAGTTGGCCCCCCCCACGGATGTCTCGGTGACAAGATCACAACCCAGCTAGGACTGGCGCTCTAGGCTTCTCGTCACTCAGTCCTCGGCTGTACTGCATCCAATGCCGGTCCATGGTCCCCACTATCCGACCGGATTGTCCGGGAAGCGAGTGTGTATGTACACTTGGGCGCCCTCCTGCGGCAGCCTCAAAGTCCGAGGACCGGTGCGAACATAACGTCCTCACCGGGCGAGTTCTCCGAACCTTTCCATCTGAGGAAGACCGGCTGGGCCCCGCTGACAGCTCACGACGCACACCGCCTTGCCCTGCACGATGTATGTGCGTGGGTTCTTGCAGCTCCCGGCCCGGTCCCCCAACGCGCCGCACACGACCTGGGAGAGGTGGAGGAGGTACATGGCCTCGTTCTCGAACAGGTCGACCTAGAGGCCGACGATCGAGCGCTCGTCGGCGACCCCGATCAGCAGGTCGCCGCCTTCCGTATTGAGGAACGCCACGAGGGTCTTGAGGGCCGCGTGCGTGACGACCTTGTCCGGGTGCGGGTCGATCTCCTCGAAGCGCTGTAGCACCAAGAAGAGCAGGCCCGCCTCGTCCAACTTGGTGAAGGTGTTGTCTAAGTCGAACTTCTCCAACACCTCGCGCATGTTCGGGCTGACGCCGGCGATGTAGTTGCGCAGGTTGGCGGCGAGGTGAGGCGTATCGGCGAGCAACTTTTCGAGGTCGTAGCGTGAAGTGGTAGAAGGCTATGCCTGACGCGAGTCGCAGTTGACCATCCAGGTCCTGGAGATCTTTCGCGCTCAGCTCCGCCTGTCCCCTGAGGACGGCCTCCTTGGTCAACGCAAGGACGCAGTCGAGGCGCCGAAATCCCATGAAAGGGACGTCCTGGTACTTGCCCCGTACTTGAGGGTCACGAATCAGGACCGCGACGCCTCAGATGAAGCTGACGACCTCATATTTGTTCATGGCCACGGGCTCCGGTTCGTGCTGGGCGACACACGAAGTAGCGAGCGCGTCCCCAACAGCAGCTCTCCGTGCTGGTCGCAATACCCAAGCTGCGGGTCGACGACGGCCTGCATATCCAGATGGCCTTCACAAGAGCTGAAGCTGCGGTCCGCAGCACCTCTCGATGCCGTCTCAGGTCTAGACATTCTTTGGGGCTGACACTCCCTTGCGCAGACTACTCCCTATCCTCTAGCTCTTGAGTGGATACCTATCTCACATCACGTGCACTCGATCACCANGTCGGTCATCGCTGACCGCGAAATCTCGGAATCAAAGTCCGGACATTCATGGCTCCGGGCCTTCCAGGCTATGCGCCATAATGTGGCATCGCAGACCACCCCACGGACTGGTCTAGACCTCTCCCTGGATTGGTGTTAATCCGCTCCCCATCGGCTCTTAACCCTGGGGGCCGCCTTGGCCGCCCGTGATACAGTCGTGCCCAACCTGCAAGGGCCTGAAAGGCTGGTGGTTGACAAGTGACGCGTGCGACTCGCATCTTCACAGCTCTAGTCGCGGCGGCCGTGCTGTCGCTCGGCTTCGCGCAGGGCATCCTCAACCTGAGGAACAACACCGACTGGGAGACGCTCGACCCCGCCTTCGCCGCGGGCGTGGACACCGGCGACATGGTCGCCAAGATCTACGACGGCCTGATGCGCTACGACTACGAGAGCACGGACGTCGTGCCGAACCTGGCCGAGCGCGTCGAGGTCAACGACGACGCCACGGTGTTCACCTTCCACCTGCACCNNGNCGTCACGTTCCACGACGGCCATCCGCTCACCGCCCGCGACGTCAAGTNCAGCTTCGAGCGCCTGCTGGACCCCGACACCGCGAGCCCGCTCACGTGGGTCCTGGAGGACACCGGCATCGTCGGCGTCGAGGAGTTCGTGAACGGTGACGTCGACGAGGTCATCGGCATCGAGGTCGTCGATGACTACACGGTGCGGATCTCGCTCCTGAGGCCGTACGCGATGTTCCTCCACCACCTGGCGATGCCGGCGGCGCACATCGTGCCCGAGCACATCGCCTCGCAGCTCGGCCCGGGCGAGGACCTGTCCGGCAACCCCATCGGCACCGGGCCCTTCAAGTTCGCGGGCCGTGTGCGCGACTCGCACCTCGACCTGGTGGCCAACGAGGACTACTTCGCCGGCCGGCCGCACATCGACGGCGTGCACTACCGGATCATCACGGAGGACCTGATCGCCTGGGAGGAGTTCAACGCCGGCAACCTCGACGCCGTCGGCATCCCCTCGGCGCTGCTGCTCGACGTCATCAACGACCCCGCGTACGCCGACCGGCTCCACAGCACCGAGGAGCTCGCGGTCTTCTACTTCGCGCTGAACCAGCGCGTGGAGCCGCTGAACGACGTCCGCGTCCGCCGCGCGATCGCCATGGCGATCGACCGCCAGGCGATCATCGACGGCCCCTACAACGGCACCGACAAGCTCGCGAACGCGCCGATCCCGCCGGGCCTCGCCGGCTACGACGAGTCGATCGAGCCGATCCCGTACGACCCCGAGGGCGCCAGGCGGCTCCTCGCCGAGGCCGGCTACCCGAACGGCTTCGAGATGGAGATCTGGTCGACCCGCGCCGAGACCACGATCGCCGTCACCGAGCTGATCCAGTTCTTCCTCAGCGAGGTGGGCATCCGCGCCACGATCAACCAGGTCGACTTCGGCGTGCTGATCGAGAACGCGATCGCCGGCCGCGCGCCCGCGTTCTACCTGTCGTGGTTCGCGGACTACGCCGACGCCTACAACTTCCTCCACCCGCTCTACGTCGCGACCGGCGCCCAGCGCTACGGCTACTCGAACCCGCGCGTCGCCGAGCTGCTCGAGGAGGCCAAGACGATGGCCGAGCTCGAGGACCGCGTGCCGCTCTACCAGGAGGCGCAGCGCCTGATCGTGGAGGACGTGCCCGTCGTCTACATCCGCTACCCGGTCTCGTACTCGGTGGTGCGCGAGGGCGTCACCGGCCTCCTCGACCACCCGATCTTCAACGCCGACAAGTTCATGCTCGTGCAGCTCCCCTGAGGGAGGTCTGACAGCCGGCGAAGGGCGCTCCTCAGGGGGCGCCCTTCGCCTGGGCTCCGAGGGAAAGTGGCCGTCTACGTAGTCAAACGCCTGCTGCAGGCGATCCCCGTGGTCCTCGGGGTGAGCATCATCACCTTCGTGCTGATGATCCTCGTGCCGGGCGACCCGGCGCAGAAGCTCCTCGGGCAGCGGGCCAGCCCCGAGGCCGTGCAGGAGCTGCGCACGCGCCTGGGCCTCAACGACCCGCCGGTGCAGCAGTACCTGCGCATCATGCGCAACGTCGTCACGGGCGACCTGGGCCGCTCGATCGTCACGCGCGAGCGCGTCCTCACCGAGATCAGGAACCGCTTCCCAGTCACGCTGAAGCTGGCCGTGCTCGCGATGGCGTTCTCGACCGTCGTGGGCGTGGGCGTGGGCGTGCTCTGCGCGCTGAACCAGAACAGGTTCATCGACAGGTTCCTGATGTTCGTCACGCTCACCGGGATCAGCGTGCCGGTCTTCTGGTACGCGCTCATCGCCATCCTGCTGGTCGTGTTCCAGCTCCGCTGGGTGCCGCAGACGGGCATCGGCGACGGCAGCCTGAGGTACTTCCTGCTGCCCGCGTTCGTGCTCGGCACGCGCGCGTCGGCGTTCATCGCGCGCATCACGCGGTCGAACATGCTCGAGGTCATCAGGCAGGACTACATCCGCACCGCGCACGCCAAGGGGCTGCCGGAGCGGACCGTGACGGTGAAGCACGCGCTGAGGAACATCCTCATCCCGGTCGTGACGGTGATCGGCCTCGACCTGGCGTCGTTCATCGACGGGGCGTTCCTCACCGAGTACGTCTTCAACATCCCCGGCATGGGCCGCTACGGGCTAGGCGCGCTCTTGGACCGCGACCTGCCCGTGATGATCCCGCTGGTGATCTACACGGCCACCCTCTACATCCTCGCGAACCTCCTGGTCGACCTGCTCTACGGCGTGATCGACCCCCGGATCAGGTACGACTGATGGCGATCACCACCGTGCAGCCACCACAGGGCGGCGACCCGGCGCCTGGCGCCGCGGCCGAGCGCGGCATCTCTGCCTGGGGCATCGCCTGGCGGCGCATCCGCCGCGACCCCGGGGCGATCTTCGCCGCCAGCGTGATCCTCGCGCTCGTCCTGGTGGCGGTCTTCGCGCCGCAGATCGCGCCCTGGGACCCGGCGCGCCCCGACCGCGCCGTGAGCTTCAGGGCCTCACCGCCCTCGGCCGAGCACTGGTTCGGCACCGACCGCGCCGGCCGCGACGTCTTCTCGCGCGTCATCTACGGCGCGCGCGTGTCGCTGGCCGTCGGCTTCGGCTCGCAGCTCCTCTCGCTCGCCCTGGGGATCCTCTTCGGCCTGATGGCCGGCTACTTCGGCGGCTGGGTCGACGTCCTGATCTCGCGCTTCATCGAGATCCTCCAGGCGTTCCCGTCGCTGCTACTCCTGATCGTGCTGTCCGTGACCCTCGGGCCCGGGCTGGTGACCGCCTACATCGCGCTGGGGATCGTCGGCTGGTCCGGCGTGGCGCGGCTCGTGCGCGGCGAGGCGCTGAAGCTGAAGAACTCCGAGTACGTGGAGGGCGCGCGGGCCCTCGGCTCGGGCAGCGCGCGGCTCCTCTTCAAGCACATCTTCCCCGGCGTGCTGCCCAGCCTGATCGTCATCTACTCGATCGGCGTGGGCGGCGCGATCATCGGCGAGGCGACGCTTTCGTTCCTCGGCCTCGGCGTCCAGCCCCCGACGCCGTCGTGGGGCCAGATGATCGCCGACGGGCAGTCGTACCTCACCACCGCCTGGTGGATCAGCGTCTTCCCCGGCGCGGCCATCGCGATCGTCGTGATCGCCTTCAACTTCATGGGCGACGTGCTGCGCGACGCCCTCGACCCCCGCATGCGGGGGCAGTGAGCGCGCCTCGAAGGCGGGCACGGGGGCCAGGAGAAGCTGGAGCGAACAGCGGCAGGCGCCTCCCAGGCGGCAGCGCGGGCCAGGACCGGCGCGCGACCGGGCGAACGCGCCCGCTGCGGAGCCGCTCAGCCGTCGGCCAGCGTCGGCGCCTGGCAGGTCCGCGCCGCGTTCGCGGCGAGCTCGGGCTTCCCGTAGGCCCTGGCCGACAGCGTGACGCCGCCGGGCAGCGCGGCGGGCAGGTCCTCGCCGCCGAGGGGCTCCAGCGTCTCGACGTCGAAGGTCGCGTAGGTCAGCTCGCCCGCGGCCTCCCAGACGTCCACGACCGTGACGGTCGAGCGCGGCCGGCCGTCCCAGCCGAGGAGCCGCCGCGCGCCGATCCCGCCCGCCGCGAGGAGCTCGAGGCCGTCCCACACGCCGGGGTAGTAAGCGGCGTGGTGGCCGGAGACGTAGGCGGACACGCACCCTTCTCGGAGGAGCGCGGCGATCTCCTCGGCGGCGGCGAGGCGTTCTCCCGGCGCCTCGCGACCCACCGACACCGGCACCAGGGGCAGGTGGCCCACGACGATGCGCACGGCCGCCTGACGGGCCGGCTCGCTGGCGAGCTGGG
>JGI12341J12878_1000742_pt1 | contig 11980 bp, 12 predicted proteins | sample Passage260B_FD_12878 | JGI IMG/M metagenome (IMG submission 12878)
CGAAGAGTCAGGGATTGAAGCGTTTCAACGCTGTGTTCGGACTTTGAGGAATTGGGAAATGGAAATCCTGAACAGTTTTATTTTTGGCTACACGAATAGCTTTTTGGAAGGGATCAATAACCACACGAAAGTGATGAAGCGAAATGCGTATGGATTCAGGAACTTCGAGCGGGCAAGGGCAAGGATCCTGCTTACATACAAGTATAAAAGAATCGGGGTCCATGTGGGGTAAGGCCGCAGGCCCCCACCCCAACATTTGACAAAGAACCGTTTTTTGCGGCATGTCATCAGTATCGAAGGCCGTTGGCGAATAGTTGGAGATTTTCAAATTTCCGTCTTTTTTTTCAATCATGCAGATACAGATAAAATTCCGACAACGGAAAATACTCTTCTTCGAAGTAGACAGTATCATCAATTTTTATGATAAAATCTCCCTCAACATATAGAGCGTCGAGCACCTCACTCCCTCCGTTATTGTTAAAAATTTACAAATGTTCCTATAGTATGTCAAATAGAAAAGCTGCCGCCCTCCGATTTCCCGATTCCTTCCCTTCTTCCGATGCTTTCGATTATAATAGTCGGTGAGTCGGACTTACAGGTAGGGTAACGTACAGCCAAGGAAAGGAGCGGCAATCATGGACAGGCTCAAACAATTGTTGCGCCGGATCGATCAAAAAGGGTACAAGGCGTATAAAACGATCGAAGGCCGTTATTCGTTTCCGAAGTATACCTTGTCCATCGACCATGTCCAAGGGGATCCCTTCGCCGAGCCGTCGAAAGTCCGGGTGATCGTGCCGCGGGAGAAAACGGCCCTGGCGGAGGAAAGGACGAATACCAAAATCCGCAAAATCCGCTGCGAAGATCTGCTTGCCCGCCGGGTTCATGCGGAACTGCGCCAAGGGGTGAGCAGGGTGCGGGGGTCCGGGAAGAGCGGGATCGTCTCCATCGATGCCCCGAATCAAAAGGTCCTCGAACGGACGGCGGTGCAGATCGGTTCCGATTCGGTCACCTTTTGCCTGTCGGTCGGGCTTCCCGCCAGCGGCAGACGGATCTTGGGCCGGGAAGCGGAAACCATTTTTTTTGAGCAGATTCCCAAGGTCATCGACCGGGCGGTGTACGGACTGAGAGAAGAAGAAATCCGTTCCGCCGTGCGGCTGGCCGATCAGCAGCAGGCGATCCGCCAATATTTAAAGGAAAATGGACTGGTCGCCTTCGTCGCCAACGGCTCGATCCTTCCCCGGGAAAGCGGGGTAAGCGACAAGCCGTTGAAAAAGGGGGCCGTCCCCTTCCAAAGCCCGCCGGAACTCGAGATCGCCATTCCCGTTCCCGGCAGGGAAGAACCTTTGAAAGGAATGGGAATCCGAAAAGGCATTACCTTGATCGTCGGCGGCGGTTATCACGGCAAGTCGACGCTGTTAAAAGCCCTCGAACACGGGGTGTATGATCATGTGGCCGGCGACGGGAGGGAATACGTCATTACCGACAGCGGGGCCGTCAAGATCCGCGCGGAAGACGGCCGCAGCGTGGCCAATGTGGATATTTCCCCGCTGATCGGCACCCTCCCCCATGGGAAAGAGACCGTGCATTTTTCGACGGAAAACGCCAGCGGCAGCACGTCCCAGGCGGCCAATATGATCGAAATGGTCGAAGCGGGGGCGACCGTATTTTTGATCGATGAAGACACGAGCGCGACGAATCTCCTGATCCGCGACGGGCGCATGCAGGAGCTGGTCGCGAAACGGTCGGAACCCATTACCCCCTTCATCGACAAGGCCCGTCAGCTGTTTGACGATTACGGGATTTCTTCGATCCTTGTCGTTGGCGGATTGGGGGATTATTTCGAGATTGCCGATTGCGTCATCAAGCTGGAAGAATATGTCCCCGCGGACGTGACGGCGGAAGCCAAAAAGATCGCCGCCGCCATGCCGTCGGGAAGAAAGGCGGAAGGAGGAGCTTCCTTCGGTTCCATCCGCGAGCGGATCCCCCTGCCGGAAAGTTTGAACAGCATGAAGGGGAAAAAACCGAAGGTTACGGCGCGGGGACGGTATGTCATCCAATACGGGCAGACGGATCTCTTGCTCCAGGCGCTGGAACAATTGGTCGATGACAGCCAGACGAGGGCGATTGCCGCCGCCTTGTACTACATGGAACGGAACGGCTGGCTGTCGAAAGGGAAGACGATCCGTGAGCTGCTCGATGCCATGGAGGAACAATGGGACCGCGCGGGACTGGGTTCCATCTCCACCCGCAAAGGACATCCGGGAGAACTGGCCCGCCCCCGCAGGCTGGAACTCGCGGCGGCTTTGAACCGGCTGCGCACCCTCCGGTGCGGGTAAAGAGCGGGGTCTTAAACGACCCGGGTGATGAATCCGGGATTCCTGCTCAAAAATGCCAGGTATTGAATGAAGGCCTTGCCCGATCCGTACAATGAATTCTTTTGAAGCTTGCCAAGACTTGTCACAGCGATAGGTTCCGTCGGCGGCGACGGGAACGTCCCTTTGCAATGGCGGAACTTCCCTTACCTTCGATTTTGCACAATTTGGAAGGCGCTTTTTGGGAAGTCTTTGGTTCCTGCCTGCTTTGCGGCTGCCTCAAGGCCATATTATGGGCCTGGGGCAGTTTTTCTTTGCTTTTTTTCGGATTCTTATTTCGAAAGCAGATCATTGGCCGGATCCGGCCTAGCGCCGGAACGGGGATCGCCGCGGCTTGCCGCCGGCCGGCTTCTGACGGATACCATTCCTTCGGTCACTGGGACACTGCCGAGGCTTTTTTTCATGCCCGGTTCGCGGCTCGCTTTTGCTTCATGGCAAAAGTGCCTTTTTTTGGATGCGGAGAAAGGAGATTTTAAAAAAATACCCTGCAGACAACGCAGGGTATTTTCACGGTTTGAAAGGACTGCCGGGTGAATTGATTGTTCGGCTTTGCGTTTTTCCATCCCGCCGGCGCGTTAAAAAATCCCCGGCCCGAACAGGCCCCGGCCTCCGAATCCAGAGTAACCACCGAATCCCGGGTATCCTCCGTATCTCGGCCTGGCAAATCCATGGTGGACAACGACATTTTTCGTAAAGGGACGGACGATGTTTCTCGGAACGTCGACAACATTGATCCGGTTAACCCTTACAACCGGATGGATGACCGGGACGGGACGGCGGACAAAACGGTCATTCACCACATATTTAGGCGGACAAACGATCGGATGCACACATCTCGACAAAGGAAACTCACCTCCTTAAATAGTAAATGTTTGCTCGCCATTTTTTGAAACGGACAAATAACACAATTGTAAAAACAAGGGGATATTTTCGATGAATTTTTTTCGAAAAGGAGGGTCGGCGGAGCATCCGTCGGATCCTTCCGCCGTCGGGAGCAGGTCCCGGAACGGGATTTCAGCGGGGAAAAGATGAAGGGGCGTCCGGAAACCGAATCCTGGATTTTGCGCCGTTTATTGATTTTGCGGGAAATGGCCGGGCGGTCCGGCCGATCGGAGGGCACGCCGGTTTTTCGGCCGATTGTCCGCAGGTTGGCATGCCCGCCGGTTTTTCCATGCGCTACGGACCTGCCGGCGCCGGACCGTCGGTCTTTCAAGCCAAATGCCAATAGGTTTTCCTTCCGTTGTTCAAAACGAGGGCCTTGCGGGGGACCTGGGCAGACAGCAGGAACGCATTCAACAGATCCACAGAAGATCCTAAAGCGTTCAGGAAAATGAAAAATTCGAAGGCGGGAGACAGCCGTACGAATCCGCCCAGGATGGAGGGCAGGATGACCGACAAAAGGACGAAGGGCGCAAGGGAGATCCATACCGCCCGCCGCTTCGTGAGGATTTCCTCCGTGTAAACATAGCCGCCGAACCACGCCAAGCCGAGGTACGTTTTATCCGAGCGGATGAAATCCGGAATGAATGCCAGATGAAGCAATTCGTGGATAAGAAGAAAAACGGGCAGAAAAAGCAATATCGGAAAATTGATGGTCACTTCCAAGGTCCCCTTGTCCAAGCCTTTGATCTGCCATATCGAAAAAAGAATTTCCTTCAGGAGACCGAAGCATGTTTTCCCCGAATGGAAAGCCATCAACCCCAGGGAAATGGCGCCGCTTGCGATCAAAAAGGGCAGGGAAAGAAAGAATCCCGTCCACGCGCCTTTCGGCTCTTTCAAGGGTACCCAGCCGCCGGCCGCCAACTGCCGGTCTTTTTCTTCATTCCCTTTCGGGATTTTAAAGGAAATTTTCAAGAACGATCACATCCCGATCCATTTTTCCATTGTCTTGTGACCCATTATAATACATCCTGCGGCATCGGAGAATGCGAACCGCAAGAATCTTCGCTCCGGTGCGTGCGCGGCGCTTCGGACGGGGGGAGAGGAGTGGCGTTCGTGCAGGACGACTGAAAGAATTCGCCCCCCGATCCTCTCCCGTTCCCATCATCTGGTCCCCACGGGAAAAACCGGCCGTTTGCCGGCGGCACGGAAAAGAAAACAGGAAATCGGGGGAGGTTCGCCCGGAAGGCCGGCAGTCCAGGCGGAGGTCCTATCGGGAGAGGCCGTCGGCAGCGGAAGTTTTGTCCGGAATAGCCGCAGGCGAAGGCCCGGGATCCTCTACCGCCGTCTGGCGGAGGAAGAGGGGCTTTCCCCTTGACATCATTTTGACACATAATCATGGTATAATGATCGGGAGAGTTGAAGCGAAGCGCGTGTTGGGCGGGTGATCCGATGAAGACGATTCTGATCGTGGAAGACGAGTATCCGATCAGCCAAGTGCTGTCGGCTTATCTGAAGCGGGCGAATTTCCGGACCGTGCAGGTTTTTAGCGGCGGCGAAGCCCTGGAAAAATTTGAGGAGATCAAGCCCGATCTGGTGATTTTGGACGTGATGCTTCCGGGCAAAAGCGGCTGGGATATCTTAAAGGAAATCCGCAGGAAAAGCGATTGCCCGGTCATTATGCTCACTGCCCTCGGCGATGTGAATTACCGGTTGACCGGATTCAATGAAGGCGCGGACGATTACATCCCCAAACCTTTCCACGGCGAGGAGGTCGTCGCCAGGGTGAAGGCGGTGCTGCGCAGGAGCGAAAACGCCTCAAGCGGTCCGGTAAGCCGGTTCGGCCGGCTGGAGATCGACCATCAAGCCCACCGGGTCACCCTGAACGGAAAGGAAATCGCCCTCACCCCGAGAGACTTGTCGGTTTTGCTGTTTCTGGCCGAACATCCGAATCGGACGTTCACCCGGGAAGAATTGATCGAACAGATCTGGGGCTGGGAATATGATGGGAGCGACCGGGCCGTGGATCTTTCGATCAAACGGATCAGGAAGGCGCTGAAAGACTGGCCGAAAGAAGAAGGGGAAATTAAAACTTTACGCGGATTGGGGTATCAATTCAGTGTTTACCAGAAATAAAAGCAAACGGATCCCGTTGCAGCGGTATTGGACGACCCGCTATTTGCTCACCCTCATCGTCGGTTTGATCGCCATTGCCCTCGTATCCGCCCTTTGGATCCGGCATACGACGCTCCAGCACCGGCTCAAGATGATGGAGCTCATGGCGGAGGAAATCGCCAACCGGATCGTCCTGTTCAACGACGGTTCCCTCGGCTTGCAGGGGGAAATCGGGGGTATCATGAGAGGACCGGGAATGGCCTTGGAAGGGGATCCGTCTTTTTACATTGCCGATGCCCGAGGAACGATTTTGTACAGCAACCGTCCGTTGGGCCCGGCGGAAAGACGGCTCCATCCCCTGATTTTAAAAAGCGATGAGGAAGTGCAGAAACTGGAGCTGGGGTCAACGGGTAGTTTTTATGTCGTAAAGAAGAAGGCGGAAGTCGATTCCTACGTATTGGGATGGGTGGTGTTCGCCGCCCCGGAGGAAAATTTGGTGAAGGTCAATCAGGAATACGGACAGCTGCTCATCATGATCACCGGTCTTTTGCTCCTCGGCTGGGCGGCCATCTACTTCCTGTCCAAAAGATTGTCCAAACCGATTAAAGAAGTGGCGAAGGCGGCCCGGCAGGTGCAGGAGGGAAATTATGACATCGAGCTCCGGGACGATGCCCGGGAAGAGGAAATCCACGACCTGATCCATTCCTTTAAAGAAATGTCCAAGCAATTGCAGCAGCTGGAAAAACTTCGCAATGAGCTCTTGGCCGGCGTCACCCATGAATTGAAAACCCCGGTCACTTCCATCAGCGGCCTGCTCCAGGCCATCGCAGATGGCGTGGTCACCGGGGACGAGGCGAAGGAATTTTTGCGGATTTCGTTAAAAGAAACCGCCAAAATGAAAAAGATGGTGGAAGATCTGCTCGCCTTCAATTCCTTTGTTGCCAACGCCGTCCCGATCCAGAAGGAAATCCGGTCCCTCAATGAGCTGGTGGAAGAAATCGTCCGCCAATGGGAGTTGGTGCAGGAGGAGGATACGGTCGAAGTCCGCATCTTTCCCTTAAAAGAGGATGTGAGGGTGGACACGGACCCGATCCGCCTGCAGCAAATCTTTACCAATTTGTTGAACAACGCGAAACAGGCGATGGACGACGGCGGGAAAATCGATATTCGGCTGGCGGCGGACGACCGCCGTGTAACGGTCGATGTAAAAGATACGGGAAGCGGCATTCCGGAAGAAGAACAGCCGTTCATTTTTGAAAAATTCTTCCGGGGCGAAAGCAAAAAATACAAAGTGGGCGGACTCGGCCTCGGTTTGCCCTTCAGCAGATTGATCGCCCAAGCCCTCGGCGGGGATTTGGAATTGGTGGAAAGTTCAAAGGAAGGGACAACTTTCCGGATCACGCTGCCGAAGGTTTAGCAATGCGGTTTCCCTCCGGCCGGCAAATGGGGTTTCCCGCCGTGCCGCAGCGTGAATGAAAGCATGGCGGTTTTGCCGCAAGAGGGATGATCTTTAAAGCCGGTACCGGAACGTCCTTTGACGTTTTTTCCGGAAGGCAAAGCTGTGGCCGATTGGCGGGCTTTTGAAGATGTTTTTGCCGGACGGGTAGCCGTTAAAGGCGGTCCGGAAGGGAAGGCGGTTGGCGCCGTTGGTGCCGAGAAGGTTAAAGCTGGTGCGGAAGCTGTTATAGAAGGCTGCCGGAACCTGAATCTAGAAAGGGGGATTTTCCGATGGGATTCGGAAAATCCTCTCTTTTTTTCGCTGCCGCACGGCGAAAAGGCCGGTGGAGCGGCTTTTTCCGCCGGTTCAAGAACCGCGGAATTCGAGCCTTGAGGCCGGATTTTGCCGCCGGAACGGGCGGTTGCTTTTTTTCGAAAAAATGGATTTTGACATATTCCTGACATATTCGTCGTTTACAGTAAAGCTGTGAACAAAAAGATGGCATGCGGATTCATCCGAACCCAAAAGCGAGGAGGGTGAAAAATATGGCAGATCAAAACTTCGAAAACGAAAGAAAGGAAACCGGTAAAGATCGTCTCGGCCCAAAAAGCCCCGGGGAACAAGCGGAAGTTCCGGCGGTGGAGGCAAAAGAAACGCCCGAATTGAGCCGGGATCATGCAAATCCCGGCTCCGCGGCAGGAACGGCGGAAAGGAACGGGACCGGTTCGCCGCAGGAGCCGGAAGGAAAGAGGGAAATCGGTTCACCGGCGGGACGGGAAGGGAGCGACGGCGGTTTTGCGGATGAAAAGGCCGCCGCGGAAGGAACCCTTTCGCCGGAAGACCCGGAAACGGGAACAGGGACCGGCGCGTCTGAAGAAACTGATACCGGAGACGGAAAAGCTGCGTCGGATGATGCGGAGGGAGGAAACGGGGAGCCGTCCGGCCGGGAGGTGCCGGATGCGACGGCGGTTCCGGAAAATCCGGCGGAACCGGCAGGAAATTCTGCGGAAAAGGGCCTGCCTCCGGGAGAAAAAAAGGAGGAAGAGGGGAATCCCGCAACCGGCGAGCCATCCGTTTCAAAGGATTCGGCGGTCGAAGGAACGGGGGAAACCGCCCGGCCGAAGAAGAGGAAGGGAATCTGGAAGGGACTGCTTCAGTCATTGGCCGCCGCCATTGCCGGTTCGGCCATCACCTTGGCCGCGGCGGCCCAAATGGACTTTTTCCACCCGGATTCCTCGGCGAAGGATTCATCCGAAGCCTCGCAAAAGGCGAGCGTTTCGACGAGCGGCGGCAATTCTTCGCTGAGCGTCGATCAACTTTCCACGACGGGCAGCACGGTGGCCGATATCGTGGAAAAAACTTCGAAGGCCATCGTCGGCGTCGTCAATCTCTCCAAACAAAATCAACGTTTTCCGGGGGAAACGCTGGAAAGGGAAAATGGGAGCGGCTCCGGTTTCATTTATAAAGCGGCGAAGGGAGAAGCCTACATCGTGACAAACCATCACGTCATTGACAACGCCGACAAAATTGAGGTTTCCCTGTATAACGGAAAAGTGTTGACCGCGGAATTGGTCGGGAGCGATGAATTGACCGATCTCGCCGTATTGAAAATAAAAGGAAACTTCGACATCACGCCCCTCTCCTTCGGCGATTCGGATCAATTGCGGGTGGGCGACCCGGTATTGGCCATCGGCAACCCCCTCGGGCTGGAACTGTCGCGAACGGTCACCCAGGGCATCGTCAGCGGCGTCAACCGGTCGATCACCGTGGGCACGTCTTTGGGAAGCTGGGACGTGGATGTCATTCAAACGGATGCGGCCATCAATCCGGGAAACAGCGGCGGTCCGTTGATCAACCTGTCCGGAAAAGTGGTCGGGATCACCAGTCTGAAGATTTCCCAAAACGGTGTCGAGGGGCTTGGTTTCGCCATCCCGAGCAATCAGGTCGTCAAAATCGTCAATGAACTGATGGAAAAGGGACAGGTCGTAAGACCGTACCTGGGGGTCGGACTGGCCGGCATTAACGAAATTCCCCCCTACTATCAGGAAAGTCTGGCCGGCGACGTTTCGGAAGGGGCCGTCGTCCTGTCCGTCGACGAAACGTCACCCGCGGCCAAAGCGGGAATCCAAGTGAAGGATATTATCGTTTCCATCGACGGGAAAAAAGTGAAGGATGCGGATGAATTGCGGAAATATTTATACAACGAAACGTCCCCGGGCGACACGGTTACGATCAAGTTTTACCGCGACGGAAAATTGCGTTCGGTGAAAGTCAAGTTGGCGAGCACCGAGGAAAGGTCGAACGAATGATGGAAGGCCGGTTGGCGGATCGGAAGGCATGGCGTCGCTCCCCATCCGATTGCCCGGAGGACCGCTGAAAATGGCTGCCGCCGGGTTTTTCACCGAGTGGCGGAGATGGGTCGCGAGGGGGATAACAAGGACCGGGGTGTCCGTTTTGGCAGACGGAAAAAAGCGTTCGGTCCGGTTTGACGGCCATTTTCCGCACCGATGGGGAAAAGGAAAAGAAGAAGACCGTTGTCCGCATTCCCGAGAAAATTTTTCGCTTCGGGCGATTCCTTCCCGAACCGGAAGAGATTCGTTACGAAGGATCCGTCTCCCGGACCGGGAGGCCCCCTCCCGGCGGATCCGCCTGCCGCCGCTATTTACGGTAGGAAAATCTTCAACCATTCCGAACCGGAAAAGATTACGGGTACAGAGGAACGGAACCCGGGCGGTTTTGAAGCCGATTCCGAAAAACACTTCGCGGCAATGCTGATTTCTTAAACTTAAAGGAACCAGGATCCGCCTCTTATTTGTTTGCAAAAAACACCTCACGGCATTGCTGATTTGTTTAACGCCGGGGAGCGGCTCTCCCTCTTATTTGTTTTCGGAAAACACCCCGCGGCATACCTGATTTCTTCAACATAGGGGAGTGGCTCCCCGCTTGTTGCTTTGCGAAAAAACACCTCGCGGCTGTTCCTTCATTCGGGCGAAGCGGAAAACAGGGTCGCATGTCTGGCGCGGCTGTGGAAATTCCTCGGCCGGGCGCTTAAGGTTTTTGTGAAACGGGCGGCCGGAGAAGGCTGCGGCGATCGGGAAGGGGAGGTATTCCCTTCCCGTCATCGGACGTATGCGGATGGGACAGGAAAAGGGCAGAAAATTGGCAGGCGGAAAAGCCCTGTTTCCGGTCCTTTCATCTCCGGCCGTTTTTTGTCTTATCTTTTTAGCCTAACGCCGTGGCTTTCCCGTCAAGGGATGGCGGGGGAAACGGAAAAGGTTTGGCGAAAAAACATCCCCTTCCCTGAAAGGAATACTATTACATGTATAGAAAGATTTTTTAAAGGGGAGTGGTTCGTATGGTCAAAGTTTTTCTGGATCCCGGCCACGGCGGAAACGATCCCGGCTCTTCCGGGAACGGCCTGAAGGAGAAAGAGGTTACTTTCAAGATCGCCCAAAAGATCGAGCAGATCCTGAAAAACGAATATGAGGGCGTTTCCATCAAGTGGAGCCGAAAGAAAGATGAAACCGTATCTTTAAAGGAGAGAACCGATCTGGCCAATCAATGGGGCGCCGATCTGTATTTGGCGGTTCACGTGAACGCCGGGGGAGGCACCGGGTTCGAAAGCTATGTCTACTTGCAGGTTCCGGTGAGGACAAAATCGATGCAGGAGGACATTCACCGGGAAGTTTTGAAGCGGTCCGGTTTCCGGGACCGGGGGATGAAACAGGCGGATTTTCACGTGCTCAGGGAATCGAAAATGGATGCGGTGCTGACGGAGAACGGCTTCATCGACAATCCGGATGACGCGGCGAAATTGAAAGATCCCGCCTTTCTTGAAAAAATTGCCCGGGGCCATGCGGAAGGGATCGCCAAGCATTATCGGCTGGCAAGGAAAGCAGAGGGCAAGGAAGACGGTAAGCGGCAGGAGGATCCGGGAAAATCGGAGAAAAAAAGTTTGTACAAAGTCCAAATCGGGGCCTTCGCAGATTTGGAGAACGCCAAACGGCTGGCGGAGCGGGCAAAGCAGGCGGGTTTTGACGTGGCCATCATAAAGGAATAAAAAGCGGACGCGGCCGGTTTTTACGAATTCAAACCGAAGGCGTGAACGCCACGGTTTTTTCCGGCGGAAAAAGGGGGACGGGAAGGAAGATGCCTGCCTCCTTTTTCCGGGGCTTTCCGGGAAGATCCGTCCGGCGTCTTCCGTCAAGTTTTTCTATGGAAATCCGGGGAAATCTCCGGTGTTCCTTCTTCAAACCAGCAAGATCCTGCGTGTCCGTCGGCGCAAACGCGGCCAGCGAGGGGAAGATAAGGAATGATTGTTCGGCTTGCCGGCAAGTTCGGCAAGCTTTTTTCTTCGGGATCAGGCCCCGGCGGCGAAAAAGCGTTATCGCTCCCGGAGGGGGGCGTTTCCTGCCGGATGCCGTTTCCGGCGGGGCGCGCTGCAAAACCATCTTGGCGGAAAATCGGTATGCTTTCTCAGAAAGATTCCAACAGAAAGGAAAATGTTTCCGCCTGTCATTCAAGGCAACAGAGGGTCCGGGGCGCAAAGACCGGACGGGAGAAATCATGCCGAGGGTTACTGCATGCTTTCGATTTCCACCAATTCCACCCCGGGCATTGCGGAAAACATATGGTAAACTTCCGTTATTTTCAATTCGCGGCTGATGCCGATTTTTAAAGAGATGAGATGTTTTCCTTCCTTCAAATCGCGGATCCGGATCCGCTGGATGGAAAACCGGTTCTTTTTCAAGGAATCGATGATCTGTTCCAAAAAGCGGTTCTCGGAGACGGTGATTTCCAAGGAAATATCTTTTTCCCGCAAAGCCTTCGGCCCGATCCGGGTCATCAATTCCGGCAAAAATTCCACGCTGATGATGAATAAAATGACGCCGGCGATCGCTTCAAAATAAAAATTTGCGCCGACGGCAATGCCGATTCCCGCGGCACCCCAAATAATGGCGGCGGTCGTCAAGCCGGAGATTTTATCATTGCCCCTCCGCAAGATGACCCCCGCGCCCAAAAAGCCGATGCCTGATACGATTTGCGCGGCCAAACGCAAAGGATCCATCGAAATATGTCAAGCGTCAGTGAAAATGTCATACTAACGCGTCAGTGAATATGTCACTGATATATTTACTTTGACCTCAGTTCATTCAAGCCGGTTTCAGTTCCTTTG
>JGI12341J12878_1000756_pt1 | contig 11817 bp, 10 predicted proteins | sample Passage260B_FD_12878 | JGI IMG/M metagenome (IMG submission 12878)
CCTCCCCTTCCTCCTCACGGTGGCCTTCCCCCTCTACGCCCTCCTCCACCTGGCCCGCCGCTTCCCCGCCTCCGCCACGAGCGGCCTCGCGGAGGCCTTGGGCCACGCCCTCCTCGCAGCGCTTCCCGTGGCCTTCTTGAGCGTGGGCATGGCTCTGCCCATCGCCTACCTGGCCTCCCGCTACCCCTCCCCCGCCTCCCGCACCCTGGAACGGCTCGCCTACCTTGCCTACGCCACTCCACCCCTGGCCTTCGCCCTCGCCTGGATCTTCTTCAGCCTAAGGACCCTCCCCTTCCTCTACGGCACCCTGTTCCTCCTGGTCCTCGCCCTCGCCCTCCACTTCCTCGCGGAGAGCCTTGGCCCCGTGCGGAGCACCCTGGCCCAGGTCCCCCCCAGGCTGGAGGAGGCGGCCCGCACCCTGGGGGACACCCCCACCCGGGCCTTTTTCCGGGTCACCTTCCCCCTCCTTTGGCGGGGCGCTGTCGCCGGAGGCAGCCTAGCCTTCATCGGGGCCATGAAGGAGCTTCCCATCACCCTCCTCCTGGCCCCCACCGGGTTCAGCACCCTGGCAACCCGGGTTTTCAGCTACACTCAGGAAGCCATGTTCGCGGAGGCCGCCCCCTTTGCCCTTCTCATCGTGGGGCTTTCCGCGGCCTTCGTGGGGGTGCTGCTGTGGAACGAACGCCGCTTCTAGAGCTCAAGGGCATCCGCAAGCGCTTCGGAGAGCTGGAGGTTCTCCGGGGCGTGGACCTCGCCCTCTACCCGGGGGAGATCCTGGCCCTTCTGGGCCCCTCGGGCTGCGGCAAGACCACCCTCTTGCGGGTGGTGGCGGGCCTCGAGGCCCCCGACGCAGGCCGGGTCTTCCTGGAGGGGCGGGACATCACCGCCCTCCCCCCGGAGAAGCGGGGCATCGGCTTCGTCTTCCAGGACTACGCCCTCTTCCCCCACCTCACCGCCTTGGGCAACGTGGCCTTCGGCCTTAAGGGCAAGGACCGCCTGGCGCGGGCCCGGAAGGCCCTGGAGCGGGTGGGCATGACCCTCTTCCAGGACCGGAGGCCGGGGGAGCTCTCGGGGGGGCAGCAGCAGCGCGTCGCCCTGGCCCGGGCCCTGGCCCCCGGGCCCAAGCTCGTCCTCCTGGACGAGCCCTTCTCCAGCCTGGACGCGGGGCTTAGGGCCGCCACCCGGGAGGAGGTGCGCAAGGTACTCAAGGAGACGGGCACCGCCGCCCTCCTCGTCACCCACGACCAGGAGGAGGCCCTCTCCTTCGCCGACCGCCTCGGGGTGATGCGGGGCGGGGAGATTCTTCAGGTCGGAACCCCGGAGGAGGTCTACCTCCGCCCCAAGACCCCCTTCGTGGCCCAGTTCCTGGGCCGGACCAACCTCCTTCCCGGGGAGGGCCGGGGGAGGTACGCCGAGACCTGCCTGGGCCGCGTGCCCCTGGCGGAAGCCAGGGAGGGACCCCTCCTCCTCTCCCTCCGCCCCGAGGCCCTGCGCCTCACCCCCCCGGGGCAGGGCCCCCAGGGGGAGGTGGTGGCCCGGGAGTTCAAGGGGCACGACCTCACCTACCGGGTGCGCCTCCACGGGGTCCGGCCTGAGCAGGAGGTCCTGGTGCAGGAAGGCCCCACCTGCCCCTTCAAGGTGGGGGACCGGGTAGGGCTAGAGGTGGTGGGGGAAGGGGTGGCCCTGGAGGGTACCCCCCCTGCCCCGGTCCGGCAGGAGGCCTGAGGGCGTGCGGCGCCTGCTCCTCCTTTGCGAGTACGACGGCACCCTATTCGCCGGGTTGCAGCGGCAGGGGAGGGGTTTGCGCACGGTCCAGGGGGAACTAGAAAGGGCCCTGCCTGGGATCGGGGCCTTGCCCAAGGCGGTGGCCGCGGGGCGCACGGACGCCGGGGTGCACGCCCTGGCCATGCCCTTCCATGTGGACGTGGAAAGCGCCATCCCCGTGGAGAAGGTCCCCGAGGCCCTCAACCGCCTCCTCCCCGAGGACCTCAAGGTGGTCGCCGCCCGGGAGGTGGCCCCCGACTTCCACGCCCGCAAGGACGCCCTGTGGCGGGCCTACCGCTACCGGATCCTCGTAAGGCCCCACCCCTCCCCCCTCCTCCGCCACCGGGCCCTTTGGGTGCGGCGCCCCCTGGACCTGGAGGCCATGGAAAAGGCCCTTTCCCTCCTCCCAGGGCGGCACAACTTTCTGGGCTTCGCCAGGGAGGAAACCCGGCCGGGGGAGCGGGAGCTCCTCGAGGCCCAACTCCAGGTGGCGGAGGGGGAGGCGGGCCTCGAGGTGCGCCTCTACTTCCGGGGCACGAGCTTTCTGCGGGGGCAGGTCCGGGGCATGGTGGGCACCCTGCTGGAGGTAGGGCTCGGAAAACGCCCTCCGGAGAGCCTCGAGGCCATCCTGAAGACCGCCGACCGCCGCCTGGCGGGCCCCACCGCCCCGGCCCACGGCCTTTACTTCGTGGAGGCCGCCTACCCCGAGGAGAAGCTCAGCCCCTAAACCCCCACCCGCACGAGTGGGCCTTGCACGCTTGCCGCTCGCCCCGCTTTCCACCAGGCGCCGGCATGGGAGGGCCTTAGAGGCGGCTCCTCGGGTCCAAAGCGTCCCTAAGCCCGTCCCCCAGGTAGTTGAAGGCCAGAACCGTGATGAAGATCATGAAGCCCGGCGGCAGGGCCAGCCATGGGGCGGTGAAGATGTACTCCTGGGCGTTGGTGAGCATGTTCCCCCAGGTGGCCACGGGGGGCTGGATGCCAAACCCGAGGAAGGAGAGGGCCGCCTCCACCAGAATGGCCTGGCCCACCTGCAAGGTGGCCTGGACGATGAGGGGGGCCATGGTGTTGGGCACCAGGTGGCGGAACATGATGCGGAAGTCCGTGGCCCCCAGGGCCTGGGCGGCGGTGGCGTAGTCCATCTCCCTAAGGGAGAGGATGCTCCCCCGCACGAGCCTTGCCGTCCCCAGCCAGCCGAAGAAAACGAGAATGGTGATGATGATGAACACGCTGGCGGCATCCCCGAACACCCCCTGGGCCCAGCGCCCCACCGCCACCTCGGGGTCCCGCAGGAGGGCGGAGAGCACCAAGAGGAGGGGGAGGGTGGGGATGGTGAGCATGAAGTCAATGAGGCGGCTTATGGCCACGTCCAGGTCCAGGCGGATCTCCCCCCTAAGCCCGAACCAAGCGGCCCAAAGCACCAGGGCCAGGGTCAGGCCAAACCCCAGGTAGCTCCCCGGGCTTCCCGCCTGGATCCCATCCTTGGCCAGGGCCCAGGCGATGGAAAGGGCCAGGTAGAGCACCCCGTAGTAGAGGAACCAGGAAAACACCCGCCACAGGGCGAAGCTCCAGGGATAGAACCCCTCCTTCTCCCGCCGCAAGGGGCCCAAGTAAAAGCGGAGGGGCCGCCCGGCGTAGTAGCCCGCCAGGGTGCCCATAAGGGTCCCGATGATCACGCTGGACAAGGCCACGGCGAACCCCACGAGGAGGGAGATCCGGGAGCCGTAGATGATCCGGGAAAGCACGTCCCGCCCCAGGTCGTCCGTGCCCAAGGGGTGTTCGGGGGAAGGGGGCAGGAAGTAGTAGGCCCCCACGTCCTCGCCCGTGGGCTGGGCCGTGGGGTCGTAGGGGGCGATCCATGGAGCAAACAGGGCCATGAGGACGAGGAGGACGATGACCACAAGGCTCGCCATGGCCATCTTGTGCCGCCGGAGGCGGCGCCAGAAGAGGCTGAAGAAGGTCCGGGGCTTAGGGGAAGCGGTCGCGGTCGCCATGAAGCACCTCTAGCTGTAACGGATCCGGGGATCCACCACCGCGTAGGCCAGGTCCGCCAGGAGGTTGAAGAGGGCCGTCATCAGGGCCAGAAAGGCCAGGGCGGCCATGGCCACGTTGTAGTCCTTCTCCACCAGGGCGTCAAAGATGGCCCGGCCCATCCCGGGATAGCTGAAGATGGTTTCGGTGATGGTGGCCCCGCCCAAGACCCCGGGGATGGCGAGGCCCACCAGGGTCACGATGGGGATTAGGGCGTTCCTGAGGGCGTGCTTGTAGAGCACCACCCGCTCGGCGAGCCCCTTGGCCCGGGCGGTGCGGATGTAGTCCTGGGAGAGGACCTCGAGGAGGGAAGCCCGCATGAAGCGCGTCCACTCCGCCATCTGCAACGCCGAGAGGGTGAGGACGGGGAGGACGAGGTGCCAGGCCCACTGGCCCAAGAACTCCCAGAGGCTCACCGCCCCAGCGCGCACGTCCTCCCAGAGCACTCCGGGCACCCCGCCCGTGGGGAAGCGGGGAAAGCCGGGGATACTCTCCGGCAAGACGATGGCGAAAAGGTAAAGGAGGAGGATCCCCAGGAAGAAGACCGGCATGGAAAAGCCCACGAAGGAGAGGAAGGTGATGGCGTAGTCGGCCAGGGAGTACTGCCGCACGGCGGAGAAGACCCCCACGGGGATGGCCACCACAAGGGCCAGGGTCAGGGCGAGCCCGGAAAGGATCAGGGTCTTGGGCAGACGCTGGACGAAGACGTACTCCGCCGCCGGGATCCCGTAGGTGCGGCTGTAGCCCAGGTCGCCGCGCAAGGCCCGGTTGAGCCACTTGAAGTACCGGATGTGGAGGGGCTGGTCCAGGCCGTAGGCCCGCTTCAAGGCCTCAAACTGCTCGGCGGTCATGCGGGGGTTCTGCCGCCTGAGCTCGTCCAAAGGGTCCCCCGGCTGCAAGGCCAAGAGGGCGTAGATCACCACGCTGGCCGCGAAGAGCAGGGGGATCATCTGCAAAAGCCTGCGCACCGTGTAGGCGAACACCCTTGTACCTCCCGTTTGTTCCACCAAAAAGCCCGCTGGGCTAAAGCCCAGCGGGCCTCACTATACCACCCGGGTTACCTGGTGGAAAGGGCGTACTTCGCCTGGTCCCACTTCTTCACGGCGCCGCGGCTGGCCCAGCCGATCTCCCAGGCGTTCCAGCCGGGGTAGCCGTAGCCGCCGGAGTAGGCGCTGGACACGTAGTTCACGAGGCCCTGGCGCACCACGTAGGGGTTGGCGCGGAAGTAGAGGGGAAGCGCCGGGAGCTCCTCGGCCCAGATCTCCTGGGCGCGCCAGAAGAGCTGCTTGCGCCGCTCGGGGTCAAACTCCAGCACGGCCTGGCTCGTGAGGCGGTCAAACTCGTCGTTCCGCCAGCCGCCGATGTTCTGGCCCTGGTAGTTGTTCTCCTTGGTGGGCACCATGATGGCCCCGGTGTTCAGGTTCTTGTACTGGAAGAGGCTGCCATCCTCGGCCAGGGTGGAGACCCAGGCGAACATAAACATCCCCGTCCACTTGCACTCGGAGGCGCGCTGGGTGAAGTCGTCGGCGAAGACCACGGCGCTGGGGGCGTTGTTGATCTTGACGGCGATGCCGATCTTCTTCAGGTCCTCGGCGAAGAACTGCTGGGTGCGCTCGCGGATGGCGTTGCCGGCGGTGGTCACGAACTCGATCTCAAAGCGCACGGTGCGGCCGCCCACGGTGCGCTGGAGGATCCCATCCGGGCCCTTGCGCCAGCCCATCTCCGCCAAGAGGGCCTCGGCCTTCTTCGGGTTAAACTCGTACTTCCTGACGTTGGGGTTGAAGAGGGGGTTGACGGGGGCGATCCAGGTGTGGGCCACGGGCTGGAGGCCGTCAAAGAAGGCCTTCACCAGGCCCTCCCGGTTCAGGGCGTGGAGGATGGCCTGGCGGGTGCGCTTGTCGTTCAAGCCGAGGTCCTTGACCACCTGGCAGTTCTCAAACTTGTTGACGTCAATGTGCTCCCAGATGGCCCCGGGGACGAACCAGATGTCAAAGCGACCGGGGGCGCGCCGCACCAGCTGGGGCGAGCGGCCCTGGTCAAAGGTGAGGGAGACGCTGGAGGTGGCGTCAATGGAGCCACCGATCACCGCCACGAGGAGGGAGTTGGTGTTCTGGATGAAGCGGTAGACCACCTTCTGCACGTACTTGCTCTCGCCGCCCTCGGGCTTGATGGGGAAGTTGGGGTTCCGGACCATCTCCACGGAGTTCCCCGGCACCCAGCGGCGGAGCATGAAGGGGCCGGAGTAGACCATGGCCCCCCGGTTCAGGGCCTGGGGCGTGGAGAACTTGATGAAGAAGTTGCGGTAGAGCTCGTTGAGCTTCTCCGCGTCCTTGTCGGGGTCCAGGCCCCGGGCCGCCGCCTTCACCTTTTCCCACTCGGGCCCCATGATGTGCTTGGGGGCGTAGCCGATGGGGGAGCCGTAGGGGCCGCCGTAGGTGTCGTAGTAGTAGGCGGGTTCAAAGATCACGGTGAAGTTGCGGGCATCCCGCACCCGGAGCTGGACCCGCTCCCAGTAGTCGGGGTTAAGGACCGGCATGCCCTTGGCCTTGCCCACCTCGTAGTAGAAGGCCACGTCCTCGGTGGTGATGGGCTTGCCGTCGGACCAGCGGGCGTCTGGGCGGATGGTGAGGTCCATCTCCAGGCGCTTCTTGCCGCCGCCGATGTCCCGGACCCGCAGGCGCCCATTCTCCAGGGTGGGCACCTCGGTGGCCAGAACGGGGAAGTTCTGGCTGTCGGCGTTGAAGCCAATGAAGGGCGCAAAGAGATAGCCTTCAATCTCGCTCTTGATGGCCTGGTTGGAGATGATGTTGAGGAAGTCCCCCGCCAGCACCCTGGGCTCCTGGGAAGCCCCGATCACCAGGCTGTTGTCCTGAGGCCCCGCCAGGGCCAGGCCCAAAGCGGTTATACCGAGTACAGCCAGCTTACCTAGGTTCCTCATACCGCCTCCTTTCGTGGCACTATCGCAGTGGCCGAGGTTATTATACGACCCCTCCGATGAAGGTCAATAAGGCCCAAAGCTAAAGGGGCCTGAAGCCAGGCCCCTTTGCCCCCTGAGTGGCCCACCGCGGCGAAAGCCAAAGTGGAGGCCCCGACGAGCCTCCCACGTGGCGAAGCGGACGCCCGAACGCTCAGTGCCCGCAGGTGCGGGGGGCCCCCTCCTGGTCCTTGGTGCGGAAGGAGTGGCCGCACCCGCAGGTGCTGGCGGCGTTGGGGTTGTGGACCGTGAACCCGCCCCCCATGAGGCTTTCCACCCAGTCAATCTCCGAGCCCACCAGGTAGGGCAGGGACATCCGGTCCACCACCAGGCGCACCCCGTGCATCTCCACGAAGGTGTCCCCCTCGAGCTCCCTTTCGTCCACGGCCATGCCGTACTGGAAGCCCGAGCAGCCGCCGGACTTGATGTAGACGCGGATGGCGGCGTGTTCCTTCCCGTAGCGGGCAAGGATCTCCTTTGCCTTCTCCGCCGCCAGGGGGGTGATGCGGATGACCGCCTCTTGGGTTTCCACCATGCCGAACCTCCTTACCCCTAAGGCTAGCACGGAAGGGGTAGGAGAAGGTGAGGGAGCTTCCAGAGGTAGGATGGGCCCATGGAGCTACGGGCGGTGCAGGAGGTCCTAAAGGAAGAACGCCTGGACGGCTGGCTTCTTTATAGCTTTGGCGGGAGCAACCCCCTGGCCCTCGAGGTCCTGGGCCTCGCCCACCTCCACCTCACCCGCCGCTTCGCTTACCTCATTCCCAAGGAAGGGGAGCCCACCCTCCTCTGCCACGCCATTGAGGCAAGCCTCTTCCCTCCCCTCCCCGGAAACCGGAAGACCTACCACACCTGGAGGGGCTTCCTGGAGGGCCTCGCCCACCTTCTTAGGGGAGTGCGGCGCGTCGCCCTGGAGTACGTCCCGGGGGGGCAGATTCCCTACCTCTCCCGGGTGGACGGGGGCACCCTGGACCTCCTCCGGGGCCTGGGCCTCGAGCTCGCCTCCTCCTGGCCCCTCCTCCTCCTCTTCCAGACCTGGGACGAAGAAAGGCTGCAAAGCCACCGGCGGGCGGCGGCCGGCCTCGCCCGGGCCAAGGATCTGGCCCTGGACTTCCTGCGCCAAAACCCGGAGGCCAGTGAGCGGGAGGTCCAAAGCGTGCTCGTCCGGGCCCTGGAGGCGGAAGGGCTCATCTTTGACCACCCCCCCATGGTGGCCTTCGGGAAAAACGCCGCCAACCCCCACCACGAACCCTCCGAGGCCCGCCTGGAGGAAGGGGCGGTGGTCCTTCTGGACCTGTGGGCCAAAGTACCTGGGGGGGTCTACGCCGACCTCACCTGGATGGCGGGGAAAAGGCCCCCGGAGGCGGCCCACCGGGCCTTCCAAGCGCTGGCCCGGGCGCGGGACGAGGCCATCGCCTTCGTGGAAAGGGCCTACCGGGAAGGCCGCTACCCCAAGGGCTTTGAGGTGGACCGGGTGGCGCGCAAGGTCCTGGAGGAGGAGGGCTATGGCCCCTACATCCGCCACCGCACCGGGCACAACCTGGGGGAGGAGGTCCACGGCTCCGGGCCCCACCTGGACGACCTGGAAACCCACGACCTCCGCCCCCTGGTGCCGGGCCTGGCCTTCACCGTGGAGCCCGGGGTCTACCTGGAGGCCTTCGGCGTGCGCACCGAGGTGGACGTCTACCTTCACCCCACGGGCCCCGAGGTCACCACCCCCCTCCAGGAGGCCATTACCCCGCTTTAGGGGGGCGTGGTATCTTGGGGGACGGCATGGACCGCCCCCCCTTGATCTTCTCCGGCCAGTCCAACCGGCCCCTGGCCCAGGCCATCGCCGAGGCTTTAGGCCTCCCCTTGGGGAAGAGCACCACCTTGCGCTTCGCCAACGACAACCTCTTCGTCCGCTACGAGGAAAGCCTGAGGGAGGGGGACGTCTTCATCGTCCAGTCCTTTGTCCCCCCGGTGCAGGACCACCTGATGGAGCTCCTCATGATGGTGGACGCCGCCAAGGGGGCGAGCGCCGCCCGGGTCACCGCCGTCATCCCCTACTTCTCCTACGCCCGGAGCGACAAGAAGGACGCCCCCAGGATCTCCATCACCGCGCGGCTCATCGCCGACCTCCTGCAGACGGCGGGGGCCGACCGGGTCCTCACCATGACCCTCCACTCCCCCCAGGTCCACGGCTTCTTCAAGATCCCCGTGGACCACCTCTCCGCCGAGCCCGTGATCGCCAACTACTTCGCCACCCGGGTGGACCTGGAAAACGCCGTGGTGGTGGCCCCGGACGCCGGGGACCTCAAACGGGCAAGCGCCCTCGCCCGTAGGCTCGGCCTTCCCCTGGCCTTCATTGACAAGGAACGGGTCTCCGACACCGAGGTGCGGGTCCGGATGCTGGTGGGGGAGGTGGAGGGAAAGACGGCCCTCATCGTGGACGACGAGATCTCCACGGCGGGGAGCCTGGTGGAGGCGGTGGAGGCCCTCATGCAGGCCGGGGCCAAGGAGGTGTACGCCGCCGCCACCCACGGGGTCTACGTGGGCCCGGCCCTGGAAAGGATCGCCAAAAGCTCCGTGAAGGAGGTGGCCGCCACGGACACCTGCCCCCCCAAGGAAGGCCCCAAGCTCAGGACCCTCACCGTGGCCCCCCTGTTCGCCGAGGCCATCTGGCGGATCCATAGGGGGGAGTCGGTGTCCAGCCTCTTCACATGATGGTGCGGAACGAACGGCTCACCTTGGCGGGGCTTTCCGTCCTCGCCCGGATCCCCGAGGCGCCCAAGGCCCTCCTCCTCGCCCTCCACGGGCTCCAGGGCTCAAAGGAGCACATCCTCGCCCTCCTCCCCGGCTACGCGGAGCGGGGGTTCGTCCTCCTCGCCTTTGACGCCCCGAGGCACGGGGAAAGGGAGGGCCCTCCCCCCTCCTCCAAGAGCCCCCGGTACGTGGAGGAAGTCTACCGGGTGGCCCTGGGGTTTAAGGAGGAGGCCCGGAGGGTAGCGGAGGAGGCCGAGAGGCGCTTCGGCCTTCCCCTTTTCCTCGCCGGGGGGAGCCTGGGGGCCTTCGTAGCCCACCTCCTCCTTGCCGAGGGCTTCCGGCCCCAGGCGGTTTTGGCCTTCATCGGCTCGGGCTTTCCCATGAAGCTTCCTCAGGGGCAGGTGGTGGAAGACCCTGAGGTCTTGGCCCTCTACGAGGCCCCGCCCGCCACCCGGGGGGAGGCTTACGGGAGGGTGCCCCTCCTCCACCTCCACGGGACCAAGGACCTCCTGGTGCCCCTTGCCCGCATGGAGAAGACCCTCGAGGCCCTAAGCCCCCACTACCCGGAAGGCCGCCTGGCCCGCTTCGTGGAGGAAGGGGCGGGGCACACCATCACCCCCCTCATGGCCCGGGTGGGGCTCGCCTTTTTGGAGGCCTGGCTTGCTCCTTAAGGGGTTAAGGGGCTACCGGAACTTTCCCGGGGGGTTCAAGGCCTACCGCAAGGCCTTCCCCACGGTGGAGCTCTCCTGGTGGCACCGGGTGGGGGACGTGGGGACGATAAGCCGCCTCCGGGCCCTCGCCCCCCCAGGCTTTCGCTTCAGCGTCTATGGCCACAAGCACCTCACCTTCAGGCCCTCGGGGGAGGAACGGCGCACCTTGAGGCGCTTCCTCCGGCGCTTCCGTCTTTTCGGGGACAAAAGGGGAGCGGTGCGGCTTTGGGTGCCTTCCCTTCCTCCCGAGGGCCTAAAGGCCTGGCTGGACCTTCTGGACGCCCTTCAGGATGAGCTGGGCCGTTTCCCCATTGCCCTGGACCTGCCCCAGGACCTAGCCCCCCTGGCCCTGGAACGGGGGTACGGGGTGGTGAACCGGCTAGAAAGCCCCTTCCTCTACCTGGTGGACCCGGCGGAGGTGCCCGAGGAGGGGGAGGGTTTCCTCTACTTCACAAGCCCCGCTCCGGGTCCTACACTCGTAGGGGAGGTGGCGTCCCGTTGAAGACGGCCAGGCGTTTTTCCCCTAAGGAAGCCGAGGAGATCTACCTGGTGCCCTACTGGGGCGCGGGGTTTTTCCGGGTGGGGCGCAAAGGGGAGCTGGAGGTCACCCCCTTGGGCCCAGAGGGCCCCGCAGCCTCCCTACAAGAAATTGTGGAAGCCCTAAGGGACGAGGGGAGGCCCTTGCCCCTCGTGCTCCGCTTTCCCCAGATCCTCGAGGCCCGGGTCCGGGACCTCAACGAGGCCTTCCTGGAGGCCATGGCGAAGTACGGCTACCAGGGCACCTACCGGGGGGTCTACCCGGTGAAGGTAAACCAAAAGCGGCTCGTCCTGGAAACGGTGGCCAAGGCGGGGAGGCCCTACCACCTCGGCCTCGAGGCGGGGAGCAAGCCCGAGCTCGCCCTGATCCTGGCCCAGGACCTTTCCCCGGAGGCCCTCATCACCACCAACGGCTTCAAGGACGACGACTTCGTCCGCCTCGCCCTCATGGGCAGGAAGCTCGGCCGGAACGTGGTCATCACCCTGGAGAAGTTCGCCGAGCTTTCCCGGGTGGTGCGCCTCTCCAAAGAGCTTGGGGTCAAGCCCCTCCTGGGCATCCGCTACAAGCTGAAGGCTAAAGGAGCGGGCCAGTGGGAGGCCTCGGGGGGGGAGAACGCCAAGTTTGGCCTCACCACGCCGGAGATCGTGCGGGCGGTGGAGGTCCTACGGGAGGAAGGGCTTCTGGACACCCTGGTCATGCTCCACGCCCACATCGGCAGCCAGGTGACCGATATCCGCAAGGTGAAGCAGGCGGTGCGGGAGGCGGCCCAGACCTACGTGCAGCTCAGGAAGCTCGGGGCCCCCCTCCGCTACCTCAACCTGGGCGGGGGCCTGGCCGTGGACTACGACGGCTCCAAGACCAACTTCTACGCCTCGGCCAACTACACCCTCTCCGAGTACGCCGAGAACCTGGTCTACGTCACCAAGGAGGTGGTGGAGGCCCAGGGCGAGCCCCACCCCATCCTGGTCACCGAGTCGGGGCGGGCCATCACCGCCTACCACGAGGTCCTGGTCCTCCAGGTCATTGACGTCATCTCCCCCCCCGGGGAGCGGCGGCCCGAC
>JGI12341J12878_1000763_pt1 | contig 11657 bp, 10 predicted proteins | sample Passage260B_FD_12878 | JGI IMG/M metagenome (IMG submission 12878)
CGGACCCGTCGGGCGGCACGAGTGCCGTGGCGACGATCGGGGTCGGGCCGGCCCAGGCGACCCCGGCGAAGGCGCTGCACAGCGCGACCCCGCTGTACCGGGAACAGGTCCGAGGTGAGGCTGGACACCACCGCATAGGTGGGCGCGTGCCCGACGACCAGCGCGACCGTGAACGCGATGGTCATGAGCAGCATGTTCCCGCTGTCGAAGAGCAGGAACATCGGGAACGCGAAGACGGCGGTGAACACGGAGCCGATGAGGAACATCCGCCGGGCCGGGAACCTGTCGGACAGCACCGCGAACGCGAGCATCGCGAACAGGTCGATGGTGCCGGCGATGAGCAGGATGATCAGCGTGTCGCCGCGCGTGAACCCGTGGACGTTCGTCGCGAGCGTGAGCATGTAGGTGGTGATGAGGTAGAAGAGCACGATGACGGCCGCCTGCAGGCCGATGCCGGCGAGGACCCGGCCGGGCATGGTCCGCAGGACGTTCCCGATCGGGTTCCGCTGGACCGCCCCGGCCTTCTTGACCTCGGAGAAGTCGGTCGTCTCCTCGACGCCGAGGCGGATCATCATGCCGACCACCACCAGGACGAAGCCGGTGAGGAAGGGGATCCGCCATCCCCAGCTCATCAGGTCCTCGTTGGGCAGGCGGGCGACGAAGTACATGACCGTGGTGGAGAGCACCAGGGCGAGCGGGCTGGCGACCTGCGGGGCGGACCCGTAGAACCGGATCCGGTTCTTGGGGGCGTGCTCCACGCTCATCAGCACGGCACCGCCCCACTCACCGCCGATGGCCACGCCCTGCAGGAAGCGCAGGATGGTCAGGAGGATCGGTGCCCAGACACCGATCTGCTCCCACGTCGGCAGCAGGCCGATCAGGCCGGTCGAGCCGCCCATGATGCTGAGCGTGGCGATGAGCGTGGCCCGGCGGCCGATGCGGTCTCCGAGGTGACCGAAGACGAAACCGCCGACGGGCCGGGCGAGGAACGCCACGCCGAACGTCCCGAACGACGCCAGGAGCCCGACGCGGGAGTCGAGCTGGGGGAAGAAGATCGAGGAGAAGACGAGGGTCGCGGACGTCGCGTAGATGAAGAAGTCGAACCACTCGATGGTGGTGCCGACCAGGCTGGCGACGTACGCCCTTTTCTGCTGCCCGGTGCCGAAGGCCGGGGCCTGGGGGGTGTTCATGGCATACCTCTCGGGGGGTGAGACCTCTCGGGGGTGAGAGAGTCAGGGGGATATGGCAGGCGGATTCGCCGGCGGGGCACGGCGGCGGATCCGCCGGTGCTCAGAAGCGCGCGTAGCCGTTGGAGAGCACGGTCGCGGCGTCGCTCCGCGCCTCGAACGCCAGGCCGGAGTCGTCCAGCCGGGCGACCAGGTTCACCGTGCCGCCGGGGAACACGGGAGCCGCGAACCGCACGCTGAGCTCCTTCAGCTCCCACGGCCGGCGGTCCGCCGCGGCGGCGAGCTCCCGGGCCGCGATCCCCAGCGTGCACAGCCCGTGCAGGATGGGCCGGTCGAAGCCGTAGGAAGCGGCCACCTCGGGGTCGATGTGCACGGGGTGCCGGTCGCCGGTGAGCCGGTAGAGCGCCGGAAGGTTCTCGTCGATGTGAACCCTCCGCTCGAACACCGGTTCATCGACCGTACGGCGCGGCGCCGACGGGCCGCGGTCCCCACCCCAGCCACCGCGACCGGGCAGGAAGATCGAATACACCGCGGTGAACTGGGCGCACTCCACGACTATGTCCACCATCGCGGCCTTGCCCTTGTCCCAGACGTTCGCGACATGCGCCTGCATGTCGAGCGTCCCGGACGGGGCGAAGGCCTCATGGACGGTGAGGATCTGGGCGGCGTGGAGCGATCTCAGGCGATCGTAGACACCGAGATTCCCCGCCTTTTCCACGGCCCACAATCCGAGGCCGAGCCCGAAGGTCGGCAACACCTTCAGATCCCGTTCGTAAACGAGCTCGAGCTCGGATGCTTTCGCGCCGACGCACAGCGCGTACAGAATCGCATCGGAGTCGGTGTACGAAACGGTGCGCCGGCCGAGATCGTAACCGGCGAGCTCCGCGAGTTCCGTCATTTGAACGCCCCAATTCCGGTGATCGACTGCCCGAGCACCAGCGTGTGCACCTCGTTGGTGCCTTCGTACGTGTAGACCGATTCGAGGTTGTTCATGTGGCGGATCACCGGGTATTCGAGGGTGATCCCGTTCGCGCCGAGCATGGCGCGGGCCTCGCGTGCCACGTGCAGCGCCTGCGCGACGTTGTCCTTCTTTCCGAAGCTGATCTGCGCGGGCGTCAGCTCACCGGCGTCCTTGAGCCGGCCCAGATGCAGCGCCAAGAGGTGGGCGCGGTTCACCCGGATGAGCATGTCGGCGAGCTTGCTCTGGGTGAGCTGGAACGCCGCCAGCGGTTTGCCGAATTGCGTGCGGGTGAGGGTGTAGTCGAGCGCGGCCTCATAGCAGCTCCGCGCGGCGCCGACCGCGCCGAAGAGAATTCCGAAACGCGCCTCGTTCAGGCACGAGAGCGGGCCTTTCAACCCGACGATCCCCGGCAATACCGCATCGCCGGGAACTCGGACGTTGTCCAGAACCAGCTCGGAGGTGACCGAGGCCCGCAGCGACATCTTGTGCCGCACGGTGTTCGCCGTGAATCCCGGGGTCTTCGTGTCGACGATGAACCCCCGGACGCCCTCGTCGGCGCGCGCCCAGACGATGGCGACATCGGCGATCGAGCCGTTGGTGATCCACATCTTGGTGCCGTTGAGCACCCAGTCGGATCCGTCACGGCGCGCCACGGTGCGCATGCCGGCGGGATCGCTTCCCGCGTCGGGCTCGGTCAGGCCGAAGCAGCCGATGACCTCCCCGGCCGCCATCCGCGGCAGCCACTCCTGCTTCTGCTCTTCTGAGCCGTACTTCCAGATGGGGAACATCGCCAGGGAGCCCTGCACCGAGACGAAGCTGCGCAGGCCGCTGTCCCCGGCCTCGAGCTCCAAGCACGCGGTGCCGTAGCTCACCGCGTTGAGCCCGGCGCAGCCGTACCCGGACAGGTGCATGCCGAGCAGGCCGAGCTCNCCGAATTCTGTGGCGAGTTCCCGGGGGAATTCACCGCGTTCGAACCAGCCGGCCACCTCGGGCAGGATCCGGTCGGTGACGAACTCCCGGACCGTGTGCGCGATCATGCGCTCTTCGTCGCTCAGCAGCTTTTCGACGCCGAGGAAGTCGCGGGGATCGGGGCGTGCCATTGAAACGGACAACGTGGGGTCCTTCACTACTCGGTCGGTCGGGAGGAGGCGGACGGGACATGCCGTTGCCGGGCCGCGGCGACGAGACTCCGGCGCTCCGGGCTCGCCAGGAGCTCAACGCGCACCTTCTGCCAGAGGGAGTCGGCGTACCTGCCCTCGTCGAGCTCGCGGAGCAGCCGGCGCGTCGCGCCGACCGCCGCCTTGGGCAGGGCCGCGATCGAGCGGGCCAGCTCCAGTGCCCGCTCCCTGGCGTCGGGGTCGGCCCGGTGGGTGGCGATGCCCGCTTCGACGGAGGCCACGGCGTCGAACCGCTCGGCCAGCAGCAGCATCCGGGTGACCGTGGCGCGCGGCAGCGTGGCGTGCATCCGGCGGATGGACTCGGGGTTGTAGAGGAGGCCCAGTTCCACCGCCGGCACGCGGAAGCAGGCCTGCGGGCCGGCGACACGGAGGTCGCAGGAGAGCGCGAGCTCCACCGCGGCTCCGATGCAGGGACCGGAGACCGCCGCCACCGTCGGCACTGGAGCGTTCCGAAGGGCGGTGCACGCGGCGCTGAGTTCGCGGTCGAACTCCAGATCCGACGGCGTTCCGGTGAGGTCGGCGAAGTCGGCGCCCGCGCTGAACACGGGACCGGTGGCGCTCAGCACCACCGCGCCCACGTCCGCGGGCATCGGCTCCACCATCTCGCGCAGCGATCGCAGCAGCGCACGCGAGAGCGCGTTGCGCCGCTCCGGCCGATCGAGCCGGATCTCGAGCACGCCATCCAGCCGGTGCGCGACGATCGCCGATCCGGTCATTTCGGCGTTCCCGCGAGCGTCTCCGCCATCCAGCGCTCACGCACCGGACGGTGATCGAACCCGAGCGCCTCCTCGAGCTCCTCGGCCACGTTGAGCAGCAACGCGTCCGCGCCGCAGCGGGCGACGAGCTGGGCGCCGATCGGCAGCCCGTCCGCGAGGCCGGCCGGCAGGCTGATCGCCGGCGTCGCCGCCACGTTGAACGGGGCGGTGAACGGGAACGCCCCCCAGAGCCAGTCGACGTCTTCCCCGGCGATCTGCGTGGGGCGCTGCCGGTGCGGGAACGCCACCGTGGCCACCGTCGGGGTCAGCACCACGGAGTAGTCCTCGAAGAACCGGTCCACGCGCCGCCGGAACTCGACCAGCCGCTCCCTCGCTCGGGCGACGTCGGCGCTCGTCTGCCGCGCGGCCGCCCGGAGCGTGGCCAGCATGTACCGGGTGAGGAGCTCGGGACGCTGCAGCAGGTGCTGACGCTCCCGCAGCTCGTCGTCGAGCACGAGCGGGCCGAAGATCTCCTGCCAGCCGCCGATGGGGACNTCGCACTCGACGACGTCGTGGCCGAGATCGGCCAGGATGCGGGCGACCCGCTCGACCGCGGCCCGTACGGGCGCTTCCACGGGCCGGCCGCCGGGCCGGGCGCAGAACCCGATGCGCAGCCGCGGGGGCGTCTCCCGGGCNAACCGCCGCTCGGCGAGCACTTCGGTCACGACCCTGGCGTCGTCCACCGTCCACGCCAGCGGGCCGGCGGTGACGAAGTCCGTCATGGCCCGGAAGCCGCGCTCGTCGGGGCAGGTCCCGGTGGTCGGCTTGAACCCGACCAGGCCGCAGAACGCCGCCGGGATCCGGATGGACCCGCCGCCGTCCGAGCCGAGCGCGGCGGTGGCCAGGCCCCCGCCCACGGATGCGGCGGCTCCCCCGCTGGACCCTCCCGAGGTACGGGAGGGATCCCAAGGGTTCGCGGTGTCCGGGATGAGCAGGTTCTCGTTCGTGGCCGAGTGGCAGAACTCCGGCACGTTCGTCTTGCCCGGGATGACCACCCCGGCCCGCCGGAGCCGGGCCACCGCGCCGGAGTCCGAGCGGACGATCCGGCCTCTGCAGGTCAGCGAGCCGAACGTGGTCTCATAGTCGGCGAGGTCGAAGGCGTCCTTGATGGACACCGGAACCCCCAGCAACGGCGCGCGCTCGCCGCGCCGGTAGCGTTCGGCGGCCTCCTCGGCCTGCCGCCGGGCCAGCTCCGGGGTGCAGGTGATGTAGGCGTGGAGCTGCGCGTTGACCGCGTCGAGCCGCGCCAGCAGCGCCTCCGTGACCTCGACCGGGCTGAGCGTCCCCTTCGCGTACGCGGCGGTGAGATCGCGTATTCGCCAGTACACCGGCTGCTGCTCAGCCAACGGGATACACTCCCCCGCTGATGCCGTAGACCTCGCCGGTGATGTAGCCGGCCTCCGGGCCGACGAGGAAGGACACCAGAGCCGCCACGTCCTCGGGGCGCCCGACTCGGCCGACCAGGGAGCGCTTCTCGGCGTATCCCTCGAAGAACTCGTCCGGGTAGATGCGGCGGAGGAACTCGTTGTAGATGAGGCCGGGCGCGATCGCGTTGACCCGGATGCCGAACCGCCCGTTCTCGGCCGCGGCGACCCGGGTCAGGGCCAGCACGCCGGCCTTCGCCGCGGAGTACGCCGCCCCGTGTTCGGCGGTCGTCTCGTACGCGGCGATCGAGCTGATGTTGACGATGGCACCGGACCGCTGGGCCTGCATGATCGGCAGGGCGTAGCGCATGGTGTAGAAGGTGCCGTTGAGGTCGACGTCCAGGCAGCGCCGCCACGTCTCACTCGACATCTCGGCGACCGGCTCGATCTTGCTCCAGCCGGCGTTGTTGATGAGGACGTCGAGCCGGCCCTTGCGCTCGGCGATGTCGGTGATGACGGACCGGACGGCGGACTCATCGGTGACGTCCAGCAGGTAGGAGGAGAACTCCCGCCCGAACTCGGAGCTCAGCTTCTCCGTCTTCTCACGGAGCCGCCGCTCGTGGATGTCCGTGACCACGACGTCGAATCCGTCGGCGGCGAGCCGGTGCGCGACGGCGGATCCGATTCCGGCACCGGCGGCGGCGGTGACGAGGGCGACCTGGCGTGACTCCATCATTCCTCTTTTCCGTGCGGTTTCCGTGCGGTGCTCGGTGACGTCACTTCTCGACGCACTGCCGGAGCACGTCGACGGTCCGCTCCGGCTGATCGATCAGCATCAGATGCCCGGCCTCGGCGATCTCCCGGTACTCGGCGTGCTCGATCGCGCCGAGAATGATGTCCGCGGCCTTGCGCGGGCAGAACGTGTCGTGCTCGGCGCCGATGACCGTCACCGGCGTCTGCGGAGTGATCGCCTCAAGCTCCGGGGTGAGCGGATTCCCGGACAGCGAGGCCATCGCGGTCGCCGCGTTGATGTACCCGGCACCGTCGCCGACCGCCTCGACCCTCTCCCGGGTCACCGCGTCCACATCGACCGCGGTGTTGTGCAGCGCCGCTGCGGTGTCCGAGCGGAGCGCGGCGGCCTGCGCGGCCTTGTCCCCGCCGCGGAACAGCTCGATCCGCTCCGCGTAGAACCCCGCCGCCGCGCGGCCGACGACGCTGGACGTGCCCATGACGACGGCGTGGCGCACCAGGTCGGGGCGGGCCGCGGCCGCGGAGAGCACCACGGTGCCGCCCAGGGAGAATCCGACGCCCACGGCCGGCCCGGTCACCTGCTCCAGGAAGGCCAGGAAGTCGTCCCGGAGCTGAGCGAGGGTGCCCTGGGCGTCGCCCACCGTCGTCCGCCCGTGCCCGCGCAGGTCATAGGCATAGGTGGTCACCTTGGTGAGGCCTCGCTGTACGGGTTCCCAGCTCCGCCCGTCCTGGGCGAGCCCGTGCACCAGGACGACGGGAGGACCGTCACCGGCGCGGGTGTAGTGCACCTCGATGTCGTTCAGGGTCACCTTGTGCTCGGTGATCCCGCCGCCGGAACTCATGATTCCCCCTCTTGCGCGACCATTTCCCGGAGTACGTTCTTGCGGATCTTTCCGGCCGGCGTCTGCGGCATGTCGGAGACGATGACGAGCGATTCCGGCCAGAGCCTGCGCGGAACTCCCTGTCCGGCGAGCCATTCGGTCAGCTCCGCCAATGTCGGTGCCTCGCCGCGGGGCTCTATGACCGCGCAGATCCGTTCGCCGAGCCGTTCATCCGGCCGGCCGACGACGGCGACCCGGGCGATCTTCTCGTGTTCCGCGAGCGCGTTCTCGATCGGCACCGGGGCGATGTTCACGCCGCCCCGGATGATCAGGTCCTTGAGCCGACCGGTGATGCGCAGATAGCCGTTCTCGTCGACGACGCCGAGATCACCGGTCCGGAAGAATCCGTCCTTGGTGAAAGACGACCGGTACAGCGCGTCCTGCCCCACGTACCCGAGGAAGAGCGAGGGCGTCCGCATGACCACCTCGCCTTCGGTGCCGCGCGGGGCGATCTCGCCGTCCTCGGTGATGACCTCCAGGTGAACGCCCGGCAGGACCTTCCCGCAGCTATTGGCGATCAGTTCCGGCGGGTCGTCCGGGAGGCTCGAGGTGGCGCCGCCCTCGCTCATCGCCCAGATCGATGCGACGAGGGTGTTCGGCATCTCCTGCCGGGCGCGCTCGATCAGCTCGGGTGGGACCGGCGCACCACCGCACAGGAAGACCTCCATGTCGGCGAGCTTCGGCTCCGGCGAATCCCACTCCGCGTTGACGAGATCGACCAGGAAGGGAGTGGCGGCCACGGTGATCGCGCACCGGTGCCGTGCCACGAGCTCCAGCGCGCGCCGGGGTCCCACCGGTCTTGGATGACCAGTTCCGCACCGGTCAGGATCGACATCCTGACCCCGTGCCAGAACCCGGTACTGTGCCCCAGGGGTGAGGGCATGAAGATCGATCGGGCACCGGTGACGCAGTACCGCTCGATGACCCCCTGGTTGTAGGCGGCGAGGCTGTCCTCGGAATGGGCGATGGCCTTGGGGTGCCCGGTCGTACTCGAGGAGAAGAGGATGTGCGCGGTCCCCGGGGGCAACTCCGGGGTGGACGGTTCCGGGCCGGTGAAGTCCGCCCAGGTCCGCTGCTCCTGGTCGCCTTCGATGAGCAGCACGTGCAGGCGGCGGCCGAGCTGTTCCGCCACCTGCTTCGTCTCGGTGGCGAAATCACGGCCGCGGTGGCGGGCCGGGCAGACCAGCGCCTTGGCGCCGACCAGCTGAGCGGTGTAGGCCAGGTGCCCGGGATCGCTCGTCACCGGCGCCGTCGCGGGGATCAGATCGGCGCGGACGGCGGCCAGATGGACTGCGAGCCACTCCGTCCAGTTCGGCATGGCGATGAGCACGACGTCACCGGGAGCGAGGCCCCGGGCCCGCATCTCGCCGCCGATCGCGTCAGCGAGATCTCGCAGCTCGGCCCGGGTCAGCCGGTGGCCGCGGTCGTCGATGACCGCGGTCTTGCCCGGGTCCTGCCGGAGAAGTTCTTGGAAGGCCTCCTTGACGTGGGGAAGCCGGCGCGGTGGCTCGGCATGCCCCGCGGAGGCCTCGGTGGTGACGGCGACCTCACTGGTGTCCACGTGACTTCCTTCGACGCGAGAGGCGACTGCCGCGGTGGATGGGCAGCTCGATTCTGTGGCCCGCCCTATCGCAAGTCAAGAGAGTGACATCGCTTTTTTGAAAAGGCGATGTCGCTATCACGATGACCTGCTACGATCAGTGCCGAGGGAGAGGAGGGTGATGGCGCACACGCCGAGCACCGCCAAGGGCAGGAACACCAGGGCGCGGATCCTGAGCGCCGCCCGGCAGGTCTTCGGTCGCGACGGATACGTCGGCACCACCATGAGCGCGGTGGCTTCAGAAGCCGACATGTCCCTGGGAGGGCTCTACCGGTACTTCCGGGACAAGGAAGACCTGTTCGCCGCCCTCATCGCGGACACCCATGAAGAGCTCTTCCAGGCCAGCGGCAACACGCCCCACGACCTCGCCACCAGCCCATACGAGGCCATCCTCGAGGCCAACCAAGGCTACCTGACCCACTACCACCGGAACCGCGACATCATGCGGACCCTGGTCGAGGCGGCGAGCGTGGAAGAGCGGTTCCGCGACTACTGGTGGGAGATGCGCAACCGCCACATCGCCCGGTTCGCCACGGCGCTGAAGGTCAAGTGCGGCATCGAGGAGGTCGATGGCCTGGCCGTGGACGACCTCGCCGAGGCGGCGGCGTGCATGGTCGAGCAGTCCGCCTACGTCTGGTACGCACAGGACCGGCTCCGCGAGGCGACCATGCCCATCGACCGGGCGGCGCGCATCGTGACCCGGATCTGGTACAACGCGTTCTTCGGCGGCGAGACGCCACCCGCCGGGCGAGGGTCGCACCCCGGCGAACGGTACGCCACGGCCGACGCGTGATCCCGCCCCGCGGCGGGCGGTGGGGCATCCGTGGGAACCGGCCCCGGCCGGCACGGCCGCGCTCGTAGCGGATCATGTCGCACGCCCGGGCTGAGACGTGCCCGGCGGCGCAGGTACGGCGGTTCGCCGGCGCACGCGGCCTGACAGCGCGTATCCGGGCCGGGAGCGTCCCGCATCATCGGCTCGGCTCCTCCTCCCCTCCAGCCGTGTCCCCGGGCGTCCACCGCGCGTCTGCTCAGGGGCCATCCCGCATGCCGACCCGGCCGGGCACGCAGGTGCTCGCGGATGAAAGGAATGCCGGTCGATCGGGCCCTCGTGCCGGCCCCGCACGCCCGCCTCCCTCGGTCGCGCGCCGTGCCGGCACGCCTCCGCCACCCCAGCGCCCGCCCCGCTCCCCGCGACCCCCGGCGATTCCGGTCAGTGTGCCGGTCCCCGCATGACGGTGCCGCCGGTCACGAGCGGAGTGCCCACCGCCGGCGCCGCCTCGGCCTCCGGCGATGCCGTCAGGCCGGCAGCTGCCGAACGCGCCCCAGAGCCGCCGCGGCCGTACCCCGTCACGGTGGGGTGATAAGGGATGACTTATCGCGACCCCTCCCGTTTCCGACCCTAGGATGATGATCCGCAAGGGTTTCGAGTCAGGAACGGAGACAGCCGGATGTAAAGCGCCCGCGGGCTCACCGCTCGCCGTCGGCTGTCGCTGAGGCGCTATCGCTAAGGAGTTCAGGTGTATCCCCCTCCGCCGTCCACCCCCAATTCACCATGGCCGCCGCCCCCTCCGGGGCAGGTGCCGCCGCCGGCCGGGCCGGAACCTCACCCTGGATCCCAGGTCCCGCCCTCCGCCGGGCCGGGGTATCACCCCGGATCCCAGGTTCCGCCTGCGGGGCCGGGACCTCACCCGGGAGCTCAGGTTCCGCCGCCGGCCTATCCCCCACCGGGCGGCGCCGGCCAGCCGCACGGCGGCCCCGCCCAGCCGCACGGTGGTCCCGCTCAGCCGCACGGTTACCAGCCGCCCATGCCCCCGCCGCCGGGGGCCTACGGGCAGCCCATGCCTCCCGCACCGGGACCGCACCCGGCGGCGCCCGCGCAGCTCCGGCCGGTGCGCGGACTGAGAACGGCCGCCGTCGTCATGCTGGCCATCGACGCCGTGGTGTGCCTGATCGCGTCGATCATCGACGTGGAGCGCGCCGCGCTCATCCAGCGGATCATCGACGACGAGCCTGTCGAGATCGAGGAGATCAAGGCCAGTGACGCGCTCTATGCGGCCTCGGGCCTGCTGGAGCTCGCCGTCTATTTCGTCACGGCCGTCATGTTCCTGATCTGGCTCTACCGGGCCCGGATCAACGCGGAGCTGCTGAGCCCGTGGCCGCACCGGCGGAGCAGACCGTGGGTGATCTGGGGATGGATCGTCCCGATCATCAGCCTCTGGTTCCCCAAGCAGATCGTCGATGACATCTGGGCGTCGTCCCAGCCCGGTGTCCTGGCGCGGTCCCGGGATCTCGCCTCGGCACCCCGATCCGGCCTGATCTGGGCATGGTGGCTGGCGTGGGTGTTCAGCCTGTGGATCGGGCAGGTGTCGGCCCGGCTGTTCCGGAAGGCCGACGAGCTCCCCGAGCTCAAGCAGGCGGCGCAGATGGACATCTTCCTCAACTTCGCGACCATCGTCGCGGCGATCCTCGCCATCGCGGTCGTGCTGTCGATCACCCGGCACCAGGAGAACCACCGCCTGACCGCGATGTCACCGTGGCAGCCGCACCCTCCGATGTGACCCCGCTGCCCGGCCGTGCCGGGCGCGGCGGGTTCGCGGCCGCCTGCCGGCGCGGACGCCACCCGCGATAGACCACCGCGCCTTCCCGCACCGCCCCCGCGCCCTCCCACGCCGGCCGGGGACGGCCCGCCGTACGGGCACACCCCGCGGCGGCGAGCGGCGCGCCACGCATCACGCCAGGCCGGTTCCCCGCGCCGGCCCCGCCGGTCCGGTACGGCATCGCCCGCGACGGCACGCCGTACCCACCGACGGCCTGGGCACGATCGGGCGGCCGGGTCCCCCGGACACCGGAGCGCGGACCGCCGCCCGGGCACGCCCCGGTCGCCACTCGATCAGGCCAAAGGCACCCGGGCCCTGGCCGAGCCGGCCGAGCTCCCGCCATCACGGCAGGTCGGGCTGCCAGATGACGCGCTCGGGGTAGAC
>JGI12341J12878_1000785_pt1 | contig 11344 bp, 7 predicted proteins | sample Passage260B_FD_12878 | JGI IMG/M metagenome (IMG submission 12878)
GCTCGCCGCTTACCTCGCCCTTTCCGCCCGCCTGGATCTTCCCGGGTGGTCCGTCCTCGTCTTCGCCCTCCTCGTCCTCGTCCCCGGGGCGGTGGCGGTGGGGCGGCTCTTCCCCTGGCTCACCGACTGGTATTACTTCCTCCCCGCCCTGGCCTTCCTCCTCGTCTTCACCCTGTACCCCATCGGCCTCACGGTCTACCTGGCCTTCACCGACTACTCGGGGAAACGGAACGGCTTCCCCGACCGCTCCACCGAGACCCGGGTGGTGGCCCATGAGGGGGCGCGGCTCGTCCTCGAGGCCGAGGCCCAAGAGGCCCTCCGCTGCGATCCTTGCGTGGGGGAGGTCGTGGAGGCCTACGCTGAGGGGCAGAGGGCCCGGGCCCGGATCCAGGCCGTGGAAGGGGCCACCCTCCTCTTGGACCGGGCCTTGCCCTTCACGCCCGCGTACGTGGCCCGGGTCAACGCCTTCCGCTTCGTGGGGTTCAAGAACTTCGCCTTCATCCTCTCCCAGGCCAACCAGGCCCTCTTTCCCGTCTTCCTCTGGAACCTCGTCTTCGCCTTGGCCACGGTGGTCCTGAACGGCCTCGTGGGGCTCGTCCTCGGGCTTGTGCTCAACAACCGGGCCCTGAAGCTCCGCAACCTCTACCGCACCCTCCTCATCGTCTCCTGGGCCCTGCCCGGGGTCATCACCGTCCAGGTCTGGGTGGCCCTCCTCAACTACAACTTCGGGGCCATCAACCGGCTTCTGGGGGTTTTGGGCATCTACCCCATCCCCTGGCTCAACGATCCCGACTGGGCCAAGGTGGCCGTCCTCCTCGTGAACCTTTGGCTCGGCTTTCCCTACATGATGACGGCCACCCTGGGGGCCCTTTCCACCATCCCCGACGAGCTCTACGAGGCGGCCAAGGTGGACGGGGCCACCCCCTGGCAGGCCCTCTTCCGCATCACCCTCCCCCTCCTGGAGAAGCCCATGCTGCCTATTCTCCTCTCCGCCTTCGCCTTCAACTTCAACAACTTCTACCTCATCTACCTGCTCACCGGGGGCGGCCCGGCCCAAGAGGGCAGGCTCGCCACGGCCCAGGCCACGGACATCCTCATCTCCTGGGCCTATAAGACGGCCTTCAGCGCCGAGGGGCAGTCGGCCTACGGCCTAGGGGCGGCGATTAGCCTCATCATCTTCGCCATCACCGTGCTCATCAGCCTGGTGAACTTCCGCGTTACGGGGGTTTTAAGGGAGGTGCGGTAGATGCGAAAGGCCTTGGGCTTCCTCTTTATGGGCCTTGTCCTTTACGGGGTTTACTGGTTCGCCGCAAACCGCCTCTTTGACGAAGGGTCCTACCGCAAGCAGGTGGCCTTCGGGAGCGTCTTCGTGCCCTATGGCTGGGCCTACGCTTTGGCCTTCCTCGGGGCCTTGGTCCTCCTCGTCCTCCTCTACAGCCTCCTCTACACCGCCCTCGTAAACCGCCTCCAGGGAAGGCGGAAAAGCCCCTGGCCCCTCTTCCTCCAGGGGGTGACCCACCTCTTCCTCTGGGTCCTGATCCTCTTGGTCTACTACCCGGTAGTCCAGGTGGTGGCGGCGAGCTTTGACCCCACCAACAACCTCTTCAGCTTCCGCCGCCCCGAAACGGGGTTCCTCCTGCTGGACGCCAAGGTGATCCCCTACCTGCCCAACCCCTCCCTGGAGAACTACGCCAAGCTGATGGAAGGAGTGATCCTCTACCCCTACCAGGTGGGTCTCCTCCTCCTGGCGGGGCTGGCCCTTGTGGGGGTGGCCCTGATCGGCCTCCTGCGCCGCCTCCTGCCCGAGGAGGACTGGATGAACCTCTGGCAGGGAAGGCTCCTTCTCCTCATGGCCCTTTTAGTCTTCGCCCTAGCCCTCCTCCTCTCCCCCAAGCAGTTCACCGGGCAGGGAACCGAGACCAAGTTCCTCCTCTGGGTGCGGAACACCTTCTTGATCTCGGGGCTCACGGGCCTCCTCGCCGTCCTCCTCACCGCCACGGCGGGCTACGCCTTCGCCCGCTTCCGCCACCTGCCGGGCCGCTACCCCATGCTCCTCTTCTTCATCTTCGTGCAGATGTTCCCGGGGTTCTTGGCCTTGGTGGCCATCTACTACCTGCTTTCCCGGCTGGACCTCCTGAACACCTTCACGGGGTTGGTCCTGGCCTACTCCGGGGGGATCATCAGCTTCGGCACCTGGGTCTACAAGGGCTATCTGGAGAGCATCAGCCCGAGCCTCGAGGAGGCGGCCATGGTGGACGGGGCCACGAGGTGGCAGGTCTTCACCAAGATCCTCCTTCCCCTCTCCGCCCCCATGTTCGTCTTCATCTTCCTCCTGCAGTTCGTGGGCACCTACTCGGAGTTCGTCCTGGCCAACCTCGTCCTCACGGGGGTGGAGAGCTGGAACGTGGGCGTGGGGCTTAGGAGCTTCACCACGGGGCAGTTCCAGACCAAGTGGGGCGTCTTCGCCGCGGCGAGCGTCTTAGGGTCCTTGCCCATCCTCTTCCTCTTCTACGGCTTCCAGCAGTACTTTGTTTCCGGGTACACCGCCGGGGCGGTGAAGGAATGACCTACCACGACCTGGAGCACGTCCATCCCCCTTTCCCCGAGCTCGGGGAAGAGGTGGTGTTTTTCCTGGAAACCGAGGCGCGGGAAGGGGTTCTCCTTTACGAGCGGGACGGGGAGTTGCAGAAAAAGCCCATGGCGCCTTGGGAGCGGGGCCTAAAGGCGCGGGTGCCCGTCCACGCGAGCCCTTTCCGCTACTGCTTCCGCCTCCCCCAAGGCTACCTGGGCAGCCACGGCCTGGAGAAGACCCTGCCCCGCTACGACCGCTTCTTCCACCTCCTCGCCAAGCCCCTTCCCCCGGAGTGGGCCCTGGGGACGGTCTTCTACCAGATCTTCCCCGACCGCTTCCGCCAGGGGCGCCCCGAGCTTGCCCCAAAGGAGGGGGCCTGGCTTTACGGGGGGAAGCCCATCCGGCGCAAGGCCTGGGACGAGCCCCCGGGGGAGGACGGGGCGCGGGAGTTCTACGGGGGGGACCTCTTTGGGGTCCTCGAGGCCCTCCCCTACCTGGAGGCCCTTGGGGTGGAGGCCCTCTACCTCACCCCCATCTTCCAAAGCCCCTCCAGCCACCGCTACGACACCGAGGACTACCACCGGGTGGACCCTCACCTGGGCGGGGAGGAGGCGCTTAGGGCGCTCTACGAGGCCCTCGAGGCCCGGGGGATGAAGCTCATCCTGGACGGGGTCTTCAACCACGTGGGGGCGACCCACCCCTGGTTCCAGAAGGCCCTTAAGGACCCCTCCTCCCCCGAGCGGGGGATGTTCACCTTTTATCCGGACGGGAGCTACGCCAGCTTCTGGGGCGTGAAGCACATGCCCAAGCTGGACTATGCCTCCGCCCTCACCCAGGAGCGCTTCGTCTTCGGAAAGGAGGCCCCCGTCCGCTACTGGATGCGCCTCGCCCACGGCTGGCGGCTGGACGTGGCCCACTCCATCGGGGAAGGGGGGACGAACCGGAAGAACGCCCGCTGGCTCAGGGCCCTGGCCCGGGCCGCCAAGGAGGAGCGGGAAGACGCCCTGGTCTTCGGGGAGCTCTCCTACGACACCGTCCCCACGCTGAGGGCCCACACCCTGGACGGGGCCATGCACTACGCCGGTTTCGCCCACCCGGTGATGGAGTGGCTTTCGGGACGGGACCTCTACGGAAACCCCGTGGCCTTGGAGGCGGAGGAGGCCTGGCGGGCCCTCTTTGACCACTACGCTGCCCTTCCCCTCCAGCTCCGCCACACGATGTACACCCTCCTCTCCTCCCACGACATCCCCCGGGCCCTTTGGCGACTAAGGGGGGACAAGGAGCGCTTCAAGACCGCCTACGCCCTCCTCTTCGCCTTCCCCGGAAGCCCCGCCGTCTACTACGGGGACGAGGTGGGCCTTTCCCAGCCCAACCCCTACGAGGTCTGGCGGGGGGACCCCTACTGCCGCGCCCCCTTCCCCTGGGATGAGGCCCTTTGGGACAAGGACCTCCTCGCCTTCCTCCGGCGCCTCATCCTCCTCAAGAAGACCCACCCCGCCTTGAGGCTCGGGGGGCTCCTCCCCCTCAAGGCCCCCCCGGGGGTCCTGGCCTTCAGGCGGCGCCACCGGGGGAGGGAGGTCTGGGCCTTCTTCGCCAAGGAAGAGGTACGCCTCTCCCTTCCCCGAGGGGTGGACCTCCTTTCGGGAAGGGAGGTGGCGGGGGAGGTGGAGGCGCGGTACCTGCTCTTTGAGCCCTCGGAGTGAAGGGATGCGCCTCAGGGGGCTCTGCTCAGGGGAAGGAAGGAGGTTTTCTCAAAGCTCCTGAAGCGCTAAGCCCGGGGTATACTCTTTCTTTGTGCGGGACGTCCTCGAGGTCCTGGAGTTCCCCCGGGTCCGGGCCCTGCTGGCGGAGAGGGCCAAGACCCCCCTGGGCCGGGAGCTCGCCCTGGCCCTTGCCCCCCTCTCCCAGGAGGAGGCGAAGCGGCGGCACGAGCTCACGGGAGAGGCCCTCAGCTACCCCTACGCCCTCCCCGAGGCGGGGACCTTAAGGGAGGCCTACGGGAGGGCCCTCGCGGGGGCGAGGCTTTCCGGCCCCGAGCTCCTAAAGGCGGCCAAGGCCCTGGAGGAGGCCATGGCCCTGAAGGAGGAGCTCCTTCCCCTGAAAAACGCCTTAAGCCAGGTGGCGGAGGGCATCGGGGACCACACCCCCTTCCTGGAGCGGGTGCGGAAGGCCCTGGACGAGGAGGGGGCGGTGAAGGACGAGGCGAGCCCGAGGCTTGCCCAGATCCGAAAGGAGCTTAGGCCCCTCCGCCAGCAGATCCTGGACCGCCTCTACGCCCTCATAGACCGCCACAGGGAGGCCTTCCAGGACCGCTTCGTCACCCTAAGGCGGGAGCGCTACTGCGTCCCCGTGAGGGCGGGGATGGCCCAGAAGGTGCCGGGGATCCTCCTGGACGAGTCCGAGTCGGGGGCGACCCTCTTCATAGAGCCCTTCTCCGTGGTCAAGCTCAACAACCGCCTCCAGGCCCTGAGGCTAAAGGAGGAGGAGGAGGTGAACCGCATCCTCCGGGACCTCTCCGAGAGGCTCGCCAAGGACGAGGGCGTGCCGAAGACCCTGGAGGCCCTGGGCCTTTTGGACCTCGTCCAGGCCCAGGCCGCCTTGGCCCGGGACCTGGGGCTTTCCCGCCCCGCTTTCGGGGAGCGGTACGAGCTCTACCGGGCCTTTCACCCCCTGATCCCGGAGGCCGTGCGGAACTCCTTCGCCCTGGACGAGACGAACCGCATCCTCCTCATCTCCGGGCCCAACATGGGGGGGAAGACCGCCCTCCTCAAGACCCTGGGCCTTGCCGTCCTCATGGCCCAATCCGGCCTCTTCGTGGCGGCGGAGAAGGCCCTTTTGGCCTGGCCCGACCGGGTCTATGCCGACATCGGGGACGAGCAGTCCCTTCAGGAGAACCTCTCCACCTTCGCCGGGCACTTAAGGCGCCTCAAGGAGATGCTGGAGGAGGCCACCCCGAATAGCCTCGTCCTCATTGACGAGCTCGGAAGCGGCACCGACCCCGAGGAGGGGGCGGCCCTTTCCCAGGCCATCCTGGAGGCCCTCCTGGAGAGAGGGGTCAAGGGCATGGTCACCACCCATCTCTCCCCCCTAAAGGCCTTCGCCCAGGGAAGGGAAGGCATCCAAAACGCCTCCATGCGCTTTGACCTCGAGGCCCTCCGCCCCACCTACGAGCTCGTCCTCGGGGTGCCGGGGCGGAGCTACGCTTTGGCCATCGCGAGAAGGCTCGCCCTCCCCGAGGAGGTCCTCAAGCGGGCCGAGGCCCTTTTGCCCGAGGGGGGGCGGCTGGAGGCCCTTCTGGAGAGGCTCGAGGCCGAGCGCCTGGCCCTGGAGGCGGAGCGGGAGCGCCTGAGGCGGGAGCTTTCCCAGGTGGAGAGGCTTAGGGAGGCCCTGGCCGAGCGGGAGGCCCGTTTTGAAGAGGAGCGGGCGGAAAGGCTTAAGGCCCTCGAGGAGGAGGTGCGGGCCGAGCTCCTTAAGGTGGAGGCCGAGCTCAAGGCCCTCAAGGAGAAGGCCAGGAACGAGGGCAAGCGGGACGCCCTCCGGGAGCTCATGGCCCTCCGGGAGCGCTACGCCAAAAAGGCCCCGCCGCCCCCGCCTCCGCCGGGCCTCGCCCCCGGGGTCTTGGTGGAGGTGCCGTCCTTGGGCAAACGGGGCCGGGTGGTGGAGCTCAGGGGGGAGGAGGTCCTGGTCCAGGTGGGCCCCCTGAAGATGAGCCTCAAGCCCCAGGAGGTGAAGCCCCTTCCCGAGGCCGAACCGGGCAAGCCCCTCCTCGCCAAGCCCCGGCGGGAGGTGAAGGAGGTGGACCTCCGGGGCCTCACGGTGGCCGAGGCCCTCCTGGAGGTGGACCAGGCCCTGGAGGAGGCGCGGGCCCTGGGCCTTTCCACCCTCCGCCTCCTCCACGGCAAGGGGACGGGGGCCCTCAGGCAGGCCATCCGGGAGGCCCTCCGCCGGGACAAGCGGGTGGAAAGCTTCGCCGACGCCCCGCCAGGCGAAGGGGGGCATGGGGTTACCGTGGTGGCGCTTCGGCCTTGAGGGCCTGGACCACCTCCTCTGGCTCGTCCAACAGGCGGAAGAGCCCGAGGTCCTCCGGCCTCACGGCCTTTTGGTCCCGGAGGAAGACGAGCCAGCGGACGAGCCCTTCCCAGTAGCCCCGGTCCAAAAGGAAGACGGGGAAGCGGTGGACCTTCTCCGTCTGGATCAAGACCAGGACCTCGGAGAGCTCGTCCAAGGTGCCGAACCCCCCGGGCAGAAAGACGAAGCCCACGGCGTAGCGGACGAAGAGGACCTTGCGCACGAAGAAGTAGCGCAAGGAGGGGGCGTGGGTCTGGTAGGGGTTGGGCCGTTGCTCGTGGGGAAGCTCTATGTTCAGGCCCACGCTCACGCCGCCCACCTCGTAGGCTCCCCGGTTCACCGCCTCCATCACCCCGGGCCCCCCTCCCGTCACCACCCCGAAGCCCGCCTCGGCCAGGGCTCTGCCCAGGCGGTAACCCGCCTCGTAGGCGGGGTGGCCCTCGCCGAAGCGGGCGGAGCCGAAGACGGAGACCAGGGGCACCTGGAGCTCGGAGAGGGTTTCAAAGCCCTCCACGAACTCCGCCAGGATGCGGAAGAGGCGCCAGCTGTCCTCGTGGTGGAGCTGGTCAATGATGGGCTTCTTGGGCATGGCCCTAGCTTAGCCTAAGGAGGGGAACCCCCTCCCGGGGCCCCCATGCTGGCGCAAGCCAGCATGGGGTGGTATTAGAGCTCCTCCAGGCTCACCCGGCGCACGGCCTCCACCCTTTCCCCCAGGCGCTCGGCCAGGGCCCGGTAGGCCTCCGGGTCCCCGGTGACGAAGTGGAGGGTCCGGCCCCGGCCCTCCGGGTTGAGGAGCCCCTCGGCCTCGAGGGCCCTCGCCACCTCCTGGGCGGTGAGCTCGGCGGAGTCCAGGAGGGCCACCCCGGGGAGGACCGCGCCGATGGCCCCCTTGAGGAAGGGGTAGTGGGTGCACCCCAGGATCAGGGCCTCGAGGTCCTTGGGGGCGTCCTCGAGGTAGTGGCGGGCCACGAGGAGGGCCACGGGGTCGTCCCAAAGCCCCTCCTCCACCAGGGGGACGAGGAGGGGGCAGGCCTTGGCCCAGGCCAGGTCCACGTACCTGGGGTAGGCCCCGCTTTCCACCGTGGCCTGGGTGCCGATGAGGCCCACCTTCCGGAAGCCGCGGGCCGCCTTGGCGGCGGGCTCCACCACCCCGAAGACCGGCACGGAGAGGTCCTCGGCGAGGTCGGGCAGGGCGGCGGAACTCGCCGTGTTGCAGGCCACCACGATGGCCTTCACCCCCTGCCTCAGGAGAAAGCCCGCGATCTCCCAGGCGAAGCGGCGCACCATGGCGAGGGGCTTACCGCCGTAGGGCACGCGGGCCGTGTCCCCGAAGTAGAGAAACTCCTCCCGGGGCAGGAGGCGGCGGAGGGCCTTGAGCACCGTGAGCCCCCCCACCCCGGAGTCAAAGACGCCGATGGGGGCCTTGGGATCCTTCACGGGCTCCCATCCTACCTCTCTGGACGGAAAGGGGGGGTGCTATACTATCAGGGTTGCCCCGAGAGGGGCTAGGGGAAAAGGAGGTGCGCAAGTTGCGGCTGGTCACGTCCGAGTCGGTCACCGAAGGGCACCCGGATAAGCTGGCGGACCGGATCTCCGACGCCATCCTGGACGCCCTCATCGCCCAGGACAAGAAGGCGCGGGTGGCGGCGGAGACCCTGGTCACCACCGGGCTGGTCTTCGTGGCGGGGGAGATCTCCACCGAGGGCTACGTGGACATCCCCAACCTGGTGCGCAAGACGGTGCGGGAGGTGGGGTACACCCGGGCCAAGTACGGCTTTGACGCCGACACCTGCGCCGTCCTCACCGCCATAGACGAGCAGTCCCCCGACATCGCGGGTGGGGTGAACCTCTCCTACGAGTGGCGGGTCCTCAAGTCCACCGACCCCTTGGACCGGGTGGGGGCCGGGGACCAGGGGCTCATGTTCGGTTACGCCACCGACGAGACCCCCGAGCTCATGCCCCTCCCCATCACCCTGGCCCACCGCCTCACCATGCGCCTCGCCGAGGTGCGGAAGACGGGGCTTCTGCCTTACCTCCGGCCCGACGGCAAGGCCCAGGTCACCGTGGTCTACGAGGGGGATAAGCCCCTTTACGTCAAGACCGTGGTGGTCTCCGCCCAGCACTCCCCCGAGGTGGAGCAGGAGCAATTGCGGGAGGACCTGATCCGGGAGGTGGTGCGCCAGGCCATCCCCCCGGAGTACCTGAAGGACGGGGAGACGGAGTACCTCATCAACCCCTCGGGCCGCTTCATCCTGGGCGGGCCCCACGCCGACACCGGCCTCACCGGGCGGAAAATCATCGTGGACACCTACGGAGGGGCGGTGCCCCACGGGGGCGGCGCGTTCAGCGGCAAGGACCCCACCAAGGTGGACCGCTCCGCCAGCTACTACGCCCGGTACATGGCCAAGAACATCGTTGCGGCGGGGCTGGCGCGAAGGGCTCTTGTGGAGCTGGCCTACGCCATCGGCAAGGCCAGGCCCGTCTCGCTTAGGGTGGAGACCTTCGGCACCGGGGTCCTCCCCGACGAGAAGCTCACGGAGATCGCCAAGAAGGTCTTTGACCCGAGGCCCCTCGCCATCATTGAGGAGCTGGACCTCCTTAGGCCCATCTACACCCCCACCTCGGCCTACGGCCACTTCGGCCGCCAGGGCTTCCCCTGGGAGGAGACGGACCGGGTGGAGGCCTTGAGGCGGGAAGCGGGGCTTTGAGGCCACCCTATGCTGGCGTAAGCCAGCATGGGGGAAGCGTCCGCGCGTCTAGGAAGACCCTTTTGGGGCCCCCACCGCGGCTTTCGCCGCGGTGGGGTACTTATTTGGGGGCCGCCTCCACCCGGTTTTTCCCCCTGTGCTTGGCGCGGTACATAGCCTCGTCCGCCCGGCGCAGGAGGGTGAGGGGAGTGTCGGTGGGGCGCGCCTCGGCCACGCCGAAGCTCGCCGTGATCCGCGCCACGGGGGGCACCGCCATGGCCTCCACCGCCCGCCGCAGGCGCTCTGCCAGGCGCAGGGCCTGGCGGAGGGGGGTTTCCGGGAGGAGAAGGGCGAACTCCTCTCCGCCCAGGCGCACGGCGCGGTCGCTTCGCCGGAGGTGGGGCTCGAGGCACTGGGCTAGGGTCCGGAGCACCCGGTCCCCCACCTCGTGGCCGTGGGTGTCGTTCACCGCTTTAAAGCCGTCCAGGTCCAGGAGGATGAGGGAGAGAGGGCGGCCGTAGCGCTGCAGGCGGAAGAGCTCCCTTTCCAAAATGAGCTCTAGATAGCGGCGGTTCCTGAGCCCGGTGAGAAAGTCGGTGTAGGCGTCCAGTTGGGCCTCCATGTACCCTTCCTTCAGGCGCACCAGCAGGTAGAGGAGGCTCACGTAGGCCAGGTTCGCCCCGAGGAACTGGGCGAGGGCGTTGAGGTGGGCGGGCTGGAAGTGGCCGCGAAGCGCCCCCAGAACGGCCAGGAGGAAGAGGAGGAGGAGGTAGAGGCGGGCGAGGCTTAGGGCCCTCCGGGCGGGGAAGAAGAGGAAGGCGGAGAAGTAGACGAAGGGCACCCAGTAGGCTGCGGGGGAAAGGCCTAAGGGGTTGGGCTTGAGGAGGAGCTGGTAGGCGAGGCTTGCCAGGAGGTAGAGGGCGAGGAGGCCGTGGACCAGGGGGAGGAGCCAGGGGGCGGTGCCCGGCCGATAGTGGAGGAGGAGGCCCCCCAGGAGAAACCCCGTGGCGAGGATGGGGAGGAGGTGCCGGTCCACCGGGTCCAGCCCCACCTGGCTGGAGGCCCAGTAGGCGAGGGCGGTGAGGACACTTCCCAAGAGGAGAAGCCGGACGGCGAGGCGCCGCCTAGCGGGGATCAAGGGGTCCAGGACCTCGAGGGTAGGGCGCAACCTTCCCCAAGCTTACCTTAGGGCCTCAGTCCTCGAGGTAGGTGTACCCCTGGAGCTCCCGGGCGTAGCGCTCCAGGAAGACGCCCTTCTCCGCGGGGGAGAGGCGGCTTCGCCGCACCAGCCGCTCCACCCCGAGCGTCAGCTCCCGGGCGGTGAAGCCCATCTTCTCTATCACCCGCTCCGCCGTCTCCCCCCCCACGAAGCGCTCTATGGCGAAGCCCTCCTCCTCCACACGCACGTGGGCCTCCCCCACCTGGCCGAAGAGGTTGTGGTTGCTCCCCAGGACGTCCTGGTACGCCCCCACCAGGAAGACCCCCAGGTAGTAGGGCTCCCCGGGGCGGACGGGGTGGACGGGCAGGGTCTGGCGCACGTCGTGGAGGTCAATGAAGCGGTCCATCTTGCCGTCCGAGTCGCAGGAGATGTCCACCAGGGTGGCCTTCCGGGCCGGGGGCTCCAGGAGGCGGGAGAGGGGCACCACGGGGAAGAGCTGGTGGATGGCCCAGGCGTCGGGAAGGCTCTGGAAGACGGAGAAGTTGCAGACCAGCTTGTCGGCAAGGAGCTTTTCCAGGTCTTCCAGCTCGTCGGGGACGTAGGGGAGGTTTTGCGCAATGGCCTGGACCCGGCGGGCGATGTGGTAGAAGATCTCCTCCGCTAGGGCCCGGTCCCGGAGGGAGACCAGGCCGAGGTCGTAGAGGGTCTGGAGGGTCTCCTTGTCGGCGAAAGCGTCGTGGTAGACCTCCTGGAAGTTCTTGGGGGAGAGGCTCTGCAGGCTCTCCCAGAGCTCCTTCACCAGGGGGTGGGCCTCGGGAGGCGGGGGGTCGGGCCGCCGCTCCCCGGGGGGGGAGATGA
>JGI12341J12878_1000807_pt1 | contig 11123 bp, 10 predicted proteins | sample Passage260B_FD_12878 | JGI IMG/M metagenome (IMG submission 12878)
ATTTTCAGGCGCAAGGGCTGGTCAGCATGCTTGAATGTTACTTGGCATTTCGTTAACTCTTCGGAACCGCCTGGTGCGGACCCGCATGCCAGGTGGTGTGCCAGGTGGTGTGAGAGGACGGGGGCTAGCCGCCCCCTTCTACTCGATTGAACAATAACGGGTTTCCCTGTCCCAGGACGACCGGATTCACCATGAGCTGGTACTCGTCGATGAGACCCCGCTTCGTCAATTCGGAGACGAGCGTGCCGCTTCCCAGGATAACCAGATCCTTGCCCGGCTGCCGCTTCAAGGTTTGGATCTCGTCGGCGATACCGGACCGCACAATTCTGGTGTTTTGCCAATCTGCCCGTTCCAGCGTCCTGGAGAAGACGATCTTCTGGTGTTCATTCATCCATTTGGCTATGGCCGGATCTCTGGAATGCGCTTCCGGTGTGGGCCAATACCCGGCCATCAATTCATAGGTCGTCCTGCCGAACAGGATCGTGTCGGCCGAGCGGAGCAGCGCCGCGGCGTACTCGCTGTAATCGCGATCAACCAGATGCCAGTCGATCATCCGATTCGGCCCTTCGAAATAACCGTCAATGGACACGACGGTTTGGGCGATCAGTTTGCGCATCCTTTTTCCCTCACGTTCCGATGATTTGGAAAAAGCCCCTGGATGGCGTGCGAGAAGGCTCTTCCATGTTTGGTGTTTACATCAAGCATAGTGGAAAAGGGAACGGGAGTAAATTGTCCGGTCGGTTTTCCCGGATGCGGGGGTTCGGCGATTGTGCGGGAGGATGTTCGCGGCGGTATGTCAACTGGTTGACATACATATGACAACCGGTTATCATATGGGTAAAAAAGGTGTCAGCGCATTCGAAAAAAATAAAAGCTTGGGGGATGAGTCCATGAAACCACGAAAGCGTTTCGCCGTTCTCGCCGTGTGCCTTGTTTTGCTGTTGGGCCTGCTGGCGGGCTGCTCCGGCAAAAGCGGCGGCAACACCGACAGCAATGCCGGCGGCACTTCGGGCGGAGGGACAGGGACGCCGACCAGTACGCCTTCCGCGTCCGGCAAGCAGATCAAGATCACGTTCTTCAACACGTCGGCGGAAGTCAACGAAGTGTTCGAAAAGCTGTTCGCCAAATACCATGAAGTGAATCCGAACGTGACGGTGGAACTGATTCCGACGCCGATCGGCGGCGCCCAGATCGAGATCTTCCAGTCGCGGCTGGCCTCGGGCAACCCGCCGACCATCTCCAACCTGGACCCGAGCCATATCTACGTGTACAGAGACAAGTTCCTGGATCTGGAGCCGGTCAAGGCGAAGTACGAAGAGCTCACCCTGCCCGGCGCGGTGGAAGGCGGCATCCTGGACGGCAAGTTCCTCGGGATTCCCTGGACCGCGCAAGGCTACGGCCTGCTGTATAACAAGCGGGCCCTCGAGGAAGCGCTCGGCGGACCGTTCGATCCTTCGACCATCCGCACCCGGGATGCGCTGAAAGAGCTGCTGGACAAAGTCCAGGCGGCCATGGGCGTGCCGCCCGTCATGATCCACGGCGCCGACTGGTCCCTTGGCGCGCACTATCTGGGGGCGCTGGGCTTCTCCCTGCAATCCCGCGATATGAATGAAAACCTGAAATACTGGGAAGACGTGAAGGCGGGCCGGGCCAAACTGGCGGACAACCCGGTGTTCAACGGTCTCCTGGATACCTTTGATATCCTGAAAGAATACAATTACCGCAAGAACGACCCGCTGGTCGCCAACTATGAGCTGGACGGCCAGGATTTCGCCAAGGGCAACGCGGCGTTCTACTTCATGGGCGACTGGCTCTGGGCGGTCATCGGTTCCATGGAAGGCCGGGACAGCGAATTCGGCGTGCTTCCCGTGCCGATCAGCAACAATCCGGACGATTACGGCAACGGGCAGGTCGCCTTCAGCCATCCGAAGCTGTTCGCCGTCGACAATTCCGCCGCGACGCCGGAAGAACAGCAGGCGGCCCTGGAATTCCTGGAATGGATGCTGACCAGCGAAGAAGGCCAGAAGGCCATTACGGAAGAAATGGGCTTGACCATGCCTTACAAGAACGTCAAAGCCACGAGCAGCAACGCGATCGCCAAGGCCATCGGCGAATACGTCGAGAAGGGAGAAACGATCAACATCGGCGTCATCAACTACTTCCCGACCGACTATTGGGCCAAGACCGGCGCGTCCATGCAAAAATACCTTGCCGGGGCGATCAACCGCGATCAGCTCTTCCAGGAAGTTCAGGCATATTGGGAGTCCGTGGAATAACGCGCAACTTTCTCCGAGTGCCGATGACGGGCGTAAGGCGAGGGTCTTGCGCCCTTCTTTCCTTTTTAAGTAAGATCGAGATGCGTCGATCCCGATTCGAAACCCAAAAAGGTGCGGTGGTATGAAAGGCAAAATCATCTGGAAGAACACCGGGCTTTTCCTGCTGTTTGCCGGGCCGTCCCTTTTCGCGTTTACGGTCGTTTTTCTGATTCCGTTTCTGGTGGGGTTTTACCTGACCTTTACCAAATGGGACGTGATCCGCAACGACGGCTCGTTCGTCGGGTTCGTCAACTACGTGGCCGTCATGCGGGACAAAGCGTTTTGGACGCAGCTGTGGTTTACGATCCGCTACGTCTTTTTCACGGTGATCATCTCCAATGTGCTGGCGATCGCCATCGCGCTCGCGCTGACCAGCGGGATCAAGGGAGAACGCTGGCTGCGGGCCGGCTATTTCACGCCGAACCTGATCGGCGGCATCGTGCTCGGTTATCTGTGGCAAAGCCTGTTCTCCCGCGTGCTGCCGTATCTCGGGCAGAAATACGGCTGGGCGCTGTTTCAGACGTCCTGGCTGACCAACACGGACAAGGCGTTCTGGGCGCTCGTCATCGCGACAAGCTGGCAGCTTGCCGGGTATCTGATGATTATCTACATTGCCGGGTTCACGGGAGTCCCGAAGGATATCGTGGAAGCGGCCAAAATCGACGGCGCGGGGAATTTTGCCATCCTGCGGAAAATCGTGCTGCGGCTTGCCGTTCCGGCCATCGTCGTCTGCGTTTTCCTGTCCCTGTCCCGTTCGTTCCTCACCTATGATTTGAACCTCAGTTTGACGAAGGGCGGACCGTTCAATTCGACGGAACTGGCGACCTTCTACATCGTGCAGATGGCGTTCCAGTCCAACCAGTACGGCGTCGGCCAGGCGGAAGCGATCGTGCTGTTTGTCGTCGTGGCCGTCATTGCGCTGACCCAGTCCTATCTGCTGAAGAAGCTGGAGGTGGAGTCGTGATGCGGGCGCGTCGGCTGAGCCATCTCCTCAAAAACGTGTTGATTTATGTCGGACTGGTTGTGTTCTTGAGCCCGTTTTTGATCGTCATCCTGAATTCGTTCAAGAAAACCCAATATTTTATCGAAAATCCGATCGCGTGGCCCGATCCTTTCCAGTTCTCCAATTATACCGACGCTTTTCAAAAAATGAACTTCATGCGGGGGTTCGCCAACACGCTGCTGATTACCGCATTTGCGGTGCTGATCATCATTTTGTTCTCGTCCATGACGGGGTATCTGTTTGTCCGGTTCAAATGGAAAATCAACCAGGTGTTGTTTTTCATCATGCTGGCGGCCATGACCGTTCCGTTTCAGGTCATCATGATTCCGCTGGTCATGGCTTATGGCAATCTGGGGTTATTGGATTCGAAAGCCATCCTCATTTTCATGTATATGGGATTTGGCGTTCCGCTGGGCGTGTTTTTGTTCCACGGCTTCATTAAAGGGATTTCGTATGAACTTGAAGAATCTTCCTTCATAGACGGTTGCTCCCGGATCCGGACGTTCTTCCAGATCGTCTTTCCGTTGCTCCGGCCGGTGGTGGTCACCCTGGCGGTGCTGGATGTGCTTTGGGTGTGGAACGACTATCTGCTCCCGAGCCTGGTGCTCCTGTCGCCGGCCAACCGGACGCTGCCGCTTTCCATCTACGCGTTCTTTTCCACCTATTCCGTCGATTACGGTCCGCTCATGGCCGGTCTGATCATGACCATCATTCCGATTCTGGTTCTTTATCTGATCTTGCAGGATCACGTCATCAAGGGAATCACCGAGGGAGCCTTGAAGTGAGAGAAACCGGGAAAAGGATGGAGGCGTGCCAGACGTGGATATGAACCGGGTGCATCCCGAACTGCGGGACATGCTTGAGCGGTTGCCGGCGTTTCGCCTGCCGGAGGATCTGGAGAAGGCGCGGAACAACCCGCGGCCGCCGTTCCGGAAATCGGACCGCGTGGCCATTCGCGACGAAACGATCAAGGGAGCGGCGGGCCAGGACATGCTGGTTCGCGTCTATGAACCGACGGACGGACCGGTTTCCGGCCGTCCCGCCTTGCTCTGGATTCACGGCGGCGGCTACGTGATGGGGCATCCCGATTACGACGACAACCTGTGCCAGACGTTCGCCGAGGAAGCGGGATGCGTCGTGTTTTCGCCGGATTACCGGCTGGCTCCCGAACATCCTTTCCCCGCCGGGCTGGAGGATTGTTATTCCGCCTTGGTATGGCTCCACGAATCGGCCGCTCGGTACGGCATCGACACGTCCCGGGTGGCGATCGGCGGAGCCAGCGCCGGAGGCGGGCTGACCGCCGCCCTGTCGCTGCTCGCCCGCGACCGGGGCGGTCCGGCCATCTGCTTCCAGATGCCGCTGTATCCGATGATCGACGACCGCAACGCGTCGCCGTCCAGCCGTGAAATCGTCCATCCGGCGGTATGGGACCGGGAGAAAAACATCGCCGCGTGGGCCTTGTATCTGGGCGGCGCGTCGGAAGTTTCCCCTTACGCGGCGCCGATCCGGGCGGAAAATCTGGCCGGGCTGCCGCCGGCCTACACGTGCGTCGGCCAGCTGGATCCGTTCCGGGACGAAACCATCGAGTACGTGGCGCGTCTGGCGCAGGCAGGCGTCGACGTGGAATTTCATCTGTATCCCGGCGCATATCACGGATTCGAACATGCGGTTCCCGACGCCGAAATCAGCGTCCGGGCGAAAAACGGGTACGTGCAGGCGCTGGCGAGGGCGCTGCGGCGCGAAGGCTGAACCGCTGCAAACGAGGAGGTGACCGCGGCATGGCTGTTGCGCAAGTCACATATTATTCGCGGGCGCTGAACCGCAATACGACGTTTCAGGCCATTCTGCCGATCAATTATCCGAAGGGATCCGATCCCGCCGGCGAACCGACGCGTCCGGCGGCGGCCCTCTATCTGCTGCACGGTTACACCGGCGGCGATCTGGACTGGCTGCACTTTTCCGGCATCCGCCTGGTTGCGGAGATGAACAACATTGCCGTGTTCATGCCCTCCGGATCCAACTCGTTCTATCTGGACGACGAAGAGAAGGGCGAACGGTTTGGCGAGTTTGTCGGCCGGGAACTGGTGGAATACACGCGGCATATGTTTCCGCTGCCGGCCGACCGGGAACGGACCTGGATCGGCGGCCTGTCCATGGGCGGATACGGCGCGATCCGCAACGGGCTGAAATACGCGGACACGTTTTCCCGGATCATCGCCCTGTCTTCGGCCCTCATCACCTACCGCATCCACGGGCTGAAGGAAGGAACCGTCGACGGCCATGACGTCAGCTATTTCAGGAGGGTGTTCGGCGACCTGGACAAGGTGCTGGGCAGCGACAGGGATCCGGAGGCGCTGGTGCTGGAGCGGAAGGCGAAGGGCGGCGTCCTGCCGAATATCTATATGGCTTGCGGAACGGAGGATTTTCTGCTGGACGTCAACCGGCGTTTCCGCGACTTTCTCGTGAAGGAAGGCGTTCCGCACACCTATGTGGAAGCGCCGGGGGATCACAATTGGGAGTTCTGGTCCGCGTTCATCCGGTCCGGCCTGCAATGGGCGATGGGCGGGTGACGGCCGCCGGACCGTGATCCCGTCAGGATTGTCCTGGGAGTTTGATGCGAAATTAGAGGTTCCGGAGGGTACGGAATGGCGACCATCAAGGATGTGGCGGAAAGGGTCGGCGTATCGGTCACCACGGTGTCCCGGGTGCTGAACAACCGCGGCTACCTGAGCGAGAACTTGAAACGGCGGGTTTACGAGGCGATGAGGGAACTCAATTACCAGCCGAATGAGCTGGCCCGCTCCCTTTTCCGCAAAAAATCGAATATCATCGGCCTGATCATCCCGGATATTTCCCATCCGTTTTTCGGCGAAATTGCGAGATATGTGGAATATTACGCCTACAAGAACAAGTACAAGATCCTGCTCTGCAACTCCCAGCTCAATCGCAGCAAGGAACAGGAATACCTCAATATGCTGAAGGCGAGCCAGGTGGACGGCATCATCATGGGCAGCCACACCCTTGACACCAAGGAGTTCACGAAGATCGACCTGCCGCTGGTGACGCTGGACCGCCAATTGTCGGAATCGATCCCGTACGTTTCCGCCGACCACTACAAGGGCGGGGTGCTGGCCGCCAAGCTGCTGATCCGCAAGGGATGCCGGAAGATCGCCCACATCAGCGGCAATCTGAAGCTGCACCTTCTGGCCAAGACCCGGTACGACGGCTTCATGGACACGGTGATCCGGGAAAAGATCCCCCATGTCGTGGTCGAGACGGATCTGAACGGTTTCAAGTACGATCAGTACGGGAAAATTGTCGAAAATCTGTTCCGGGATCACCCGGACATTGACGGGGTTTTCGCCAGCAGCGACGTGATCGCCGCGCAGGTGCTGAAAGAATGCCGGCGGCTCGGCAAAGAGGTGCCGAAGGACGTCAAGGTGGTCGGCTTTGACGGCATCAAGCTGGGCGAATACATTACCCCCGGTCTGACCACCATCCGGCAGCCGATCAAGGAAATCGCCAAAACGTCCGTTCAATTGCTGATCGACCAAATCAACGGCAAAGAAGTGCAGCGGGAAAACATCCTGCCCGTCAAATTGGTGGAAAAGGAAACCACTTGAGCGTTTTCGCAGGAGCAGGGAGCTTCCCCTTAATTCTGTACCTGCTCCGTTCGCTTCCTGTAGCAACCGGTTAACACATATATTAACCGCTTGACATATGGTTGCCTGTTTATATATTAAAGTTAGATTCCGTTCGCGTTCAGTCATGCCGATGCGTCGTATGCGGGGAAATCGCCGCGCCCACGCATCATGAGTGCAACGGGGAGTGGAGGGAAACCGGTGTTCAAACTGGACCAAAAAATCGGGTTGAAAGAAAAACCGAATGACATCCTCACCGTGGGCGAGCTTCTGATCGACATGATTTCCGAAGCGTACGACGACATGGTGGATTGCAACACGTACAACCGCTTTTTGGGCGGTTCGGCCGCCAATCTGGCCTTGAACATGAAAAAACTGGGCCTTCGTCCCCTTGTCGCCGCGGCCGTGGGCAGGGACGGATTTGGCGAGTTTTTGATCCGGCAACTGGAACGGGAAGGGATTCCGACGGATCACATCCAGTGGACGGATGAATCCACCAGCATGGTGGTGATCACCAAAAGCCGATCCACTCCCCAACCGGTTTTTTACCGGGGGGCGGATTTTCAGCTCGCCTTCACGCCGGATCTGGCGGAAACGGTCAGGCAATCCCGGATCGTCCACTTTTCCTGTTGGCCGATCTCCAGGGAGCCGGCCCGGTCCGCCGTCGAACAGGCGATTGATCTGGCCAGATCGGAAGGGGTCCTGGTCGGTTTCGATCCGAACTACCATCCGGCCATCTGGAGCAAAGACGAGGACGGCACGGCCTACGTGACCTCCATCATCGGCCGGGTGGACGTGATCAAGCCTTCCAAGGACGACGCGGACCGGCTGTTCGGGACGGATACGCCGGAAAACCACCTGGCCAGGTTTCTGGAGCTCGGGGCAAAATTGGTCATTCTCACCCTCGGAGCGGAAGGCATTCTGGTATCCAACGGCGCCGACACCCGCCGATTGGACAGCATTGCGACGGAAGTGGTGGATGTGACGGGAGCCGGCGATGCCTTCTGGGCGGGGTTCTATGCGGGTCTCGTAAGAGGGTTTACCCTGATCGGCGCGGTCGAATTCGGCATGGAAGTGAGCGCCTACAAATTGCGGCATCTGGGACCCGTCAGCCGGTATCCAGAAGCGTACAGGCTGGCGGGAATTTCGCACGGCGGTGAAAAGCTCCGTGAATCTTGACAACCGTGTCCAATTGATTACGTATCCCGATTCCCTGGGCGGCAATCTTGCCGCCCTGCTGGACGTTCTGCGGAGCCATTTCAACGGCCTGTTCCCGGGAGGCATCCATATCCTGCCGCCGTATCCGTCCTCGGGCGACCGCGGATTCGCCCCGCTGGATTACGGCAGGATCGATCCCCGGTTCGGCACGTGGGAAGACATCCGGCGCATCGGCGAGGAATACGGCGTAATGCTGGATGTCATGGTGAATCACATCTCCCGCCGTTCCCCGCAATTTCAGGATTTCCTCGCCAAAGGCCGCAAATCCCGATATGCCGACATGTTCCTGACCCTCGACAAGATCTGGCCGGACGGGAAGCCCGTCCAGGCGGACATCGACAAAATGTTTTTGCGGCGCCCGGTGCCCTATTCCACCTTCGCCATCGGGGACGGGACGGAAGAGAAGGTGTGGACGACGTTCGGCAAGACCGATCCGTCGGAGCAGATCGATCTCGATGTGCATTCGCCTTTGACACGGCAGTACTTCTCGGACATTTTCCGGCATTTCAAGTCGAATCGCGTCCGCATGGTGCGCCTGGATGCGGTGGGCTATGTCATCAAGAAACCGGGAACGAGCTGCTTCTTCGTGGAACCCGACATTTACGGGTTTCTGGACTGGGTGGCCGGCCAGGCGGAGGAGCACGACATCGCCCTGCTTCCCGAAGTGCACGCCCATTATTCGATCCAGTACAAATTGGCGGAGCGGGGCTTTTGGATCTACGATTTCATCCTGCCGTTCCTGGTGCTGGAGGCGCTCGTCAACCGGTCCTCCGCCATGTTGCGGCGTTACCTGAACGATCGCCCGTCCAACCAGTTCACGATGCTGGACTGCCACGACGGCATTCCGGTCAAGCCGGATCTGGACGGGCTGGTGGACACGGAACGGGCGCGGCGGGTCGTGGACCTGTGCCTGGCGCGCGGCGCCAATCTGAGCCGCGTGGTGTCCGACAAGCACAAATCGCCGGACGGTTTTGACGTCCACCAGATCCGCTGCACGTATTACGATGCGCTGGGCCGTGACGATGACGCCTACCTGGCCGCCCGGGCGATCCAGCTGTTCGTGCCCGGCATTCCGCAAATCTATTACGTCGGTTTGCTGGCGGGGGAGAACGATCCGGCCGCGGTGGCCGAACGCGGCGACGGCCGGGAAATCAACCGGCACAATTATTCCCTGGAGGAAATCGAACAGGCGGTCCGGCGGCCCGTCGTGCAGCGGCTTTTCAGGCTGATCCGGTTCCGCAACGAACACGAAGCGTTCCGGGGCTCGTTCCAATGCCTGGAGGCGGAAGACGGGGAAATCCGGCTCCGGTGGGAAAACGAAGGCCAAAGCTGCATGCTTCACGTGGATCTGGACACTTTCCGCTCCGTCGTCCATTGCACCGATGAACGGGGCGCGGAACGGCAGTGGGCCGTCTGACGATTCGCCGCGTTCTTCATCGGCCTCACGATCGACGCCAGGTCCCTTCCGGACAGGCGGCTGAAGGGGCTGCTCATCGTTCACGGCGCCTTTTTTATCGTGAGTTTCGCCGTGCCGATGCTGGGCCTCTTCCGTCCGGATGCGCCCGGATCGATAAAAGCAAAACGTCAACACCTTCCGGAATATCCGCCTGATGAAGGCGTTGTTTTTTTGACCGGTTAAAGATATGAATTACAGGAGATCATATCTTTTGTGTACAATAGGACATGCCAACAAAAATTCAAAAAGCGGGGAAGGGGGAAGTAGGCGGGTTCGACGCGGAAAGTTGGAACAGCTGTTGCCTGCTTGCCGTATTACAACAAGATTCTAGGAGGTTTTCCAGTGAAAACGACGTGCGTTCATATGCCCCGCCCGGGTGTTTTGCAACTGGTGGAGCGGGATCTCACGCTGGAAGAAGACGAAGTGCTCGTAAAGACGTACCAGAGCTCCATTTGCGACGCGGACCTGCGGGCGTGGCAGGGACAGTTCATTCCGGACGACATTCCCCCGAACTGCTTCCCCTGGATGGGCCATGAAGGCGGAGGCGAAGTGGTGGAGGTCGGCAGCAAGGTCCGGGAATTCAAAGTCGGAGACAAGGTCATGCTGTTTGGCCCGGACAACGCCATGTCCACCTATTTCAAGGCCAAGGTGCAAAATCTCTACAAAGTGCCGGACGGCCTGGACATGGAACTGGCGTGTCTGGCCGAGCCCATTTGCGTCGGCGTGTTCGGCGTGATGGACAGCGGCGTCAAGCTGGGCGACACCGTCGTCGTGGCCGGCCTGAACTTCCAGGGGCTGATCGCCGTTGAAGGGTTCAAGAAAAGCGGCGCGGAGAAAGTGATCGCCGTGGACTATTCCGACGCCCACCTGGAAATGGCCAAAAAACGCGGCGCCGACGTGACCATCAACACCACGAAGGAAAACGCGAAAGAAGCCATCTTGGAGCTGACCCGCGGACGGGGCGTCGATCTGGCCTACCATTCCTGCGGGTATTGGAATCCGCGGACCGAGGAATATTACAATTTGTGCATCGATGTGACGCGGGATGAAGGCACCGTCGCTTCCCTGCCCGACATCATGTCGCCCATCCGGGTGAACCTGCACCGTTTCCATCACCACGCGATGGAAGTGCGGTTCCCGGCTTTCATGCACCATGGGCCCGAGTTCCGGATGCGCTGGATTCCCCGTCTGCTGAATCCCGTGATCAAGGGCATGCTGGACATCAAGTCGCTGATCACCGCTTCCTATCCGCTCTCCAAAATTGAAGAAGCCATGCAGAAATACAACGACGACCCGGATCAGGTGAAAATTTTGATCAAACCCGACTGAATCCCGACGGGAACGGCTTTCGCCGCTCCGACGGGAACGCCGGGTCCGGTCGCGTCCGTACGTGTCAACTCATTTAAAAATGTTACCGAAGGAAAAAGGATCACTCACGTAATTTTGTTACCCAATGAGGCCGTCAGGTAGCCATCACGGGTTTCGGTGTG
>JGI12341J12878_1000821_pt1 | contig 10954 bp, 6 predicted proteins | sample Passage260B_FD_12878 | JGI IMG/M metagenome (IMG submission 12878)
GGGGGGGGGGGGGGGGGGGGGGGGGGGGGGACCAAGTGCGTCGCCTATCGCAAGCGCTCCGGCCGGCGGTACATGCAGGGGTTGTGCCAGTTGGATTTCGTCCCTTTGGGGCCTTTTCGCCTCTTCGGTCGAAGGACCCTTTCAGGGCTGCATTTCAGAAGTGAAAGTCGCCTTTCAGCTTTGAAACTTTCGCGCTCAGAGGATGTCCAGCCGCTTGCGCTTGCGCCACAGGGTGGTGGGCGAGATGCCCAGGTCGCGGGCCGCTGCTGTCACGTCGCCTCGGTGCCGCTCCAGGGCCGCGCGGATGGCCGCTCGCTCCGCGTCGTCCACTACGTCGGCCAACCGTCGCGGACCCTCCTCGCGCGGCGCCGGTCGCGGCGTCTGCGATCCGGTCGAGGAAGGGATGTCGAAGTCGTCGCCCTCGATGCGATCGGACTGGGACAGGAGCGCCGCCTGCTGCACCAGGTTGCGCAGCTCGCGGACGTTGCCCGGATAGTCGTACGAGAGCAGCCGCTCCATGGCCGAATCCGCGAAGTACTTCTGCATGCCGTGCTCGCGGTTGAACTCGTCCAGGAAATGCTGGGCGAGCAGGGGGACGTCGGCCATGCGCTCGCGCAGCGGCGGCAGGCGGATGCTCATCACGTTCAGCCGGTAGTAGAGGTCCTCCCGGAACCTCCGCTCGGCGATGGCCTTCCTCAGGTCCTGGTTGGTGGCGGCGACGACGCGGACGTTGACGCGGATCGGCCGCGATTCGCCGACCCGACGGATCTCCTGCTCCTGCAAGGCGCGCAGCAGCTTGGCCTGGAAGGAGGTATCCGTCTCGCCGATCTCGTCGAGAAAGAGGGTGCCGCCGTCCGCCTCCTCGTAGAGGCCTTGGCGGGCCCGGACGGCGCCGGTGAAGGCGCCCTTGGCGTGGCCGAAGAGCTCCGACTCGAGCAGAGAGGGTGCGATCGCGGCGCAGTTGACGGGGACGAAGGGCATGTGGGCCCGGCGGCTCGCCGCGTGGATGGCACGGGCCACGAGCTCCTTGCCGGTGCCCGACTCGCCCGTGACGAGCACGGTGGCGTCGGTGGGCGCCACGCGGAGGATCCGGCCGATCACCTCGCGCATCGGCGCGCTGGAACCGACGATGTTGCCCAGGCCGAACTTCTCGCGGAAGACGCCCGCGAGCGCGTCGAGCTGCCGCCTCAAAGCGCGGTTTTCCAGCGCCTTGGTGACGCGCACCTCGAGCTCGCCGTTCTTGAAGGGCTTGGACAGATAGTCGGTCGCGCCGAGGCGCATCGCCTCGACCGCGCTGTCGATGGAGCCGTAGGCGGTCATCACGATGACCTGGAGCCCGGGCTGGACCTGGAGGGCGCGGGCCAGAAGCTCGGTCCCGCTCATCGGCTCCATGCGGAGATCGGTGAGCATGAGGTCGAAGTGGGAGCTCTCCAGCATGCGGAGCGCCTCCTCCCCGCTCGCCGCCTCCTGCACCTCGTGGCCCGCTTGCCGCAACAGCAGGCCCGTGGTGGTCCGCATGTTCTTCTGGTCGTCCACGACCAGGATTCGACCCCGGACGGGATTCGCCCAGTTCTCGCTCACGACTCACGCTCCGGTGCTTCGAACTCGAGGATGAAGGTGCTTCCCTCGCCAACGACCGAGTGCAGGAGGACGCGCCCGCCGTGCGCCTCCACGATCCGCTTGACGAGGGCGAGGCCGAGGCCACTGCCGGTGGCCTTGGTCGTGAAGAAGGGCTCGAAGATCTTGGTGCGGAGTTCCTCCGGGATTCCCGGCCCGCCGTCCGCGACGGCGATTTGGACGTAACGCTTCCCCTCCCGATCCGCGCGCCGGGCCTCGACGCGAAGCGGACCCCCCTTGGGCATCGCGTGAATGGCGTTCTGCACGAGGTTGAGAAGCGCCTGCCGGACGAGGCGATCGTCGGCGTGGATCTCGGGCAAGTCGGGGTCGGCGACCACCTCGAGTTCGATGTCGTCCAACCGCGGGTAGGTGGCCAGCGCGGAGGAGATCAGGGCGCCCACGTCCACCCAGCTCGGATTGGCGGGATGGGGGCGGGCGAACTCGAGCAGGTCGTTGACGATGCGGTCGAGGCGGTTGGCCTCTTCCTCGACGATCTCGAAGAGGGTCGCCGCGTCGCCTTCCAGGTGCAGCAAGCGCCGAAGCGAGCTGATGGAGTTGAAGATCACGCCCAGCGGGTTGCGGACTTCGTGCGCCACCACGGCCGACAGCTCGCCGAGGGCCGCGAGCCGCTCCTTGGCCACCAGCTCCTGCTGCGCGCGGGCGAGTTCCTGGTGGCTCGCGCGTAGATCGGCGTCGAGGCGCGCGTTGGCCACCGCGATGGCGAGCTGGTGGGAGATGAGCCGGACGCGTTCGACCGAAGCGGCGGGCCATTTTCGCGGCCCCGTCTCGTCGAGGACAGCGATGCAGCCGATCGGCTCGTCGAGGATGTGCATGTGGACGATGATCGCGGCCTTCACGCCGAAGCCCTCGAGAACGGCGCGAAGGCCGGGAGAGGCGCGAGAAGCGTCCTCGACGACCACGGGATCGCGCGAAACGATTTGCGAGGCACAGGAGATCAGACGGCCAAGCCGAAGCGACGTTCCCTCCTCCTTCGAGATCGCCTCACAGCGCAGCCGACGCTGGATCGGATCGAAGAGGAGGATCGCCGTCCGCGTGCCACCCGTGAGGCGGTCGATGGTTTCCGCCGTCCGGCGAAGGAGCTCGTCCAGACGGGGGGTGGAGGTGACGGCCTGGCCGACCTCGAGGAGGAGCTCCAGCTCGTCGAGGCTGCGCCTGGTCTCCTCGAAACGGCGCGCGTCCTCGAGCGCGAAGCCCAGGTTCGAGCCGGCCGCCTCCAGCGTCTCGATCTCCTGGATGGAGATGGGCAGTCCCCGCCGGACCACGCCGATGACGGCCTGTACACCCGCGACGCTCCGCGCAGGGACCGCCGCGAGATGGGCGGTCTGCTCGCCCCACCGGACCTGCGTGGGCGCGCCGGCCTTTCCCTCGCGGAATGCGCTCTCCGTGTGCTTCCGAAGGGCTTCGATCACCTCCTCGGGAGGCGTCTTCCCGTACGCGTAGGTGCGTCCGTCGGCGATCGCCAGGCCGAAATCGAAGCCGATCCTCTCGACCGCCTGGCTCAGAAACTCCGGGAGGAGCGTCTCACGTTCCAGTCGCCGCGAGGTGGTGATGCGCCCCACCTCGGAGAGGAAACGCAGCTGCCGGACGCGTTCGCGCACGGAGCGCTCGAGCCGACTGCGCTGGACGGCGAGGGCGATCTGCACGCAGATGCTCTGGAGCAGCTCGACGTCGCGCTTCCGGAAGATATCGCCCTTCTTCCGACTGACCGCCAGGCAGCCGACGATCTGGTTGGAGCTGACCAGCGGAAGCGCGAGCAGGCTCGACGCGTCCGGAGCCATCCCGCAGGGGCCGTACCAGACCTTCCGGCGACGGAGAGCGAGGGCGAGCGGGTTGTCCGAATCGGCGGGGATGAATTCGGGTGCCGGGGCTTGGGCTTCCCCGGCAGAGGCGGCCAGCGCCAGGCCGCCCTCGTCCGCCACGTAAAGCCAGGCGCCCATGAGGCCGAGGTTCGCCACCAGCGTGGCGAGCGAATCCTCCAGCGGAAGCTCGCCTTCGCGGGCGCGCGCGAGCTGGCGACTGAAGCGATACAGCCCCGAGATCAGCTCGTACTGGCGCCGGGCCTCCTCCAGGAGGATGGCGTTCTCGAGCTGCACCGCGAGCTGGCTGGCCAAAAGCCCCGCCCGGAAGAATTCCTGGCGGGAGTAGGCCCGTCCCGTTCCGTGTCGGGCGAGGACGAGGATGCCGCGGGTGCGCTTTTCCAGGACCAGCGGATAGAGCGCGAGCGCGGGCACGTCCGGCTCGGCGGGGCCAATGGTGGTGGCCTCCATCGAGGAGAGCACCTCCTGGAAGATCTCGTCGCGCCCGTGGACGTTGCCCTGCGCCCAGGCGCAGGGGACGCCGCAATGGAGGGCGAGGCGGATCCGGTTTCCCGGCTCGACCCAGAACAGGCTCGCCGCGTCGCTCTCGGTGACGATGGCGACGGTCTCCAGGCTCGGCCGGAAGATGCCGACCCCGTCCTCGACCGGATGCCGGACCAGGTCGCGGATCGCCTGCAGCTCCCGATTGGCGCGGATCAGGCCCTGCCGGTGCGCGAGCAATTCCAGCGCAGCGCTGATCTGCGCGCCAAAGACGGTGAAGAGGTCCAGATCCGCATCGCTGGGATCCTTCCACTCGACGATCAGGACGCCCCAGGGAGCGCCGGAGACGAAAAGCGGCCCCTGCACGCCGTCGAAATGCCGAGAGTGCTCGAGGAGAATGCGAAGCGCGTCATCGGAAAGCCGGCGCCCCCGCGCATCGCAGAGGCTTCGCACCACGTTTTCGCGAAATTCCCGCATGGCGGGAAAGCGCCGGAATCGCCGGCTGGAAAAGAAATGGGGGACGGAGGGAACGGAGTCGACGTTGACCGTCAGCACCGCCTGATCCGCCTTGCCCAGGGCGAATCCCACCAGCTCGGCCCAGCTGGTATGGCGCAGCCGGAAGACCGGGCCGTCGAGCTCCCAGGCGGCATAGCTCAGGTGCTCCCCCACCTTGGCGAAGAGTTCCTCCTCGGAGGCGATGTCGAGCAGGCCGGCCGAGATCTCGGCCAGGCACGAGGCCAGGTCGTCGGCGCGTTTCGGTGCGGCGAGCCTCATCACACTCCCCCAACGCGAGCGGCAGAGTCCTCGTCACACGGCGATGAGGCGGCGCCGGCTCGCGCTTCCCCTTCGCCTCGAGGGCGGTTTCTCAGTCCGCGAGGTCGTCTCCCGCGCTACCGACGGCGCCGGTGGTCGGTTCGTAATCCCAGGGAAAGACCACCAGGTCGTCGGTCTGGATGGCGGAGAAATCCGGCTGGTAGCCGGACGAGCGCGCGATCAGCGTCGCGGTTCGGACCGCCACCGCCCCCGCCTTCTGCGCCGCCACGACCGCCGCGTCGAGGGTCTCGCCCGTCCCCGGGATGTCGTCGACCACGAGCACGCGCTTGCCCGCCACCTCGGCCGGCATCTGCGACTCCGCGGTCGGCGAGCGGTACCCGTGATCGCGACTCCGGGCGTGCAGCCGCACAGGCACGAACTTGCAACCCAGGACGGTTGCCAGCTCTTCCCCCGCGTAGGCGCCGCCCTTGACCAGCCCGACGACGATCTCGGGCTCGAAGCTGCGGACGATCTCCTGCGCCAGTGCGCGGCAGGCCGCGTCGAGCTGTTCCGCGACCAGCTCGCGCAGCCCGTGGCTCGTACGTTCCGAACGATCTCCCGGCTCGGCTCCGGCAGGCGGTGGCACGCCGGGAGCGCCCGGGGCCCTCGAACTCCTCGATCGCTTGCGAAACACCTGGCCCGTACCTCGTGACATCCCTGTCGCCCGAAACTCCGCCGCCGCTGGCCTCGCCGGGTTTGACTCGCCCCCGCGTGCAGACCTATATCGCTCGCCTGACGACCGCTCGCGAAGGCGGCAGGGGGCAGCGCGTGGATCTCTTCCCCATGATGATCGAGAAGGCCTACGAGTCCGTCCACTTCTTCCACGACTCGAGGACGGGGCTCCGGGCGATCGTCGCCTTGCACGATACCACGTTCGGCCCCGGCCTGGGCGGGACTCGTGCGATCTCCACCTACGGGACCGAGGCCGAGGCCGTGGACGACGTCCTGCGGCTCGCGCGGGGCATGACCTTCAAGGCCGCGCTCGCCAACATTCCCTTCGGCGGCGGAAAGGCGGTGATCATGCTCCCCAAGGAGCCTTTCGACCGCGCCGCGCTCTTCGAGGCCTTCGGCCGCGCGGTCGATACGCTCGGGGGGCGCTACATCACCACCGAGGACGCCGGCACCTCGCCCGAGGACGTGGCCTACATGCGGCGCGGCACGAGCCACGTGGTGGGCCTGCCGCGGGAGATGGGCGGCTCGGGCGACCCCTCGCCCTTCACCGCGTTCGGCGTGGTTCGCGGCATCGAGGCGCTGGCGAAGCTCCACTTCGGCCGCTCGGACCTCGAAGGCCTGAAGGTCTCCATCCTCGGCGTGGGCCACGTCGGATTCCGCTGGCGTGGATGCTCCACGAGCGGGGCGCGAAGCTCTGGGTGGCCGACGTCAATCCCGAGGCGACGCGGCGCGCCGCCGAGGAGCTCGGAGCCGCGGTCGTCTCGCCCGAGGAGCTGCTGTCGCTGGAGGTGGACGTCTTCGCTCCGTGCGCGCTCGGCGGCGCGATCGACGATCACTCGCTGCCGCTTCTGCGCTGCAAGGCGGTGGCCGGCTCGGCCAACAACCAGCTCCGCGAGGACCGGCACGGCAAGGAACTCCACGATCGCGGCATCGTCTACGTGCCCGACTACGTGCTCAACGCCGGCGGCCTGATCAACGTGGCGCAGGAGGTCGAGGGCTACGACGAGGAGAAGAGCCGCGAGAAGGTCTCGCGGATCTACGACACCGTCTACGCGATCCTCGAGAGGGCCAAGGCGGAGAACACGCGGCCGGAGGTCGTGGCCGATCGCATCGTCCTCGAGCGGCTGGCGAAGGCCAAGGCCGAGAAGGGGGCCTGAGCATCGCACGGTGATCGAGAGAGCCACGCCTTCGGAGTAGCCGCGGTGCCCGACACTGGGCGCCGCTTTCGTCAGCCAGGAGCCGGACCGTCAGCGCAGCGCGGCCCAGATCGTCTCGCGCAGGTCGTACTTCGGTCGGAAGCCGGTCGCCTGGACGAAGCGGGAGCCGTCGACCGTGCCCTGGAACTGGAGATGATCGAGTTCCCCCGGCGGGAAATTGGTGAAGCGCATCTTGAAGAGCTGTTCGAGCAGCGGCCGGGCCACCAAGTGCGGGACGGGCACCGGCTGCACGCCGAGCTCCTTGAAGATCGCCGAAAGCGAGACCTCCCCGGGGCCCACCACGTTGAAGACGCCGCGCAGGCCGGGCCGCAGCGCCTCGATCATCGCCCGGCACGCGTCCTCCACGTGGATGAGCTGCACCATGGGATCGAAGCCCATCAGCACCCAGGGGCGGCGCAGCCGCAGGTAGCGCGAGGCCGCGTTCTGGATGGTCGGCCCCACGATGTGCACGGGGCGGAGGATCACCGTCTCCACCTCCGGGTGCTTCCAGAGGAAGGACTGGGCGAGGATGTCCACCTCCACCAGATCCCGGATGTCGCCGAAGCGCGCCGACGCCATGAGCGGCGCGTCCTCGGTGAGGAAATTGGGGTTGGACGGGCGCGGCCCGTAGACAGTGGCGGAGGAGAGGACGACCAGCTTCTTCACGCCGTAGCGCGCGCAGTACTCCAGCGCCTTGGCGGTCCCGAGTACGTTGAACTGGTGGTGCTCCTCGGCGCTCATCCGCGGGTCGTGCACGATGCCCATGTGGATGAGGGCCCCGATGTTTCCCTTGCGGAACACCTCCTCCGCCTTGCGCTTGCGGATGTCCACCTGGTGGAACTCGATGTCCTTCGGCTTGCCGGGGAAGATGCGCCGGTCGATCCCCACGATCCGCTCCTCGCGCTTGTGGAGAAGCTTGGCGAGGACTCGCCCGAGATTTCCGCAGATGCCGGTGACGGCGATGGCTGGCCTGTCGGAGTTCATCTAGAAGTAGATGCGTTTGCGTTCCTCGAGCCCTACCTTGACCATCGACTGGATGGTCGAGCGCACCGCCAGGACCTTCTCCTCCACGACCCTGTCCTCGTCGTTGGGGTGCCCCTCGAAGCGCATCGGTTCGCCGAAGTAGATGGTGTAGCGGCTGGGAAGGGGAATGGGAAGGATGGTCGGCGTGATCGGCAGGGCCGGCATGCGCAGCAGGCGCGCGAGCGGCTCGAGGTTGACGAGCGCGGGCGCCTGCTCCTCGGCGCCGATCACGGCGATCGGAACGATGGGGGAGCCGGTTGCCAGCGCCAGCCGCATGAAACCCTGCCCGAACTCGGCGAGCTGGTAGCGCCGTGCGAAGACCTTGTTGAGCCCGCGCGTGCCCTCCGGAAAGACGAGGATGCACTCCTCGTTTTCGAGCAGTCGAATGCAGTTTTCCGGCGTGCCCACCACCTGGCCCGCGCGCGCGAAGAAGGTGGAGACGAAGGGGAGGGTGGGGACCCAGCGCTCCACCATGGAGCGGACGACGCGCGGCGGCTCGGCGTACATGAGCATCGCCACGGCGATCATCGCGCCGTCGAGGGGGAGCTGGCCGCTGTGGTTGGCGACGAGCAGGCATCGCCCCGGCGGAACCTTCTCGATCCCCCGAACCTGGACCCGGAAGTACTCCTGGTAGAGCCAGAGCAGCGGCCCCAGCGCCGTCGTCACGTACTCCAGGTCCATGCCGAAGGGATCCTGGCCGAACTCGTTGGTGTGGACGCGCAGCGCGGCCAGCCGCTCGCGCAGGCGATCGCCGCCCAGACGAAAGGCCAGTTTCTCGAGGCGCCGGCGGAGGGCGCCCCCGATCTCCGTCGGTCCGGGCAGGCGAAACGGTACCGGGCTCATCCGCGCTCACCCCGCATGGCGGGCCGAAACGGAAGGTCGACGGATCCCGGGGAGGAGAACCTCGTTGGCCGGCGGGCGCAAGTTGTAACGGGAACTCATCGCGCTGCCATACGCGCCGGCGGTGGCGATCACCAGGATATCCCCCTCCTCCGTGCGCGGCAGCCGCCTGCGCTTCCCCAGGACGTCGCCGGTCTCGCAGATCGGCCCCACGACGTCGGCTCGCCACTCTAGCGGCTGGCCGAGGCGGGTCAAGTTGGCGATCGGGTGGAAGCTGCCGTAGAGCGCCGGACGGATCAGGGAGTTCATCCCGGTGTCGATCCCGACATAGCGGTGGCCGCCCTTCTCCTTGAGCTGGGTGACGCGGGTGAGCAGCACGCCCGAGGCCGCCACCAAGAAGCGGCCCGGCTCCATCCAGAGCGCGAAGCGCGGATGCTCCTCGCGGAAGGCGCGCAGGTTCCGGGCCACCGCCTCCAGGTCGAGGGAGGCCTGCCCGGGGCGCTCCGCCACGCCGAGCCCGCCGCCGAGGTCCAGGGCCTGGACCTCGGGGAAGAGCGCGGCCTGCTCCGCGAGGAAGCGGGCGGTGCGGGCCCAGTTCTCCGGGTCGAGGATGCCGCTGCCCGCATGGGCGTGCAGCCCCACCACCCGGATCCCGTGGCGGCGGGCGAGCTCGGCCACCTCGGGCAGCTCCTCGCGGGGGATGCCGAATTTCGAGTGGACGCCCGCGGTTCGCACGTGGGCGTGATGCCCGGCGCCCTGCCCCGGATCGAGGCGCAGCCAGATCGAGCGTCCGGCGAAGAGCCCGGGCCAGCGCCGCAGCGGGTAGGAGTTGTCGAGCGTGACGTGGACGCCGCGCTCCAGGGCGAAGCGGTACTCCTCGGCCGGTGCGAAGTTGGGCGTGAAGAGGATGCGATCCGGTTCGAGCCCGGGAAAGATGCGCTCCAGGTGCAGGATCTCCTCGGGCGAGACGCACTCGAAGCCGAGCCCGGCGCGCTCGATCACGCGCAGCACGTCCCCGTTGGGGTTCGCCTTCATCGCGAAAAAGAGGCGGTCCACCGGAAGCTGGGAAAGCCGCGCCGCGGCCTCCTCGATCGAGTCCTCGTCGTAGACGTAGAGCGGCGTGCCCCGCTCGCGCGCCAGCGCCAAAAGCTCGTCGGCGCGGCGACACCACCACGCCTCCTCGTCGTAGGCGGGCGGCTCGCTGCCGGTGAGTTCCGCCCAGGAGGGGCCGAAGGTCCTCCACTCCTCCACCTCTTCGAAGAGCAGCGCGTGGAACTGGCGGACGATGTGCGGCGCCTGGCTCTCCTCCACCACGAAGGTGAGGTTCACGTCCGATGCGGCGTGGCTGACGAGGAAGAGCGCCTCGTGCTCGAAGGCGGAAAGCGCCGGAGCTAGGAGGGGAAGGGCGCGGCGTACCCGGCTGCCCACCACGCTGATGGCGGTGCAGTCGCGCAGCACCCGAACCTGGCAGATCTCCGAGAGGGCCAGGACGAGCGATTCGAGCTTCTCCTCGCCGACGCCGTTCTGCACCGGATCGAAGGATAGGGTGATGTTCGATTCGCTCGTGGCCACGTGCTCGATGGAGATGCCGTGGGCGCGGAAGATCGCGGCGGCCCTCGCGAGGAAGCCCACCTGCCGCCACATCCCCATCGACTCGAGCGAGACGAGGGCGAGGCGCTTGCGCAGGGTGACGGCCTTGACCGTCTCCTCTCGCTCCCCCCCGCCGGAGATCACCGTCCCCTCCAGCGCGGGGCGCCGGGTGTCCTGGATCAGGAGCGGGATCCCGTAGGTCCGGACCGGCTCGATGCAGCGCGGGTGGAGGACGCCCGCTCCCGCCGAGGCCAGCTCCTGCGCCTCCTCGTAGCCCAGGCGCAGGATCAGCCGCGCCCCCGGCACGACCCGAGGATCGGCGGTGAACATGCCGGGCACGTCGGTCCAGATCTCCAGGCGCTCCGCCTGAAGCTTGGCGGCGAGGTAGGCCGCCGAGGTATCCGAGCCGCCGCGGCCGAGCAGCACGGTGCGGCCGCGGTCGTCGGAGGCGACGAAACCCTGGGTGAGAACGACGGGGCAGGGTTCGAGCCGCCGGGCCAGCTCGGGGTCAGGGTCGTAGGGGCAGCTCGAGAGGAGGAAATGCCGCGCCTCGTTGTCGAGGTCGCGCCCGTCGGAGCGGAGGAGGGTGCGGGCGTCGACCCAGTGCACGTCGAGGCCGCGCGAGGCGAGCCAGGCCGCGCCGAGCCGCGTGGACATGAACTCGCCGAAGGCCATCACGTGGGCGCGGACCCGCGGGCTGGCGTCCCCGAGGAGCCGGATCCCGAGGGCGACGCGCTCCAAGGTCTGGAACTCCTCCGCGAGGACCGCGTCCGCGTCGACCCCGAGCTCGCGCCCCAGGCGGCGATGCGCCTCGAGGATGTCGGCGAGGAGCGGCTCGTGCCCGCCGTCGCGGGCCGCGTCGACGAGCGCCTCCAGCCGGTTGGA
>JGI12341J12878_1000822_pt1 | contig 10952 bp, 8 predicted proteins | sample Passage260B_FD_12878 | JGI IMG/M metagenome (IMG submission 12878)
GGTGAGTATGGCACAGCAGGAGTCAGCGCGTCCCGGCCGTCTCCCGGTATGGCTCGAACCGTGGCAGCAGGTCGACGGGTAGGTGCCCGGCGAGCAATGTGCCGTGCTCGCCGAAGCGCTCGCTGTCGACCTTCCCGGCCCGGTGGAAGAGGTCCACCAGCCCGGCCTCGCTGTAGGGCACGACCACGCGGACCGGCACCAGCCGCTGCTGCTGGGTGAGGATGTCCTCGACCCGCTGGAGCAGCAGGTCCACCCCAGCCCCCGTCGCCGCTGAGATCGGCACGTAGGTCGGCGGGAGGTTGAGGTCCGCCGCGATCCGATTGGGGGTGAGGCCGTCACCCAGCCGGTCGATCTTGTTGAGCGCGGTCACTATCGGTCGGCAGTCCGCGCCCAGGTCCTCCAGCACCGTCCGGACGGTTTCCGCCTGCTCTGCCGCCTTCGGGTGCGTCACGTCCATCACGTGGACGATGACGCTCGCCTCCAGGATCTCCTCGAGCGTGGCCCGGAACGCAGCGACCAGGAAGGTGGGCAGGTTATGGATGAAGCCCACCGTATCGGTCATCAGCACCGTCCGCCCGCTTGGGAGCGTCACCCGTCGCGTGGTCGGGTCGAGCGTGGCGAAGAGCTTATCCTCGGCCAAGACACCCGCGTCGGTCAGCCGGTTGAGCAGCGTGGACTTCCCGGCATTGGTGTAGCCCACGAGGGCGATGACGGGGATGTTCTGACGCCGGCGCCGATTCCGGTAGAGCTCGCGGTGGCGATGGACCTCCTGCAACTGGTCCTTGATCAGCGCGATCCGGCGGCGTGCCTGCCGGCGGTCCACCTCCAACTGCGTCTCACCGGGACCACGCAGACCGACGCCACCGACCGCCTGCCGCGAGAGGTGCGTCCACATGCGGGTCAGCCGGGGGAGGCGATACTCGAGCTGCGCCAGTTCGACCTGCAAGCGCCCCTCGTGTGTCTGCGCCCGGCGGGCGAAGATGTCGAGGATGAGCGCGGTGCGGTCGATCACCTTGGCGTCGAGTGCATCTTCCAGGTGCCGGAGCTGACCGGGGGAGAGTTCGTCGTTGACGAGCACGACGTCGTAGTGCAGGGTCTCCTTGAGCGCGCGAATCTCCTCCAGCTTCCCGGAGCCGACGTAGTGCGTCATGTTGGGCTTGGGGAGGCGCTGGGTTGAGGAACCCACAACGACTAGGCCGTCGGTCTCGGCCAGGTGGGCCAGTTCGGTCAGCGAAGATTCCAGATCCCACCCATCGTTGCGCCAGTCGACGGCGACCAGCAACGCGCGCTCGGCGGTGGGGTTGGTTTGTAGTCTCCGTCCGATAGTCTCGCCTTCCTTCCGAATCGTCGGGGTTGCGTCTGCATCTAACGGTGGAGCATCAGGTTGCTCAGTGCGACCAAAGTATACCATCGGTGGTCGCGCCGGCTGAACCGGATCAGCGGTGGACAAGCCGCTTACGCGCTCGGGCACGGTCGAGGAGACGGGTCACGGCGAGGCGCCGGTCGATCGCGCCCACGACCTCGCCGCAGTGGGTGACGAGCAACACCCCGGCGTCGACCTCGAACAGCCAGTCGAGGACATCGCGGACGCTGGTGTCGTCCTCCAGCCGCGGCAGGCCGGCCAGGGGGATCATTGCCTCGGACACGGTCCGGTGCGGCCACTCCGCGCGCCGGAAGCGGCGGAGCCGGTCGAGCGGCAGGATCCCCACGGTCTGACCGCCTTCTTCGACGAGCGCAGGCCCGCTCGGCTCCTGTGCCAGGAGAACATCGAGCGCGGCATCGATCGACTGCCCTGCGTCGACGCGCGGGTTGATCCCGGCCACGATCTCCCCGGCCGAAATCTCGGCGCCCGCGACGACAAAGAACGTGCGCGCCATCTCCTCGCGGGCAGTCCGGCTCATGGCCCAGCCGACCAGGATCAACCACAAGCCCCAGACCGCGAGGTCACGCCCGCTGCTGAGGAGCGCCAGACCTCCGGCGAAGGCCATAAAGGCGATCAACTGCCCGTAGACGACGGCGGCGCGGGTGCCGATGGTGTAGTCGTCGTGCAGGTACCACACCAGGGCACGGAAGACCTGACCTCCATCGAGGGGATACCCGGGAAGGAGGTTGATCCCGGCCAGCGCGACGTTGACAACGGCCAGGTAGCCGACATCGCGCCGCAGGAGCACCGGCTCCGCGGGAAGCACCCACCAGAGTAGTGCCAGGATCAGGCCCAGCGACAGCGAGGTCAGCGGCCCGGCCAGGGCCACGAGGGTGTTCTGGCGGGGAGTCCCCGGATCGTTGAACCCGGCCCGTGCTCCGCCGAAGGGGTAGAGCGCCAGGCGGCCGGGATCATGGCCCAGCCGGCGCGCCACCGCCGCGTGCCCGAGCTCGTGGAGCAGGAGCGAGCCCAAGGCGCCGGCAACCAGCAGGGTTCCGGCGATGTACCAGTGCGGTACGCCGATGGACGAGTCTGCCGACGGTCTGAGGGCGGTCAGGGTGAAGCCTGCCGCGGCCAGCGTGGCGAACAGCCACCCTAACGGGATGGCGAGCGAGGAGCCGAGGAGGTGGACGGCGAGGACGAGTCGGGGATGCATTCCCGCTCCCTCCTGGCCAGCGATCGACGGCGCGCGGGACGGCGGTCACCCCGGCTCGGACGGCGTGGAGTGCCGATCAGAGCCGATGGTAGTCTTCGAGGTTGAGCACGAACACGGTGGCAGCAGAGGTCTGAACCTCGGTGCCCTCACCCTGCTGGGCGCGGGCCCTGGCCTCGCGCCGGATCACGTCGAGGACCTGATCCACCTGATGATCCTGCACGCCGATCATGATGGTGGTGTTGCCACGCCGCAGGAAGCCGCCGGTACTGGCAAGTCGGGTCGCACGGAAGTCGGTTTCTAAGAGGGCGTCGATGACCGCATCGGCGTCCTCGTTTTGAACGACAGCAATGATCAGCTTCATGCGTTCCTCTCCCCGCTCCGACGGCCCGTCGCGCTCCGCGATTATAGGCTCACACGAGAAGGGGCGTCAATGGAGGCGGTCCTGGTGCAGCCCTTGCGGCGGTTGCCAGCGGGTTCCTGTCCGCATGAGCGGCACGTCCGATCTGCACGTCCCCGTGCCTCCGGCGGCTGATCCATTGTTGCAGTGACAGTAGCTATGCAACAATGAGCAGGTAGCGCACCAGAACCCAGCAGGACCTGGGTGCAGCCTTCTAACCGACTCGATGCTGAGCCGCAGTTCAACACGCGGTGCGGCCGCTTGAGCACGGGGGCACGGGCGATGAGCACACTGTCCATATCCGTCGGAGGGATATCTGGGGCCGACGTGACGGTATCCATCTGCTCCCGGATGAGCACGCGGCGGCGCCCGACGTTGAGTGCACCGGAGCCCGCATCCGGTAAGGTGGAGGATGAGGACGAATGGCAAACATGCGCTACTCCGTCACCCAGGCGGCGGTACGCTCCCTGTTCACCTGGATTGAGTCGGGAGACATCGCGATCCCTGAGATCCAGCGGCCCTTTGTCTGGGACGCAGTTAAGGTGCGAAACCTGCTGGACTCGCTGTTCCAGGGCTATCCCGTAGGCTACCTCATCACCTGGCGCAATCCGGATGTGAAGCTCAAGGACGGAACCGTATCCGCTGGGAGGCGCATCCTCATCGACGGTCAGCAGCGAGTGACGGCGCTCATGGCGGCGCTGCTTGGGCGCGAGGTGATCGACAAGAACTACCAGCGCGTACGCCTTCGCATCGCGTTCCACCCGGGACGCCGGCAGTTTGAGGTTAGTAACCCTGCTATTCAGAAGAATGCTGCCTGGATCCCTGACATCGCCGTCGTGTTTGACCCGCAGACGAGCTTGTTCGACCTCGTCAACACCTATTGTGACCGGAATCCGGGCACCAGCCGTGACGAGGTGTTCCGCAGCATCGAGGCGCTGCGCGGGATTACGGCCAACCAGATCGGCCTGATTGAACTCGATCACGACCTCGACATCGAAACCGTCACCGAGATCTTTATCCGCGTGAACTCGGAAGGCGTCCCGCTCAGCCAGGCCGACTTCGCCATGTCCAAGATCGCTGTCAATGAGACATACGGCGGGAACATGCTGCGCAAGGCGATCGACTACTTCTGCCACCTGGCTGTTGCGCCCGAGTTCTTCGACACGGTTCAGGCCGACCGAGAGTTCGCCCGGAGTGAGTTCTTCCCGCACCTGAGTTGGCTGCGACAGGAGAATGATGATCTGTACGATCCGTCCTATACGGACATGCTTCGGGTCGCATTTACCTCCGAGTTCCGACGCGGCCGCCTGGAGGAACTCGTGGCGCTGCTCTCCGGGCGAAACTTTGAGACGCGCCAGTACGAGGAGGCCATCGTCGAGGAGTCGTTCGCCAAACTGAAGAATGGGATCTTGCGCTTCATGAACGAAACGCACTTCAAGCGTTTCCTCATGATCATCCGCTCGGCGGGATTCGTCGATTCCTCGATGATTAGTTCGCAGAATACGCTCAATTTCGCCTATATCCTCTACCTCACGCTCCGCGATGCGAGGATTCCAGATGCGGCCATTGAGAGGTACGTGCGCCGTTGGTTCATCATGTCTATCCTGACCGGCCGATACTCTGGAGCACCTGAGACCGCCATCGACTACGATATTCGCCAGATCCAAGAGCAGGGTATTGCCACCTACGTGGAGAACGTCATCCACGCGGAGCTGTCCGACACCTTCTGGGAGTCGCTTCTACCGCAGTTGATGACGACCTCGGTTGCGTCGAGCCCCTACTTCCGTGTGTTCCAGGCGGCGCAAGTCAAGATGAACGATCGGGGATTCCTCTCCCAGGACATCAGCGTCCGCGACCTGATCGAGGTCAAGTCGGACCTGCACCACATCTTCCCGCGCCATTTCCTGAAGAGTCACGGAATGTCCCGTGGGCAGTACAACCAGATCGCCAACTACGCGGTCACCCAAAGCGAGATCAATATCGCCATCGGCAGCAAGGAGCCGCGTGTCTACTTCCGCGAGCTGCGAGAGCAGTGTCAGGGCGGGCCGAGACGCTACGGGAACATCACTGACCCTGACGTGCTCCGCGAAAACCTCCGGATGCACTGCATTCCTGAGGGAGTGGAAGAAATGACGGTTGAGGATTACCCCGCATTCCTGGCGGAGCGCCGCAAGCTGATGGCTCGGAAGATTCGGTCGTACTTCGAGAGTCTGTGAATCAGCGCGCGGCCGCCTGCTCCGGTGACTAGGTGGTCGAGGCGGCCCCGACTTCACTTCACCCCCGCTGCGAGTCGAGGTAGCTCTGGAGGATGAGAGCGGCGGCGACGGCGTCGACGTGTTGCTTACGGCGGGCGCGGCGGTGGCCGGCTTCGATGAGGCTCTGATCCGCCATGAAGGTGGTCAGGCGTTCGTCCCAGAAGACGATGGGGAGGTCGATACGGTCCCTCAGTTGCTGGGCGAAGGCACGGGTTGCGGCGGCCTGGGGGCCCTCCCGGCCGGACATGCCGATCGGGAGGCCGATGACGATGCGTTCCGGGTCGTAGCGCTCGATCAACGCGACGAGGCGGTCCATGCCGTCACGTTTCATGTCGACCGACTCGACCGGGCTGGCGACCAACCAAAGCTCGTCACTGACGGCCACCCCGACGCGACGCTCCCCAACGTCGAGCGCGACCAGTCTACGACCCGGTTTCGAGTTGCTCGCCACTGGTGACTTCCACTCGGATGCGCGACGGAATCTGCGGCATACGCCGCGGCAGCCAGTCGGGGCCCTGCTCGATGTGATACTGGGCCACGCCGGGCATGGCGTCCAGGGTCTGCTCGGCTTCCTCGATGCTCTTGCCGGTGACCTGGTCGATCAGCCCCTGCTGCTGCTCAGCAGTGATCACGGTGCGTACCACCGCTTCGGCGTGGACGCGGAAGGCCGTCTGCTCCTCGTTGAGCGGGGTAGGGTCGCTCACCGTCACCGTCGGGCCGAGCAAGATCACCCCGTTGCCCGCCTGGGCTGCGAGGCGGCGGCCGACTTCATCGCGGGCCTGGGCGTCGAGCTGCGCCGGGTTGTAGAGCTTGCCGCGGACCGTCTGGCGGGCGTGGACGGAGACCTTCTCGGCGTCCTGTCCGACCTGGTGGCTGAACTCGAACACCGGATCCTCCACCTGCAAGGAGCCGGGGACGAGTTTGAGCTCGGGGTCGATCTTCGCCCGGAACTCCGCCTCGGCGCGGGCGGCAAGGTCGGCCTCGGCGGCCTCACGGAGCGCGGCGATATCTGCCTCGCTGACGGTGGCGATCCGCTTCATGGTCCCACCCTTGATCGGCTCGCGGTTGGTGAAGTAGAGGCCGTTCTCCAATTGCCCGACGATTGTCCCGGCATCGGCGTTGCCGTCCGGTCCCGGTTCAGCCGCCATGACGGTGACTCCTGCCGTGCCGAGCGCCAGGGACCCGAAGGGGTCGGCGGCCGGGACGGTCACGGCCTCGCGGGTGAGGTAGACCATGCCGTTGGTTCCGGTAAGCCGCGTCTGCGATGGCACGGCGATCGGCCGCGTCGTCGGATTCATGAGCTGGACGGAGCCGGTTGCGGTGCCGTCGGGCTCGAAGCGCTCGCCGGTGGTCGGGATCTCACGATCGAAGACGGTTGTATTCTCGAGCTCGGTTGGTTCGACGGTGATGTCGTAGCTGGCGCCTGGCATGGCGACACCATAGGTGAGGTCGGCCGCGATGGTGTGTTCCTCGGGCACCAGGGTGATGGTGGCCGCCGGGAGAACGTAGTAGAGAATGCCGCCTACCAAGAGCAGCACGACCAGGGGCGCGACGATGGCGAAGATGAGGGCGAAGGGGATCTTACGCCGCCGTGGTGTGGTGTCGTCATCCTGCTCGATGTCGGCCTGCTCGTATGGGGCGGGCCGGACATGGCCGTTCGTACCCGCGGCGATCTGCGCGGTGAGCCAGGACGGCGGTTGCTCGTGATCCGGGTCGAGGACGATGGTGCCGGTCGGTGTCCGCGGAACAGCCCGGGTTGCGGCGTCCGGTTCCTGGCTCAAGGGCGTCGACGGCCGTGGGATGTAGGTTGCCAGGTCGGCGGTGGTGTCGTCGTCGTGCTCGGGCGCCGGGGTGAGCACGGTCCACCCGATCATGCGCGCCAGTTCCTGGCGCAGGGGGTCGCGGGTGCTGAGGGCGAGTGTCACGTGTTCTTGCCGGGCGGCGGCCAGGACGCGTGACAGCTCGGCGGCGGTCGTCAGCACGTTGGAGTCGTCCGCCACGGCCAGTGTGACGCGGCGGTCGGTGTACTCGGGCAGGCGCGCCAGCAGATCGTCGAGGTCCGCGTCGCTGTTGATGTGGACGATCATCGGCTCCGGTGCCCCCATGGAACCCTTCCCTTGCAGTGGGCTCGGTCGAGGGACGCCAGCTCCGGGCTAGCCCGTGAGCTGGCGCTCGACGACGGAGCGGGCGGTCTCCAGTGCGGCATCGAGTCGCGACGGGTCGGTGCCGCCGCCCTGGGCGAGTTCGGGGCGGCCACCGCCGCGGCCGCCGACGACCGGGGTGATCTCGCGGATCAGCTTGCCGGCATCGACGCCCCGCTGCACAAGGTCGCGGGTGACCATGGCGAGGAGCGCCGGCCGGTCGTCGATGACCGCGCCGAGCACGACCACGCCGCTGGCGAGCTTGTCGCGCAGGCGGTCGCCCATCTGGAGCAGGGTGTCACGGTTCGGCGCCTCAACGCGGGCGGCGAGCACGCGCGTGCCGTCGACCGTAACCGCCTTTTCGATCAGGTCGCCGATCTGGACGCTGGCGAGTTCGACACGCAGGCGCTCGATCTCCCGCTCCCGCTCCCGCAGGCGCTCCTGGAGCGCGGCGACCTGCGCGGGGAGCTCTTCGAGCGGGACGTGAAGGTCGCGCACCAGGCGCTGGGATGTCTCTTGGAGACGCAGCGCGTACTCGGCGGCGGCGCGGCCGGTCAGAGCCTCCACCCGGCGGACACCGCTGGCGACGCTCGACTCCTCGGTGATGACGAAGAGGCCGATCTCGCCGGTGTGGGTGACGTGCGTGCCGCCGCAGAGCTCCTTGCTGAAGGACGGAATGGTGATGACCCGCACGGTGTCGCCGTACTTCTCGCCGAACAGCGCGATCGCCCCCTCGGCGATTGCTTCCTGGTAGGGCTTGATCTCTGCCTGCACCGGGGTGTCGGCGAGAATCTGCTGGTTGACGATCTCCTGCACTTCTCGCAGCGCGGCGGCGCCGACCGGCTCCAGGCTGGTGAAGTCGAAGCGCAACCGGTCGGGCGCGACGAGGGAGCCGGCCTGCTGGACGTGCTCCCCGAGCACCCGGCGCAGTGCGGTATGGAGCAGGTGGGTGGCGGTGTGGTTGCGGCGGATATCGGCCCGTCGCTGGGCGTCCACCCGCGCCTCGGCCGTCTGTCCCACCTGGATGTACCCCTCGCGGACGACCCCGCGGTGCACGATGACGCCGGGCGCTGGGCGCTGCGTATCTTCGACATCGAAAACGCCCGTATCGGTCTGGATCGTGCCGGTGTCGCCCACCTGGCCGCCGCCTTCGGCGTAGAACGGGGTCTGGTCAAGCACAACCTCGACCCGGTCTCCGGCCTCGGCGCTTTCCTCCGTGGCCTGGGCCCCAAGGATCGCAACCACGGTCCCCGTCGCCTCGGTTGTCTCGTAGCCGAGGAAGACGGTCGGCTTGCTGGTGAGGTTGGCGTAGAGCGCCGCACGCGCGCGCGCCTCGTCGCTGAAGATTGCGGCGCTGGCGCGGCTCTGCTCCCGCTGCGCGGCCATCGCCCGGTCGAAGCCCTCGCGGTCGACCGTCAGCCCGGCGTCACGCGCGAGCTCCTCGGTCAACTCGTATGGGAAGCCGTAGGTGTCGTAGAGGCGGAAGGCTTCAGCGCCGGGGACGACCGTCTCGCCACGCGCTTGGAGATCGGCCGCCAGCGTCTCGAAGCGGCCGATGCCGGTCGCGAGCGTGCGGCCGAAGTGCTCCTCCTCGTGCCGGATCACCTGGCGAATGCGGTCCCGCTGGTCTCGCAGGTTGGGGTAGTGCTCGGCGAACATGTCGATGACGACGTCCGCGACCTCGGTGAGGAAGGGCCGGTCGATGCCGATCAAGCGGCCATGGCGGACGGCACGCCGCAGGACGCGGCGCAGGACGTAGCTGCGGCCCTCGTTGCCCGGGAAGACCCCGTCGCCGATCAGGAAGGTCACGGCGCGGCTGTGGTCGGCGATGACGCGCAGCGAGCGGTCGACCTTCGGGTCCTGGCGGTACTGGACCCCGGCCAGCTCGGCTGCCTTGAGGAGCACCGGCATGTAGAGGTCGGTCTCGAAGACGGAGCCGACACCCTGCAGGACCATGGAAATGCGCTCGAGGCCCATCCCGGTGTCGATGTTCTTGCGCGGCAGCGGGCGCTGGGAGCCGTCCTCTTCCTTGTAGAACTCCATAAAGACGAGGTTCCAGATTTCAAGGAAGCGGTTGCAGTGATCGCAGCCCGGCCCGCAGTCGGGCCGGCCGCAGCCCAGCTCCTCGCCGCGGTCGTAGAAGATCTCGGAATCGGGGCCGTTCGGGCCGGTGGCGCCGACCGGACCCCACCAGTTGTGTTCGTCGCCCAGCCGGGCGATGAGGTGCTCGGGAATGCCGATCTCATCCCGCCAGTAGGCGAAGGCGAACTCGTCGTTGCGGTGCACCGAGGGGCGCAGCCGCTCGCGCGGGATGCCGAACCGCTCGGTCAGAAGCTCCCAGGCCCAGGAGATCGCCTCGGCCTTGAAGTAGTCGCCGACCGAGAAGTTGCCGAGCATCTCGAAGAAGGTCAGGTGTTCTTCGTCGCCGACCTCGTCGATGTCGACGGTGCGGAAGCACTTCTGGATGGAGGTCATGCGGATGCTGGGTGGACGCTCCAGTCCGAGGAAGTAGGGAGTCATCTGCTGCATGCCGGCGGTGGTTAGCAGGACGGTTGGGTCGTTGTGCGGCACCAGGGATGAACTCGGCACATGGAGGTGCCCACGCTCGGCAAAGAATTCGACGAAGATCCGGCGGATCTCATTACTCTTCATCTGGGTAACGCCCTCACGAGTCGCGGCCAGACAGCAGCCATGGATTGTACCGACGTTGAAGCCGCCGGACCACCTCCAGCCGCGATGTGTACGTACATTTTGGCAGGGTGGTGCCTTCGTGTCAACGGGTTCGGACGCCCGATTAGGAGTCTGCGGCGATCGTTTCGCACGGGCGGGGATGCGTTCCCAGCCTTCCCGCGTCGATCACTGGACGAACCGGCATCTCACACGTGGCGGCGAAACACCGCTGCCGGCGCTGGCGAGGGCGGGCGCGACGACCCTGACGAATCCCACATGAGTACTCGTCCAATCAGCTCCGCATGAAATGCCATGATGGCAACTGGGACTCATTCGGGAAACCGAAGGCGCAAGAACGGCGGTTCGTCTCCCGAGCGGAGACGGGCCGGCCCACGGTTGGCGGCGTGAGGACGATCTGCCATGCGAACGCAGTACCTCACGTTGATCGGCGCAGTGGTGATTCTGCTTGGGCTGGTCGCTCCGGGTCAGATCCAGCGCGGGGTCGCGCAGTCTCCGCCGGGCGTACCGGCCTCGGCTGAGCAGGTTGCCGAGTTCGAGGCCGCTGCGGCGTGAAGAGCGTGCCGTGTTTGCCATGTGGGCGAGCGGGGACATGCACGCGTTCCCCACGATCTAGTACAACGACCCGACCGTGGAGCTCCCCGAGGGGTTCTGCGAAGCCGTCCGTCGCGTCGGCGCCGAGACCGTCGAGCAGGCGATGGCGGGTCTGGCCCAGGCGCCGCGCGGAGCCGAGACCGGAATCCTCTCGGCAAAGGTGGCACTCGGCATTGAGCGCCAGCGGCAACTCGACGCCTGGAAGCAGGCGCAGGCCAAAGCCGCCGTCGAGGGGCGGCAGCCGACCGCCGCGGACCTGCCGGAGGGGATCGAACCGCCGGCCAATCCCCTGAGTCCG
>JGI12341J12878_1000845_pt1 | contig 10762 bp, 11 predicted proteins | sample Passage260B_FD_12878 | JGI IMG/M metagenome (IMG submission 12878)
CACAACAAATTTCGGTCGGACTGGTAGAATTCACCCTAATCCAATCCACAGCAAAATCATTCACATTCGTGGATCGTATGATCCAAGCCTGTACATGTTCTAAGTATGGTTGTGCAAACAGTGAATGAGTAATATTAAATGCCTGCGGAGTTGTAACGTTTAGATCAATTGCACCAACCAATTGTATATATTGCTTGGACAAAACTGTTTTTGAGCCAAATCGACCGATTACATTTACCTCTTCAACCCCGCCGCGATTGGGACGCGTTCCGCTAAACAGCGCTCCCGATCCAGTTGCCTTGATATTATAATGATTCCCGTATCCCCCAGAATCGTTTTGCCATGCCACCGAAGCGTTAATGATATCAGCAAATATCATGTTGCCAATCCAAGCGCCAGCACCGCCTCCAGTATGGATTGCAACACCGTTAATGTTCCTCAAAACCGCATGAACTTGGTTTTGGTTACCCTCAATCGTGATACCCTCAACTATTGCATTTTGACCACTCACATCCACAGTGACCTTGTTACGTTCCCCGGCAATTTTCACGGCCTTTTCGTTTTGAAAAGAGGGGTTTCCGTAAATCAAGCACGAGGCAATTTGATTGGAGTTCCCTTCGATAACAATGTCATAGGTCCCCAAATTAGCACGATTGTTGTTATAGGACTCCACTTTTGAGATTTGAGTGTTGTCCGAATTGATAATCAAAGCTTCTTTAAACGTGGACTCGGTAATGATAAGATTTGCCCTAATGGGTCTATTGATGACAACCCCCGTCTCGTGACCGTAAACATGGATCGCGTTAATATCACAAGAAGGGATACTATTTGGTTGACCCCCGAATTTAGCGCCAATAGTTCCAGGGTTTCCGCCTTGACCCCTGGCTCGACAAGCAACATAATTGATAGTCATATCGTGGCCGCCGTGGAAATCGAAGCTAACGCCCATACAGCCCCTTACCCACAGATGATTGATACAGCCTTCTGGCATGTCAGTCCAATCGTTTTGTCCAGAGACAGCGCCCGCCTCAGAGTAAAACCCGCCGCCGTCGAAATCACGGATCAATACGCGGTCGATAAAATATCGTTTTGCGTAAAATTCACATCCTTTAATCGGCTGAAAATTGCCATCAAGTTGCAGGTCTTCGATGGCAAATCCATGCACGACGCCTTCGTTGGTAAACCATTTATTTTGTCCAGTCAAGGTGTCGAAACCAAACGTTTTAATCAATGCCGACCCGGTGAATCCCGAGGCTGCTTTTAATATGCAATTGTTATAGTTTGATCCCCTCAAATAAACTTTGCTGTATATCACCAAAGGCGATGAAATTAAGTATATTCCGCTAGGGACAAAAACAACTCCGCCCCCACTAGAGTTTACAGCATCTATTGCGGCCTGAATTGCCGCCGTTGAGTCTGTTTCCCCCGTGTTATCCGCTCCAAACTCAACAACACTAACAGCAAAACCATCCAACTTCTCCTTGTCCTTAGCACTCATCAACCCGCCTTCCGTCGTGGTCGCATTCGGAATCGGGTCGGCACCAAATTCGGTGTGAGCGGAGCCGTGCGGGCCTGGCGTTGCCGTGCCGGTAGACGTGATGGTGATGGTCTTTGTGTTCGGATTCTCGCTGATCGTAATTCCAACACCACCAGCAATAGTGAGAGCGTCGGTAGGATTGTCTGCTTCCAAGTTGTTTACTTTGCTGAAAGCGTTTTGATTTAGTTCACCTCCGCCAAACTGGTTGATTACACCCGTGTATCCGCCAGTAAAGGTTGCATTGTCACCGACGAAGAAAACCTTGTCATCGTTGACAAGAGAAGTCACGTAATATGTTCCATGAGGAAAGAAAATCGTCTTTCTCCCCTCCGAGATTGCGAGGTTGATAAGAGCCTGCAGGGCAGCCGTATCGTCGGTAACACCATCCCCCACAAGACCGTATTCCTTAACGTTATACATCGTGCCTTGCCAGGCTTTGATTTTGGCAATAAATCCGTCAATGTTTTTGCTGATGATTTCGTTTACCTTTTGCATGGGCATTTGCCCTCACCGCCTTAGTATAAAGCGATTATCTTTGTGGCCGTTGTATCGGTGCTGAGAACCCGCTTCACGGCAAGGTAATGGATCACGCCGGGCTGCAAGTTTTCAAATTTCACCGTCTGTCCGCCTTGCATGACGACGTTCACATCTACAGCCGACGAATCTCCTAGATAGATTGCTTTCGTCGGTCCTCCGGGAAGGTCTGTGGTGTCACTAGGCGTAACCTCGTATGCGTCAAACACCGAAGGTTGTGTGATAATCATTTCGTTCCCACCGCCTTTTTTCGTCTTCCTGGCTTTCTCGTTGTTTGAACCGAAACATTTTCTTCCGCTTTTTGCCCCTGGTTATTTAAAAGTTGAACCAGCGTTTCCAAAAGTTCAGTTTGCTTTCTAACTTCACGCAAAAGTTCGTTTTTCCACCGTTCGTCGGGAATAACACCCTCGAAGTGGTCCATGATTTCACCCCATTAAAGCAGGTGCGGCGGAAAGGGACAAAGCCCAATCCGCCGCATTTTGGTTTTCATCAGCTTCCCGGGCTGCCGACCAGGTGACGCCAGTTCGTGGCGCGCGGGGCCGCACGGAAGTAACCAAGCCACGACCACGAACCGTTCTTGTTCATGACGGGATACCGCTGGAATTCCGGCTTGTTCCACCAGAACATGTACAGTTGGTGACGAGGCCCTTGCAGGAACCAACGCACTTGCGTGTACACATCCCAATAGTCGCTCACGACAAGTTCCAGATTCGGAAGCACGTTCTTATCGTTGTTGTTGCCACCCGCAACCAGCGCCGATTGCAGAATCGTCGCAGCCGTGAATTGGAGCGATTGAGGCACGACCAACTTGGTCGGGATCGAAGAAATTTTCTTTCCGTTTTCATCGCGCTGCTTGCGGAACAGGATGATTGCTTCTTTCAATTTTTGGTCACTCAGTGCGCCGGAAGCAAGGTTGCTCTGCGTTCCACCTTTGTCGCCGTAGTTGGGGTGTGCGTTGGAGAAGATAGGCTGTCCGTCGTAACCCGTTCCGGCAGCATTCGTGTACATTTCCTCCAAATACCGCGCAGCCAAATCCTCGACCGCTTCCCGGCCAGCGTGACCGGCGTCTTTTGCCATGTTCGCCACTTCGTCGTAAAGCTGGTCCTGGATTTGCTCCCGGGTCATCGTGACTTCCGTCTTGTGGATCAGACCTTTTTGCACAATCATCGGGCCGAGCTTGAAGCGGTTTTCGTTCGGGTTTCCGCCTTCGGTGGATTCTTCCCAGGCTCCGAGACCGGCGATGATTTGCGTCGTGAAGTTGTTTGTCTTCACGTCTTGGGATTTGTAGATGCGGCTCCACTGCTCGGGAACCTCGTCCCATCCCTCGAAGAAGGCGAGGTCAATTCGTTTGGTGTAAAGGTCTTGAAATTGTCCGGTGTTCATCATGGCTTTTCAACCCCCTCTTAGCCGATTTTCACGACATTGGCATCGTCGATGATAATATCCGCATAGCCGAGATTGTTGTCGTAACCGACCACACGGCACATACCGTCCGTCGTGTCGTCAAGGTCAATCGTCTGTGCGTCGGCAAGATCAAATTGGGTCGTAGCAAGGTCCGTATCCGCCAGCGTGGTTTTCACGGAACCCGTGAACTTCACGCGGAACACGCAACCCGTGGCCGGAATGATTTTGATCTTGTCCTTCGGCGTGACTTGCGCGCCGGTCGTGATGGATTCGAGCGCAACGCCAACAATCGTCTCGGAACCCGCCGAGGCGGGTTGGAGATACCGGCTCGTCGCGTCAAGCTCCACAATGTCGCCTTCTTTGATGGTCTTGCTCGCGGCAACACGCCACTCCTTGGCAATCGGCTCGTTGTAGCCGCTGATCGTCCGAATGTAGCGGGCCATTCGTCATCTCCTCCCTTTGATCTTTCGATACTCGTCGATGGTTTTTGGAACTTTGTCATCAAGCAAAAACCGGACTTCGCTTTCGCTAAGTCCGGTTTCTTTCATGAACCTTACCGCCTCTGGAGGAAGCGGTTCCGGTCCGTTCATGTCGCCTTGGTCCGCACCCGTCAGAACGACGCGTTTCGTCTGAGAACGCTTGGCCGCCTCTCTCTGTTCGGATTCTCGCTTGAACTGCTTGATAAGTTGCGGGCCGCCGACCGCCCAATAGGCTTGTTCGACGGTCGCATAGGGGTTCCGACGAATGAAATCGATGATCGCGCTTTTCATGTTTTTAATGCCGGGATATTCGCCCGAATCGGCAAGCTCGTTGATGCGGACCGCGACACGCAGTTCGCGGATTTCCTCTTCCTGCTGCCTTTGTCGGGCGATGATTTTGGCCTGCTCATCAATCCACCTTTGCGTTTCTTCGTCGGTCCAGCCATACCGGTCGGCAAGCACTTGCGCTTCACGAGAAGCCTGCGCCCGCGCCTCTTGAATCAAGTGCTGTTCTTCGAGATGTCGCAGCGCGTCCTCGGGCTTGATGCCAAGGCGTTCAAAAAATTGCTTGTACGGATTGTACTGCGCCTCAAGCTCCTGACGAACCTTTTGCAACGCTTCTTCATACGCCTTCTTCCTTTCGCGTTGTACGCGCTTGTAGAAGGCGTTGCGCTGTTCCTTCGGAAGCGGCTCTTCGTCCTCTTCCTCCTTTTCCTCACCATCTTGTTCGCCGGCCTTTTCGGCACCATCGTCAACCTCTTGCACTTCGTCCGCTGTTTGTTCTTCCTCCGACGCGGACACTTCCTCTTCGGGAGCGGCATCCTCCCCGACCCGTTGCTCTTCCTCACTGACGGCATACGGGTCTACGCCCGAATGTTTGGCACGACGGAAATCTTCCAGCGTCATGATTTGCTGTTGTTCAGCCATACAAATCCCCTTTCCTCTTTTCGTGGCGGCATCCCACGCATACGCCCGTGAGTGCTGTTCACCCTGTCAGCCCGCAAAATGGGCAATAGAAAAGACGCCCCGTTTGAGACGCCTTGTAAAATCGTTATTTGCTCGTTTTGCCGGGTCTCCCCGTCTCCTTGTACGTCGTCCGCATCCCTGCGGTACGGTTTTCTTCATACCCCCGTTTCGTGGTGTACGATACGTTGCTTCCCGCAACGCCGCCTGGTCCGACGCTTTTGCAACCAACGCTTTTTGCGCTTTTCGACGATCCGCCGGGTCCAACCACTTTACCATAGGTCGCCAATGGTATCACCTCCTTTTGCTTCGTTTCGATTTCCCCGCCTTACTCAACGCGATGGCTATCGCTTGATCCTGCGGATATCCTTCATGGCGGAGTTTTCGGATGTTTTCGCTGATGACTTTTTGTGATTTTCCGCGTTTGAGAGGCATGTTCATCACCTCTTCTTCCGTCCAGCAGCCGCCATCTTCTGGAACCTTTCTTTTCCGTACTTCTGACGACCGATGGCTGCGGCGATGGCATCCGCCCGTTCTTTGCTGATTCCTTGTTTGCGCCGGATGGATTGGCTGAGGCGACGGAACCTTTCGCCGCTTCCAAGTTTGGGTTTCTTCATCGGAAGAATCCCCCCTCAATGTGCTGTTTCAGTTTGTGCGTCTTCTCCTTTGGAACAAACGTGCCGCATCTTCCGCACAACACGCCGCCCATATGAACCAGCGCAATTGCCTCACAGCGGGGACAGATGTAGCTGTTTGCGGCGTGGCGCATGACGCTTTGGCCGTGCATGAACTGGTTTTCGAGAAACCACGCCGCAAGCGGATCGTTGGTAATCGCATGTTTGAAGAATCGCTCTTCCTGCGGCGTCATGTATCGTCCTTCGGCCATCAGGTTACACCCCCTATCGACGGTAATGCCGCTTGCAATTCGGGAGGAAGGTTAACCTGACCGCCGGGAGGCGGCGCGAATGGTGCCGGAGGCTGTTGCTGCGGCATGTCGTTTTCTTCGTCGAGATCGACGCCAATTTGTTCCCGCAGGAACCGTCGCACTTCGCTTCGCGTTATCGCCGGCCCTTCCGGGAAACGAGCTTTCAGGAATTCGGTGATGATTTGCAGCATAAAGGCGCGGTCGTTCGGGAAGCCGTTGCCGATGTTAAGCTGGAAGTCGTATTGGGCGTCCCGGTACATGATGTTTCCTTCTTCGTCGTCCAGTTGCTTGATCGGGTCCTCTCCCTCGATCACACCGTACAGCGCGTTCGGAATCATGCGGGGTACTCGCCGGAAATCATTCGGATCGATAAACTTCCAATCCGGACGGTCCCCATCAATACGAACCCACATTTCTTCGTCCCAATTCATGAGAACCTCGTCGAAGAGAAGCTCCAGAACCTTCGCCCATCCTTGCTTCATCATTGTGTTTTTGTGGATGACCGTCTTTTGACCGGCCTGCTGGAGAGCCATGATCGCCGCAGCAGCCGTGACCTGTCCCGGTTTTTCTCCGCGATTGACATCTGGGACGCCACTAATAAGGTCGGCCTCCTGGAATGCCTTTTCGCGTCGCACATGCACGTCGGACGACACGTTTTGCGGCGGAACGATAGACCAAGCGTTGTGATCGCGCATCGGAATGCGAAGTCCCGGTTTGTTCGTCCATTTTCGGAAGTCGAATCCTTTGCCTGCGCCCATGCCGACGATAATTTGCGGATTCCCGGAAAGACGCGCGTTCATGCGGATTTGGTCATCCAATTCGTTAATCAAATCCTGAATCGGCATGAGCAGTTCAACGTCACCCCATCCCCAAAGCGTGCCGCGACGTTGATAGCAAATGATCGGCACAAAAGGGAACAGGTTCCGACGTTGCAGCGGCTTGTCCTTCATCGTCTTTCGGCTGTCCGCCAGCAAAATGTCGTTGGCCACATGAAGGCAGTAAAGTTTTCCTTCCTCGTCCCGGAGGTAGCACTCCAAAAGCAAAGCCTTTTGGCTTGTACTGGTGTGAACTTCGTCCGTCCGGTCGTCTGTAAACGTATGCTGCGGGTCGTACGGAATCGACACTTCCCGCTGAACGTATTTTCCGCGCTCAAAGTTCTTGCGGAACCACGACAGCGGCTTTGGCGTCGCATGGATGACGAATTCGCCCTTCTGGAAGTCCCACACGTGCTTAACTTTCGGGTCAGGGAAAAAGTTGGCCGGACTGATCGGCTCAAACACCGGAAGCCCCCTTCCGTCCAGTTCATCCGGGTCGAACCATACCTTGATGATCGTCGTGCCAAGTTCCAGCCGGTCGTGCTCGGACGTGTTCAGCTTTTCGACAAACGAATTGCGGTAAAGGATGAAGTCCATAAGGTTTTGGGCCTGCTCGGCAAACATATCGTCTCCAGGCTCCCATCCCTTTGCCGCAACAGAATAAGGTTTGTCCACCAGGTCGGCAATCTGGCTTTCGATGATCCGGTGTGTAATGTTGGTTGTGCTCCCGGGGTGATCTTCACTTTGCTTCGGGTTCTGGAGTCCCCTTTTGTAGTCGTCGCATTTTCGCCAAATTTGGTACAACCCCAACTGCTGCTTGGCATCCCAAGCCTCGCGGAAAAGCCTTTGTACCCACAGCGCAAGTTCGCGTTCTTCCGTCGTCTGCGGTGCCGCGCTTTGCTCGGGATTTCCTTGCGTCAAAAGCTCAAGTTGTTCGTCCGCCACGTTCTCACCCCCTCAGCAGTTCCCAACCGTTTGTCGGTTCGCCCGTTCGCAGCTGATCCAAAAGCTGTTGGCGCGTATCCCGTTCTGATTCCAGCATTACCACACGGGCTTCTAGTTCGGCGTTTTGTTCCCGAAGCTTTTCAATCTCCTCCGCCATCATGGTGCGGGTCGTTTGAAGAAACACCACGTATTTAGCCAAGAAAAAAGCGCCGGCGAAAAGAACAGCGCATATGAGAATTATCAAAAAGGTGTCAAACACCTTACCACCCCGCTTGTCTGAACCATTCGTCTTCGTCGTCCTCTTCCTGCACAAGCTCCGACTTGTGACGCCAACCGTTTTCGGTCAGCACAAAGTTGCTTTGGATTCCGTCGTCAAACTCGTATTCAGGTGCGTGAATGGATGCGACGGTTACGCCCTGCTGTTCCATCACATAAAGCACAATGGCCGATGCCATCACGATGTCGTCATGAGCACCAGCCATCGCGTTGGTTTTGCCGTCGTCTTCGATCACGTAAGTCATACACTCGCCGATAAATTTTTCCGATTTTGTCCAGATTCGGTGCTGGCGGAGAAGACCGGCCAGGTTGTTGATCGCAAGAGCCTTTGTCTTTTCGCTTGTGTACCAGCCAAGCTGATGCTTTGTCTCGTCCGTCAGTTTGTCGTGCGTGGTGCGGCGGTAAAGATTCCAATACCGCTCTTTCAGTTTGTTCAGAACTGTCAACCCGTGGTTGTTTTCTTCGACGACGATTAGCGCCTCGTTGTACCACGTGCCGAGTTTGAATAGTTCCTCAGCGAACAGGTCGGGGTCAATATGACCGTGCCATAGCGCACACATGTTGTAATCGTCGTCGAACACCACCGCCGCCGAGTAGTCGCCGGTCGCAAGTCCGCGTGACGGGTCCGCTCCAATGTAATATTGCTTCCCTGCTTCTGGAAAACGCCAAACTTCCAGGTATCCACGCTTTTGCGGCGCAAAGAAAAAGCGGCGATCAACTTTGACCAGTTCACCGACTTGCCCGGGTTGGCATTGAGCGTGATATTTTTGTAAGGTGTCGATGTCAAATCGCGGACGGCCCGACACCAGGAACGCTTCCTGGTCGTTCGACGGATACTCCTGCTTGAAAAGCTCGGGATCGCCGCCGCAGTTGTTCTGGATACACCACCTCCGCCACATGAGCTTTTCCGGCGTGATTTGCGGGTAAAGCTTCATCAGTTCGCGCTCTTCTTCCGTCGGTTCAAAATCGTCCGGCACCGGCATTTCGTAGGTCGGATCGTCGAACCACGGAAAGAAAAGCGGGATGAAGTCCGATTCGCCGTTTTTCGCCCGTTGCCACTGCTCCCAGAACCAACCGCCAACGCCGTTCGCCGTCGATTCGATCACTACCATGGTGTTCGGAGTGTTCGGAACCGCTTGGAGAAGTGCCAGCATGGTACGCTTCGCGTCGCGCCAGAAGGCCACTTCCGACGCATGCAAATAGTGGATGGTGTCCGAACGCCCGGCTTCCGGCGAATCTGCCGTGGCAATGCGGATACGGCTGCGCAAGCCTGGGTTTTTGGCCTTTTCGGTGGCGTTCGTGGTCGGATTCTCGAACACAAGCTCTTTCGCGTTCGACGCCTTGCGCATCGGTTTCATGTACTCTGGCAGTTCGTCGTAAAAGAGCTTCGACATGTTGAAAAGGTTTGTGCTGGCATCTTCCGTGTGCGCCACAATCATGGCGCTGGTCAGTTCGTGGAACGCCGTGGCGTGGAAGATGCGGGCCTCCGTAAACGTCGAAACGCCCATTTGACGGGCTTTAAGGATGATAAGGCGGATTGGTCTGTTCTCGGTCTGCAAACGCTCTATGGTGTCGTTTATGCGCTCCTGGACGTGGTTTAAACGGAGCGGAACCAGTTGGCCGTCTTTGGTGCGAATGCGCAAGTGATTTTCGGCCAGGTAGCGGAAGTCCTTTTTTGCGCGCCACCAACGGACTTGTTCAAGCGTAAACGGTATTTCCAGCGCCTTCTTCGGCGGCCTCCCCCGGCGCTTGGGGGCGGTCGTTGCCGTGGTCATGCTCCTTCATCCCCGTCGATAACAGGGATAAGCTCATCCTCTTCCTTCGGATTGAACTCATCAAATTCAACCGTTATTCGTTTTATTCTGCGTTTTCTTAGGTGGTTGGAGAAAAATTTTGACACATCTCGCAAAACTTCCTCGGCAGACATAGCAACATTGTCCGGAACAAATTCAATGCCTGAAATAAACGATCTCATTAGGCGATCTCCTCTCCACCATCTATAACCTGTAGCAGCGATGTGCGCTTTTTCCCAGCCCGGAACTGAACGACATTTGATTCCTTTTGCAGCCGTTCCGAAGCCTCTTCATCGAAAAGGTAAAAGACGAATGGCTTAACTTCGCCTTTCTGGTACAGATGAGGGTTGATGAAGTACGCCTCCTTCTGGCCGGAAACCCACTTGCCGATGGCGTTTTTGCGGATCAGAGACTTTACCCATTTTCGGAGGTTGGAACGGTCAATCCCTGTCTGCCGAGCCATCTCGTCAATGGTCATATAGTCCCCGCCCGGCGTTACGATCGCGTTCGTGTTCATCTGGAGGTAATTCGCCAGGGCATTCAATACCCGCTCTTCTGCGAGCGTAAAGAGGTTTTTCCTGGTCACGTGTCGCCACACCTCCTCCATGCGTTTCGAAAAACGCTCGACTTTTTGCGGCGCAACCACTTCGTCACGGTTATTTACCATCAACCTAACCGGGCGCACATCCTAACACCCCGCTTTCCGCAGGCGATAAGTCAGCAAATAGGTCAACAAATAAGTCAACAAATGGGTCAACTACGCTGACCAATCCGTTGACCAAACGACCGAAAATGAGGTATCTGGTACCTCAAAATGAGGTATCTGGTACCTCAAAGAAAAATCGCCTTCCGCCCAGTCGTATCAAGGCTTTCAGGCGATTTTCACGTTTGCCTAACTCTTACTCTCTATATATCCTGTGTCTCGATGATGCCTTTTTATGCGCCGGTCTTACGACCGGCTACCGCGCCCAAAACAAGTTTGGGCGCTAACCCTGTTTATTTGGCATAAAGTGGATTTATCAGTTTGTGTTCGTTGTGATAAACAAAACTTAAACATGTTCACAAAATGCTGATTTTGTACGGATGTTTCG
>JGI12341J12878_1000848_pt1 | contig 10749 bp, 6 predicted proteins | sample Passage260B_FD_12878 | JGI IMG/M metagenome (IMG submission 12878)
GAGCCGCAGAGGTCGGATCACCCCCGCCCTTCCACTCGATGCTTCGGAAGTACGGCTTGTCCGGCTCGCGGAAGTGCTCGTTGATTTCGAAGAGGACCACATCGCCGGGCCGGAACTCGACCACCTTGTACGGCCCGGTGCCGATCGGTTGGAGGTTGAAGGGCGCCTCACGCGCGCGTTCGCCGGTGTAGTCCTTCATGATGTGTTCGGGAAGGATGCCGCCCCGAAAGCCGCCAACGAAGGGACTGAACCACCCCGGGGTGGGTTCATTGAAGTGCACGGTGACGGTGTAGTCGTCGACGATCTCGACATCCTTGATGATCTGGTACACCGCCTGGTTGGGCGAGTTGTTGTCCGGGTTGGCGACCCACTCCCAGGTGAAGCGCACGTCGCGGGCGGTGAAGGGCTCACCGTCGGACCAGACGACGCCTTGCTTGAGCTTGTAGGTCACACTCATGCCGTCGGGGGCGACGCCGCCGTTCTCCAGCGACGGCACTTCGGCGGCGAGGACGGGGCCGAGTGAGCCGTCCGGGTTGATGTTCAGCAGGGGCTCGGTGACGAGTCGCGAGGGGAGGGTGTCCTTGTCCCCCGTCGACAGGTGCGTGTTCAGGATCGTCGGGGCTTGCCAGAACAGCATCCGGAGCAGATCACCCTGGCCCCGACCCCGGCCGCCGCTGCTGGATTCGCTGCTGGAAGCAGCGGTCGGCGACGCACTGGTGCCGGTGTTCGTGGTCGCGGTCGTGGCACCACCGGTCTCACTGGTTGGGGCGGCGCCCTCAGCCCCACCGCAGGCCGCCAACAGGCTGGCGATCACCGGGGCGGCGAGGCCCAGCGCTGCGGCCCGCTTCAGCACCTCACGTCGCGTCAGTTGCCCATTGAGAATCGCGGCGCGGAGCGCGCGTTCGCTGCGCATCGTGTGATCCACGGACGCCACCTCCTTGGTTCTCTGGGGGCACCGCAGTGCCGAGTCGTATTGTGATGTGCCGTATACGTCTTCTTGTACGTATCAAGCACAAAAAGGGATCTCAAGACATAACCAATCACTTCCCGCTTGGCAAGGAACTGTTCGTGCGCCAGCATGGTATGACCGGCTGGGAGCTTGCGGTCATGACCGTTACGGCCAGGACGCTCCGAGTTGATGCCCGAACCAGCCGGCCCACCGATTCACGTCGGATGAGGTCTTCCTTCCGCGAGCTGTGGGGGGCTGGCCTGAGCCTAGAGGACCGGGTCTATGGGTTCCACCTGATCAGCCAGATCCACGACCTGGTCGACTACGGGTTAGCCGACCGCAACAGCGGCGGTGACGGCCTGGTGCTTCGGCGCAGGCAATCCTCGAGGTGAGCGAGACACCAGGTCGGGATAAAGACGATGCGCGCGATGGCGTCGACCACCGCGGGAGGCTGCCATCTGTCGGCAGGGCTCCACCTCACGGCCCGGCGGTGTGCCTCGTCGCCTGCCGCAGGCTCCGGTTCGCCGAGCTAGCCGCCCTCGGTCGTTCTCCCGCAGACGGGGAGACTCTCGGAAGCTCGCCCCGGAGCCCGCGCGTCGGATGCGGACGTGGTGATCGCGAGTATCAAGTGCCGGGGCGGTGCCACGTGGCACCGCCCCGGATCGACTATTCCTCGAAGTACCAGTTCTCGATGTCGTAGCCCGTCGGCTCGAAGGTCGACGGCTGGATCCCTTTGAGCCGGGAGGAGACGGCGTCGGCCCCGGAGCGGTGCACCAGGGGGATCCGCACGACCTCGTTCACCACCAAGTCGTTCATGGCGATGAACAGCTCAGCCTGGCGGTTCGGATCGAGCTCGGTGGTCGCCTGTTGGTAGAGCTGGTTGAACTCCTCATTGACCCACCGGTGGAAGTTGCGCCCGGACCAGTTGTTGGCCTTCTGCGCCAGGTCGTTGTCCGGATCGTCGGACTTGAAGGTGGCCATGTAGTCGAGCGGATACGGGCTCGTCGGACCGTTGGTGTACATGAGGAGATCACAGTAGAAGTGGCTGTAGGTGTCCGGGTTGCCGGCGTCCGTGGAGAAGAAGACGCTGGATTCGACGGCCTTGAGTTCGGTCTGAATACCCAACTGCTCCCAGCTCGCCTTCAGGATCTCCTGCTCCCGCTGGCGCACGGGGTTCACGGTCGTCGAGAAGACGACCGTCAGCCTCCGGCCGTCTTTCTCCCGGTAGGCGCCGTTCTTCACCCAGCCCGCCTCGTCGAGCAGCCGGCCGGCTTCCTCGAGGTCGTACCGGAACGAGGTGTTCGGCGAGACGAACTGCGGCGGCGCGTTCAGGACGTTGGCGGTCGGCGTGCCGGTCTCGCCGTACAGCACCTCGCTGATCGTCTGGCGATCGCACGCCAGGGCGAGAGCCTGACGCACACGTGGGTCACTGAAGAACGGATGGGTTGTGGACGGCTCGGACCGCGCGCCGTTGACCTCGACGGTGGGGTCCGCGAAGTTGACCATGATCTGCTCAGCGCTGGCCCACGGAGTAACCAGGATGCTTCCCAGTCCTCCCCGCTCAAGCGATTCAAGCACCTGCTTGTCCACTTGCAGGTTCCAGGCGAAATCTGCCTCCCCCGTCTGGAGTACGGCACGGCCCGCAGACGTGGGATCGCCGCCGCCCTTCCACTCGATGCGCTGGAAGTACGGCTTGTCCGGCTCGCGGAAGTGCTCGTTGATTTCGAAGAGCACGACGTCGCCCGGCCGGAACTCGACCACCTTGTACGGCCCGGTGCCGATCGGCGCCAGGTTGAACGGCGCCTCACGCGCGCGTTCGCCGACATAGTCCTTCATGATGTGTTCAGGCAGAATGCCGCCCTTGAAGCCGCCGACGAAGGGGTTGAACCACCCCGGGGTGGGCTCGTAGAAGTGCAGGGTGACGGTGTAGTCGTCGACGATCTCGACATCCTTGATGATCTGGTACACCGCCTGGTTGGGCGAGTTGTTGTCCGGGTTGGCGACCCACTCCCAGGTGAAGCGCACGTCGCGGGCGGTGAAGGGCTCACCGTCGGACCAGACGACGCCTTGCTTGAGCTTGTAGGTCACACTCATGCCGTCGGGGGCGACGCCGCCGTTCTCCAGCGACGGCACTTCGGCGGCGAGGACGGGGCCGAGTGAGCCGTCCGGGTTGATGTTCAGCAGGGGCTCGGTGACGAGTCGCGAGGGGAGGGTGTCCTTGTCCCCCGTCGACAGGTGCGTGTTCAGGATCGTCGGGGCTTGCCAGAACAGCATCCGGAGCAGATCACCCTGGCCCCGACCCCGGCCGCCGCTGCTGGATTCGCTGCTGGAAGCAGCGGTCGGCGACGCACTGGTGCCGGTGTTCGTGGTCGCGGTCGTGGCACCACCGGTCTCACTGGTTGGGGCGGCGCCCTCAGCCCCACCGCAGGCCGCCAACAGGCTGGCGATCACCGGGGCGGCGAGGCCCAGCGCTGCGGCCCGCTTCAGCACCTCACGTCGCGTCAGTTGCCCATTGAGAATCGCGGCGCGGAGCGCGCGTTCGCTGCGCATCGTGTGATCCACGGACGCCACCTCCTTGGTTCTCTGGGGGCACCGCAGTGCCGAGTCGTATTGTGATGTGCCGTATACGTCTTCTTGTACGTATCAAGCACAAAAAGGGATCTCAAGACATAACCAATCACTTCCCGCTTGGCAAGGAACTGTTCGTGCGCCAGCATGGTATGACCGGCTGGGAGCTTGCGGTCATGACCGTTACGGCCAGGACGCTCCGAGTTGATGCCCGAACCAGCCGGCCCACCGATTCACGTCGGATGAGGTCTTCCTTCCGCGAGCTGTGGGGGGCTGGCCTGAGCCTAGAGGACCGGGTCTATGGGTTCCACCTGATCAGCCAGATCCACGACCTGGTCGACTACGGGTTAGCCGACCGCAACAGCGGCGGTGACGGCCTGGTGCTTCGGCGCAGGCAATCCTCGAGGTGAGCGAGACACCAGGTCGGGATAAAGACGATGCGCGCGATGGCGTCGACCACCGCGGGAGGCTGCCATCTGTCGGCAGGGCTCCACCTCACGGCCCGGCGGTGTGCCTCGTCGCCTGCCGCAGGCTCCGGTTCGCCGAGCTAGCCGCCCTCGGTCGTTCTCCCGCAGACGGGGAGACTCTCGGAAGCTCGCCCCGGAGCCCGCGCGTCGGATGCGGACGTGGTGATCGCGAGTATCAAGTGCCGGGGCGGTGCCACGTGGCACCGCCCCGGATCGACTATTCCTCGAAGTACCAGTTCTCGATGTCGTAGCCCGTCGGCTCGAAGGTCGACGGCTGGATCCCTTTGAGCCGGGAGGAGACGGCGTCGGCCCCGGAGCGGTGCACCAGGGGGATCCGCACGACCTCGTTCACCACCAAGTCGTTCATGGCGATGAACAGCTCAGCCTGGCGGTTCGGATCGAGCTCGGTGGTCGCCTGTTGGTAGAGCTGGTTGAACTCCTCATTGACCCACCGGTGGAAGTTGCGCCCGGACCAGTTGTTGGCCTTCTGCGCCAGGTCGTTGTCCGGATCGTCGGACTTGAAGGTGGCCATGTAGTCGAGCGGATACGGGCTCGTCGGACCGTTGGTGTACATGAGGAGATCACAGTAGAAGTGGCTGTAGGTGTCCGGGTTGCCGGCGTCCGTGGAGAAGAAGACGCTGGATTCGACGGCCTTGAGTTCGGTCTGAATACCCAACTGCTCCCAGCTCGCCTTCAGGATCTCCTGCTCCCGCTGGCGCACGGGGTTCACGGTCGTCGAGAAGACGACCGTCAGCCTCCGGCCGTCTTTCTCCCGGTAGGCGCCGTTCTTCACCCAGCCCGCCTCGTCGAGCAGCCGGCCGGCTTCCTCGAGGTCGTACCGGAACGAGGTGTTCGGCGAGACGAACTGCGGCGGCGCGTTCAGGACGTTGGCGGTCGGCGTGCCGGTCTCGCCGTACAGCACCTCGCTGATCGTCTGGCGATCGCACGCCAGGGCGAGAGCCTGACGCACACGTGGGTCACTGAAGAACGGATGGGTTGTGGACGGCTCGGACCGCGCGCCGTTGACCTCGACGGTGGGGTCCGCGAAGTTGACCATGATCTGCTCAGCGCTGGCCCACGGAGTAACCAGGATGCTTCCCAGTCCTCCCCGCTCAAGCGATTCAAGCACCTGCTTGTCCACTTGCAGGTTCCAGGCGAAATCTGCCTCCCCCGTCTGGAGTACGGCACGGCCCGCAGACGTGGGATCGCCGCCGCCCTTCCACTCGATGCGCTGGAAGTACGGCTTGTCCGGCTCGCGGAAGTGCTCGTTGATTTCGAAGAGCACGACGTCGCCCGGCCGGAACTCGACCACCTTGTACGGCCCGGTGCCGATCGGCGCCAGGTTGAACGGCGCCTCACGCGCGCGTTCGCCGACATAGTCCTTCATGATGTGTTCAGGCAGAATGCCGCCCTTGAAGCCGCCGACGAAGGGGTTGAACCACCCCGGGGTGGGCTCGTAGAAGTGCAGGGTGACGGTGTAGTCGTCGACGATCTCGACATCCTTGATGATCTGGTACACCGCCTGGTTGGGCGAGTTGTTGTCCGGGTTGGCGACCCACTCCCAGGTGAAGCGCACGTCGCGGGCGGTGAAGGGCTCACCGTCGGACCAGACGACGCCTTGCTTGAGCTTGTAGGTCACACTCATGCCGTCGGGGGCGACGCCGCCGTTCTCCAGCGACGGCACTTCGGCGGCGAGGACGGGGCCGAGTGAGCCGTCCGGGTTGATGTTCAGCAGGGGCTCGGTGACGAGACGGGCAGGCATGTTGTCCTTGTCCCCCGTTGCCAGGTGCGTGTTCAGGATCGTCGGGGCCTGCCAGAACAAGAGCCGGAGTAGATCGCCCTGGCCCCGACCCCGGCCGCCGCTGCTGGCTTCGCTGCCGGTGTCAGTGGTTGGGGACGCTGTAGCACGACCGGTGTCACCGGTCGCGGTCGCGGCACCGGCGGTGCCGCTGGTCGGAGTGGTTTCCTCGTCTCCGCCGCACGCTGCTAACAGGCTGGCAATCACCGGGGCGCTGAGGCCCAGCGCCGCCGCATGCTTCAGCACCTCACGTCGTGAGAGCTGCCCGTTCCGAATCGCCGCACGAAGAGCGCGCTCGTCGCGCACCGTCCGATTCACCTGATCCACCTCCTGTGATCACCAGGCACGCCCACGGCACCGCTCACCGCGGGTGCGCTACGCGAGTGTACAACAAGTGTTGGAATCGGCGGCCAATCAGGCTGAACGATGCCCTGTCCGGCTGTGAGACGGTTTCCATCATGACGGAACCTGGCCTTCGTGCGACGCATGGTCAACGAGACGCTTGCCGGGTACCATCGATCCGGTTAGGATGCTCCGCGTTGACACATAACCCGGCCGGCCCACTGACCCTCGGGGGACGCCGGATGCGCAGAGGCAACTGCGTTGCGGGAGGAGAGGACGCCCTTCATGATGGAGGAACGACCCACTGTCCCCGTGATCGACGGGCATACCGACTACTTGTTGTCGTTGATCGAGACGAAGCGGAGCTTCCTGGAGGAGTCGACGATCGGGCACGTCGACCTCCCACGGGCGCGCCGGGGTGGGATCGGCGCGATGCTGAGCGCGGTCTTCATCCTGGACGAGGACCTGCCGCAGCACGCGCTCATCCAGACCCTACGGGCGGTCGACCTCCTGCACCGCGTGGTCGCAGAGTCCAACGGGCAGATCGAGTTGATCCGGAGCTACGACCAACTGGTCGACTGCCTCGAACGCGGGGTGTTCGGCGCGATCCTGCATTACGAGGGGGCTGAGGCGATCGACCCGGAGTTCGCCGTGCTGCGGCTCTCCTACGAGCTGGGGCTTCGCTCGCTCGGGCTCACCTGGAGCCGGCCGAACATCTTTGCCGAGGGCGTGGGGCCCGCGAACCGGGGCAACGGGTTGACCGGGCTGGGCCGGGAACTGGTGCGGCAGTGCAACGCAATGGGCATCCTAATCGATGTCTCGCACCTGAACGAGCCGGGCTTCTGGGACGTGGTCGAGGTCAGCGAAAAGCCGTTCGTCGCCAGCCACTCCAACGCCCGCGCGCTGTGCGACCACGACCGGAACCTGACCGACGAGCAGATCCGGGCCCTGGCCGAGAAGGGCGGGCTGATGGGCATCAACTACCACGTCGGCTTCCTGGTGGCTGGCGCGGAGACCGGGGCCGAGGTGCCCTTGAGCGTGCTGGTGGACCACATCGACCACATCGTGCGCTTGGTCGGAGTGGACCATGTGGCGCTCGGGTCGGACTTCGACGGTGCGACGATGCCCGACGAGCTGAAGGACGCGGCGCACACGCCGAACCTGATCGCCGAGCTGTCGCGCCGGGGTTACAGCGACGACGCGATCGAGAAGATCTGCTCCGGCAACTGGCTGCGTGTGCTGCGGGAGGTGTGGGTGTAGCGGATACCCCTCACCCCCTGACCCCCTCTCCCACAAGGGGAGAGGGGGAACAAGGGCGCGTGATGCGTATTGCGTGTTCCGTATGGCGTAATGAGCCCCTCTCCCAACGTTGGGAGAGGGGCTGGGGGTGAGCGCCGTTACTCCGCGTCGCGCGTGAGCGAGAGCGACTTCGTGTCGTTTATCTCCTTGGCGAGGGCGATGAACTCGTCCAGCGGCATGGCGCCGAGGTTCTCGTTCGTCCGGAGCCGCACGGCGACCGTGCCGGCCTCGGCCTCCTTGTCGCCCACCACGAGCATGTAGGGGATGCGCTGGAGCTGGGCGCGCCGGATCTTGGCCTGCATCCGGTCGTTGCTGTCGTTGACCTCGACGCGCAGGTCCGCCTCCTTCAGCCGCGCGGCGACCTCGTGCGCGTACGGCACGTGCCGGTCGGCGATCGGGATGACCTCGGCCTGGACCGGCGCCAGCCACACCGGAAAGGCACCGGCGTAGTGCTCGATCAGCCCGCCGACGAAGCGCTCCATCGAGCCGAGGACCGTGCGGTGGACCATGACGACCCGGTGCCGCTCGCCGTCCTCGCCGACGTACGTGGCGTCGAACCGCTCCGGCAGGTTGAAGTCGACCTGGATCGTCGGGCCCGTCCACTCGCGGCCGAGCGAGTCAAGGAACTTGATGTCGATCTTCGGGCCGTAGAACGCCCCGGCGCCTGGGTCGATCTCGTACGGTATCCCCATCTTGCGGAGGGCGTTGGCCAGCGTCTCCGTTGCTCGCTCCCAGTTCTCATCGCTGCCGATCGACTTCTCCGGCCGTGTGGAGAGGAAGGCCTCGTACTCGTAGCCGAAGACGCGGGCGAAGTAGAGCGCCAGATCGAGCACGCCCTTGATCTCATCCTCCAACTGGTCCGGACGGCAGAAGATGTGGGCGTCGTCCTGCGTGAAGCCGCGGACGCGCAGCATGCCGTGGAGCGTGCCGCTGCGCTCGTAGCGGTAGACCGTGCCCAGCTCGGCCAGCCGGATCGGCAGGTCGCGGTACGAGCGGACCTGGCTGTTGTAGATCATGATGTGCCCGGGGCAGTTCATCGGCTTGAGGTAGTAGGGTGCCCCTTCGATGTCCATCGGCGAGTACATGTTCTCCTGGTACGTCTCCAGGTGCCCGCTCTTCCGATAGATGTCGCCGCTGGCGATGTGCGGCGTGTACACGAGCTGGTAGCCGCGCGCCAGGTGCTCCTCCGTCTCGAAGCGCTCGATCAGGTGGCGGATCATCGCGCCCTTCGGGTGCCACAGGATCAGCCCGGCGCCGATGTCCTCGTTGACCGAGAAGAGGTCGAGCTCCCGACCCAGCCGCCGGTGGTCGCGCCGCTGAGCCTCCTCCAGCCGGTGGAGATAGTCCTGCAGCTCCTCCTCCGTCCGCCAGGACGTCCCGTAGATACGCTGGAGCATCGGGCGCTTCTCGTCACCGCGCCAGTAGGCCCCGGCCACATTGAGCAGCTTGAAGTGGCCGATCTGTGACGTGTTCTCCACATGCGGCCCGCGGCAGAGGTCCGTGAAGCTGTCCTGCGTGTACGTCGAGATGACGGCGTCCTCCGGCAGGTCCTGAATGATCTCGACCTTGTAGGGCTGGTCGGCGAAGAGCTTGAGCGCCTCCTCGCGCGAGACTTCGCGGCGCTCGAACGGGTAGGCTCCCTGCTTGATCTCCCGCATCCGCTCCTCGATCTTGCCCAGATCGTCGGGCGTCAGCGAGCGGGGCAGGTCGAAGTCATAGTAGAAGCCGTTCTCGATGGCGGGACCGATGGCGAGTTTGGCGCCCGGGAACATCTCCACGACGGCCTGCGCCATGACGTGCGCCGCGGAGTGGCGCATCCTGGCGAGCTCAAGTTCTTCCTGGTTCTCAACGTCGACCTGAAGGTCCATCTCTTCCGCGATCTGCGACATTGGGTGCTCCTTTGGGTTCTGCGTCATGCGTCAAACGTCATGCGTCATGCGTGTTGCGTGTTCCGTGTTCCGTATTGCGTGTTGCTGCCCTCTCCCCTAGTCGGAGAGGGGCCGGGAGTGAGGGGTACGGTTGACGCATCACGCATGATGTCCACCGCTGTCCGAAACACGGATCACGCAACACGAGTCTCAGTGTCATCCTCGGTCATGGCCACCGTCCCTCCGCTTACCTGCGTGAAACGAAAAACGCCTGCCATCCGAAGGGACGGCAGGCGCGGCCTGACGTGGTTCCACCCTACTTCCGCCGCCCGGCGCGGGCCGTGACGGCGCTCAGGGTGCCCGATAACGGGGGCTACCGGATCCGGCTACTAACCCTGCCGGGCGTTCACCGGTCAGCTCACGGGTGGTTTTCTCCGGGCCGGTTACGGGTGGGGCTTGCAGCCGGTGACCCCGCCTCTCTGTGCGTTCGCTGCCCGGGTACTCGTCCCGCTCAACGCCGTTGCGCTGTATTGCGACCCATCCGGGCCGCGTCTGAAACGAAAGAACCGCCAGGAGAACCTGACGGGTGTCGGGTGGGCGGTACTAGACTCGAACTAGTGACCTCCACGATGTCAACGTGGCGCTCTAACCGACTGAGCTAACCGCCCGTTGCAACGCGACGAGTATACCATAGCGCCCTGGGGGCTGCAATTGAGGCGTCGGGTTCGGCGGGAGACCGGCCCTCACCCCCGGCCCCTCTCCCAACATTGGGAGAGGGGAGGCAGGCACGGGAGCCGGCAGGATGCCAGGGCTTGGCGACAGGTAGGGCGCTGGTGATGCGGCGCAGGCTGCGGCTCTCCGCGTAAACCCCGGACACGAAGCACGAAACACGGAACACGGAACACGGAACACGTACCACGCATCACGCTCCTCAGTGCCCCAGCACGCGGACGGTCTGGGCGCGGGGTTGCCAGGCGATGTCGTGGCGGCCGAAGCGGGCGACGAGGGCGGAGGCGCGGGCGTGGAGGGGCTTGAGGGCGGGGTGGCGGACCTTCCAGCGACCGGTGAGCTGTTCGACGAGGAGCTGGCTGTCGGTGCGGATCTGGAGACAGAGGTCTTCGGGCCGCTGGCCGAGGGCGGCCGCGCGTTCGATGGCGGCGTCGATGGCGGCGATGAGGGTGCGGTACTCCGCCTGATTGTTGGTCACGCCGTCGCCGAACTCCAGGCGGACGAGCCGGCTGGCGCCGGTGCGGTCGGAGAGCCGGTAGCTGCCGTAGCCGCGGCCGGGATTGCCCAGCGAGCCGCCGTCGCAGACGATCGACAGGTCCGGGTCGCACTGCTTGGAAACCACGCGCGATCCTCTCTCGATACACGATGTACCCTCACCCCGCCGGTGGCATCACCGGCAGGTGTGAGGGTACACGCGGCAGTCGTGGGTTGCTAGGCGTGCGCCTCAAC
>JGI12341J12878_1000854_pt1 | contig 10722 bp, 7 predicted proteins | sample Passage260B_FD_12878 | JGI IMG/M metagenome (IMG submission 12878)
CCTCGACGTCCTCGATGTAGGAGTATCCGCCCCGGTGGGGCGAGCCGAGAGCCGGATCGAGAACGGAGAGGAAGGTCGCCCGGACGTCGCGGGCGCGAAGCGGCGTGCCGTCGGAAAAGAAGAGGCCCGGTCGCAGTTGGAAGATCCACGTCCGGTCGTCCACTGCCTCGAAGGCGAGCGCCAGGTCGGGCACGGCCCGGCCGTCCTCGTCGATCCGCGTGAGACCGGGCGTCACGAGCTGCGCCACCCGCATGGCGTTCTGCGAGAGGGCCATCCTTCGGTCGAGCGTCTCGGGGACGGATTCGATCGCCACGACGATGCGGTCGATCCCGCCCTCGCGGACGCAGGAGGCGACGAGCGTGACGAGGAAGATGGCGAGGCGAAGGGGCATCGGCGTCGAGGATGGTATCCGCGCCGGCATTGCGGTCCAACATCCGGGCGAGCGGCCGTCGACCGATGCGGGGCGCGCAAGCGACGGCGTGCGAGCGGTCGCGACGTTGCCCCTGGACCGAGCAGCCCCCTACAATCAAGAAGCCCGACCTCAGTCGTCGAGATCGTCGAGGTACCCTCCCGTGCGCGTCGTACGCCAGCCCTTTCTCGTTGGCGTGCTGGTCGTCCTGGCCTGGCTCGTCGCCCCCCTCGCGATGTCGGCCAAGCCCGGGACCGACGAGCTTCCCGAGGCGATCGCCACGATCCTGCGCAGCACGCCGCTCCAGGGCGCCCGTGCGGGCGTGATCGTCAGCGATCTCGAGACGGGCGAGATTGTCTTCGGCAAGAACGCCGACGAGCTGCTCAACCCCGCGTCCAACATGAAGATCCTCACGACGGCGGCGGCGCTGGCGCGGCTCGGACCCGACTTCCGCTACCCGACGGACGTCGTCTTCGGCGGCCCGGTCGAGAACGGCGTGCTGCAGGGCAACCTCTACCTGCGGGGCAAGGGGGACCCCTCGCTCTCTACCGAGCGCCTCTACCGCATCGTGCGCCAGCTTCGGAACATGGGGCTCAAGGAGGTGCGGGGAAATCTCGTCGCCGACGACACCTATTTCGATTCCCAGTACGAGGGGCCTGGCTGGGAGCAGGACGATTCCGACCGCCCCTACATGGCCGGGGTCGGCGCGCTCTCCCTCAATCTCAACGCGGTGGAGATCCTCGTCTTTCCGGGCGAGGCCGCGGGCGAGAAGGCGCGCGTCGTCGTCGAGCCCGCCTCCGAGTACCTGGTGGTGGAAAACCAGGTGGTGACTTCCGCACCGGGCAGCCGCTCGCGCATCGACGCAACCTCCGAGGCCCTCGGCAACAGGCAGCGCATCGTCGTCCGCGGCCGGATCGCCCGCAGCGAGGATCGCATTGTCACCTACCGGCGGATCTCCCATCCGCCGCTCTACACCGCCCACACCTTCCGCCAGCTCCTGGCCGAGCAGGGCATCGCCGTGAAGGGCAGGGTGGTCGTTGGCGAGACGCCCGCGAGTCTGAAGCCGGCCCTGACCGACTGGTCCGAGCCGCTCCCACTGCTGGTGCACCGGCTTAACAAGTGGTCGCAGAACCACATGGCCGAGATGCTGCTCAAGACGCTGGGGGCCGAGACCTACGGCGCGCCGGGAACCTGGTTCAAGGGCGTCTCGGCGCTGGAGTCCTTCCTCGCCGAGGAGGTGGGCATCCCCCGCGGCTCGATGGTCCTGCGCAACGGCAGCGGCCTGAACGACACCAACCGCGCCAGCGCCCGGCAGATCCTCCAGGTCCTCGAGTGGGCGTGGAAGAAGTCGACCATCGCTCCCGAGCTCCTGACCTCGCTGCCGATCGCCGGCGTCGACGGGACGACCCGCAACCGGCTGGTCGGGACCATGGGGCAGGGTCGAGTCCGGGCCAAGACGGGGACGCTGCAGAACGTCACCGCCCTGTCCGGCTACGCCACCGCGCCCAACGGCAAGACCTACGCCTTCGCCATCATCGTCAACGACTATCCCGGGCGGCTCTCTCAGATTCTCCCGGGCGTCGACGCGATCAGCGCGGCGGTGGCCTCGGCGGGCGCGGTGGGCGGCGCGGACGCGGCCGTGGCCCTGGCCAGCCTCCCCACCCCCGACGCGTCCACGCCGATCGACCAGCTGCGCAACCGCCTCGCCACCTACCAGCGCCTCGCCTCTACCGGCCGGGACCAGAGATTCTTGCGGACGGCGTGGCGGACCGAGCGCGACCCCGCGCTGCGGCTGGTGATCGCCGAGCTCCTCTACCGCGCGGACCCCTCCGATCCCGCCAACCTCGCCGCCTTCCTCGACAGCTTCTCCGCCGACCCGGAGATCTTCGGGCGGCTGCGCGAGGCCGCGCGCGAGGGGCCCGTGCCCGTGCTCTCCACCCTCGTCGATCTCGCCGCGGGCGGAAACGAGCAGGCCATCTCCCACCTCGTCGCGCTGGTGGCCTCGACCCGTCGGGGCAGCCCCCTGGAAGACGAGCTCGCCCTGGCCATGGCCGAGGTCGGTCGCAACGCTCCCGACGAGCTGCTCGCCGTGCTCGAGACGCAGAGCGAACAGGCCCAGCTCGAGGCCGTCCGCCTCCTCGCCAGGGGCATCGCCTCCAGCGAGCAGCAGGAGCGCACCCTGAAGGAGGGCACCTTCGCCAACACCCTCGCCAACGAGGGCGCCGACATCCGCCTCACCACCTTCGCCCGCACCGTCGAGAGCCGCCTCCGCACCGAGACCCCCGAGACCCGCAACCCCTGAACCTCCGGCACGGCCTCCGGTCGCCAACGCCCACCACCCCGGATGTCCGCCGTTTCAAACCGGGGGCGGACGCCGTCTCGAAGCGGCGGCCAGGCCCCCGTCCGGCCCGCCCTCCTCGGATGTCCGCCGTTTCAAAGTGACGGTCAGGCCCCCGCATCGGACCCCCCACCCCGGATGTCCGCCGTTTCAGACCCACGCCCTTGGCGCCTTCCAAGCGACCGCGCCTCCCCCAAACTCCCTCGTCTCGGGACGCCCCCTCGTCTCCGGGTGTCCCCTCGACTCCCGAGGTCCCCTCGTCTCGCGATGTCCGCCGAATTAGGAGCGGCCGCCCGCCCGCCGGGACTGTCGGGGGTGGCTGCTAGCCTCGCCAGGCAGAGGAGGACGAACGATGGCGAGGTCCGGCAACGAGGCCAGNAGGCGCAAAAAGAGGCAGCTGGAAATCCGCTTCTCGAGGCGCGGCGGGCGTCGGAAGGGCGCAGGGCGGAAGCCCAAGGGCAAGAAGGCCGGCGTCCCTCACGTCCGTCGCGAGGAGTTCCCCCGCAACACGCCCGTCCACGTCACCCTCAGCGTCAGAAAGGGCGTCCCCCGCCTCCGCTCCCGCAAGGCCAGGCGCGTCGTCCTCGACTCCATCGCCACCGCCCAGCTCCGCTTCGGCATGTCCGTCGTCCAGTTCTCCATCCAGGCCCATCACCTCCACCTCATCGTCGAGGCCTGGGACCGCCGTTCCCTCACCCGCGGCATGAAGGGGCTGGCAGTGCGCATCGCCAAGCGTCTCAACCGCGCCTTCGGTCGCAAGGGCTCGGTCTTCGCCGACCGCTACCACGCGCACGTGCTGCGGACGTACCTGGAGGTGCGCAACGCGGTGCACTACGTGATGAACAACAGCCGCATCCACGCCGAGCGGCGGGGTGAGGTCTGGACGCTGAAGATCGACCCCTATGCCGGCGGTCCCTGCCCCTACACGTTCTGCGAGGAGTGCTACCGGGTGGTGGTCGAGCCGCGCTCGTACGTGCTCTGGCTCGTCTGGGATTCGTTGCGCAGTCGCGCCACGCCCTTGCCCGTCCCGTTCCGCGTGGGAGAGCCAGAGCCGACGTACCGCATCATCCCGGATGCCGCGGCACTCGTGAGAGAACCTGCCGCCGCGTGGCGGGTCGGCCTTCGTCTGGCGGCATAGCCGACGAGACCGGAAATCCCGCGACGCGGGCCGAGTCCCACCGCTCCGTCCGCCCGGGGGAAGAGCCGAGGAGACGGGCGAGGGTCCCGATCCGCCCCGGACCGGCCGCGCGACGAAGGCGCCCGACGGATCGAGGACGGGGGCCGAGGAGGCCGCACGGGCGACACATGCGTCGCGGCGCCGTGGCATCACTTTCCTGCGCTGCCTTTCAGGATCCCCCCACCGCCGCCGTGTGCCGGACGACGGAATCGGCGGACATCGGGCGCGCGGGCAAGAGGGGTCTCGCTCTGCGCGGCCTCGCATCTCCGGGTGCGGTGCCTTTGAATCGGCGGACATCCGGGAGTTGGGGGGACGGGGGTCGGGGGACGNGGGGGAGCACACCCGGGGATTGGGCTCGTGGGTACCCCCCCCACGGCGGTCGTGTCGCGCCATGGAATCGGCGGACATCGGGCCGAGGGGGGTGGGGGCGGACGTCGAGCTGGGGCGGGATCAGGCTTTCACGATGCGGGCGCGAGGATTGCGGATCTCCTTCATGACGTTGCGGGTGTCGATGACGAGGCGCGCCTCGCGGCCGACGAGTCCGTAGTCGACCTGGGTGTGATCGGTGAGGATGAGGACGGCATCGGCGCGGCGCAGGCGCTCGGCTTCGAGGGGGACTCCGGTCCAGGTCTTGCCGTGGCCGTGGTGATCACAGCGGGCGCTCGGGACATAGGGGTCGTGGTACTCGATGAGCGCGCCCTTGTCCTCGAGGAGCTCCATCACGCGCAGGGCGGGAGACATGCGCAGGTCGTCGATGTCCTTCTTGTACGCGACGCCGAGGACGAAGAGGCGCGCACTCTTGACGCTCTTCCCCTCCTCGTTGAGCGCGTCGACGGTGCGCTGCACGACGTAGTGGGGCATGTTGGTGTTGATCTCGCCGGCCAGCTCGATGAATCGGGTGGTGAAGTCGTGCTGCCGGGCCTTCCACGTCAGATAGAAGGGGTCGACCGGGATGCAGTGGCCGCCGAGGCCCGGTCCCGGATAGAAAGGCTGGAAGCCGAAGGGCTTGGTGGAGGCGGCCTCGATCACCTCCCAGACGTCGGTGTTCATCCGGTCGCAGAGGATCTTCATCTCGTTGACCAGCGCGATGTTCACGCACCGGTAGATGTTTTCGAGCAGCTTGGCCATTTCCGCTACGCGCGTGCTCGAGACGGGAACGACGTTTTCGATGACACTGCGATACAAGGCGACGGCGGCGTCGCGGCAGGCCGGGGTGTATCCACCCACGAGCTTGGGGATGTTGCGGGTGCGGTAGACGGGGTTGTTCGGGTCCTCGCGTTCCGGCGAATAGGCGAGGTGGAAATCCACTCCGGCTCGGAGACCGCTCGTCTCGAGGATCGGCTTGACCACCTCCTCCGTGGTCCCCGGATAGGTGGTCGACTCAAGGACGACGAGCTGGCCGGGCCGCAGCGACGCGGCGATGGCCTCGGCAGACGCGCGCACGTAGCTGATATCCGGTTCCCGCGATTCGTTGAGCGGCGTGGGCACGCAGATCAGGACGGCGTCGCAGTTCGCGATCTCCGAGAGGTCCGCGGTGAACCGCATGCGCTGCTGGGAGGCAAGGCGGGCGATGGGCTCCGACGGGATATGGCGGATATAGCTTTCTCCCCGGCGCAGGCTCTCGATCTTCGAGAGGTCCACGTCGAGACCGATTGCAGGAAATCCGGCCTCCCCGAAGGCGATCCCGAGCGGTAGTCCCACGTAGCCAAGGCCGAGTACGCCCACTTGCGCCTTCCTCGCCGCGATGCGCTCGACGAGGCTCTCCTTTTCCACCTTTCCTTCACGAAGCATGTTTTCCCCCAAGAAACCTTCAAGACACCGGTGCGATGACCGTCCGGATCGCCGCCGGCAACTGCAAGCGACCGCGAAAGACAACGATCGTCGCCGGTGCCACCGACCCGTATCCCTCCGCGTACCGGCCCTCGTCCACGACGGGGGCGATCGGCGAGGCGAGAATGGCAATCGCTCTTCGCGCGCGCAAAACCTCCGCCACCCATTCGATGGTTCGGCCCATCTCGTGCTGCTCCAGCGAGGATGCCTTTCGGATGCGAACGGCGGACATCGGGAACGGGAGAAGGTAGCGGACCTCCACGATGTGTGTGCCGGGTCCAAGAAAGTCATCGGTGACGAAAACACGCCCCTCGCGCCGCTGCAGAACCACCTCCCTTCGATGGACCACCGGAGTGGGCAGGCGCGCATAGCCGAAGTGTTCGCCGACGAATCGCGATGTCTCTCTTTTCGGCTCCCAAACGAGACACCGGGCGAAAGCCCGCTCGGGAAGCGCAAAGAGTCGGCCCGGAAGGAGGGGCTGCTGCTCCTCTCCATCCACCATGGCAGTCGAGTGATGGGAGGTTCCGCGGAGCATGTCACGGAGGGTCGGGTCGGAGGTGTATCGACCACTCCCGGGATCGGCCACGATGCGATGCCCGTCGATGCAGATCTCGAGGGAAAGCTTGTCGTTGTGGCCGTGGGTGCCGGTGCCTCCGGTGCCGTTGGGTCCGCACGCGATGGAGACGGTCGTGCGGGACGAGCGCATGAGGTAGATGCCGGCCGCCGGGAGCACGTCGTCGCCGCGCGGCCGAGCGCCGGCCCTCGCCACCTCGTGAGGTCCGAAGAGCCAAAGGCTCTCCGGGCTCGGCTCCGCGGGCGGCCCGTCAAAAAGAAGCTTGCCCACGCCGACGAGGTGGCGGTGATCGCGCGCGTGCCGGTCGAAGAAGGGCAGCGCCCGGCCGGAGTCCGCATCGCCGATCTGCGGGGTCTCTCCCCTGCCGTCCAGGATCCGCTCCAAGGCGCGGAACGCCGCGCGCACGCGCGCCTCCACCTCGGCCGGAACGGCCAGCCCGAGGGCGCGGCACGAGAGAACACCGACGGTGAAGAGCTCGACGGCGAGCCGGTGGTAACCGACCGAGGCCTCGAATCCGAATCCGTCGTCCAGGATCTGCTCACGGACGAGCGCGAAGAAGCGCGGCACCTGGCGCAACGCCCTCGCCCGGGCGCGCGCAAGCGCCGGGACCAGCGCGCCCACGGCCATCAGGCCCACCACGTTGGCGAGCAGGTGGTTGTTGGGAACGACCTGGGCATCCTCGAGCCGTCCCGCGACGAAGGCCGAGTGCTCTTCCAGCCCTCGCAGCACGTGCAGCAATCCGCGCGGCCGCCGTTCGAGAACTCCGGTCGCGGCGAGGGCGCGCAGCGCAAAGGCCATGTTGGCGGCGCGGAGCGCCACCTCCATCGGCACGGCCCACTGGATGCCGCGCTGCGCCTGGACAAGGTCGAGCATCCAGTCGAGGGCGGCGTCGGCCCAGTCCTCCCGGTCGACAAGGAGCGCTGCGAGCGCGAGGCGAACCGCGTGCTCGAAGCGGCCGACTGCCCAGGCGTCCTTCGGGTCGACGCCGGGCGGCGCCCTCCCCTTCACGAAGCGATCCAGCGTCCGCGGACATCGATCCCACGCGATCGCCCTCCAGGACGGGCTGGCCTCCTCGACCGTCCGGCTTTCCCGGGGCACATGTACGCGCGCGCCGAAGACGTCGAGTTCGCCGCGGAAGATGCTCTTCGCCTCTTGCACCATGCGCTCTGCCTCGGCCGGCAGCACGGCGGACATCGTGCGGGCGGAGGCGCGGAGGCGCTCGACGGCGTGGAAGGCCCACTCGCCCGCCACCGCTCGGGCGAATGCGGCGGGAAGTGAATCCACGTCCCGCGCGCGGAAGCCCTCGAGGATCTCGCGGTCGGAAGGAGATCGGTTCGGAATCCATCCGGCGACGGACCGGCCGAGGCGCCGGGCCGCGACCTCGGCGAGACGGCCCGGCGGCCATTTCTCCAGCAGGTAGAGGGGATAGATCAGGCGTCGCACGGTTCACTGCGAAGTGCGCGCCGCGGATTCGCCCAGCATGCGGCGGCGGTAGGTGAAGAGGATGGCGCGACGGATCTCCTCCACCTTCGCCTCCCACGACTCGCCGACCATCGCCTCGGACCGCGCGCTCGAGGGCCCCGGCTCCTGCAAAGCGGTGCGCACCTGCTCGACGAATTCCGCAGGGTCTCGCCCGATGCGACACATCCCCAGCGCCTCCACCTCCGGGATCGGCGTGGACACGACGGGCAGACCGGCGGCGAGGTACTCGCGCACCTTGAGCGGGTTGGAGCTGCGGGCGAGCTCGTTGTCCACAAAGGGCATGAGCGCCACGTCGAAGCCCTTGCAGAACGAGGGCAGCTCCTCGTAGGGCCTGCGCCCGAGCAGGTAGACGTTCGGAGCGCCGGCGAGAGGTGCGAGCGAGGTCTGCACCTTGCCGATGAGGACCACCGAGCCGTGGGGGAACGCGTCGGCCACCTGGCGGACGAGCGAAAGGTCCACCCAGTCCTCGAGCAGGCCGAAGAAGCCCAGCACGGGCCTGGGCAGGTCGGCGATGTCGCGATGAATAGGCGTCTCGGGAGAGAACGCCTTGGAGAAGTGCGCGTGATCGACGCCGTGTCGAACGACGTGGATGTTGGAGTTGTACCTCTCCTTGGCGGCCTTCAATCGCTCGGCGGAAACGATCACGATGTCCGCCCGACGCGCCAGGTTGGCTTCCATCTCCCCGATCTCGTCGGCCGCGCCCGAGAACGCGGTGAACTCGTCCACGCAGTGATAGACGAGGAGCTCCTCGCCGAGCGCGCCGCTCACCGGCGCGGACGACGGCAAAAAGCTCCACGAGATCGGATCGCGAAAGCCGAGCTTCCGCATCGCCATCAGCACCTGCTGCCGGAAAACGATGCGATTGACGGCCCGCGCCATGCTCCCGAAGGAGGGCAGCGCCAGCGGGCCCAGCACGTGGAGGTTCGGCCACTCCTCCCGCAGGCCGCGCGCGATGTCGGCGATCTTCTTGCCGATGCGTTCGAGGTCGCGCGCGCTCAGCTCGGGACGACGGTTCGCCAGCGAGTTGACCCACAGCACGCGGTTATCGCGCGCCAGAACCTTCATGATGTGGGTCTTCGAGAGGGGGTCGCCGTCCCAGTCGTTGGAAAAGCAGACGATGTCGCGCCCCCTGAGAATTCTCTCGGGATCGAGGTGCCAAGGCTTGATCACGACATTCCCCCCTCGACGCGCAGGCCGACCGCTTCCCACGCCGAGAGCAGGCGCGCGGAGGCGTCTGCCGTGCCCGCGCCAGGCGGCGGTGGGGGAAGGGAGAGGGAAAGATCGACGGTGCGCGCCAGATCGGCACTGTCGCCGGCTCGAAAGAGGGTGACCTCGTCGGGCCTGCGGCCCCGGTCGCTCGCGACCACGCGCACGCCCAGCGAGAGCGCCTCCCGCACGGAGACGGAATCGCCGTCGACGAGGGTGGGCCGAAGAAAGACGTCCGCCGCACCGATGATGGCGCGCGCCACAGCGTGCTCGACCTCGCCGAGGACGCAGGCGCGCTCGCCGAGCAGCCGCAGGCGCTCGCGGGGCACCAGGCGATCCACGCGCGGGCCGAAGAGGACGAGGCCCATCTGCGGGTGCCGCGCCGCCAGCGCCTCGAGAGCGCCGAGCAGGACCTCGAGCCCGTACTGCCGGCCCCGAGCCATGGCGGCCACCAGGAGGGGTCGGCATCGCTCGCGCAGTCGGCGGACATCGGCGGGGAGGTCGCGCGCCTCCGGAGGAACCGGGACGTAGGGCTCGAGGACCTCGAGGCGGCGGTGGCAGATGCCGCTCGCCTCGAGCACGTCGGCGATGGCGTCGTTGGTGCAGAAGACGCGTTCGAAGCCGAGGCAGGCGGCCCGTGCGAGCTCGCGGTGGGCGCGCTCCTCGAGGTAGTCCGGGACGAGGCCGGAGTGCACCGTCAGCAGCGCCCCCGGGCCCCGCATCCGAAAGGGCCTGCCGAAGGAGAGCGCCACGAGCCACGCCCGGGCGTTGTTGCCGGGGATGTGCACGTGCAGCGGAAGCCCGCGCACGGCACGGACCGCCTCCGCGATTCCCGCCGCGCCGCCGCCGCAAAAGACTCCGTCCTCCCCCGAACGGCTGCGGCTCTCCTCTCCCGTGTCGTAGACGCGAACCGCGATCCCCCTCTCTTCGGCCAGACGCCGGAGGGCGCGCACGTGAACGGCGATCCCGCCCCATGGCGGCGGGTAGGGCCCCGCGAGCGCGAGGGTCTTCATCCCTGGCCTCCTCTCGCGGGGCCAGGGAGTGTCAGCGTGACGCCGAAGTGCCTCTTCATCTCCTCGCGGAAGGCGCTTCGCGCCTCGGGCGAGGCGCGGAGCGGACGCGCGGGGATTCCGCCCACCACCTGCCCCGGTTCCACGTCGCGCAGGACGACGGCGTTGGCGCCGATGATCGCGCCGTCGCCGACGACGATTGGCCCGAGGATCTTCGCGCCCGGGGAGATCAGCACCTCGTCGCCGATCCAGGGAGCCCCGCGAAGGCCCGAGCGTCCGCCGATGGTCACGTGCTGCCCGATGAGGCAGCGCGCGCCGATCCGCGACTCGGGGTGGATGACGACGCCCAGCCCCCCGTAGCCGAATCGAGTGCCCTCGCCGATCTCCACTTCCACGGGGAGGATGGTCGAGTAGAGAAGCCGGATCAGCCTCCGGATCGCCGTCGGAACGAGCGGGACTTTCCATCGGTGGAGCGTCCGCGCGATGCGATGAAGGTCGACGGCATCCATCCACTCCCCCTCCCCCGGGGAAATTAAGCGCGCGCAGAAAACATGCGCCGCCATGCGGCCGGTCCTATCCCGCCCGCGCGCAGCGCCCCGAGGTAGGCGATCCCGAAAGCGCCTCCGTGAAGGACAACCGAAGGAAGCGGCTCGAGGGGCCAGTAGAGCCGCACTGCCCCCGCAACCGCCGCCGCCG
>JGI12341J12878_1000862_pt1 | contig 10606 bp, 8 predicted proteins | sample Passage260B_FD_12878 | JGI IMG/M metagenome (IMG submission 12878)
CGTGGACGGAGTCGCAGGACCCCTTCGTCGGCCTGCTCCGGGACGTCGCCGAGGGCGCGGTCCACGCGGGCGAGCGCATCTTCAACCGGTTCGCCCGCCGGGGCGGCTGAACGCCCTCAGCCGCGGGACCGGCGCCACAGCGGGACGCCGCGGGACCTCGTCGCCGGCGGCGGCCATGGGCCGCTCGATGAGGCGGGCCCGGGCGACCGGGGAGAGCCGTGCCCGGCCGCCCGCCCGGGGCCGGCCGGGCTAGACGACCAGCGACACCGCCTGCACCGCCAGCGCGCAGAGGGCGACGAAACCGCCGAGCAGCGCGAGCGTCCGCAGGTCGGTACGGCGCAGCGCGGGGAGCGAGGCGCCGGCCCGCTCCACCTCCCGCCCGATGATCAACGCGCTCACCGCGCCGAACGCGAACCCGGCGATCGTGACCGGCATCACCTGGGTCCACCACTCGGGCGGGAGCTGCCCGGTCCCGGTCACCGCCCACAGCGTCGCGAACCCGGCGATCGCGGCCGGCAGCCCCGGCCAGCAGACCACCGTGACCAGGGACCCGGCCAGAAGCAGCGGGAACGTCAGCGCGCGGAGCACCAGGCGGGTCCGCGGCGAGGAGCGCTTGCGCACCAGCCAGTGCCCCACCCACAGGGCCCGCACCACGGCCGAGGACGCCGCCGTGATCGCGAACGTGGCGAGCGGGTAGATCACGGAGACCACCACGCCGGGCACCGCGAGCAGCGCGAGCACGGCGAGGGCGGCGTGGCCGCCCGGGCGGCGCAGCCGCTTGGTGGGCTCCACCGGCTCCGCCGCCGTCGCCTCCTGCGCCACCGCCTCGGCCGGGCTCTCGCCCGCCCTGGCCCGGCGATCGGCAGGATCCCGCGGCCTGGCGAGCGCCACCGCGCCCCCTTCGGCCCGGAGCGCGCGCTCCTCGGCCGCCTGGCCCGCCCCCTCCGGCTGCCGCTCCCGCGCCGCCGGTACGGCCGGCCGTACCGGAACGCGCACCGGCCGGTGCGGCCGGGCGGGCCGGACCGCCGCGGGGCCGATACGGCGCTGAGGATCGCCGACCGCCCTGGCGAGCCGGGCGAGCCGGTCGGCGAGCACGGCCGCGGTCGGGCGGCGGGCCGGGTCACGGTGCAGCGCCGCGCGGATGAGCGGCAGCAGCGCCGGCGGGACCCCGGCGAGGTCCGCCTTGCCGTTGAGGATCGCGTACATCTGGGCCTCCGCCGAGCCCTCCCCGAACGTGGGGCGCCCGGTCGCGGCGAACGCCACGGTGGCGGCCCAGGCGTGCACGTCGGCCGGCTGCCCGGCCGGCTGGTTCGCGAACAGCTCTGGCGCGCTGTAGCCGGGGGTGCCGAGGAAGGTCCCGGTCTCGGTGACCCGGGTCGCGTCGACCACCTGGGCGATACCGAAGTCGATCAGCACGGGCCCCCGCTCGGCGAGCAGCACGTTCGCCGGCTTGACGTCCCGGTGCACGATGCCGGCCGCGTGGATGACCGCGAGCGCGGCGGCGAGCCGCTGGGCGAGCCGGATGAGCTCCGGTTCCGGGAGCGGGCCGCCCCGCCGCACCGCCTCGAGGAGGGTCTCCCCCTCGATGTACTCCATCACCAGGTACGGCCGGTCGCCCGAGAGGTGGGCGTCGAGCACCTTGGCGACGTGTAAGCTGTTCACCCTCCGCAGCGCGCGCACCTCGCGCTCCAGCCGTAACCGCGCCGCCGGATCGTCGACCGGGTCCCGGAGCAGCTTGAGGGCGACGCGTTCGCCACGGCGGCTCGCGGCGAGGTAGACCTCGCCCATCCCACCCCGGCCCAGGCGCTCGAGGAGCACATACGGACCGACCCGTCCCAGACGTCCAGCCATAGAGTGCGCTAACCCTAGTGGGCGTTGCGGGCGAATCGGCGGAGGCGCGCCGGACGGCCGGCGGGGAATTCCCGGCCGCGCCCGCCACCGCGCGGTTCCGCCGGCCGCCGATCCGGCCTCGGCGGCGCGCCGGGTCGCCGTGGCTCAGCCCCGGACCTGCCCCTCACCCGTGTAGATCCACTTGGTGGAGGTGAGCTCGGGCAGGCCCATCGGGCCGCGGGCGTGCAGCTTCTGCGTGGAGATGCCGATCTCGGCGCCGAACCCGAACTCGCCGCCGTCGGTGAACCGGGTGGACGCGTTCACCGCGATGGCCGCCGAGTCGACCAGGGCCGCGAACCGGCGGGCCGCCTCCAGGGAACGGGTCACGATGGCGTCCGTGTGCCGCGAGCCGTACTTGCGGATGTGCGCGATCGCGTCGTCGAGCGAGTCGACCACCGCGGCCGCGATGTCGAGCGACAGGTACTCGGCGTAGAAGTCATCCTCGGTGGCGGGCACCACATCGGCGCTGTAGGCGCGCACCCGCTCGTCCCCGTGGACGGTCACCCCGGCGTCCTTGAGCGCGGCCAGCGCCCTGGGGAGGAACTCGGGGGCGACGGCCGCGTGCACGAGCAGGGTCTCGGCCGCGTTGCACACCGACGGGCGCTGGGTCTTGGCGTTGATCAGGATCCGCAGCGCCATGTCGAGGTCGGCGTCGGCGTCCACGTAGACGTGGCAGTTGCCCACGCCGGTCTCGATCACGGGGACGGTGGACTCCTCCACCACGCTGTTGATCAGCGACGCGCCGCCGCGGGGGATCAGCACGTCGACGTACTCGCGGGCCCGCATGAGCCACCGCGCCGACTCCCGGGTCTGCCCCGGGACGAGCTGCACGGCCCGCTCCGGCACCTCGGATCCGGCGAGCGCCCGCTGCATGATCCGCACCAGCGCGGTGTTCGAGGCGTACGCGCTCGACGAGCCGCGGAGCAGCACGGCGTTGCCGCTCTTGAGGCAGAGGGCGGCCGCGTCCACGGTCACGTTGGGCCGCCCCTCATAGATGATCCCGATGACGCCGAGCGGTACCCGGACCTGGCGGAGCTCCAGCCCGTTCGGGAGGGTCGTGCCGCGCACCACCTCGCCCACCGGGTCGGGCAGATCGGCGATCTGGCGGACGGCGGCGGCGATGGCCTCGATCCGGCCGGCGTCGAGCCGGAGGCGGTCGATCATCGCCGCGGAGGTCCCGCTCTCCTCCGCCCGGGCCACGTCCTCGGCGTTCGCCTCGATGATCTCGTCGGTGGCCGCGACCAGCGCGTCGGCGATCCTCCGCAGCGCCGCGTCCTTCGGGGCGCGGGGCAGCGGCGCCAGCTCCGCGGCGGCCTCCCGCGCCGCCTGCGCGACCTTCACCAAGTCCTCTGCCTCAGACATGCCTCGCGCTCCCGTCACTCGTCGTGTGGATCCAGTATGACGATGTCGTCCCGGTGGATCAGCTCACGCTGGTACTCGGGGCCGAGCGCGCGCGCCAGCTCCCGCGTGGACCGGCCGAGCAACTCGGGGATCTCGGCCGCATCGTAGTTCACCAGCCCTCGCGCCACCCGGGTACCGGACAGATCGCACAGATCGACCGGATCACCGGCGGCGAAGTCGCCCTCGACCTTGACCACGCCGGCGGGCAGCAGGGACTTGCGGCGCAGGACCACGGCGGCCACCGCGCCGTCGTCGAGGTAGAGCCGGCCGCGGCCGGTGGTGGCGTGGGCGAGCCAGAGCAGCCGGGTGCCCGGGCGCCGGCCGCTCGGGTGGAAGAACGTTCCGACCTCGGCGCCGGCGAGGGCCTGGGCCGCGTACGCGGCCGCGGTGAGCACCACGGGCACCCCCGCACCGGTGGCGATCCGCGCCGCCTGCACCTTCGTGATCATCCCGCCGGTGCCGACGCGGCCGGAGGTGCCGAGCTCCACGCCCTTCAGGTCCTCCGGCCCCCGGACCTCGGTGATCCGGCGGGCGCCGGGACGCCGGGGATCGCCGTCGTAGAGGGCGTCGACGTCGGAGAGCAGCACCATCCCGTCGGCGTGGACGAGGTGGGCCACGAGCGCGGCGAGCCGGTCGTTGTCCCCGAACCGGATCTCGTCGGTGGCGACCGTGTCGTTCTCGTTCACGATCGGGACGATGCCGAGCTCGAGCAGCTTGGTGAGGGTCCGCTGGGCGTTGCGGTGGTGGGACCTGCGCATCATGTCGAAGGCGGTGAGCAGCACCTGCCCCACGCGCAGGCCGTACCGGGCGAACGACGAGGTGTACCGGGCGACGAGCAGCCCCTGCCCGACCGAGGCGGCCGCCTGCTGGAGCGCGAGGTCCTTCGGCCGGTCCTTCAGCCCCAGCGGGCCGAGGCCGGCCGCGATGGCGCCGGACGAGACGAGCACGATCTGGGTGCCGTCCAGCCTGCGGCGGGCGAGCACGTCGACGAGCGCGTCGATCCGGTCGACATCGATGGTGCCCTGGTCGGTCGTGAGCGAGGACGACCCGACCTTGACGACGAGCCGTTGGGCCGTGCCGATCCGACTCCTGTCCGCCATCACGCCCCCGTTAGCTGATCCTGCTGTCCGTACCCCGGGGTCCCAGGACACGCGGCGGCCCGCTCTCCGACGGATGCCAGTCGAACACGTAGCCGCCCTCCAGCGGGCCGATGATCACTTCGGCGCCGGGGCGCGCCCCGGCCTTCTCCAGCGCCTCGTCGACGCCGAGCCGCTCCAGGCGGTCGGCGAGGTAGCCGACGGCCTCGTCGTTGCCGAAGTCGGTCTGCCGGATCCACCGCTCCGGCTTCTCCCCGGTCACCTGGAACACGTTGTCGCCGATCTGCCGCACGGTGAAGCCGGGATCGCCGAGCGGCCTGGGGCGGATGATCTGCCGCGTCGGCTCCTCGGGCGGCCGGCTCGCCCGCGCCTGCTCGACCATCTCGGCCATCGCGAACGCCAGCGGCCTGAGCCCCTCCCGGCTGACCGCGGAGACCGCGAAGACCCGCAAGCCCCGCTCCTCGAACATGGGCCGGACGAACTCGGCGAGCTCCCGCGCCTCGGGCACGTCGACCTTGTTGAGCACGACCATGCGCGGCCGGTCCTGCAGCCTGCCGTACGCGGCGAGCTCGGCCTCGATCACCTCGAAGTCGCTCACCGGGTCGCGGTCCGGCTCCATCGTGGCGCAGTCGAGCACGTGCACGATCGTGGAGCAGCGCTCGATGTGGCGGAGGAAGTCGTGGCCCAGGCCCTTGCCCTGGGAGGCTCCGGGGATCAGCCCGGGCACGTCGGCGACGGTGAACACCGACTCACCGGCGGTCACCACGCCGAGGTTGGGGACGAGCGTGGTGAACGGGTAGTCCGCGATCTTCGGCCGGGCGGCGGAGAGCGAGGCGATGAGGGAGGACTTGCCGGCGTTGGGGAACCCCACCAGCGCCACGTCGGCGACGGTCTTCAGCTCCAGGAGGAGCTCGGCCTCCTCGCCGGGCTCGCCGAGCAGCGCGAACCCGGGCGCCTTGCGCTTCGGGCCGGCCAGGGCGGCGTTGCCGAGCCCGCCGGCGCCGCCCCGGGCGGCCACGTACCGGGTGCCGATGCCGACGAGGTCGACCAGGACCTCGCCGGTCTTGGCGTCCTTGACCACGGTGCCGTTCGGGACCGGGAGGACGAGGTCCTCACCGCGCGCCCCGTCCTTGTGCGATCCCATGCCCGGCCGGCCGTTGCCGGCCCGCCTGTGCGGGCGGCGGTGGTAGTCGAGCAGAGTGGACGTGCTCGCGTCCACCTCGAAGATCACGTCACCGCCGCGGCCGCCGTTGCCGCCGTCGGGCCCGCCGAACGGCCGGTACTTCTCCCGGTGGATGGAGGCGCAGCCGTTGCCGCCGTCACCCGCCTTGACGTACACCACGACGCGGTCCACGAACTCGGCCATCAGCTGCTTTCCCTCCAGCGAAAAACGATGAGGCGGATCGAAAGGCCGATCCGCCTCATCGGTACGCGTCAGCTTCCGGGCGGATCACTCCGCGACCGGGATGATGCTCACGGCACGACGGCCGCGCTTGCGGCCGAACTGCACGTGACCGGCTACCAGCGCGAACAGCGTGTCGTCGCCGCCGCGCCCGACGTTGTCACCCGGGTGGAAGTGCGTGCCACGCTGGCGCACGAGGATCTCACCGGCGTTCACGAACTGACCACCGAAGCGCTTCACACCGAGGCGCTTGGAGATCGAATCGCGGCCGTTCCGGGTGGACGATGCGCCCTTCTTGTGTGCCATGACTCACTCCCTATCGGGGGTAATCGGGGGTCTCGTCCCCCGGGGATACCTACTGTCCGGGGTTGATGGCCGTGACCTTCAGCCTGGTGTAGCGCTGGCGGTGGCCCTGCCGCTTCTTGTACCCGGTCTTGCTCTTGTACTTGAGAATGCGGATCTTGGGACCCTTGACCTCGCCGAGGATCTCGGCCGTCACCTGGTACTTGCTCAGCGTGGCGGCGTCGGTGGTGACATCGCCGTCGTTGACGACGAGCACCGCCGGCAGCGACACCGTGGAGCCCACCTCGCCGGCGATCCTGTCTACCTCGAGGACGTCCCCGACGGAGACCTTCTCCTGCCTGCCGCCGCAACGAACGATCGCGTACACCGCGAAACCCTTCTCCTGGCTAAGTGCTGAGATGCCGCGCCCCGCATCCAGCTGTCGGTAACACGACCGGCGATCCGGGCAGGCGCGCGAAACCAAGCGCGCCACTCAGGCGCGCCGGTTGCCTAGGGTACCGGATGACCGGCTCCTAGGTCGAACCGGGCGGAGCGCCGGGGTGGTTTCCTTACTCCGCCGCCTTTCCGCGGGAGCGCCGCCCCTCACGGGCGCGCCCGGCCGCGGCACCGTCATCGACGGGGATGGAATCGGTGACGGTCTCCCGCACGGTGCTGGTGGCCGCGACCACCGACGTGCTCTTGTTCTCGGCGGCGGCGAGCTTCTCGGCCACGGCCTTCTCGATCGCCATCTTGCCCTGCGTGCCGCGCGGCTCCGGCTTCTCGACCGGCTCGGACGAGATGATGATGCCCCGGCCGTTGCAGCACTCGCAGGGCGTCGAGAACGCCTCGAGCAGGCCCTGCCCGACCCGCTTCCGGGTCATCTGGACCAGGCCGAGCGAGGTGACCTCCGCGACCTGGTGCTTGGTCCGGTCACGGGACAGGCACTCGAGCAGCCGCCGGAGCACCAGCTCGCGGTTGCTCTCGAGCACCATGTCGATGAAGTCGATGACGATGATGCCGCCGATGTCCCGGAGCCGGAGCTGGCGGACGATCTCCTCCGCCGCCTCCAGGTTGTTCCGGGTGACGGTCTCCTCGAGGTTGCCGCCCTGGCCGGTGAACTTGCCGGTGTTGACGTCGATGACCGTCATCGCCTCGGTCTGGTCGATCACCAGCGAACCACCGGAGGGCAGCCAGACCTTCCGCTCCAGCGCCTTGGCGATCTGCTCGTCGATCCGGTAGGCGGTGAAGACGTCGGTCTCCTCGTCCCACTTCTTCAGCCGATCGAGCAGGTGCGGCGCGACGTAGCGGACGTACTCCTCGACCGTGTTCCACGCCTCGTCGCCCTGGACGATCAGCGTGCTGAAGTCCTCGTTGAAGATGTCCCGGACCACCCGGATCATCAGGTCGGGCTCGCCGAGCAGCAGCTCCGGCGGGCTGGCCGTCTTCGCCTTGCGCTGGATGCTCTCCCATTGCGCGGCGAGCCGGGCCACGTCGCGGCTGAGCTCCTCCTCGGTGGCGCCCTCGGCCGCGGTACGGACGATCACCCCGGCGTTCTCCGGCATCACCTTGCGGAGGATCTGCTTGAGCCTGGCCCGCTCCTTGTCCGGGAGCTTCCGGGAGATCCCGGTCATCGAGCCGTCCGGCACGTAGACGAGGTACCGGCCGGGCAGGGTGATCTGCGACGTGAGCCGGGCCCCCTTGTGGCCGATGGGGTCCTTGGTGACCTGGACCAGCACCGACTGGCCGGACTTCAGCGCCGCCTCGATCCGCTTGGGCTGGCCCTCCAGGCCCGCGGAGTCGAAGTTCACCTCGCCGGCGTACAGCACCGCGTTGCGCCCCTTGCCGATGTCGACGAAGGCCGCCTCCATCGAGGGGAGCACGTTCTGCACCTTGCCCAGGTACACGTTGCCGACGTAGGACCGGTTCGACTCACGGTCCACGTAGTGCTCGACGAGCACGCCGTCCTCGAGCACCGCGACCTGGGTCCGGCCGGCATTGCGGCGGATGATCATGATGCGCTCGACGGACTCCCGCCGGGCGAGGAACTCCGACTCGGTGAGGATCAGCGGGCGCCGGCGGCCGAGCTCCCGGCCCTCCCGGCGGCGCTGCTTCTTCGCCTCGAGCCGGGTGGACCCGCGGACGCCCTGCACCTCGTCGAGCAGGCTCGAGCTCGGCTTGGCCGTACGGGGCGCCCGGATGCGGATCACCGTGTTCGGCGGATCGTCGGGCGTCGGCTCGATCTCCTCGGTGGACCGGCGGCGGCGGCGACGGCGGCGGCGCGACGTCCCGGTGGCCTGCTCCGCTTGCGCGGCCTGCTGCTCGGTGGCGGTCTCAGAGGTGGTCTCGGCCGGCTGCTCCTCGGCCTCGGTCTGCTCAACGGAGGTCTGCTCGGCGGCGGGCTCCTCCTCCGCCGGCCGCTCCTCCTCGGCGGCCGCCCCGGAGCGTCCGGCGGCCTCGGCCGATGTCTTCTCCGGCTCGGGCTCCGGCTCCTGGGCCTCGGTCTCGGCCGCCTCCTTGGCCCGGGACCGGCCCCGGCCGCCACGGCGGCGGCGCCGGCGGCGCGGCGTGGCGGTCTCCTCGCCTGCCTCCTCCGCGCGCTCGGCCTCGGCGTGGTCCTCGGCCTCCTCCGGCTCGTCCGACGCGGCCCGGCGCGAGAGCGGTATGGCGGCCGCCGGGTCGGGCGGCTGGAAGATCGGCTGGAACAGCGACGCCGGTGACTGGAACGTCACCTTGGGGACCGCCGGGCGCTCCGCGGAGTTGTTGAAGCCGAACGGATCGGTCACCACGTCGGGCCGGACCACACCGGTGGACCGCTCCGCGGCCGGCTCGCCCTCCCGGGCCTCGGTGGCCGCGGCCCCGGGCTCGGCAGGCTCCTCACCGTGGGCGTCCTCCGCCGGGCCGATCCGCAGGGCGGTCGCGACCTCCTCCACGGCGGCGGTCATCACGCTCGGCACGGCCTGGCCGGACCGGGTTCTCCTTCTGATCCGGCGCCGCCTGGTCGGCGAGGCCCCCGATTCGGTCCGCTCACCCGCGAGGGCCGGCTGCGCGGACTCCGCGCGGTCGTCCTCCGGCTCCGCGGTCCCGGCCTCCGGCTCGGCCGATGCCGCCCGGGCCGCCTCATCGGCCACGGGCTCGGGTCTTGCGCTCTGCTCCGCCGCCCCGCCGACGGTCTTCTCCGCCGGCTCGGAGGCGGGCCGCTCGGCGGCCGGTGCGCTCTCCTCGTCCTCGACCGCTCCAGCGCTGCGCCGGGCACCCTTGATCGGGCGCGCGACCGGCTCACTCACCTTGTGGTCCGCCCCGGCGGGCACCGTGGTCACCTGTACCGGCGGCGGCACGTCCTCGGGCTCGGGCGGCGGCCCGGCCGGTCGGCTCACGGCCCGCCGGCGCGGCCTCGCCGCACGCGCCTCCGGCTCGGACGGAGCCTCGCTCGCCCCCGAGCCGTTGTCACGGTCTTCTGTTGTGGCGTCTGTTATCGCGTCACGATCAGAGCTCACAGCCCTGTCGAAGGGCTCGTTTTCGAGCATGCGGGCGTTCTCCCGTCAGCCTCCGGGCGCATCCGGGCGCCGCACGGAGGCTCTCGTCTCTCGAATCCGCCGGGCTCCCCAGCGGGGCCGCGGCGGCAAGTCTTCCCGTACGGTCGTGTCCGGTGGATCGGGGCACTGAGCACGGCGCCTCGAGACAAATCCACCCAACACTCCTTAATCAGATCCGGCACGATCGCTCGCGAACGGGTCGGCGGGCTCACCGGTCACCTCGTCGAGCGGCCCCTGCGCCAGCCTGGTCACCTCCGGGGGCGACGGCGGCTCGAAGCCGGCCACCAGACGCAGCCCAGTGAGCACATCGTCGGGCCGGACGGCGGGTGTGTCGTGCCGAACAACCATACGAAGTATGACACAGACAGGAACAGTCTCCTGGCCTGCTGTATTTCCCGGGTTGCCAAGGGTGAGCGACAGAACGGCCTGACGGGCGTCGAAGCGGCGCATCCCCTTTTTCGTCATGCGCTCGACCTCGACCCGGTCGGCGGTGAGGAACTCCTTCACCGCCCGCTCGGCCGCGGCCGGATCGGCGTCCGGAAGCCGGACCTCCCACACCGAGGCCTCCAGCCGATCGGCGAGGTTGCCGCCCCGCGCCTCGACGACCTCGATCACGTCGATCCCCGCGGGCAGGGAGGCATCGAGATCGTCACGGACCCGCCGTGGGTCGCACGGCTCGCTGACCGCGATCTCGAGGTACTCCGCCTCACTCGCCACCGCGGTGGGGGCTGCGCTGGCGTACGAGATCCTCGGGTGCGGGGTGAACCCACCGCTGTACGCCACCGGGATCCCGGCCCGCCGTACGGCTCTCTCCATGGCACGCGAGATGTCCCGGTGGCTCGCGAAGCGCATGCGGCCCCGCTTCGCGTACCGCACCCTCAAGCGCTGCACCACCGGCTCGGCCGGCCCATCGGGAACTGGTCTCAGGGTCTCGCCGTCCTTCCGGTCCGTCGGCTGTCTTTCACGTCGCCGCCGTCGCGCCGATCAGCGCACGATCAGCG
>JGI12341J12878_1000898_pt1 | contig 10242 bp, 10 predicted proteins | sample Passage260B_FD_12878 | JGI IMG/M metagenome (IMG submission 12878)
CGACCTCGCCGACCGGCTTGCCGCCCCGCCACGGCGCGTCGGAGAGGCGCGTCACCAGACTCGCGGCGTCGACGCGCCCCCAGGCCGGCCGCCCCTCCTTCTCGAAGCGAACGATGCGCGAGTGCGTTGGCATCGCGGCGTCAGTCCTCGATGGAGAAGCCGTTCGCGCGCATCCAGTCGTCGTTGTAGAACTTCGAGATGTACGACTTGCCGCCGTCGGGGAGGATGGCGACGATCACCTTGCCCTTGCCCAGCTCCTTGGCGAGCTGCACCGCCACCGCCACGGCGCCGCCCGAGGAGCCGCCGGCGAAGATGCCCTCCTCGCGGGCGAGCCTCCGCGCCCAGGTGAAGCAGGTCTGGTCGTCGACCACGCGAACGTCGTCGAGGACGGAGAAGTCCATCGCGCCGCAGAGCATGTCCTCGCCGATCCCCTCCACCTTGTAGGTGTGGGGCTCGGGGAGCTTGCCGGTGCGGAAGTACTCCGCGTAGACCGAGCCCACCGGGTCGACGCCCACGTTGAGGATCTTGGGGTTCTTCTCCTTGAGGAATTTCCCCGTCCCCGACATGGTGCCGCCGGTGCCGAGGCCCGCCACGAAGGCGTCGATCTTGCCGCCGGTCTGCTCCCAGATCTCGGGTCCGGTGGTCAGGTAGTGGGCCTCGACGTTGTCCAGCGAGTGGTACTGGTTGACGTAGAAGGCGTTGGGCGTCTCGCGGGCGATCCGCTTGGCGGTCTCGTAGTAGGACTCGGGCGAGTCGGCGGGGACGGCGGTCGGGGTGACGACCACCTCGGCGCCCCAGGCCCGCAGCGTGTCGATCTTCTCCTTGGACATCTTGTCCGGCATGGTGAAGATGCACCTGTAGCCGCGGACCGCCGCCACCATCGCCAGGGCCGCGCCGGTGTTGCCGCTCGTGTTCTCCACGATGGTGCCGCCCGGCTTGAGCAGGCCCTCCTTCTCGGCCTTGTCGATGATGTGGACGGCGATGCGGTCCTTGATGGCGCCTCCGGGGTTGAGGAACTCGCACTTGACGAGAACCGTGGCGTCCTCGGGGCCCACCAGCTTGTTGAGCCGGACCAGGGGCGTCCTGCCGATCGCTTCGAGGATGTTGTTGCAGATTTCCACGATTCCTCCCGAATGGTGACGGGTATAAAAGAGCGGCCGATCCCGGTCAACGCGGGGAAGAGCATGGACGAGCTCGAAGGATTGAGGACGCAGGTGGCGGCGGCGCTCGGCCGTTCGGCGGATCCCGACTGGACGGTGAGGCGACTGGCGGGCCACGCCTCGGCCCGCGCCTACTACCGGGTGCAGGGGCCGGACTTTTCGGTGATCGCCATGGTGGCGCCGAAGGATCCCCGCGCCGAGGAGGCCACGAAGGGCGGGATCGAGGCGGAGGAGCCCTTCGTGCAGGTGCAGCGCTACCTGCGCGGGATCGGCGTCCGCGTCCCCGCCATCCTCCGCTGGGAGCCCGAGGCGCGGGTCATGGTCCTGGAGGACCTCGGGGATCGCACCTTCGAACTCGCGCTGGCCGACTCGGATCGGGAAGCCCTCTACGCCCGGGCGGTCGATCTGCTCGCCGCCCTGCGCGCCCGCGCAGACCGCGCGCCGGACCCGGCCTGCGTCGCCTTCCGCCGCCGCTTCGACTTCGATCTGCTCCGCTGGGAGATGGAGCATTTCCGCGAGTGGATCGTCGGCGACCGCTTCGACGCGCGCGAGGCGGAGCGCTTCGCCCGCGAGGCCGATTCGCTCTGCCGCACCCTCGACGCGCTCCCCAAGGGCTTCACCCATCGCGACTACCAGAGCCGCAACCTCATGGTTCTTCCGGACGGAGAGCTCGCGGTCATCGATTTTCAGGATGCGCTGCTGGGCACGCACGCCTACGACCTGGTCGCCCTGCTGCGCGACTCCTACGTCGAGCTTCCCCTGGAGCTCGTGGAGCGACTCGTGCTGCGCTACGTGGAGGCGCTGCGCGAGGCGGGCGGGCCGGCCCTCGATCCGGAAACCTTCCTCGGCGAGTTCCACCTGCAGACGGTGCAGCGCAAGCTCAAGGACGCCGGCCGCTTCGTCTTCATCGACCGCGTCAAGGGCAATTCCTCCTTCCTCCCCTACGTGAAGCCCTCGCTCGGCTACGTCCGGGCGGCGCTCTCCCGCCTGCCCGCGCTGGAGCCGCTGCGGGAGGTCCTCGCTCGCCACGTGCCGGAGCTCGCATGATCGGCATGGTCCTCGCCGCCGGGCTGGGCACGCGCCTCCGCCCGCTGACCGAGGCGATCCCGAAGCCGGCGCTCCCCCTGCTGGGAAGCACGCTCCTCGAGCAGAACCTGGCGCTGGTGCGCCGCCTGGGCGTCACCGAGGTCGTCGTCAACGCCGCCCACCGCGCCGAGGTCGTGGCGGAAGTGGCGCGGCGCGCCGCCGAGAAGCTCGGCCTACGCCTGCACCTCAGCTTCGAGCGGCCGGAGCCGCTCGGAACCGGCGGGGCGTTGGTGGCGGCCCGGCCCCTCCTGGATCGCGGCGAGACCATCGTCCTGGTCAACGGCGACGTGCTCACCGACATGGACCTCGCCCCCGCGCTGGCGCGGCACCGCGCGGAGCGGCCCGCGGCCACGATGGTGCTTCGCCCGATGCCCGCGGGCGCCGGCTTCGCGCCGGTGGAGATCGACGCGCACGGTGAGGTGCTGCGCATCGCCGGGCACGGGCGCGAAGGGGAGGGGAGGCCCTATCTCTTCGCGGGCATCCACTTCCTCGAACCCCGCGTCCTCGACGCGCTTCCGCCGGAGGGGCCCTCCTGCATCAACCGCCAGGGTCACGTGCTCCTGATCCTGCGGGGCGAGCGCGTCCTCGGCTGCGTGATCGAGGAGGGGAGCTGGTCCGACGTGGGAACTCCCGAGCGCTACCGGCAGGCCAACCTCGACCTGCTGCGCGGCCGCTATCGCTTGCCGGGCTTCGAGGCGGTCGCAGAGGTGGTCGCCTCGCCGGACGCGGTGGTGGAGGAGGGCGCGCGGCTGCACGCGCCCGCCTGGATCGGCCCTGGCGCGCGCGTGGAGGCGGGGGCAGAGGTGGGGCCGGAGGCGGTGGTCCTCCCCGGCGCGCGCGTCTCCGGTCGACTCGAATGCGACGTGGCCTTTCCGGAGATCGGATGAAGGCGGATGCGATCGCCGACGCGCGTCCCGCTTCGCCGCGCGGTGCCCGCGGGCAGCTCGAGCACCGCACGGGCGCGGGCGAAGACGCGGGTCGCGCGAAAGGGGCGCAGCTCCTCGACGACGGCGATCACGCGGCCTTCTCGATCCACGAAGATCGCGTCGATGGCGTACCGCATCCCGAAGCTGTGAATCGCTCGGCATGGCTCGATCCACAGGCCCTCTCCTTCGCCGAGCGGCGGGCGGAAGAGGAGGCCGAAAAGCCGCGCGAAACAGGTGCGCGCCACGCGGATGCGGTCGCCAATCCTCGCGCCCGAGGTCTCGTTTTTCGCGGCCCACATGGCTTCACGCTACCATGAGGCACCACCTTCCACCTTTCGATCCGCCTTTCTCCGTGGTCCTCGTCCACCCGCAGATCCCGCCCAACACGGGCAACGTGGCCCGGCTCTGCGCGGTGACGGGCTGTCGGCTCCACCTCGTCGAGCCGCTGGGCTTCTCCATCGCCGACAAGGATCTGCGCCGCGCCGGCCTCGACTACTGGGATGAGGTGGTGGCGCGGATTCATCCGAGCCTCGAGGCCTGGGAGGAGACGATCGACCCGGAGCGCATTCACCTCTTCACCGGAAGGGGAACCACTTGCCTTTGGGAGACGCGCTTCCGCCCGGGCGACCACCTCGTCTTCGGCTCGGAGCAGAAGGGGCTTCCCGAGGAGCTCTTGCAGCGATACCCGCAACGCACCGTGGCCATCCCGCAGCGCTCCGGCCTCCGTTCGCTCAACTTATCCACATCCGTCGGCATCGCGGTGTACGAAGCGCTGAGACAAGGGATGGCGGCGATCCGTGGCGCAAGCTAACATTCGCCGCGTGTCCAGGGCGCTTTGCGACCTGAATTCCGGTGACCTTTCGGCCTCGCCGCTGGCAGCCATACTGATCGAGGCCCTGCGGATACGTGTAACCGGAGAGCTTCGCATCGAAGCGAACGGGGGGATCTCGCGCGTCTATTTTCGCAACGGCCAGCCCTGCGGCGCGGAGGTCTTCTTTCGTTTCAAGCCGCTCGGACAGTTTCTCCTCGAGCTGGGATGGATCGACATCCGCGCCCTGGAGCGGAGCCTGGTGGCGGTCGCCGACGGGCGCAAGCAGGGCGAGGCGCTGGTCGCCCTCGGCTTTCTCACCGAGGAGCAGCTTAGGACCGCCCTGGCTCTGCACCACCTGAGCCATCTGCGCAGCCTCTCCCGGCTCACCGAGGGGACCTACACCTTCACGCCTCGCGAAGATCTGCCCACCTGGACGGACGAGATCCGCATCTCCGCGCACCGGGCCATCCTCGACGCGCTGGCCATGCCCACCGGCGCCCCGGTGGCGCGGCGGATCCTTCGCGCGGGCACGAAGTATCCGGCCCTGCGGCTGCGGCCGGGCTGGGAGCGCTACGCCGGCTACTTCCAGTTCGACGAGGCGGAGGGCCTCTTCGTCGCCAAGCTCGCCGAGCCCCGACCCCTCGCCGACATCCTGGCCCTCTCGGGGCTCGATCTCCCCCAGGTCTACGCGCTGTCCGCCGCCCTCTTCCTCATGGGCGTGCTCGCGCCGGTGGAGGCGGGCGACCCGCTCTCCCGGACGCCGGTCCCGGAGGTGACGCCCGGCCCGGCGACGCCGACGCCGAGAAGCCTATCGCCCGGGCCTACGCCGCCCGGCGCCGTCGACGGGACCACGCCGAAGATCGCGCGGCCGGTCCCGGCGACGTCCGGGCCCGCCGGCGCCGCGGTCTCGTCCGCGGAGCGATCGCTCGCCGAGCCCTCGACGGGAGCGCGGGCGGCCGAGGAGCCGACGCCGCAGCGCCCGCGCGCGACGGGCGAGTCCACGCCCGTCGGGGAGCGGCGCCTGCGGATGATGCGCCGCGCCTTCCAGGCCATCGGCGGCACTCCCTTCGCCCGCGCCCCGGCCGAGGATGCGCCCCGCCTCAAGCTGCCCCCCGGGGAACCCGAGCTCTTCGAGAAGTGGGTCAAGGAAACCCTCGACCTCCTCCCGCGCCTCTCGCCCCACGGCAAGCTGGGGCTGATGGAGGACGCGACTCCGGAGGAGGTTCGCCGGGCCTATTTGCTGGCGGCCAAGCGTCTGCACCCGGACAGCATCCCGCCGGAGCTCGACCACCTCCGCTCCGACCTGCGCAAGATCTTCGCAGCGCTCAGCGAGGCCTACGAGACGCTGCGCACGGGGCAGCGCCACGTGGCCGACGAGCGGAGATGGGAAAAGCTCCGGGCCGAGGGGCTGGCGGCGCTGGCGGATTGCCAGTGGGCGGAGGCGCGGCGCGCCCTCGAGGCCGCCCTGCAGATCCGGGACACGCCCGAGCTGCGGGCCCACGCGCTCTGGGCGGCGTACAACGACCCCGACAACCGCGACCCCCAGCGCCAGCGACGGGAGCTGGAGGCCCTCTACCACGCCTTCCCCGACTGCGATGCGGTCTGCTATTACACCGGTGCCCTCGCCCGGCTGGACGGGGACACGGATCTGGCGGAGCGCCGGTTCCGGGCTGCGCTCGCGAGCAACCCGCACCACCGGGAGGCCCGCCAGGAGCTCCGTCTCCTCGAGATCCGGCGCATGACGATGGGGCCGGCTCGAAAATGAGCCCGCGCACAGGGAAGGCACGGTGGCGAAGCAGCATCTTCTCCTGGTCGATAGCGACGCGCGCAACCTGCGCGTCCTGGAGGTGAGCCTTCGCAAGGCGGGCTTTTCCGTGACCACGGCCGTCGATGGCTACGACGCCCTGGAAAAGTGCGCCGCCTCCAGCTTCGACCTGGTCGTCTCCGACACGCGTTTGCCGCGCCTCGACGGCTTCGCCCTCTGCCAGCGGCTCAAGTCCGATCCGCGCTACAAGGACGTCCCCTTCATCTTCCTCACCGCGCAGCGCTCGGTGGAGGACAAGGTGCGGGGCTTCGAGCTCGGCGCCGACGACTACCTCACCAAGCCGATCTACGTGAAGGAGATCGTCACCCGGCTGACGATGCTCGCCCAGAAGCGGGAGAAGGAACTCCTGGAGCGGCGGGAGGCCNGCCCGGGCCTTCTCCGGCAGCCTCGCGGACATGGGCGTGGTGGACCTCGTCCAGACCTTCGAGATGAGCCGGAAGACGGGGACGATCCGCTTCACCCAGCCCTCCGGCGAGACGGCGCGCGTCTACTTCCGCGAGGGCAAGATCCTCGACGCCGAGCTCGGCCGCCTGGTGGGCGAACACGCCTTCTACCGCCTGCTCAACTGGCAGGAGGGCACCTTCGAGATCGACTTCGCCCCGGTCGACCGCCCGAACCGCATCCAGACCTCCACGCAGGGCGCGCTCATGGAGGGCATGCGGCGGATCGACGAGTGTGGCCGGATCCTCGAGGTGCTCCCGCCCGCGTCCACTGTGCTCGTCGTCGACTCGCAGCGGCTCGCCGCTCGCCTGGCCGAGCTGCCGGACGAGCTGAATCCGGTGCTGCGCCTCTTCGAGGAGGGGCGGAGCATCGAGTCGGCGCTGCGGGAGAACGAGTCGGGCGACGACCTCGCCATGCTGACCGCGATCCAGCAGCTCTACGAGGGCGGGATCCTGGTGGCGGAGGAGAGGCGGCGCGAGGAGGGTTCGTGGTTCTCCGCTCCGGACGACCCGCCGACCGCGTCGCCGTCCCCGGAGCCCGAGGAGGAGCCCGTCCCGGAGCCGGAGGCGACCGCCGTCTACGCGCCGTTGCCCGGCTGGGAGCCGCCGGTCCCGGAGGAGCCGGATGCCGATTTCCCGGCGGAGCCGCCCGCGAGCGCGGCGCCGACCTCGTCCGCGCCGCCGCCCTCCCGGACCGCGGCGCCGTCGCCCGGGAAGGCCGCACCGCCTTCGCCCGCGACGGCCGCGGCGTCGACCCCGCCCCCGCTTTCTCCGCGGGCCGCCGGGGCCGCGCCCGGCGCGCCGCCCGCGCGCGACCCCGCCCGGCCCGCCCCGGCGCCGCCGGAGCCGCGGGAGGCCCCGCCCGCGCGCAGCCTTTCCTATGCCCCGCGCACCACCGCGGCGGTGCTTCGCCCGCGCGGCATTCGCGGCGGCGAGCGCGCGCGCTCGGAAGAGCCGCCCACGCGCGAGAGTTTCTGGTCGCGGGAGACCGGCCCCATCCCCGGCCAGCCGCGCAAGAAGCGCCGGCCCCGCTGGCTCTCCTTCCTCTTCCGGCGCTCCTGAAGATGCTGATCCTGGGAATCGAGACATCCTGCGACGAGACGGCCGCCGCGGTCGTCCGGGACGGCCGGGAGCGGCTTTCCGACGTCGTCTCCAGCCAGGTGGAGATCCACCGGGAGTGGGGCGGGGTGGTGCCGGAGCTCGCTTCTCGCAACCACATGCGGCGGGTGCTGCCGGTGGTCGACCGCGCGCTGGAGGAGGCGGGGGTCGGTCTCTCGGACATCGATCTCTTCGCCGTCACCACCGGCCCCGGCCTCGTCGGCGCGCTGCTCGTGGGCGTGCAGGCGGCCAAGGCGCTGGCGTGGGCGACCGGCAAGCCGGTCGTCGGGGTCAACCACCTGGAGGGCCACATCTGGGCGATCCGCCTGGCGGAGTGCTTTCCCGAGCCTCCCTTCCTCGGCCTGGTCGTCTCCGGCGGACACACCAGCCTCTACGCGGTGGAGGGCGAGGGCGAGCTCCGCCTCCTCGGCCAGACCCTCGACGATGCCGCCGGCGAGGCCTTCGACAAGGTCGCCAAGCTCCTCGGACTTCCCTATCCCGGCGGCGTGGTGATCGACCGCCTCGCCGCCTCGGGCGATCCCGAGGCGATCCCGTTTCCCCGGGGGCTTGCCCGCAAGCCGACGCTGGATTTTTCCTTCTCGGGTCTGAAGACCGCCGTCCTCTATCACGTGAAGAAGACCGGCATCCCGCAGGGCCGCGCGCTTTCCGACCTCTGCGCCAGCGTCCAGGAGGCGATCGCCGACGTCCTCTCCGAGAAGGCGGTGCGAGCCGCGCGCGAGCAGGGCCTCGATCGGCTGGTGCTGGCCGGCGGCGTCGCCGCCAACAGCCGGCTGCGCGCCCTGGTGAAGGAGCGGGGCGAGGCGGCGGGCATCGAGGTCTTCTTGCCGCCGAAGGCGCTCTGCACCGACAACGCGGCGATGATCGCCGCCGCCGGCTATTTGCGCCACCGGCGGGGCCTTTCGCCTTCGGGCCTGGCCATCAACGCCGATCCGGCCTGGAGGCTTTGATGGAGCACCCGCACGAGATCCTGCGCCGGCACGGCCTCCGTCCCAAGAAGAGCTGGGGCCAGAACTTCCTCGCCGACGAGCGCCACCTCGCCGCGATCGCCCGCGCCTGCGAGCTCTCCCCCGGCGAGCTGGTGGTGGAGTTCGGCGCGGGGCTCGGCCACCTCACGCGCCACCTCGCGGCGACCGGCGCGCGCGTCGTGGCGGTGGAGCGCGACCGCGACCTCGTCCCCATCCTGCGCGAGCAGGTGGCCGGCCTCGACGTGGAGGTGGTCGAGGCCAACGCCGCCACCTTCTCCCTCGTCGATCTCTCGCGCGAGCGCGGCCAGCCGCTCGTCGTGGTGGGAAACCTGCCCTACCACCTCTCCACCGAGATCCTCTTCCACGTCCTCGACCAGCGGGAGGTGGTGCGACGGGTCGTCTTCCTGCTGCAGAAGGAGGTCACCGAGCGCATCGCCGCCTCGCCCGGCGGCAAGGACTACGGCGTGCTCTCGGTGCTCCTGCAGATGCACGCCGAGGTGGACATCCCCCACCGCGTCCCCGCCCGGGCCTTCGTCCCGCGCCCGGAGGTGGAGAGCGCGGTGATCCGCTTCCGCATGCGGGAAAGGCCCCTGGCCGATCCGGGCGACCCCGATCTCTTCCGCCGCCTGGTCAAGGCCGCTTTCGCGCAGCGGCGCAAGACCCTGGAGAACGCCCTGGGCGCCGGGAGGATCGCCGAGCCCGAGGCGATCTCTCGCGCCCTGGAGGCGGCGGGCATCGATCCGGGGCGGCGCGCGGAGACCCTCTCGGTCGAGGAGTTCGCCCGGCTCTCCCGCCTGCTGTCGGGCGCAGTTGAATGCGCGGCGGATGGCTGATAGCAGGACCGCCACGAGGAACTGGGCCATGCCGATTCGCCCCGAGATTCGCCTGGAAAAGGTGCTGCTCAACCAGGTCGCCCGGGCCAGCAAGGATTTCGGACTGGTCGAGCCCGACGACCGGATCATGGTCTGCGTGTCGGGAGGCAAGGACTCCTTCACGCTCCTCTACCTCCTGCGGAAGGTGCAGGAGCGTTGCGGCTTCCCCTTCTCGATCGTGGCGGTCAACCTGGACCAGGGCCATCCGGGCTTTCCCGCCCACGCCATCGAGGACTACTTCCGGCGCGAGGGCTACGAGTACCGGATGATCCGGCGCGACACCTACTCCATCGTCAAGGAGAAGGTGAAGCCGGGAAAGACCACCTGCTCGCTGTGCTCGCGGCTGCGGCGCGGGATCCTCTACGACGTGGCGGTGGAGCTCGGCGCCACCAAGATCGCCCTCGGCCACCACCGCGACGACATCATCGAGACGCTGCTGCTCAACCTCTTCTACTCGGGGCAGCTGAAGGCCATGCCTCCCAAGCTGCGCTCCGACGACGGGCGCAACGTCGTCATCCGCCCCCTCGCCTACTGCGCCGAGGAGGACATCGCGGAGTTCGCGCGGCTGATGAACTTCCCCGTGGTTCCCTGCACGCTCTGCGGGAGCCAGGAGAATCAACATCGCCAGCGGGTCAAGCGCCTCATCGCCGAGCTCCACCGGGAAAATCCCAACGTCAAGGGAAACCTGATGGCGGCGATCGCCAACGTGCGGCCCACGCACCTCTTCGACCCCAAGCTGCGCGAGGCCTTCGGCGTGGACCGAATGGAGGCTCGGGACGAATTCTTCGTCGACGACGAGGAGAACGCATCCGGGCACGCCGACCTCGTCCGCCTGCGCGTGAGCTTCTAGGAGCCGGTCGCGGCAACCAGCCGGATGCGCCGACGTATCCGGGGCTGCGGCCGGCGTGCTCGCATCTCGCGCCTCGGCGTGGCGACGGCCTCGCGCGTCTGTGCGCTTGCCGTCCTCGCCGAGGCCTCCGCCGCCTCGCGACGGCCGGCTACCGCAGCCGGCTCCTAGCGGTATCGGCGGCGCGCGTC
>JGI12341J12878_1000908_pt1 | contig 10155 bp, 11 predicted proteins | sample Passage260B_FD_12878 | JGI IMG/M metagenome (IMG submission 12878)
CGCCTTGTTGGCCACCCAGGTGCTGAAAAACTCGTCGCCCTGCATGTAGGCCACCACTTTTTTGAGCGGCGGCACGATTTCGATGTTTTCTTCTCCCGACTGGCGGGCGGCCTGCAGATAGGTGTCCAGGTCGTCCCCGCAGTAGAAGCCGCTGTGGACCAGTCTGCCTTCCTCATTGTATTTCATGACGATCTGAATATACACATCCGGCAGATGGCCCAGGTACTCGGATTCCGCCTTGTTGAAGCAGTGCCGGACCGGCGTCACCAGGTTGCCCAGGTTGTTCTCGATGCCGTAGCAGGCGGAGGCCATGTGGGAGGCGCAGATCATGTCCTTGCCGCCCAGGCCGATGAAATAGTTTTTGTTGTGGTTGGCGAATCCCAGCACCTCGTGGGGCACCACGTGTCCGACGTTGACGATGATGTCCCACTTTTCCTCCAGCAGGGTGCGGTTGAGGCTGACCGGGATCTCCCAGTCGGCGGCGCCGCGGGTGACCGCTTTTACGTAATCCGCGGGGATGGCGCCGATGGTTTTGCAACCGTTTTTCCAGTCGTGGACGAGGATGCGCTCTTCCGGAACATCACCGAACATCCAGCGGTTCTGCTCCGGCGTGTGCGGAACGTGCTGCCCCAGCGTGGGGATGAGGTACACGTCCGCTCCGGCGTCGGTGAAAAAGTGATACAGGATGTTGGTGATCCATCCCGCGCCGGAATGGGCCCGCGTGATGTCGGGCGGAAGCAGCAGCACCTTGCGCGGCCTGGCGCTGAGGCGCTTCAGGCATTCTTCGCCCGCGCGGCGGGTCAGCTCTTCCATCCGGGGGCGCGGGATTTCCGGAGCCCGCTCGAAAAACCACGACATATTAATCTTCTCCTTTTGTAACAAATGATCAGCGTTTTCGCAAGGACGTCCCGAAAAAGTCACGATTTGTTCAAAACCGTGGAAGAAGTCCTCCCCATGGACGAGTATACATTCGGAAAGGCGGGCGCACAATGGCGGAAGGTAACAGGGGCGGGGAAAACATGGCAAAGGGCGGCGGGAATGCCGGGCGCGGTGGTTACGCCTTGCATTCCTGGCCGCCCTTGGTCGTTTTGGGGGTTACGGGGCGCCGATTTCCTGCAGATAGAACACGTAGTCGGTCGGCACGCCGGGGTGGCCGAGCTGGCGGAGCATGGCGGTGATGTTGCCGCGGTGGTACGTCCCGTGGTTGACGACGTGCCGCACGATGTCGATATAGCGGGCGTGCAGCGTGCCGAATTGGGGGTGCGGGTAGGCGGAGACGGCTTCCGCGTCGGTGTCGTTCAGAAACGTTAGGTATTGATCGGCAAGGTCGCGGAATTTTTCCTCCAGCCGGCGGAGATCCATCCCGCGGGTTTCCTCCAGAATGCTCCGGCTGGCGGGGATGATCTCGTCGAATCGCTGCCGCATCGCCAGGAACCAGACGGTGTCGATCCGATAAATGTGCGCCAGGGTGTCGAAGACCGACGGAAACACGCTTTGGATTTCCCGGCGCGCGATGTCCTGCGGCAGTTCCTCCAGGCGCCGGAACACCCGGCCTTTCGCCCAGACGTGGTATCCGTACAGGCGGAGCGCTTCTTCTTTCGCGTTCATGGCCACGGATTTCACCCTCCTTCCTTGTTCATGATAAGACGGCTTCGCTGACAACCGCTGTCAGGGAAAAGCGGAAGGATGCGCGGGCTCGCGCGGCGGCGCGGTTCTCCGGCTGTGCCGGCCGGCGCGGCAAGGACAGGTTCCCTCCAGGCGGGAGCGGTCAGCCCAGGTGATGTTCCGCAAGTTCCGCCGCGATTTCCGCCAGGCGCTTCCGCAGGCGGGCCGGTTCCAGAACGCGGATCGATTTGCCGTACGGCAGCAGGAAATAGGGCGCATAGGTGCGGATCGCCGTTTCGTCCAGCCGGAACCACGCATCGCCGCCGGAGCGCTCCGCCAGCACATGCGCGAAGTACCAATGTCCGCACAGATCGGCCATGGCCTCTTCCCTTCCCCGGATGTGCACCGTTACGGTCTGGTTGCCATGCGGGTCGGGCAGGATCCCCTTCATGAAAAATTCCCGGGCCGAAAACCCTTCCGGCCGGGTGAAGGTTCGTTCCGTCCGGGCGGCTTCCGTCATCCGGTCCGCGCGGAAGCTGCGGATTTCGCCGCGGAGATGGCACCAGCCGACCACGTACCAGCGGTTTTTCCAGTAAACGAGCCCGTAAGGGTCGATATGCCGCGCCCGGGGCCCGTCCGCCGAAGGTTTCCGGTACACGACGCGCACGGTGCGGCTTTCCGCCACTGCCGCCTCCAGCTCCCGGACCAGGGGCGTGTGCGCCTGTCCGGATCCGGGAGAGGACAAAATGACGTCAAACCCTTCGACATGGCGGCGCAGAGCATCCTCGCCGGCGAAGCGGCGCAGTTTGGCGACGGCCCGCTCGAGGGCGTCTCCGTGCGGGTAGCCGGCTTCCCGGGCGAAAGCGGCGGCGTGGAGGAGGGCTTTTTGCTCGTCCGGGTCGAAGATGAGCGGCACCTGTCCGAAGGATTCGGGCAGGCGGAACCCGCCGCCGTGGCCCGGTTCGGCCAGCACCGGGACGCCGCTCATGCACAGGGCGTCGATGTACCGGTAGACGGTCCGCACGCTGATCTCCAGGGCTTCGGCCAGCTGCCGCGCGGCTATTGGTTTTCCGGCGGAACGGAGCATCCACAGGACGGCGAGCAGGTTGTCGGCTTTGGACATGGCAGGCCGGTCCTTTCGGTTTTTTCCATATTTTAACCTTGTCGCGGGCGGTCTGGAAAGCCGGCGGTGATCCAGGCGCCTGCCGGGTTCTTCGTGTCGCCGGCCGAGCAAGCACAGGCAGGCGATCGGCCGGGCGCATGGCCGGAAGACGGGTCCCGGACCCCGACCAGGGTCCAGGTGCAAAAACATCCGCGGGTCCGTTTTGCGGGGGAAAGCGTCTGTTTACAATGAGGTTGAAAACTTCGAGAAAAAAGCTTCAAGCAGGCGGAAACGGGGTGAGCGCGTTGGAAGGAAAGAAACTGGCGGCAGTGTTGCTCATACTGCTTGGCGTGCTGATCATCGCCGGCAAGCTGGGTTTCCTGTCTTCCCTTATGGGATTCCTGGTGCCGATCCTGATCATTCTGCTGGGCTTTGTCGCCTGGCGCAACGGCAACCGCGCAGCGGGCGCCGTGGTCGTCGCGGTCGGCGGCTTCATGCTGCTGGGCAAGCTCTGGGGCCTGCTCCTGTGGATCGCGGCCATCGCGGCGATCGTGGTCGGCATCTCCTGGCTCCGGGGCAATTCGGCGCCGCGCTGGTGACGGACCGGTCGAGGCGCCGAAAGAGGCCGGCGCACGATGGAAGCAAGCGCAACGCACCGTCGGATGGGGCCGGCCGGCAAGCGCCGACCGGGGCCGGGAGAACCGGCGAGACCGGCGAAACCAAACCAAGCCAACCGAAATTCTTGACACGGCAACGGGGGAGGAATCGAAAGCATGAGCGTAATGAAACGCGTCCGCGACATGACCATCGCCACGCTGAACGATCGGCTGGAACGCGCGGAAGATCCGGTGCGCCTGATCGACCAGTTCCTCTGGGCCACGCACCAGGACATCGTGCAGGGCGAGCAGCTGCAGCGGCAATACGCCGCCCATGTGGAACACCTGCGGGCGCAATGGCAGGACGCGGAAGCCTGGAAGGAGCGGCGGGAGCAGCAGGCGCTCACCGCGCTGCAGGCGGGCGAGGAGCATGCCGCGCGGCTCGCGCTGCAGGACAAACTGGTCCACGAAGAACGGGCCTCCCGCTATCGCGAGCTTTACGAACAGGCCAGCCGCGAGCTGCGGGAACTGGAACAGCTGCTTACGGAACTGCGCGACGAATACCGCCAGGCGTACGACAAGCGGCAATATTACCTGGCGCGCATGGAATCCCTCCGGCTTCAGCAACGGCTGAACGCCCGGTTCGGCACCGGCACGGCCGATTCCCGCGAACTGTTCCGCAGCATTGACGACCGGATCACCGATATGGAGCTCGAGGCCCGCAGCCTGCGGGAGGTCCGCCGCATGGGGCAGGAGCTGGCTTACCGGGCGGGGACCGTTCTGCAGGAAGCGCTGGAGCAGGAAATGCAGAGACTGAAGCGAAAATTAGAGCAAGGAGGCTGAGGCGATGCGAAGACTGTACCGCTCGACGCAAGACCGGATGCTGTTCGGCGTTTGCGGAGGCCTCGCCCAATACTTCTGCGTGGAATCGACGCTGCTGCGCATCCTGGTGCTCGTCGCCGCGATTTTCTCGGCGGGCTCCGTCCTGCTGGTGTACCTCATCGCCGCCTTGGTCATCCCCCGGGAACCTTATTCCGCCACGGGCGGGTACTACGGATCGTCCGGGTATCCGGGCTCCGGATGGGGCCATGCGGGTCCGCCTCCCCACGCGGGCGCTTCCCATACTGGCGGGACGCGGGGCTGGAGCGGACACGGATCGTGGAATCCGGGTTCCGGTTACGGCGGAACGGGATACGCCGCGGGAACCGGCGGCGCGGGCTTCGCGGGTTCCGGTACGGGAGCCGCGGGATACGGTCCGGGTTCCCCGGGTTACGGCGGCGCAGGGTCCGGCGCTCCGGGCCAGACGTCACAGCCGGCGGGCAGCCACATCGACGCCATGATGGAAGACATCGAAAAAAAGGCGCTGAAACGGGAAATCGAGGAACTCAAGGCGCGTTTGGCCAAATATGAAAATCAGGAAAAGAAAGGGGAATAAACGATGGGCGTTTTTCAACGGGTGAAAGATCTGACGAGGGCTTCGATCCATGACCTGCTGGACCGACTCGAAGATCCGGTGGTCATGCTGAACCAATACCTGCGCGACATGGAGAAAGAAATCCGTGACGCGGAAGTGACGGTGGCCCGGCAGATGGCGGCCGAGCGGCGCCTGAAGCAGCGGCTGGACGATGCCGCGCGGCTGAGCGCGGAACGCGAAATGCAGGCCGAGCAAAGCCTGCGCGCCGGCAACGAGCCGCTGGCCCGCAAGCTTCTGGAAGAGAAGGTTTACTACGATCAGCAAATCGCCGATCTGACGGTGCTGCATGAACAGGCCAGCGCCCAGGTGGGCGAGCTGCAGGCGCAGCTGCACGAAATGAAAGAGGAATACTACAAACTGCGCAACCGGCGCAACGAGCTGGCGGCCCGCGCGCAGATGGCGAAGGCCCGCAAGCAGCTGGCGCAGATCAGCTCGGTGCACACCATCGAAAGCGGCCGCGCCGCGGCGGGATTCCAGCGGATGGAGGAAAAAATCCTGCAGATGGAAGCGGAAGCGGACGTGGCGCGGCTCGCCGCCGGGACGCCGCTGACGGTTCGGCCTCCGGACCTGAGCCCGGAGCGGCAGTACCGCGTGGAGCAGGAGCTGGCCGCGCTGAAAAACCGGATCGCCCCCGCTCCGCCGCAAAACCACGAATAACCGCGTGACGGTCTGACGTTTGCGGGCGATGACCGCACCGCGAGCCATAACGGTTTGAACCGTTATGGCTTTTGCGCTGACCGGCGGGATTCGGACATTCCAGGCAGGAGGAGGGACGGCGCCCATGGTTCTGTCCCGCAACGCCATCCTGTTTGCCGCGGCCGCGCTGTACCTTGCGCTCGGCTTCACGGCGGGGGCCCATGGTTCTGTCCCGCAACGCCATCCTGTTTGCCGCGGCCGCGCTGTACCTTGCGCTCGGCTTCACGGCGGGCTTTGTCACGGCCAACGCGGCGCTGGTGCTCGCCTTGGGCATCGAGCTGTTCCGCCGCGGGCGGAGCCAGCGGGGCATCGTGCTCATGGCGGGCGGCGCGCTGGTCATCCTCATCCGGCATTTCGTCCTGTTTTTCGCCCTGATGGTGCTCGCCGCCGCGGTGATTCTGTTCGAAGCCCGCCGGTCGCCCCCCGGCAGGCTGCCCGGACGGCACGGTTTTTATCTGGCCATGCGCCGGGAGGAGGAAAACTGGGTGCTTCAGCCGTTTTCCTCCTGGCACCTGATCGGCGACGTGCGCCTGGACCTGACCCGGGCGATGCCGGAGGAGCCGGAAACGGTCATCGCGCTGCAGGGCCTGCTGGGAGATGTCCATCTGCTGGTGCCCGAGGACTGGGGCCTGTGGGTCGAAGCCTCGGTGCCCGTCGGCAGGATCAAATGGCAGCACGCTCCGGACGACGCCGGGGTCAACCGCCTCGTGTGGCGCACGCCGGATTACGAGAACAAGCGGTTCCGGCTTCGTCTGAAGGTGTTCTATCTGGTCGGGGACGTGAAAATCACGCCGGGTTGACCCGGGCGGACGGCGGGGAGGGCAACCCTTGGAACCGTTGGAATCGAAGGAAACCGAAAGCCGCAGGTACCACCCTCCGGGGCGTCACAACCCCCTCTGGCGTCACAATCTCCTGTGGCGGAACATGGGGGAATCGGTCATCTACTCGCTGATCGCCGGCGGCGTTTTCGTCTATCTGCTGTTCAGCTACGGCCTGGCGTCGCGCGCGGCGCTTTGGACGGATTATCTCTTTTTCGGGCTGACGGCGTGCGGCGCGGCGGTCATCGGGGGACTGGCCTTCGGCTTTTTGCGCGGATACCGGCTCCGGGGCAGGCTCGAAGACCTGACGGAAGCCATGCGCCAGCTGGAAACGGGAAGCCTCGGCCCGCCCCTGCCGGAGATGGGCGACGACGAGATCGGCAGGCTGGCCCGGCAGCTGGAGCGGATTCGCCGCAAGTGGGAGGAACAGGTCATGTCGCTGCAGCGGCTCACCGCGAGCCTGGCGGACATGGAAACGCGGGCGCGGATGAACGCGGCGCTGGAGGAGCGGCAGCGGCTCGCCCGGGAACTGCACGATTCGGTGAGCCAGCAGCTGTTCGCCATTTCCATGACGGCGACGGCGGTCAGGCGCACCCTGGACCAGGATTTCGAGCGCGCCCGCCGGCAGGTGGAGCTGATCGAGGAGATGGCGGCGGCCGCGCAGTCCGAGATGCGGGCGCTGCTGCTCCACCTTCGGCCCGTCCAGCTGGCGGGCAAACCGCTGGCGCTGGCGGTGCGGGAGCTCGTGGCGGAAATGCGGGCGAAGGTGCCGATGGAAATCGCGCTGGACATCGACGAGGACCTGCCGCTCAACCGCGGGGTGGAAAACCATCTTTTCCGCCTGCTGCAGGAAGCAATGTCGAACACGTTCCGCCACGCCCGGGCGAGCCGGATGGAAATTTTCCTCAAGCGGCGGGGCGACGCGGTGCAGCTCCTGGTGCAGGACAACGGCGTCGGCTTCGATCCCCGCGCCAAGCGCCAGACGTCGTACGGCTTAACCAACATGGAGGAGCGGGTGAACGAGCTGGGCGGCTCCCTGCACATCGCCAGCGCGCCGGGCAAAGGGACGCGGGTCGACATCCGGGTTCCGCTGGTAAAAGGCGATGCGCCGCCCGGGACGGCCGCAGGCGGGGATGCGCAGGCGGAGGTGCCTGTTCGTTCGGTTGCGGGCGGGGAAGCTTCGGCAGTTCCGTCCGCGGACGGGGATGCGCGGGCGGAAGCGCCGGCCGCGGAGGCTGCAGGCGGAAAATCGCCGGGGGAGGCGCAACGCGTGGAGGGCGCGGGCGGAGAGACGCCGTCGGATGCGCCTGCCGGGGTACCGCCCGCGGGGGCTGCCGGCGGAGGAGCGCATGGCGGGGCGCCCGTCGCGCAGGATGCAGGCGGCATGACGAACCCGGACGCCGCAGGCGGCACGAATCATGCGGAAGGCGGCAAGGCGCCGCGGGAAGGAGGCTGAAACGGCCGTGTCGGATCGCCCGATCACCGTGCTGATCATCGACGATCATGAAATGGTGCGCATCGGCCTGGCCGCCGTGCTGAACACGGAGGAAGACATCGAGGTCGTGGGCGAGGCGGAAAACGGGGAAAGCGGGCTTCGCCTGGCCAGGGAATACAAGCCGAACGTCGTGCTCATGGATCTCGTCATGGAGGGCATGGACGGGGTCGAAACGACGCGCCGCATCATGGAGGAGCTGCCGGACTGCCGAATCATCGTCCTGACCAGCTACTTGGACGACGACAAGGTGTATCCGGTGCTCGAGGCCGGGGCGTTCAGCTATCTGCTGAAAACCTCCCGCGCATCCGAAATCGCCGACGCCATCCGCGCCGCCGCGCGGGGGCAGTCCGTGCTGGAGCCGCAGGTCGCCGCCAAGATCATGAGCCGGTTCCGCAAGCCCCAATCCCGGCCGCTGCCCCACGAGGACCTGACGGAGCGGGAAATGGAAGTGCTCAAGCTCCTGGCGCAGGGCAAATCCAACCAGGAAATCGCGGACGAGCTGTCCATCGGCGTGAAGACGGTGAAATACCACCTGACCAACCTGTTTGCCAAACTGGGCGTGGAGGACCGCACCCAGGCCGCCATCTACGCCCATCGCCACAAGCTGGCGGACTGAGCGTCCAGCAGTCCTGTATACCGGGCGCAGGCCGGGCTTCAGCCCGCCGGAACCCGGACGAATGAACCTGACGGACATATGGTCCGTTGCAATCCGAAAAACGGCCCATCCAAAATTCCAACGGACATATGGTCCGCAAGAAGCTCCGCTGTGCAGGTGAAACCGTTTCCTCCAATGGCCGCGGGCGTTCTTGCGGACTGGATGTCCGTTGCGTTTTCGCAGAGCCGTTTTTTTCGATTCTAACGGACCATATGTCCGTTTGCGTTTGCCAGCCGCCGCCGGCCGAAAACAATCCGGCGCCGAACATTCGGTTCGGCGCCGGTTTTCCGTCGCATGTGTCGTCATATCGCAACCGCAAAAGTTGTTTCCGGCGCCCGGCGCTCCTGACCGGGCCGGTTTCCGCCGGATTCATCCGGGTCACCGGTATTCCTCGTGATCATCCACGGCGTCGTAGAAGTAATCGTCCGGGTCGGGCACGTAGTCCGGATCCAGATAATCTTCTTCCCTGGCCCAGACGTAGTCGTATCCGGGGGTAAGTCCGGGCGGGACGGAGGATGCCTTGCCAGGCCGTTTGGATTCCGACGGGTTGCGTGGGGTGCGGTTTGCACGGTTGCCGGATTCGCTTATGCGCTTGTTCCGTTTTTCCGTCATGTTCACCCTCACCTTTCTGCTTGAGATTTTGAAGACATCCGCAGTATTCGTCCAAAGGCGGCCGGACAATCTTCGAAGCCCGGCGGCGTCACGACCCGGTTGACATGGATTTTACAAGTTGTATAAAAAATGTTAGCGCATTTCGGACCGGGATGCAAATGGCAGGAACGGAAACCGCCGCGGCTTTGATTTTAGTATCCGCCATTTTTCGCGGTTTTTCCACCGACTTCGCTACCAGGATTGTGAATTTTCTGAGAAAAGAGAAGTTTCTTTGCAAGAGGCGGGAGAATCGGGGTGAGGAGTGCCGTCGCCGCCGGAATGGCGTTCGTCCCTGACCTGGCGGAACCGCGATTTGGCGCCGTGACGATTGCGACCCCGGTTTAAACTGTTCCGTTCCGCAGGCGGGCCAAACGCATTGACGTCGGCGGTGACCGCTTCCTTTTCGCCCACGGTGCCTTTTTCCACAAAACCACCGTCAGACGATCCGGATGATCCGGATCCTTCGGACTTGATGGTTTTTGTCGATCAACGCGCGGATTCATTTTTTTCAATGCTCCGGCAAAGTTTTGGATTTAATTCCATGGTTTCCATGTTATTATGTGTGTGACCTGATTTCGCGGCGGCTTCCAACCCGGACCGGTCATATCAACGGCATTCATGGCGAAAAATCTTGCTGATCACGCACGGGTTCCCCGGCGTTTATCAGCGCGCGCCTGTCAGTCATGCAAAGGAGGATGCGGGATGATTTACCATTATCACGAGCTGACCCCAGATCAGTTGGACCGGCTGAAATACCGTTCCAGCAGCCGCATTATTCATGATGAAACTTTTGCAAAAGTGTCGAAAGTGATGGAAGACGTTAGAAAATTCGGAGACCGTGCAATATTGGCCGCGACGAAAGAATTTGACCGTGTGGATCTCGGTCGCATTGAAGTATCCGATGCGGAATTTGAACATGCGTGGCATTCGCTTGATCCTGTTGTCATCGAAAGCCTGAAAGAGGCGATCCAGAACCATTTTGAACCCGAATTACGAAAGTGCATATCATCAATGAATCGGAACACTCGACAACTGGAAATGAATTGATGTGATGGAAAGTGAA
>JGI12341J12878_1000920_pt1 | contig 10083 bp, 9 predicted proteins | sample Passage260B_FD_12878 | JGI IMG/M metagenome (IMG submission 12878)
GGGCCGATCGTGACGCCGGGCCTGCCGCCGCTTCGTCTGATCGATCAGGTGCAGGGGCGGCTCCTCCTCCTGGAGGGTGACGACGGGTTGTACCTCGTCGATCAGCACCGCGCCCACGAGCGGGTGATCTTCGAGCATCTGGTTGCGCGCCATGGCCAAGGCGGACCGGAGCCGGTGCTGCTTCCGGAGCCCCTGCTGCTGGAATTGCGCCCGGCGCAGGTGGCTCGGTTCGCTCGGCGGCTGGACGATCTGGCGGCGTTGGGGTTCCAGTGCGAGACCTTCGGCGGGCGGATGTTCCTCCTGCGGGCGGCACCGGCGCTGCCTGGGGTGTTCCCCACGTCAGGCGGCACGGCACTGGCCGGGGTCGGTGAGGCTGATGGGCTCGTGGCGGAGTTGGTGGCGCTGGCGGACAGCGAACCGGGGGAGGGCGAGGGCTGGCGGCAGGAATTACTGGTGCGGCTGGCCTGCCGCAGCGCCGTCCGGCGCGGAAGGCGACTCGAACGCCCCGCCATGCGCGCGCTCGTCGAGGCCCTGGGGCACACGCGAACGCCCGCCGTCTGTCCCCATGGATCGCCACTCCTGGTGCACGTCAGCGACACGCTGCTGGAGCGCCAGTTCGGCTGGCGCTGATGTGGCGTGTCGGGCGACCTGCCCGGACCGGGCTGCTCCGGCCGACCCCGCGCGTTCCACCGTGCGGGTGCCCGTGTTACACTAAACATAACCGACGACTCTCGCACCTCACCGATCACCCGCATCCCAGGCTTGCAACGTCAGAAGGGTGGTCCCATGCCGACCTACGTGCTGCTGATAAGCTGGACCGAGCAGGGCGTCAAGAGCGCCAAGTCCACGGTCGACCGTGCACGCCATGCGCAACAACTCGCCCAGAGCATGGGCGGCGATCTGAGCACGATCTACTGGACGCTCGGCAGTCACGATGTCGTAGGTGTTGCCGAGATGCCTGACGACGAGACCGCGACGGCGCTCGCGGTGGCGATTGCATCGCAGGGGCATGTGCGCACGGAGACGCTGCGCGCCTTCTCTGCCGAGGAGATGCAGCGGATCCTGCAGAAGGTCCCGTAACCGTTGCCGCCTGTGCGGCAATGCGGGAGAGCGCTCCGCTTCCGCGAAGGACGACGAGAGAGGAATGCGGGAGACGTCGGTTCCAAACGACGCAGCGCCATAGCAGCGTGACGGAAGCCTCGACGCCGACCGCCGCCGCGTCCGGAACACCGGGGCTCGCGAGCGTGCCGAAGCGTCGGGAGTGCGGAGCCGGGCCGTGCATCAGGCCCGGCTCCTCGATGTCGCGTTTCCGTTGGCTCGGTACTGCGGGTGGGGGTGTTCAGCGAGGTTAGCGCGCCCCTTCGTTGGGGCCGACGCTCAGTCGCCCGGTGGCGATCAGCCACGAGAGGAACTGCCACCACTGCCGCTCGCGCTCGGTGGGCTCGTAGTGGTCATCGACGGCCTGCGTCGCGCGTGCGTGGAACTGATTCAAACCGCGCCCGGCTGCCCAGATCTCGCAGCGGGCGCAGAGGACGTAGCGGTCGTCCACGAAACCGTCTACCTGGACTAGTTCGCCGCAGGACTTGCAGTAGCGAGTGAGCGTGTTGCGTGATTCCGGTTGACCCATGATCCCCTAACACTCGTGCACTGAGATGCGATGCACGGCTGTCCCGCCGCGTGCAGGTCACCGTGCCTCCTAACAAGCGAAAACCCTCGCAACGTCCGTCGGAGGGCGGCGGCAATGATACAGATGGCGCGGCCGTTTGCACAGGTGAGGTGCGCGCGTCCTCACGGATGCTGTGCTTGACCCGTTCGCATAGGGTTCCCTATACTGCGGCCGGTTGTGGGGGGAAGGGACGCGCGCAGGCGCGCGCGTATGCGATGCGCGTAGGCAGTGCCGGGAGGCGTTGATGGACTTTGAATATACCAGCGAACAGATCCAGGTCCGCGACATGGTGCGCGAGTTCGCGCAGCGCGAGGTCGCGCCCTACATCCAGGAGTGGGACGCCAAGGGCGAGTACCACCCGGAAGTCCTCTATAAGATGGGAAGCCTCGGCATCCTAGGGCTGCCGATCCCCGAGCGGTACGGCGGTGGCGGGTTCGACTACGTGAGCTTCGCCCTGGCGTGTGAGGAGCTCGAGGCCGTCGACACGTTCCTCCGGGTGGTGATGAGCGTGCATGTCGGGCTCAACAGCCTGACGCTGCACCAGTGGGCCACCGAGGAGCAGAAGCAGCGCTGGCTCGTGCCGCAGGCGAAGGGTGAGAAGCTCGCCACGTTCGGCCTGACTGAACCGGGCGCGGGCTCGGACGCCGGGAATATCCAGACCCGTGCGGTGCGCGACGGCGACTATTACATCCTCAACGGCGAGAAGATGTGGATCTCGCTGGCCAACACCGCCGACCACTTCCTCGTCTTCGCCACACTCGATCCGAGCAAGAAGCATCACGGTTTGATCGCGCTGGTGGTCGAGCGCGGTATGGAGGGGCTGACCACCGGATCGATCAAGGGCAAGCTCGGCGTGCGCGCCGGCGATACCGGGTGGATCAACTTCCAGAACGTGCGAGTGCCGGTCGAGAACCGGATCGGCGAAGAGGGTGAAGGCTTCAAGATCGCCATGAGCGCGATCGACCAGGGCCGCTTCACCGTCGCCGCCGGTGCGGTCGGGCTCATCCGCGCCGCCAAGGAGGCCAGCATCAAGTACTGCCACGAGCGGGAGGCGTTCGGCCAGGAGATCGGGAAGTTCGAGCTCGTGCAGCAGATGATCGCCAACATGGTGGCGGGCGAGGAAGCCTCGCGGCTGCTGGTGATGCGGGCGGCAGAGCTGAAGAACCGCGGCATCCGGAACACCCGCGAGACGTCGCTGGCCAAGTGGTTCGCCTGCGACCGGGCTTTTGAAGCCGCCAACGACGCCATCCAGATCCACGGCGCCTACGGCTATTCGAACGAGTACCCGGTCGAGCGCTACATGCGCAACGCGCGCGGCGCCGTCATCTACGAGGGCACGCGGGAGATCCACCAGCTCATTCAGGCGGGCTATGCGCTCGGCTACCGGACCGACCGGCCGCTGCGCTGCCCACAGCCGCCGGCCCAGGCCTGGGAGAGCGAAGTCGCATCGCGATCGTAGGGCGAACGGGGAGGGGCGCTGGCGCGATGCCGCGCCCCTCTTTGCCTGTGGAGGCGGCGCGGGACGTGCTCGAGCGCGCGGCCACGGACGCCGCGCGGGGTGCGATCGACCGTGACCTTGTGGCGGCGGCGCAAGTCGTCGCGGGACGGGAGGCGAGCGACGATGGCGGTTGATGTGGCGCGCGATGGGCATGTGGCGACGCTCACGCTGAATCGCCCGGACGTCCTCAATGCGTTCAACACGGAGCAGTTGGAAGCCCTGCGGGATGCGCTGGCGGGGGTGACCCGCGACCCCGAGGTGCGGGCGATCATCATCACCGGCGCCGGGGATCGGGCCTTCGCCGCCGGTGCCGACATCGCCGAGATGCGGGACAAGGGGCCGAGCCAGGCGCTCATCTTTGCCCGGCTGGGCCAGTCGGTCTGTTCGATGCTGGAGAACGCGCCGCAGCCGACCATCGCCGCCATCAATGGGTTCGCACTGGGCGGCGGCTGCGAGCTGGCGCTGGCCTGCGACATCCGCATCTGCTCGGAGAATGCGCAGCTCGGTCAGCCCGAGGTCACGCTCGGCATCCCGCCCGGCTGGGGTGGGACGCAGCGGCTGGCGCGGGTGATCGGCCGCGCAGCGGCCAAGGAATTGATCTTGACCGGCCGGCGGATCGGCGCTGAAGAGGCGCTGCGGCTGGGCCTCGTGAGCGCGGTCTACCCGGCCGAGGAGCTAATGCCCCGGGCGCGCGAACTGGCTGAGCGGATCGCCGCCAACGCGCCGGTCGCGGTGTACTACGCCAAAGAAGCGATCAACCGGGGCGTGGAGACGGACCTCGAAACCGCGCTGGCCTACGAGGCGCACCTGTTCGCCCTTGCCTTCGACACGCGCGACCAGAAGGAGGGCATGGGCGCCTTCCTGGAGCGGCGCAAACCCGACTTCACGGGACAGTAAACACCCGCGGCCGGTGGCCGTTTCGGGTACGACGAACGGCGGTGGCCTGATGACTAGGTGGAGGTAGTTGCTTGAAGATCGTGGTCCTGGTGAAGCAGGTGCCGGACCCGAACGCGGTCCGCTTCGACCCGCGCGCGGGCGATATCCAGTCCGGCACGCCCCAGGTCGCCAACGAGTACGACCTGCACGCGATGGAGGCGGCCATCCAGATCAAGGAGCAGCAGGGCGACGTTGAGATCGTCGCGGTGAGCCTGGGGCAAGCGCGGGAGACGCTGAACCGCTGTCTGGCGATGGGTGCGGACCGGGCCATCGTGGTCGAAGACGCGGCGCTGGCCTCCGGGGACAGCGCCGTCACCGCGAAGGCGCTGGCGGCGGTGCTGCGCGCCGAAGGGTTCGACCTGATCCTGGTCGGCCAGGAGACGAGTGACGGCGGCACCGGGTCCGTCGGTCCGGCGCTGGCGGCCTTGCTCGACGTGCCGGTGGTGAGCAACGTGGTGGCGCTCGAGAAGCAGGACGGGCGGCTCACGGTGCAGCGCGAGATCGAAGACGGGCGGCAGGTGATCGACCTGGCGCCGCCGGCCATCCTCTGCGCTCTCAGCGGGCTGAACGAGCCGCGTTATCCCTCGCTCAAGGGCATCATGGCCGCCCGGCGCAAGCCGACAGAGGCGAAGAGCGCGGCTGATCTCGGCCTCGCGGACGACGCGGCGCAGTCCCGGGTGAGCTGGGGGCAGCTCTTCGTTGAGGAGGAGACGGCCGAGGGCATCATCCTCAAGGATGTCGACGCTGACAGCGCCGTGGATCAATTGGTGGCCTTCCTGCAGGAGCGCAAGCTGGTCTGATGCCCGGCTCACGGAGCGGAGAGAGGAACAGCGGTGACGAACGGAGCGAGCGGCGTCCTCCTGGTCGTCGAGACGCGGGATGGCGCCATTCGGGACACGTCTCGGGAGTTGTTCGGGATCGGCCGGACGCTGGCGAGTGAGACCGGCGGGTCGCTCGCGGCGGTGGTGCTGGGCAGCGGGCTCGATGCAGCCGCCAGCGAGGCAGCGGCCCTGGGCGCGGATCGGGTGCTGGTCGCCGATGCGCCGGAGCTGGCGGCCTTCACCGTCGATGCCTACGCCAAGGCTGTCGACGCGGCGATTGACGCCACGGGGCCGGCGCTCGTACTGCTGGCCGGGACGACCGGCGGGCGGGATCTGGCGCCGTTCCTGGCGACACGGCGCGACGCGGCGTACCTGGTGGACTGCATCCGGATCGGGCGGCAGGACGGCGCCTGGGTTGGCACGCGCCCGGTCTACCAGGGCAAGGTGCTGACCGAGGTGCGGGCCGCCGGGGACGGGCTGACCTTCGCCACGATCCATGCCGGGGCCTTCGAGGCGCCCGAGCTGGAACCCGGCCGGACGGCGGAGACGACGCCGCTGGAGCTGAGCTTCGCGCCCGGCGAGATCCGGGTGACGGTCAAGGATCTGGTGCAGGCGGAGGCCGGGCCGAGCAACCTGGAGCAGGCCGAGGTGGTCGTCGTCGGCGGCCGTGGCCTGGGTGAGGCTGCCAACTTCAAGCTGGCCGAGGATTTGGCCGCGGTGCTCGGCGGGGCGGTCGGCGCGACGCGCGCGGTGACCGACCTCGGGTGGCGCCCGCACTATGAGCAGGTCGGCCAGACCGGCAAGACGATCGCGCCGAAGCTGTACATCGGCCTGGGCGTCTCTGGCGCGGTCCAGCACACGGTCGGGATCCGCGGGTCGGAGACGATCGTCGCGATCAACCGCGACCCCGACGCGCCGATCTTCAAGATGGCCGACTTCGGCATTGTGGGCGACGTGCAGGAGATCGCACCGAAGCTGACGGAGAAGCTGCGCGCGGTTCGCGGCGGCTAGAGGAGACCGGGATAGGGCGGGTTCCCAACCCGCCCCACCCAGAAGGGAACGTAGGGCGGAGGAGCGATGCAGGACGAGCGAGTTGACGTCATCGTCGTCGGGGCCGGGCCGGCCGGCACGGCGGCCGCGTTGACGCTGGCGCGTGCCGGGCTGGAGGTCGTGGTGATCGAGCGCGGCGCGTACCCCGGCGCGAAGAACGTCATGGGCGGCATCCTCTACCGCCAGCCGACCGAGGAGCTGGTGCCCGAGTTCTGGCGCGAGGCGCCGCTGGAGCGCGCGATCATTGAGCAGCGCTACATGCTTCTGACCGACGACAGCGCCCTCGGCGTCACCTACCGCACGCAGGAATTCGCCAAGGAGCCGTACAACTCGTTCAGCGTCATGCGCGGCGAATTCGACCAGTGGTTCGCCTCCAAGGCCGAAGAGGAGGGCGCGTTCATCATCACTCAGATGGTGGTGGAAGACCTCATCTGGGAAGACGGCAAGATCGACGGCGTCCGCACCGGGGAGGAGGAGGGCGACCTCCGTGCCGATGTGGTGGTGCTGGCCGACGGCGCCAACTCGCTCCTGGCACAGAAAGCCGGATTGCACCGCGAGTGGAAGCCGGACCAGCAGGCGCTGGTCGCCAAGGAGTTGATCCGGCTGTCCGAAGAGGAGATCGAGCGCCGGTTCAACGTTCCGAGCGGGCTGGGCGTCGCGATGGAGATCTTCGGCCGGTCGACGAAGGGTCTCCTCGGCTACGGGTTCATCTACACCAACAAGGACACGATCTCGATTGGCACCGGCGCGCTGCTTTCCGATCTCATCGAGACCGGGCGGAACGTCAGCGACATGCTGAACGACTTCAAGGCCCACCCGTGCATCGCGCCGATGCTCGAAGGCGGTGAACTGGTCGAGTACTCGGCGCACCTGATCCCGGAAGGCGGCTGGCACGCGATGCCGCGCCTCTTCACCGACGGCGCGGTGGTGGTCGGGGACGCTGCCGGGCTGCTCAACCCGATCAACCGCGAGGGCTCGAACTTCGCCATGATCTCCGGCAAGCTCGCCGCTGAGGCGATCATCGAAGCGAAGGCGGCCGGGGATTTCTCGGCGGTGGGGTTGAGCCGGTATCAGGAGCTGCTCGAAGAGAGCTTCGTGCTCCAGGATCTTTACACCATCCGCAATGTCACGCCGTTCGCCCACGCCCGGCCCTGGCTGCTGAACGAGGTGCCGGAGGTGCTGTCGCGGGCGATGCGCGAGTACCTGACCGTGGACGACGACCCGAAGCGGGTGAAGCAGGGGAAGATCCTGCGCATCCTGCGCGATGGGTTCCCGGTGGGGCGGACGCTCGGCGACGCGGTCGGCGCGCTGCGCCTCCTGCGGTAGGGGCGGAATCACCTGCATCCGGTCGGCTCCGGGCCTGGAGGCACGGCCGCTTCGCCGAAATGCCGGCGCTTTCGAAGCAGACAACGAGGCCGGCCCACCAGGGCCGGCCTCGCCGTCGATTCCACGTGGTCTCCCCGTCACCGGGGAGTGCGGGTCAGGCCGTCGCGGCTTCCACCGGTTTCCCGGTGGCTGTTTGAATCGCCACGCGCCAGTCGTCGTCGATACCCTCTTCGGTCACGCCGTAGAAGACGCGCACGTGGCCGTTCTGCCGGTAGGCCAGGTCGTAGCGCACGCTGCCGTCCCGCTGCTTGTGGGCCTTGATGAAGCCGAGCGGGCCGTGCCAGCGGATCTTCTCGGGATCGATCGGGTTCGACTCTTTCTGTGTAATAGCATAGCGCCAGAGTCGCCGCGCCGAGTCTCGCGTCACGTTCTGCACGACCTTGCGGTTGCGCAGGTCGCGCATCGAGTGGTAGATGACGCCGTCGCGGGTCTCGGACGCCACGATCTCGACCCCCGTCCGTGGGAGTCGCGCCTCCGCCTCGTCGTCGCTCAACTCAGACGGCAGTGCGGGCGAATCGTCGGACGCCACTGTCTCGCCCGCAGCAGCGGCCCCGGCCGCGGCTTCCCGTCGTGCCTCCAGTGCGGCGCGCACCATCTGAATGATCTCGTCGCGCATGGCCACGCTTGTCTCCGACTCTTGCCGGAGCAGGATCTCGCCGGTGAGGAGCGCGTAGGGCTTGTCCTGGCCCTGCGGCACCGTGACCACCAGGACATCCTTGTCCTCAATCGTATGGACATCAACCGTGGCAGCCGGGGGCGGAGTGATGAAGCGGGCGATGTCGTTGCGGAGGGTCTCGGCGGCTTGTTTGGCGTTGGCCACGCCGTTGATCTCACCGTCGGGCTTGGCGTCCAGCCCGATAAAGATCGTGCCGCCGTTGGTGTTGGCGAAGGCCACCACATCCTTCAGCACAGCGTTCGACTTCGACCGCCGGCTGGGCAGGCGCGGGTGGAACGCCTGAACGATGTTGTTCCCCTCCTCCCGGGCGGCCAGCACGAAGTCGTACGGGGCCTCCGACGGGCGGTGGGGACGGAACAGGGAGAAGTCGTCGCCTTCGAAGACGGCCTTGAGGGCCTCGAAGCTGAGTTCTCCCAACAGGACCTCAGTCATGCGATCGCCGATGCCCAGGTTCGTCTCGCGCTCCGGGTCGCGCGTGAGTCGATGCGCGTCGGACCCCTGGATGACGTGCATCCGGCGCGGGTACTCCGGCTTGGTGCCGTTGAAGAAGCGCGCGGTGCTCCGCCGCGAGGTGTTGTCGAGGTCGGTAGCCTCGAGCGCGTGCAGGTACGGGCTTTGGGTATAGGCGATCTTCGTCTGGCCTCCGAAGGGGAAGCCCTGCATGGCGATGCCGTGTGTCGAATTGACGTGCGCGCCGATCACCAGCGCGCCGGCCTCGTGCAGGATCTCGTAGGCTTGGAGGACCTCGGTCGTCGCGCCGACCTCGCTGCTCCCCTGGTCGAGCTTTTCTTCCGGGATGCCGAGGGTCAGCAGGATGTGCTCCATCTTCCGAATCGAGGTGTCGGGCGGGAAGATGGCCAGGATGTGGAACCCGAAGGTCGCGGTGAACTCGAAGCCAGGGAGGACGAGCATCTTGTTCAGGAGCCGGCGGTATTCCGCGAGGAGCGCTTCTTCCTCCGGTTCAAGTCGTCCGAGGGCTTCGAGGAGTTCCAGGTCCTCAATCTCTCGCCACATGCGCGCCCAGCCGCGGACCGTGTTGTGATCGGTGAACGCGAGGATATCGATGCCGCGAGCCTCGGCCCGCTGCAAGAGGTGGACGAAACTGACACCCTGCTCCTGATAGTCGGCAGAGGCGGGGGTATGGATGTGGAGATCCATCGTCCGCCAGGCGAGATCCTGGCGTTCCTGAGGTTCCGCGGGACGCTGGCGAGGACGTCTGCTTCTAGCCAAGGGTGATACTGGCACCCCCTTCCTGACAATGTGTTGATACACGACAGGCCGTGGTGGAATCGCTCGCCCCACGGCCTGACCCCGCACCGAAAGCATATCATAGGGGCGGATGCCTCGCACCGCCCGAAAGTCCGCGTGCTACAATCTAGCGGCGGTATCCGGTACCGGTAGGGCGACGCAGGGCCGCTATGACCGCCGAGCGCAGGTGCTCGCGGTCTCGTTTTGAGGAGAAATCCGGTCCGCTCTCGTTCCCCGAGCGCTGCTCAACGACTGAACTCTCCGCCGCGAACCAGGGAGACACAACCGTGAACGTCTACCTGTTGCTCGACATTCTGCTGCTGATTCTCATCGCGTTGTTCGTGCCGATCGGGTTCTGGCGTGGGGTGCAGCGCGAGGTGCTGGTCACCCTCGGCATCCTCTTCGGGGCCGCACTGGCCGAGTCGTGGGCCGGCCCATGGGGCGCCGACCTGGCGAATATGACCGGCCTGCGCGAGTCCGGTGGCGCCTTCATGGTCGCCGTCTTGTTCCTGATCGGCAGCACGTTCCTGCTTGGCTACGGTGCCGGCGCGGCGCTGCCCATGCCGCGGCCGGGATGGGTCGCCCGCGTCTTCGGGGCGCTTGTGGCGGGGGCGAACGGCACGCTGCTGCTGAGCTACGCGCTGCGTGACATCCGCTTCTACCTGCTCTCGGCTGAGAATCCGGCGTTCCTGGAGCGCGCGGTGGTGGCGCAGTTCCTCGCGACCGGCATCGGCTGGGTGCTGCTGGTGGCAGCGGTGGTCTTCCTGCCGATCGTGATCGTCCTGGCCTTGTTCGGCCGGGG
>JGI12341J12878_1000932_pt1 | contig 9958 bp, 9 predicted proteins | sample Passage260B_FD_12878 | JGI IMG/M metagenome (IMG submission 12878)
CATCGCCATGCTGGTGCGGATGTCGGACGCGGCGCGCAGGCCGCCGCCACAGGCGATCCAGAACGAGGGTGAGACACAGGTGATGCGGCGATGAACAGCACGGTCAAGCGGACCGCCGTCGCCTGCCTGTTCATGTTCCTCCTGCTCATGGGGAACGTGACCTACATCGGCGCGGTGCAGGCGGAAGGGCTGAAGAACGACCCGCGCAACGCGCGCGCCTTCTTCGCCCGGTACAACATCGACCGGGGCTGGATCACCGCCAACAACGGCAAGGTCACCCTCGCCCGGACCAAGGACACCGGCGACGCCACCTTCCGGTTCAAGCGCGAGTACCCGGGCGGGAAGGCGTTCTCGCACGTCGTCGGGTACTTCGCCCCGGAGAGCGCGACCGGCATCGAGGCGGCGGCCGGCCGGTACCTCGACGGCACCCACCCCGACCTGGTCGTCCGCCGCGCGATCGACCTGGTCAGCGGCAAGCCGGCCAAGGGCGCCAACGTCGACCTGACCCTCAACGTCCAGGCGCAGCGGGTCGCGTACCGGCTGCTCGCCGGAACCGGCAAGCGCGGCGCGGTCGTGGCGCTCGACCCCAAGACCGGGGCGGTGCTCGCCATGGTCTCGTCGCCGTCGTACGACCCCAACCCGCTCGCCCAGCCGAACAAGGCGAAGGTCAACGCGGCCTGGCAGAAGCTCAACAAGGACGACACCAAGCCGCTGATCAACAGGGCGATCGAGCAGACCTACCCGCCGGGCTCGACGTTCAAGGTCGTCACCTCGGCCATGTTCCTCAGCGAGGACACCTCCCGGGACGAGAACACGGTCGTCGACGCCCCGGACGCGCTGCCGCTCCCGGGGTGGTGCAGCCGCTGCGCAACTACCGCGGCGAGTCGTGCGGTGGCCAGGCCACGATGCTGCGGGCGCTCGCCATCTCGTGCAACACGCCCTTCGCCAAGATCGGCATGGACCTCGGCTACGACCGGCTGAAGGAGCAGGCGGAGCGGTTCGGCGTGGGCGAGCCGCTGGAGATCCCGCTCCACGTGCAGCCGAGCGACATCGGCCCGCAGGAGGACAAGGCCGCCCTCGCCCAGACCTCGATCGGGCAGCGGAGCAACCGGATGACCCCGCTGCAGATGGCCATGGTCGCCGCCGGGATCGCGAACCACGGCACGGTCATGAAGCCGTACCTGATCAACAAGATCGTCGCCCCGGACGGCACCGAGCTCGAGGTCACCGAGCCGGAGGAGCTCACCGAGGCGGTGAGCCCGGAGGTCGCGGCCGAGCTGACCAGGATGATGGTCGGCGTGGTGCAGCAGGGCACCGGCCGGGCCGCGCAGGTGCCCGGGATCACGGTGGCGGGCAAGACCGGAACCGCGGAGACCGGTCCGGGCCAGCCCTCGCACGCCTGGTTCATCTGCTTCGCCCCGGCCGAGGATCCCAAGGTCGCGGTAGCCGTCATCGTGGAGTCCGGTAGCGCGGGCAGCGACGCCACCGGTGGCGCGGTGGCGGCCCCGATCGCCCGCGAGGTCATACAGGCGGTGCTGGGACGGTGAACCCCGACACGGTTCTCGGCGGCCGATACCGGCTGATCTCCCGCATCGCGGCCGGCGGGATGGGGGAGGTCTGGCGGGCGCTGGACGAGTCGCTGGGCCGTGAGGTGGCGGTGAAGGTGATGCACAGCCACGTCGCCGCCGACCCGTCGTTCCGCACCCGGTTCCGCACCGAGGCCCGGATCACCGCGGCGCTCACCGACCCGGGGATCGCCCAGGTCTACGACTACGGGGAGTCGGACAGCGTCGCCTACCTGGTCATGGAGCTGGTGCACGGCGAGCCGCTCGCCGCGATCCTCTCCCGGAACGGCGCCCTCGACCCCCAGGTCACGCTCGACATCATCGAGCAGGCCGCCAAGGGCCTGTACGCGGCGCACCGCAACGGGGTCATCCACCGGGACATCAAGCCCGGCAACCTGCTCGTCACCGAGGACGGCCAGGTCAAGATCACCGATTTCGGGATCGCCCGGGCCCTGGAGGCCGCCCGGCTGACCCGGACCGGGACCGTGCTCGGCACCGCGCAGTACGTGAGCCCGGAGCAGGCGTCCGGCAGCGAGCTCACCCCGGCGAGCGACATCTACTCGCTCGGCGTCGTCGCGTACGAGTGCCTCGCCGGCCGCCCGCCGTTCACCGCGGACACCCCGGTCGCGCTGGTCCTCAAGCACATCAACACCCCGCCGCCGCCCCTGCCCGAAACGGTGCCGCAGGCGGTGCGGGATCTCGTCTCCGCCATGCTCGCCAAGGATCCGGCGGCCCGCCCGGCCGACGGCGCCGAGCTCGCCCGCCGGGTGCGCGCGCTGCGCGCCACGCTCACCGGGGAGCCGGCCCGCCGGCTGGGCGCGCTCACCGATCCCAGCGGCTTCCCCGTCGCCCGGACCGCGGGGTTACCCCCGCAGGAGCCGCGGGACCTGCCCACGACGAAACCCGAGCTTCCCGAGACCGCCGCCGCCGGCCCCGGCCCGGGGAGCGGGCGCAGGACCGGCCGCAGGCCGGTGATCATCGGGGGCGTGGTGGCGGGCTGTGCCCTCGCCGCGGTCATCGGGGTGCTCGCCCNCCGGTTCACCGAGTCCGCCGTCGAGCCGCCCCGGGAGCGGCCGGCCTCGCCGACCCCGGAGGTCTCCCCCACCCCGGTGCAACCGTCCAGGTCACCGGCGGTCCGGCCGACCCAGAGGGTGGTTCAGGTGCCGTCGGCGACACCTTTTCCTACGCCGTCGGCTACGGTTATCACGTCGGCGCCGGCGACCTGGACGCCTACCCCGTCCGCGTCACCGACCCCTAGTCTTAGTCAAACGCCACCCTCGACTCCGACTCACCAACCCACGGACACCGCGGCTCCGACGGCCTCCCCGACCGAGACGAGCCCTCCGGACGACGAGGGGACCGACGAGAAGGGGGTCGATGATTGACACCGGCGGCACCAGATGAACGGCAAGGGACAGTGCAGAACATGATTCAGCCACGACTTCTCGGCGGACGCTATCAGCTCGAAAGCGTCGTGGGGCGTGGCGGCATGGCGGAGGTGTATCGCGCCCGGGACATCCGGCTCGACCGGATCGTCGCGATCAAGACGCTCCGCTCCGACCTCGCCAGGGACCACACTTTCCAGGCGCGGTTCCGGAGGGAGGCACAGTCCGCCGCTTCACTGAACCACCCTTCGATCATCGCCGTCTACGACACCGGCGAGGACGTGGTGGACGGCACGCCGGTGCCGTACATCGTCATGGAGTACGTGGAGGGCCGGACGCTCCGTGACGTGCTCCGCACCGAGCGCAAGGTGCTGCCGGAACGGGCGCTGGAGCTGACCGACGGCATCCTCCGGGCGCTGGACTACAGCCACCGCGGCGGCATCGTGCACCGGGACATCAAGCCGGCGAACGTCATGCTCACCAACAGCGGTGAGGTCAAGGTCATGGACTTCGGCATCGCCCGGGCGATGGCCGACTCCGCCGCCACCATGACCCAGACCGCCCAGGTGATCGGAACCGCCCAGTACCTGTCCCCCGAGCAGGCCCGCGGTGAGCGCGTCGACGCGCGCAGCGACATCTACTCCACCGGTTGCGTGCTCTACGAGCTGCTGACCGGCCAGCCGCCGTTCACGGGTGACTCGCCCGTCGCCATCGCCTACCAGCACGTCCGAGAGGACCCGATCCCGCCGTCGCACATCGACCCGGAGATCCCCAAGTGGGCCGACGCCATCGTGCTCAAGGCGATGGCCAAGGACCCGTTCCAGCGTTACCAGAGCGCCGCCGAGATGCGGGCCGACATCCAGCGGGTGCTCTCCGGCCTGCCGGTCGACCCGCAGACGATGGCCCTTGCCACCAGCTACCAGCAGTACGGCGGGGCGGCCGACCGCACCCGGACGATGACCGCGACCGACGTCCCGTCGGTGCAGGCGACCCAGGCCATCCCCGACTACGAGTACGGCCCGCCGGAGCGGAACGGCCGGTACGACCGGCGGCGCGGCGGCGGGAACACCGCGCTGAAGACCGCGCTGTGGATCGTGATCCCGCTCCTGATCATCGGTGCGTTCATCGGCATCGGCTACGCGTTCCTCAGCCCCGGGTCGTCGGGCACGACCAAGGTCAAGGTGCCCCAGCTGGTGAACCAGACCAAGGAGGCCGCGGAGAAGGCGCTCACCGACCTGGGGCTCAAGGTCGCCTACGGCCCGGCCGAGTACCACGACGAGGTGCCGAAGAACTCGGTGATCCGCACCGAGCCCGCGGCCGACACCGAGGTCTCGCTGGGGGACACGGTCACGGTCATCCTCTCCAAGGGCCGGGAGCTGGTCTCGATCCCGACCGACATCATCGGCAAGACGCCGGAGGAGGCGAAGGCCGAGCTGGAGGCCCTGGGCCTCAACGTGAGCATCGTGATGAAGACCGCGCCCGGCAAGCCGCAGGGCAAGGTGTACGACACCAACCCGAAGCCCGGCCAGCGGGTGGCGAAGGACACGCTGGTCCGGCTGTACGTGCCGCGGGAGCTCGCCCAGGTGCCGAGCGTGGTCGGCATCCCCGAGGACGAGGCGCGCGCCACGCTGGAGGGGGCCGGCTTCAAGGTGAAGGTGGTCACCCGCAACAGCGACGTCCCCGTGGGGAACGTCATCGACCAGAGCCCGGCGCCCGGCACCAAGCTGCAGCCCGGCACCACGGTGACGCTGATCGTGTCGAGCGGCCCGGCGGTGCAGCAGAACCCCGATGACGGTCTGCCCACGGAGCCGCCGATGGACGACCTGCCCACGGACGACGGCGAGGACGACGGCGCCGGCATCGACCTGAACGGCGACCCGTTCGGGTGATCCGGGCCCGGCGGACGGGCCACGGCGGTGACCCCTCCGGTCGCCGCCGGAGCGCCGTCCGCCGCTCGCCGAGCGCTCGCGGCCGCCCTGGTGCGGCCGCGTTTTCATTTCATCGGCCGGCGCCTCCCGGGGCGCGGGGGTGCGGCGGCCGGCGCACGCGGGCGGGCGACGCAAGGGGACGAGACGGATCGCCGGCGGACGCGCCGCCGGGAGAACCGCGTACGGCGGCGCCGGTAGAACCGCGTCTGGCGGATGCGCCTCGCGGACCCGGGCGCGCGAGGCGGCGGGACGGCGGTATGCGCCCGGACATGGGTGAGGGCTTCCGCCACTCGGGGGCAATGGCGGAAGCCCTCACCCGGTACGTCGTTTCAAAGGGGGCGAGTGTTACACATCTCGAGCCAATTTTTCAGAAGCCGATGACCGTGCTCGGAAGCGATCGATTCAGGGTGGAACTGGACGCCCTCGATCGGCGCGGTGCGGTGCCGTACCCCCATAATCACGCCGTCCGGGGTGACCGCGCTCACCTCCAGCTCCGGGGGGACCGTCCCGGGCACGACCGCGAGCGAGTGGTACCGGGTCATGGTCACCGGGGACGGGAGCGAGCGGAACACCCCGCGGCCGTCGTGGAGGATCGGGCTGGTCCGGCCGTGCATGAGCTCGGGCGCCCGGGCCACGGTCGCGCCGTACGCCACCGCGATCGCCTGGTGGCCCAGGCACACGCCGAGCAGCGGAAGCCGGTGCTCCGCGGCGTGCCGGACCAGGGGCACGCTGATCCCGGCCGCCTCCGGGCTGCCCGGCCCCGGGGAGATGAGCACGCCGTCGAAGCCCGCGGTGTCGGTGAGGCCCACCCGGTCGCGCGGCCGTACGTCACAGTGGGCGCCGAGCCGACGGAGGTACTGGACGATCGTGTGGACGAAGCTGTCGTGGTTGTCCACCACGAGCACACGGGTCGCGGTCATACGCCTTCCGGTGGCGGGAGGAGTGCCGGACTCCCCACTATAGGAAGGGAACGCGGGACGCCGTCCCCACCGCGTACCGTCCCTGCCCCGCACCACGCCGGACAGCGGTTACGCTACTGACCGAAGACCGCAGGCCTATCAGGAGAGATCCCGTGCCCAAGTCGAAGGTTCGCAAGAAGGCCGTCTACACGCCGCCGAAGCGGGCGCAGGCGGTGAAGACGAGCCCGCGCTGGCTCGCCCCCCTCATGGTCACCTGCTGGATCGTCGGCATCCTCTGGATCGCGGTCTACTACATCGCGCCGCAGACGCCGGGCATCGAGACGCTGGGCAACTGGAACCTGCTGGTCGGTTTCGGCCTCATCATCCTGGGCGTGATCCTCTCCACGAGGTGGCGCTGAGCCGCCCAAGATGGCGGTTTCCAGAGGCCGGCTTTCCACAGCGATTATCCACAGGCTGTGAATGATCGACAGCCTGGCGTGTCACTCAAGCGGCGGTAAGCGCACGGTCACCGGAAGAGCGCCAGCGGGTACGGCGGGAGCAGCGTGACGGCGCAGATCAGCGCCGCCAGCACCGCCACCGCAACCGCGGACTGGACGAGGGTGCGGTGCCGCTCGGGCGCGTAGACGAGGCCGGCGGCCACGACGGTGCCGGTCACCAGCCCGCCGAGGTGGCCCTGCCAGCTGATGCCCGGGACCACGAACGTGATCAGCACGTTGATCCCGATCAGCCAGAGCACGCCGCGCACGTCGGTGCCGAGCCGCCGGGCGACCACGAACAGCGCGCCGAACAGGCCGTAGATCGCCCCCGAGGCGCCGAGCGCCGCCACGCCGAAGAGGTAGATCGCGACCGACCCGCCGAGGGCGGAGAGCAGGTAGAGCGCGGCGAACCGCGCCGAGCCGAGCAGGCGCTCCAGATCCGGGCCGATCACGTAGAGCGCCCACATGTTGAAGAGGATGTGCCAGAAGGACGGCGGCGGGGCGTGCAGGAACGCGCTGGTGATCAGCCGCCACCACTCGCCCTGGTACACCCCGATGGACCACATCCCGTAGGCGCTGATCACCCGCTCGGGGTCGAGCACCTCGGCCACGTACGCGAGCAGGTTGATCGCGAGCAGGGTCCAGCTCACGCGCGCCGTGGTGACCGGGGCACCGCCGAACACCGTGCGGGCCCGCCGTACCGTGCGGTTGCCCTCCTGGACGCAGTCGAGGCACTGGTAGCCGACGGCCGCCTCGCGCATGCAGTCCGGGCAGATGCTCCGGTCGCAGCGCTGGCAGCGGACGTAGGTCTCGCGATCCGGGTGGCGGTAGCAGGTCGGTACCGCCGCCCCGGGGGGATGCGGTGGGCTCGGCGGTGGCTGGGAGGTCATGGAGTCCTTCCAAGACGGGTCGCTGACGCCAGCCTATAAGCCGATGGCGCCCGGCAGGCGTTCCCTCAGGATCGCTCGATGGTGACCTCTTCGATCACCGCGTCCTGGAGCGGGCGGTCCCGGTGGTCCGTGGGGGTCCGCGCGATCGAGTCGACCACCTCGGTGCCCTCGATCACCTCGCCGAAGATCGTGTGGTTCCGGTCGAGGTGCGGCTGCGGTGCCACGGTGATGAAGAACTGCGAGCCGTTGGTGCCGCGGCCGCGCCACTTCCCGGCGTTCGCCATGGCGACCAGGTACGGCCGGTCGAACCGGTTCTTGTCGTGGATCTCGTCGTCGAACATGTACCCGGGGCCGCCGGTCCCCTGCCCGATCGGGTCCCCGCCCTGGATCATGAACCCGTCGATGACCCGGTGGAAGATCGTCCCGTTGTAGAGCGGGGTGGTCATCCGCTCCCCGGTCGCCGGGTGCCGCCACTCCCGGGTGCCCTCGGCGAGCTCGACGAAATTGCGCACCGTGTTGGGCGCCTTGTCCGGGAAGAGCTTGATGCGGATCGTGCCGTGATTGGTACGCAGATTGGCGATCAGAGTCTCGGCCACGGACGGCGCCCCCTTTGGGTGACTGGCGTTAGTTATCCGTCTCACAGGGTATCGAGCGGTCGCAACCGGAGCCGCGACCATCCAGAGGAGATGGGGGCCGGGCAGGCCCCGTCCGCAAGGGAGGCGATTTCGTCGATGCGCACGTCAATGGGGCGGGGAGGACGCCGGGAGAGCATGCTGAACCCCCAGGACCTGATGGGCCGCGTGCGGAGCGCGGCCAAGAAGGCCGGCGTCCGGATGACGCCGGTGGCCGGTACGGCACGCGATGTCGCGGCACAGCGGATCGAGGACGCGCGGCTGTGGGCGGCGCCCAAGCTCGACCAGGCGGCCCACTCGGTGGAGGAGCAGATCGCCCCGGTGGTGAGCGCGTTCCTCACCGAGCTCGCCAGGCGGCTGGAGAGCACGGCACCGAAGAAGACCCGCCGCTGGCCGCTCGCCGCCCTGTGCACCGGCGCCGCGATCGGCGCCATAGGCGTGGCCATGTACCGCGGCAACGCCAAGCGCTGGGCGGAGTCCGTACGGGACACCGTCCGGGGCGTGGAGCAGCCGACCACCGACTGGTCGCAGGAGCGGACCGGCTCGATGCAGCAGGGCGCGGAGCAGACGCGGAGGCCGTGAGCCGGAGCGCGGTGCCGCGCGGTGGCCTCGGGCTCCGCGCGGCTTTCGCGTGCGGAGCCGGCGCCGCGGGACCCGGTCACCGGGAGACCTGCCTGGGTGGGGCGAAGGCCGCCGGCGTGGGGTGACCGAGGGGTGCGCGTCGCGCCGGTGCGGGTCCCGCTCGCCCGAAGACATGCCGGGCGGACGCGACTGCCGCCGGCGCGGTGCGCCGAGCGGGTACGGCGGTGCGGCCGCCGATGGGCGTGCGGGAGCTGCGGGGCCGGATGCGGCGCCGCGATTCGCGGCCGGGGACGTGGTCACGCGGTCGCGGGGATCGGGGCCCGGGCCGGCATGACCCGGGCGACGAGCATGCACGTGTCGTCCCGGGGGTTGCTCGGCTCCAGGACGCCCATCACCGCGGCGAGCCGGTCGGCGGGCCGGGCGCGCACCGCGTCGGCGATTGCCGTGCAGAGCACGTCCAGTCCTTCGGCGAGGTCGCGGCCCGGGCGTTCGATGAGCCCGTCGGTGAACATCACCACCAGGTCGTCCGGCTCGAGCCGCACCCGGTCGCAGCAGTGGGTGACCTGCTGGGACACGCCGAGCATCATCCCGGTGTGGAACAGCGGCCTCACCGTGTCCCCGCGGACCAGCAGGATCGGCGGGTGACCGGCGTGGGCCCAGGTGAACGTCCGGTCCGTGCTCCGGTAGTGGGCGACCACGGCCGTGGCGATCACATCGGGCCGCATGCGCTGCAGCAGCCGGTTGAGCACCACGAGGATCTCGCCCGGGTCGTGCTGCGCGAACGCGAGCCCGGTGATGGCGTGGCGGAGCTTGGCCATCGCGGAGGCGGCGGGCAGGCCGTGCCCGGCGACGTCGCCGACGGCGAGCAGCACCTCTTCGTCGCTCACGTGGATCGCCTGGTACCAGTCGCCGCCGAGCGGCTCCATCTGCGCGGGCAGGTAGCGGACCGCCACCTCCAGATCGGCCTCGGGGAACGGCTCGTTCTGGACGGGCATGATGATGTGCTGCAGCTCGGCGGTGAGCTGTGACTCCTCTTCGAGCCGCTGCCGTACGTCGGCGAGCTGGTCGGCGGTGCGCTGCCAGTGGGTGATGTCCTGCAGCACGCCGTGGACCTCGATCGGCCGGCCCCGGATGTCCCGCCGCGCCTCGATGCACGCCCGGATGAGCCGCAGCCCGTCGGGGACGCGGATGCGGACCTCGAACTCGCACGGCCCGTCGGTCTCGGTGAGCATGGCGATCGCCTGGTCGAAGATCACCAGGTCGTCGGGGTGGACGATGGCGCGGTACTCCTGCAGGTCGAGCGGCCCGTCGTCCGGGTCCCGGCCGTGGATGGCGTAGAGCTGGGGCGACCAGATGATCTCGCCGCTGTACAGCCCCCAGTGGACCCAGCCGAGGTTCCCCAGGCGCTCGGTGTGCCGCAGCCGCATGGCCAGCCGCTCTTCTTCGTCGAGGCGGGTCCACGAGATCAGCAGGCCGTCGCCGATGCGGGCCACCCGGATCGCGTAGTTGGCGTGGCGGACCACGCCGTCCTCGCTCTCGCTGTGCTCGTAGCGGGCGATCTCCTCGGCCTTCCCGCTCTC